>Ga0172370_10009449_pt1 | contig 11394 bp, 13 predicted proteins | sample LakKiv5m_FD_114538 | JGI IMG/M metagenome (GOLD analysis project Ga0172370, IMG submission 114538) | Freshwater microbial communities from Kabuno Bay, South-Kivu, Congo - kab_022012_11.5m | ecosystem: Environmental > Aquatic > Freshwater > Lake | place: Democratic Republic of the Congo...
CAATCTGCCCTCAAGTGCCGGGGTCAAAATAGAAGCCAGGGTGGTAGAATCCACTCCGCCAGACACTCCAATAATCGCTTTTCCATTGCCTAATATTTTTTTAGTATTCTCTTGAATGTCCAAAACAGCGTCTTTTCGAGAATAATCTTCTACGCAACCACAAATATTTTTGCAAAATTTTTCAAAATGATATTTTCATCTTCTGTTTGATTCACTTCCGGATGAAATTGCACCGCCCAGAGTTTTTTGGCTTCATTTTCAATCGCTTCAATCACCATCCCTCCTTTGGAGGTAGCAGTAATTCTAAAACCTTCAGGCACATCTTTCACCGAGTCCCCATGTGAAGACCAAGCTATTATTTTCTCTTTCAAATTTTCAAAAAGTCTGCTTTTTTGGTTTTCTGAAAAATTAATTTCCACCGAACCATATGATTTCCCTTCTAAAACATGGTGCACGGAACTTTGGTCTTGTACATATGCAAGCCACTGCATTCCAAAACAAATTCCCAAAATCGGAATGTCTAGATGAAGTAATTCCGTTGAAATTTTTGGAGCTTCCAAGTCGTAGACACTAGCACTCCCCCCGGACAAAATAATCCCTTTGGGGTTATTTTGTCTTGCCCAATGAAGAGATTCCTCAGGTTTTAGCACGATTGATCGAAAACCCAAATAACGCAGACTGCGTCTGATTACTTCAGTATACTGGGAACCCAAATCAATTATTAATATTTGTACTATTTTATTTTCCATTCTAAATTCCAAGTCCTTTCAAAGAACCCACATAGTTGTCCAAGAAGGCAGGAAGTGCAAAAATTAGGCCAATGATTGGCAAGACAACAGCAATCACGGTAATCCAAATAATTGTGAGGAAATATTTTCTAGTTTTTTCGACTGATTTATAAATAGCATCTATTTTTAGCCCTTGTTCTTCTATTTTCTTTTTTAACTCTTCGTTTTCCATTGTTTCATTATACTCCGCAGTGAAATTTTAACAAAATCTCAATACAGAGTTATGGCTTGATTAAATTCCATAAATTATATTATAATGTGCCAATGTTCGAGGAAGAAAATGAAACAAATCAAGAAGAACAAGACGAGCGAAATGCTTGTCCTGGATGTGGTCTGCGCCAATACGGCAAAGTCTGTGCCAATTGTAGTGTTGAAATAGAGCCAGAAGAAGATCCAGACAAGAAAAAAGAAGACGAGTATGATGAGTACGACTATCGCGAACGCAGGTAAGTTTAACGACTCAAATTTAAAACTTCTAACCAAGGAACATTTGAAAAGAAAATCAAAAGATACAAAGCGATAAAAATAACCGGAATCCTCATTTCGGTGTTTGAAAAAGGTTGATATTTTTTGGGGTCTTTCCCTTTTCCTAATAATTCCCATTCTGTTTCAAAAAGAGCCAAAGGCAATTTTTTTTCGGCTGAATGAATTACTTTGAATTTAGTCCGATCCAATTGCTTGTAAGTGTGGATTATTTTATACCAAGAATAACAAATCGCAATCCCAACAAATGGCGCCAACATAAAGATAAGTGGTTTTTCAATCGGACCTTTGGCTTCCAGATAGCCTAAAATACCCATAATCGCAGTATTAATTCCCAAGAAAAACTCGTTTGATTTTAACCGACGCTCACTAGTACTATTAAAGACATGTAAATAAATACGGTATTGCTCAAGATAGTGGTCAATATAACGATCTGCATGATTTTCTTTATGATCGGTGTTTCGAACATATAACAGATTGTCTATTTCTTCTCTTTCCATATTTAAATAATAATTAATTCCGAGAAATAAAGCAAATTATTTTAGTTTTAAATAATGCCTTCTTCTTGGTTCTGGTAAGCGTTCGATCGCATAACGAAGCATAGTGCGAGGCATTTTTTTGGTATTTTTATCTAAAAACTTTTCTAATTCTTTCTCGGACACTCTCTTGCCTACCTCTCGCAACATCCAACCGACTGCTTTGTGGATCAAATCATGTTTATCTTTAATTAAAATTCCCGCAATTTTAAAAGTCCACTTATACTCTTTGGCATAAATAAAGGCAAAAGTGGAAATTATGGCAATCCGTCTTTCCCAAAGATTTTCTGACTTTGCCAATTCAAGAAGAATCTTTTTATCTTTATTCAATAAATAATCCCCTGCTATATAACCGGCAGACAAATCTACCAGATCCCAATTATTGATATATTTTGTCTGAGACATGTAAAAATCAAAAATTTTTTTCTTTTCAGAATCTTTCTTTGCCTGTTTATATTTATGCACTAAAATAAGTAATGCCACCAACCTCGCTTCGTGATATTTATTTTTGAGAAGTTTGGCAAGGTCAGCAAATAAAAGTTCGCCATATTTTCTAGCTACAGTACGAGACATCGGCACAGTTATCCCAAGGAAAAAATCCCCTTCTCCGTATTCTCCATGTCCAGTCTTGAAAAAACGCATTAGGAGCTTGGCTTTTTCTTTGTTGCCAAGACGAAAAAGTTCTTTTTCTAAGTTTTTTATATTTATAGAATTATCCATTTTTAAGACAGTTTAGTTGTACAATACGCACAACGAGTTGCCCCAATGGGAATTTCACTCAAACATTCTGGACATTTTTTAGAAGAAGGATCAGCTGGAGCTTCCTTTTTGCTTTTAGAAATTAGAAAATTAATCGGAGTAATCACAAAAAAATACACCGCAACTGCAACTAGCAAGAAAGAAATCAATGAATTCAGAAAATCGCCATACATAAATTTGCTTCCATTGATAGTGAAAAATAAACCAGAAAAATCTGGAGTTTTAGCAATAGCTCCGATCAGTGGCGTAATTAAATCTTTTACTAAGGCAGTTACAATGCTACCAAACGAAGCACCAATCACTACACCTACGGCTAGATCAACAACGTTCCCCCGCAAAATAAATTGTTTAAATCCTTTTAACATAAAATTAAATAATTAAAATTATAAACGACTTTATTAATATCACTCTCCCGAACCATAATAAGCATCCCAATAAACTTGATTCCTAAGAACAATAAACTGTTTTACCGCCAAAAAAACTGTAAAAAAAGAAATAAGAAACATTAATATGATAGCAGAATTTTTATTCATGAACAGGCAAACTAGTTACTGATTTTCTTTTTCGAAATAAATAGGTAAGGAAAATTATTAATAGAAGAGAATAATTCACAATCATAAACCAAGGAGTAGCCCAACGAATTCCGTATGGAAAAACATAATCTGAAATTGGAAACAAAAACGGTGTCGGGAAAAATTGAACACTGTGAGATGGAATATCAATCAAAATATGCGCCAACCACCCGAGCATTGCCAGTTCTGGACGCTTAACTAGAAACCAAATAACTCCAAAAACCAAAGCAAAAATAATCAAGCTGTGACTAAATTGGTAAAGATAAGAAGCTAAATCAAAGGTCAAATCTCCGGCACTCAGGCTCGGACCATGATGTGTAATAGAATCAAATCCCTTCCCTTGAAAAATTACTGTATACAAGGACCACAGAAAAGGAATACCAAAAGCAAAGATATCCGGGAAAATGCTCCAAAAAGCAGACCAAAGGAGCGAAACCTTCTTTTTCCCTTTTGTTTCCAGTGATTTATTTAATTCCTTCGCTCCGGCAGTAACCCAGAGAGAATGGGCTAATATATCCATCTGGATATTCTAGCATATTATTCTATAATTTTTGCATCCACCTTAATAGTTTCTTCCTTTTCTGGTTGAGAAGAATTTGAATTATTAAAATTGTTTTTAAAAATCTTACTGGTAAACTTTATAGTACCCCAAGCAAAAACAGAGAAAAGAATTACTCCAATCAAAAACACAAAGAAAAAGAATTTAGCCAGCCAATACGGTCCACCCAAAAAATGAGTAAAACCTAAAAGATAAAGCAAAATTATCAACAAAAAATTCCGAGCCATAAGTCTATTCTAGCATTTATTTTTTATTTTTGGTTGTTTAAATGATTCTATTGACAAAAAATACAAACCGAGATATACTCTTTTTCGGTTGTTAAATGGTGCCCCCAACCCGGTTTTCATGGTTAAGTTTTTAGGGTTATCAAAAGGGTTCGGGGGCACATTTTTCCCCAGTTCTTAGAGAAACAAAGCCTTGCTGGAAAGGATCCAGCAGGATCTTGGTAGCAGCAAAGCATCAGGTCAGTTAAACTCTGATCTACCTACAGCAAGGCTTTTTTAGATACACTCCGTAGAAAGATGTTTCCCATTTCATCTTAAGTCGGAGAGCTTATGGTGGGCAATAACTAAACCACCCTTCAAGAACGACCGTCCTCATACACAGTCGTTCTGCCCAGGCAGATCCATCTGTCTGGGTTTTTTATTTAATTTTTATGACTTTCACACTAGGCTATATCACCTATCCGATTTGCATATGAGAAAAAGACAAAGAGATAATCACTGTTAGAAAAACTATAATTGTTGTAATTACAAAAAATGTATGCAAACAATATAGAAAAATTTTATGTTTATCAAAAATCTTAAAAAACAAAGGTGGAATAATAAAAAAACTTATAACAGGTGCAATTAGAAAAATAAAAGCAAATAAAAATACACCTCCAAAATTAGAGTTATTAAGTAAAATTATTATGTATGGAATCAGAAAGTAAAAAACAATCCAATACAATATATAGGTAAAAATTATAAAAAGGACTTTCCCCCACCATTTGTCCGTATGAAAAAATTTCTGAGCTTTTTCTAGCATTTAATAATTTTACCTCTTTGTAAATTTTTTAACAATATTAGCAAATAATAAAAGCCCCAGCTAAAATTTTCCACTTTACTTAACTAAAGCAGATTAGAAACTAAACCAATGTTTCATTGAAATAAGTACTTCTAAATATGTAAACAGCAATAATGACAAAAGAATAAAAACTGAGTTTAATAAGTATGGATATTTTATTTCAAAAATTTTTTTAAAGAACCTAGGAATAAAAAAGAAACTAAGAATAGGTATAATTATATATAAAAACAAAAGAACCATAGAAACAAGTGTCCTGTAAATATCATATTCAGCCAGATCCCAATTTTTTGATATCAACAACCAGTTTCCATAAAAAATACACCAAAAAGTCACATAACTTAAAAAAATTAAAATAAATCTACCTAATTTTTTATCTGTATGAAAGAACTTTTGTAATTTTTGAATCATTACTTTCTATTTAAAAATCTATTTACTAATATAGCTATTATAAATCCACAACCAGTTATTATCAACCATGTTGTATTTATTTTCACCCCCGAGTCCTCCGCTTTAGCCACTAGAGACACTATTGGTTTTTTGTTTAACTTTTCACCTTGTACTGAGGTATTCCCAGCAATAGTAATTTCTTTTTTCTCTGAAGACAAATTTTCCTGAAAAATATCTTTATCTAAATTTAGTTTTTTATTTTCCGGGACAAATATTGTCTCTTGATTTTTTATAGTACTTCCACTGCTACTATAAGATAAATTAAAACCACTAGCTTCTTCGGCTAAAATAGTACCGTCATAAAAAGCTGGAAAATCTTTATCAATACTACCATTGCCATCCTCGTCTATTTTCACGACATAACTAGATTCAGGATAATCAGGACCAATCCATATCTCCCCTTGAGCTTTTGTTGTCTTAAGTGGAATCAATGTCCAGTCATATATATTGGTTATGTTGTCATTTTTATCTTGATTCTTAATTTGAAAATTATACCCACCAGTATCTGTCGCCTTGGTTACAATTTTATAATTTATCCCATCAGGTAAAAAAGTGAATTTTTCTCCTTCTATCACATCGTATTGAACTCCTGGAACATTCTCTTCAATATCTCCATTTATGTCAGGCCCAGTGTGATTTCCAGCCTCATCAAAAATATGAAGTTCTACTGGGCTATGGACAGAAACAGTATGCCCAGAAACGTTACAACTCGATGTATCTGTCAGAATATTTGGTGATGAAGGAAGAGCGTTTCCTTTAAGAATTGCCACGACACCTTCTTTTACCCCATCACCAGACGGCAGTGATCCATGAGTAATTTTTTTTGCAAAATACTTGTTGTCTGTAACAACTCCATCGGCAGATGTTATGGGCACCGTCTCATCTCCATTTACATATTTTAAATCAAAATCATCTTCCCATGTCAACCAAAGATGTATCCAAGAACGTTTCTTCTTTACTGTGATTTCACCAATAGTCTTTGAGCCACAACCAATAAAATTGTAAGTATTCGTGTTTAATAAAGTTAAATCATCTACGCCCTCATGTAGATTTTGAGCCAATGGAAACATTGCAAAATTCCTTCCCTTTTCGATCATGAAACTTTTTGTCTCACCATAACCCAAACTTATTGGATTATTTTTATCCAAAGCATTGGTAACATAGTTACCATTTTTTAAAAAATACTTTTCACTAGGTAAAAGCTCGTATACTGCCGGCATATTTTGTGAAATAAATTTTGCACGATTTGGATTTAATATATGAACTAATATACCTGGGATATCAAATCCCATAGAATCCCCATACATAAGTTCCTTAAAAGCTTTCGGTGCACCCAAGTGTGGAGTACCTAAAAAAATTATCTTATCTACCTTGCCTTCATTGTCTTTTATGTATTTCTTAGCAATCAATCCCCCCATGGAATGTACAACAAGATCAATTTTTTCTCTCCCAGTTGCCTGAAGCACAGAATCGATTTTGTTTTTTAAAGCAACTGCATTTTCTGCACTACCTTTACGCCAATCATATGGAAAAACAAATAAATCAGTATTCTCACCGTAGTCATTTAAAGTTAATTCATCAATCAAACTATCAAACACATGAACTCCCAAAGATCCCCGAATAATATCTCCTAATAATACAGGTCTCTCCGAGTTTTCTGTTCCATCTGGTTCCAGTGCCAAATAATTCAAAAAAGAATCATCGCCAGGCAAAAGAAGTTTCAATAAATTCGGCCAAACTTCATCTTTTTCAGGATTGTCTTTTAAAAGATACGTCCCAGTAATACCCGGAATCAAAATAACTGGATTGCGAGTATGACATGTTTCCTCTAGGCACCAAGGAGTGAATACAATATCATTTGCGACAATACCAGCTGTACCAGTTGGATTTAATTCTGGATGGAATGGACCACTAATATTTCCCCACCAGTTATTCTTAGCATTGATATTTTTTTCTGCATTACCAAAAGTATTAAAAGAAAAGTTTGGGAAATTAATTATCTTAGAATGATGAATTTCTCCATTAATACCAGAGTCACCAAACACTACTATCCCATTATTCTCTCCCCCTAAAAAGAAAGAATTCTCGATATTGAACCCAGAAGGCGTATTTAAATACAAAGAACCATCAAAAATTTCTAGACAAGCAGAATCTGGGCAATTTAACATTGAAGAATTATTTAATAAAATATTACTATGATTAAAAATTGTCAGATAGTCTGCCCCATACCCGGAAACATCAGAAAATGACAAATTATTACCAAAAATTGAGCTATCATTAAACACAACCAAGCCACTATTTAAATTACCATTAATATTTTTTATAGAAGTATCCGAAATATTTAGACTACTGGAATTAAAGATAACAAAACCATCGCTCTCAATAGAGTCGACAATAGAATTAGCCCAATTTATATTACTATTATTATACCCAACAAGGCATGATTCAACTAAATCGACACAATCCACACCATTAGCATTGAGATTACTTTCATAAACAACAAATCCTTCCTTTGAATTTAAGACCTCCATATCCTCTAAATTCACATAACTGTGATCCAAAAAAGCTATTTCGTTGGCATATTTAAAAACTATATTTTTCAGATAGTTGTTGTTGGAATTTAAAAAATTGATTCCTCGCCAGTCATATCTCGATGGTTCAAAGAAAGAATAACAAACTTCTCCTAAAGAATTCCCCTCTTCATCAAAATCTTCGTAACAATAATTATCTTCATTAGTATCCCCTCCTATCGTATCATCATAAAAAGAAGTAAAATAAATTTTATTACTTGACTCTCCATTAGCCACCAAATTGCCAAAAACATTAATAGCAACACCAGTGTAAATACTCGGCCCTGGTTCAAATTTTACTACTACCCCAGGCTCGATGGTAAGCGTCACACCTGAGTCAATATTAATACTATTACGTAAGACATAAGGACTATCATTGATAGTCCAAGCAGTATTGCTAGTAATATTTTCAGTTATATCTGTAAATGCTTGAATTTTCTGGGGAAAAAAGAAAAACGAGAATAGAATAAGTACTCCTGATAAAAAATAAAATAATAAATTATTATTAAATTTTTTCACTTATGAGTCAATTATAAAACAGCTTTACTGATTTTTTAATACTAACTGTGGATAACTAACAATAAGAAAAACCCCTTTATTTTTCGACTTCTACGAACTTTAATTCAAAAAGGTTGACTGGGCTTACGAGCAAGGCCTTCTGATAAGAATCACGTGGATCAGAAACGATCGTGGCCACTTTTGCCAAAGTAAGTGGCACAATTCCCGGTAAAATTATTTCGGCTCCTTGTTCAATTACAAAATCTCTCGGTAAAATCATTTCAAAATTTCCACCACCACGACCAGACACCGACATCGTGACATCTTTTCCATTAATTATCACATCTGTCTTTTCTCCAGGACTTGAATATAAAACAACTTTGGAAGTGCTTGGAGCCACTTCCCCAATATAGCCAACCGGAATATCCCCCAAGGCAAAAACTTTTTGGCCAACCAAAACACCATTACCCCTGCCAACATCAATCAAAAAAGTGTCATACAGAGAACGATTTGGTTTCATTAATACATTGGCTAAAATCAAATCATTCTTTATTTTTTTTCGATCTAAAATTTCTTTCATTTTTAAATTTTCGTCCAAAATAGAATTGTAGTTTGACATTCGAGCTTCGCTTTCGGCCAGTTTTAATTTTAAAGTTTCATTTTCAAGGGAAATTATTTTTTTGGCAGAAAAATAAGCGCCAAAATTATAAAAATAATTTCCAACTTTACTCCCCAAGAAAACAAAAGGTCGAGCACTCTGCTGTGCCACAACAGAAAATCCTCCTAAAATACCAGCCCGAAAATATAAAACAACAAATAAAAGAACAATCCCAACCAGGATTCTCTGGACTCTCTTTTTTTTTAATTTTTTATCTAGGAGGTAACTCATCTTGGCTGCCAATTAAAACATCACGATAGTGTTCCAAGTCGTCCAAGATAACCCCAGTACCACGAGCCACCGCTGAAAGCGGATCATCTACGACATAGATAGGGATACGAAGGACATTCTGTAGAAGCTTGTCGATCCCCGAGAGAAGCGCCCCTCCCCCAGAAAGACTTATTCCGTTTCGCATAATGTCAGACAATATTTCTGGCGGAGTTGTTTCTAAGACATCCTTCACTCCTTCAACAAATTCTTTTATAGATAACGAAATAGCTTCTCGTACATCAGAATCAGTTACCACAACTTCTCTAGGTAATCCAGTCAGCAAATCTCGACCCCGAACTTCAATCTCCATATATTCACCGGGAATCACAGAACCAATAGCAATCTTTACCGCCTCGGCTGTTCGTTCACCAATCAAAATCTTAAATTCATCTCGCATGTAAGTAATAATATCTTTATTCAATCGATCTCCCGCAATTTTTAAATTTTTTGATTTAACAATTCCACCTAAAGAAATAACCGCAATATCAGTGGTACCACCACCGATGTCAATAATCATTGAGCCAATAGCTTCTTTAATCGGAAGTCTGATCCCAATTGAAGCGGCCATTGGTTCTTCAACTAAAAATACTTCTCGGGCACCCGCCGAACGAGCCGCATCGTAAACTGCTCTAGTTTCAACATTGGTCGTACCCGAAGGAACTCCAACTAACACTCTCGGCCTGGCTAGTTTTTTGGTAATTTTATCCGCTTTATTTATTAAATAGGAAAGCATCTCTTCGGTTACTTCAAAATCAGAAATCACCCCGTCAACAAGTGGTCGAACTGCCTTAATATGCCCTGGTGTTCTACCCAACATTTCTTTTGCTTTTGCTCCAACTGCTAAAATTTGATTTGTCTTTTGATTTACCGCCACCACGGAAGGTTCATTGATCACAATGCCATGACCTTTCAAATATACCAAGGTGTTCGAGGTTCCTAAGTCAATACCGATTTCATTTGAAATTAATTTATAAAATTTATCAAACATGGACATTTTAAAATTATTGATTTTTTAGTAAATTTAACAATTCATCCAAAGATACGATCTTCCCTTTTTCTTCGTTTCGTTTCTTGAGCTCAATTCCCCGCTCTTTCATACTTCTTTCTGAAATCACTATTCGATATGGCATACCAAGTAAATCGGCATCAGCAAATTTTTCTCCCGCAGACAGTCCAACACGATCGTCAAATAGAACTTCGATTTCACTTTTTTCTAATTTTTCATAGACCTTGTTGGCCTCTTCCTTTACTTGTTCACTTTCACCCAAAGAAAGTAAATGAACTTTAAAAGGAGCAACAGATTCTGGCCAAATAATACCTTTATCGTCTGAAAGCACCTCAACGATTGTCCCCATAAGTCTGCCAAGGCCAATTCCATAACAACCCATAATTACTAACTTTTCTTCCCCTTTTTCATCTTTATATTTTAAATCAAAAGGAGTCGAATATTTTGTTCCAAGAGAAAAAATATTACCAACTTCAATTGCCCTATTTTCTACCAACTCTTCTTTTTTCAATTCTAAGCTCGTTATAACTTCATCATTATAAACCTCTTTATTAATTGCCATTCCCTTGTTTCCATCGACATAGATGTTATCTTCCCCTGCCCCAGTTATTGTTTGAAATTCATGGGAAAACTTTGAAAAAGTGCCCCCTGATGCAAAGGTCAGATATGTAAGATGCCCAATACCAGCCCTAGCAAAAATATTCTTGTAAGCCTGTTTGGCTTTCTCATAGAAAATATTATGCTCTTCATCATTTTTAGAAAAAGAGTACATAGCTTTCCAGTAAAATTCTCGGCCTCTTAAAATTCCAGACTTACTTCTAGTTTCGTTTCGGAAAATATCTTTAAAATCATAGGAATAGATTGGCAGATCTTTATAAGAACTTATATACTGTTTTAAAATATTGGCATGAGCTTCTTCGTTTGTCCAAGACAACCCAACCTCTCCTCCGTTTTTTAATTTTGTTTTAAACCAATTATCTACAACTTCATCACTCCATCTTCCTGACTTCTCCCAAATTTCTTTATTTTGAAGTATTGAAGTTTTCATTTCTTGCCCCCCGATAGCGTCCATTTCTTCTCTGATAATATTTTCAATTTTTTTGATAACACGCAAACCCAAAGGCAGATAACTGTATACCCCGGCCATTTCTTTATGAATAATCCCCCCTCGAATAAGCAACTC
>Ga0172370_10009450_pt1 | contig 11392 bp, 10 predicted proteins | sample LakKiv5m_FD_114538 | JGI IMG/M metagenome (GOLD analysis project Ga0172370, IMG submission 114538) | Freshwater microbial communities from Kabuno Bay, South-Kivu, Congo - kab_022012_11.5m | ecosystem: Environmental > Aquatic > Freshwater > Lake | place: Democratic Republic of the Congo...
AGTCACGGGACGCCTTTGGCGGTCGGATTGATAGCATTATAGATCGTCAGGGGCCTCTTTTGGTGAAAGTTTTACTATCGTGAAAGAAACAGTCGCCGAGCATCATCTTAGTTTGCCTCGGGCTAAAGATGCAAAGATGCCGGCAAAGCAGAAAACTGCAAAAATGGCAAAGGCGGTTTTAATACTTGTCAGGAACAGCCCGAAGTATTGCGGCGTGATTTTTACTTTGCCGATGAAGAGCGCAAAAATCAACATGGCGATGCCCATGCTGAGCATTTGGCCCGTCAGCCGCATGGTGGCCAAGGTGGCCGAGACCACACCGTAGAATTTCTTTTCCACAGAGCTCATGACCGCGTTGGTATTTGGCGAGGAAAAAAAGGCAAAGCCCAAACCCAGGATGAGCAGAGCAGCAGTGATGAAAGTCATGCTGGACTCGGCGGTCAGGACTGTGAGCAAAGCCAAACCGATCACCGTGAGGGTCATGCCGAAGGAAGCGAGGATACTCGGCTCAATTCTGTCCGAAAGCCGCCCTGCCAAAGGCGATAGAACAGCCATGACAATCGGTTGGGCTACCAAAACCAATCCGGCTTGCTGCGGACTGAGTCCTTTGATGTATTGCAGGTAAAGGCTGAGCAAAAAAGCCACGGCGGAAGTGGCACTATAGTTGATGAGGGCCGCCAGATTGGACATGGTAAGGGCTTTATTGTGTCTGAACAAACGCAGATCGAGCACCGGATGCGGGATTCTAAGCTCCCAACGGACAAAGCCGCCAATTCCAACCACTCCAATCAGAATGAGCCAGGCGCCGGTAAGAGCCGGCAATTTTGAGAAGCCATACATCAGGGCAGTAAGCATAACACTGTAGACGAGCGAGCCAATCAGATCGAGCTTTTCTCCTTGCGCCTCAGCCCATTCACCCTGTAATTTCCAGAGAATGACAACAAAGATGACTGCGCCGGAGATAACATTGATCCAAAAAATACTTCTCCAGCCAAGCTGTTGCGTCATCAGACCGCCTAAGAAAGGCCCCAGGGAAAGGCCGGTATACACGGACGCGACGTTAATCCCCAAAACCTTGCCGCGTTCGTGGGGCGGAAAAATCGAGATGATAATGGCCATGCCGGTGCCCATGATCATGGCGCCGCCAACACCTTGCAGGACGCGAGAGCTGATGAGCATAGTCGTAGAGTTGGAAATGGCGGTTAGAAAAGAGGAGGCGGTAAAGACAGCCATGCCGATGGTGAATATCTTTTTTCTTCCATAGATGTCCGCGATCTTTCCCACCGGAACGAGAAACATGGCCGCAGCCAACAGGTAGGAAGTGGCGATCCAGCTCAACATGATCGCATTCATGGAGAATTCTTTTGCCATGGCCGGTAGGGCCACGTTGATGGCAGAGGCCATAAAGGGGGTGAAAAACGCCCCAAGCGTGGAGACGAATAAGGCTACTTGTTTGGTAACAATCAGGTTCTTTTGGTCATCCATATCTATACTGCTACTCATTCATCCACTATTGGTAAAAGTCCGGCGAGCGTCTACGCCTCGTGATTAAAGGCTGTGAAGGTTGTGATCCCTCATGGCTATTTGCTCAGGAAAACCCGCTCTGTCATGCCGCAGGCATCTTCCCCTATGAAGAAATGGATCCCCAGACGGAATCCGTGCGCCGGCCAGGGAAGCCGCCAGGTCGGCCTTGGCAGGATACCTTCGGTATGACACAGTCGGCAGCCGCGAATATAGAAAGCGATTTCCGTCATTATCCAACGGCTCGCTGACCATGGCAACTCCTAATGAATGACCCAAACCTTCCTGAGTTCAAAACCTACGCAATGTTTGACCGAAAACTCTCAATAATGTCATTTCGAGCTCGCCTTGGCGGGCGAGAAATCTGTCCCATTGGTAATTCGACAGGCTGCAAAGATTCCTCGACTCACCCCGTTCGCTCGAATGACTAGAAAGGGTGTTTTCGTTGCGACACTACGCCGGCCGTTTTTTGCTCGCACCACCCGCACGTTCGCCGGCGTGGAAGCCGCCTGCTGGTTTCGCCTGAGCCCCGATTTCAATTAGTCAGCGGATTCAGCATGACTTTCTCCAATCGCAGGGCTGAATTGTTCATCACCGATTTGACTTTGAAGCGCAAAGTGTGTTTGCCGGGCGTGAGCGACAAAGTGCCAAGTGAGAACGTCTTGGGGAAGTAGTCGCTCCCGGAGCTTTGCACAATGCCTGGAATCTGAGCATCGTCAACTTCAACCGCGAAGGCGCTGCCGCGCTCGCCGCCGCTACACGCGTAGCTGGCTTGCAGCTCAAAAGTGCCCGGCTTGTCGACAAAGAACTCCCAGACAGGAAAGTCATTGACGTTCTGCCAATTGGTGAGCATGGTGTGCTTGTAGAAATGATCCAGGTACATTCTTTGTCCCATCTGCGATTGGATTTCCGCCATGTAAGAAGGAAGCTCGATGGAGCCGTTGGACTGCGCGTGGATTTCGTATGCTTCTATTGCCGGGGCGCCTTGCAAATTGACAGCGATAACCGTGGCGTCCAAATCCGGCGCGCGCTCAGGAAGCTGAATCACCACATCCTTTCCTTCTTGGGAGAAGCTTAGGGTCTTGCTCGGCTCGACGAGCAAGAAAGCCTTGGCGACTTTGGTTTTGAGTCCTGGTAGACGCAGCTTTTGATCCAGCGGCCAGCCCATAACGTGCAAATACAGGCGATTCCCCTTCACCGTGCACCGGCCGAAGAACGGCAGCTTTTCAAAGACGCTGGCTGTGGTCCCGTAGATGGCCTCGCCGTTCACTTTCAGCCACTTGCCCATGCCTTGCAATCGCGCCACAAACTCCGGCTGAATGGTGCCTTCGGGCGTGGGACCGACGTTCAGCAGTAAATTGCCGCCCTTGCTGACGATCTCGATGAGCTGGCGAATGAGCTGAGTGGTGCTGTGAAATTCCGTCTCGTAATGATTGTAGCCCCAGCTATTGAAATTTATCGTGTAACAAGCTTCCCATAGTCGCGGACTGCCATCGGAATTGCGGACGCCGGTGGCCGGCACGTAATTCTCCGGCGTGCCGAAATCGCCGTGACCGGGCATGCGTTTGAACAGACGGTCATTGATGATCAGATTAGGCTTGAGCTTCATCAGCATGGCTTCGATCTCGAAAGCATGCTGCTCCTCATTGGAGTGCTCCCATTCCCCATCAAACCATAGAATGGCCGGATCGTACTTGGTCACCAACTCTTCGAGCTGTTTCATTACATAAGAGGTCATGAAGCGGTCGAGGTTGGCTCCTTCGGTGGAGCGATCGGTTTCCCAAGTACGGCGCGGCAAATAGTCGGGATGGTGCCAATCCATGATGGAATGGTAAAATCCCAGCGGCATGCCCTTTTTCTTGGCCGACTTGACCAACATGCCCAAGGCGTCCTTGCCGCACTTGCTGTGCATGATGTCATAGTCGGTATACTTGCTGTCCCAAATGCAAAAGCCGTCGTGATGCTTGGAGGTGATCACCATGTAGCGAGCGCCGCCCTCCTTGGCAATGTCCACCCATTGGTCGGGATTGAATTGCACCGGATTGAAATTGTCCACGTAATATTGATACTCCGCCAGCGGGATGTGACACAATTGGCGCACCCACTCATGTCGACCCAACATGGAATAGACGCCCCAGTGAATGAACATGCCGAACTTGGCATCGCGGAACCATTGGGTTCGATCTGTTCCGGATGCTTGGGCAGCAGTCTTAGCATCACAATCGATTAGGACGATGAAGAGGATTGTCATTACACTTGCTGACAAGCTACCGGCGGACTTTTCTCTCCACATTATTCCCGCTCTCCTGCAAAAAGTGAAAAGGTGACCTTCGTAGGTTTTGCAGCAGTAAGCTGCCGTGACATATTCGACCAGTCGGCGTGGAAAAATTTTGGGTTCTGCAAAATCCACGAATAAATAAGAACGACAAATTGTTGAACGTGTGGCCAGCCAATATACGAAATATTTCCAAAACTGCAATTTCAAAATCTTTGTTGATGTACATCCAGTATTGGTGAAAACCGATGATCCCAAAGGATTTCGCACTTTGTCTGATGGTTCACCAACAGAGCAATTGTTTTGTGTTCTCGAAGCAGCACATCCAAACAAACGATCCTATTCTAATTCACACATCACTAATCAGGAGGCTACCCATGACAAAGCGAAGCAAAGGCACCATGCTAATCACCATGACAATTGTCATGTCATTTCTGAGTGGCATTGTCGCAGTCCCGGGTTTAAGCTGTAAATCAGCAGATCTAGAACAAAGCAAGACAAATCCTTCACAGGCTTCTTCGGCGCTACAAGGGCGGGCCTTGTTGGAGCAGTTTAGCGCGGCTTTTGAAGACGTTGCGGCTAAAGTGAATCCTTCCGTGGTTCCGATCTTCAGCGAGCAGGTGGTGCAAGCGCAAAATCCATTCGGCTCCCCGGATGATCCCTTTCGGGACTTTTTTGGCGACGAATTCTTTAAGCGCTTTTTCGGAGCCCCGCCGCAGGGAGAAGAGAAGCAAACAGTCCGCAGCTTGGGATCTGGAGTAATCGTCTCCACAGACGGCTACATTCTGACCAACAATCACGTGGTAGAAGGTTCGGAAAAATTGACCGTGGTATTTCAAGATCAGAAAAAGTACACCGCCAAAATCATCGGCACGGACCCGCAGACCGATGTGGCAGTGATTAAAGTGGACGCCAAAAACTTGCCTGCTGCAACTCTCGGTAATTCCGATCAAGTAAAAGTCGGACAATGGGTCATCGCTGTCGGCAATCCGTTCCAGTTGATGCACACGGTGACGGCAGGCATCATCAGCGCCAAAGGTCGTTCTTCGGTCGGTTTGGCGGATTACGAAGACTTTATTCAAACTGATGCTTCCATCAATCCCGGCAATAGCGGCGGAGCTCTGGCCGATTTGGATGGCAATGTCATTGGCATCAATACCGCGATCAGCAGTCCCTCCGGCGGCAATGTCGGCATTGGCTTTGCCATTCCTATTAACATGGCAAGGAAAGTGATGGATGCTCTTACTTCCAAGGGCAAAGTGACGCGCGGCTATTTGGCCCTCAGTCCGCAAGACATCGATGAAAATCTGGCCAAGGCGTTACAGCTAAAAGGCACCCAAGGCGCGTTGGTGGGCGATGTAACTCCCGGCGGCCCGGCAGATAAGGCAGGCATCAAACGAGGGGACATCATCTTGGAATTCAACGGCCAAAAGGTGGAAAATAGCGTGGCTTTGCGCAACATGGTGGCACAGGCCGATCCGGGATCTTCGGCTACCATCAAGCTGCTACGCAATGGTCGGGAAATGCAGGTTACCGTAGCGTTGGGTGAGCGTCCGAAAGAACGCGGCGCTAAAGCTCCCAAGGAACAAGAACAGCCTAAAGAGCAAAGTTACAAAAAGCTCGGCCTTTCGGTGCAGACATTAACTCCGGACATTGCTCAGCAGCTCGGCTACGATAATGATCACGGCGCCGTAATAGCTGATGTGGCCGGTGGCAGTCCGGCTGACGATGCCGGCTTACAGCGCGGCGATTTGATCAAAGAGATCAACAGGGAAACGGTCAATAGCGTTAGAGATTTGGATCGAGTGGTGACCCGAATGCATAGCGGCGACAATGCTGCGTTGCTCGTCCGCCGAGGTGACAATACATTTTACGCGGCGATTCAAATGCCGTAATGCCACGAAAGCCGTAGAACGACTCTTGGTATGCCGCGCTATTCCCCTCTTCTTCTTTGGGCATTGGCCTTAGTTTTTTCGGTAGAGTCATCGTTCTTTGCATCACCGGCATTTGGCTCGGGACCATCGATCGGCGAGCAGGACGCGTACAAATCCCATCCTCATGAGGTCGATTCTCTGTTGTACGCGCCGCCGGGGTTAGCTTTGATGGTTCCGCCGCCTTTGCCGGCGGCTGCGCCCACCGTGGTTGCTCATGGCTCAAGGAAAAAGAGACTCATTGCCCTGACCTTTGACGCTTGTTCGACGCGCAAACCGAGCCATTATGACGAGCGAGTAACAAAAGTCCTGGTGGAGACCAAGACGCCGGCAACGATTTTCCTCGGCGGCAAGTGGATGGAAGAGGAACCGGAGCATACCAAGTATTTGGCCTCCCTACCGCAATTTGAGCTGGGAAACCACACCTTTCTGCATCCTCATCTGACTCAAGTATCGCATGCCCGCATTCGCGAAGAGCTGCGCTGGACGCAGGAAGTCATGTACACCCTGACCGGCCGGCAAGCGACGCTATTTCGTCCGCCTTACGGTGAGTACAACGATCGTGTGGTGCGCATCGCCGCAGAAATGGGTTTAACAACAGTGGAGTACGACCTACCTTCCGGCGACCCGGACGTCCACGCCACTAAAGAGAAGCTTATCGAGTATGTGACCACCACCGCCAAAAGCGGCTCTATCATTGTCTTGCACGTCAACGGTCGGGGCTGGCACACGGCGGAAGCGCTGCCGAGGATCATTTCGCGGTTGCGCGCTCGGGGCTTCACTCTGGTAACAGTAGGCGAATTGATAAAGCGGATGAATATGAATATGGATTCTCATCAAAAATAGGACAAAAAGCGCACCGGGGCCCTTACCGACAAATGTATTGCTTTTAAAGAAGGAAAAGTCCTATGATTCGAAGACGAACAAAAATTCTCGTGGTGGGAACGATATTTTTCAGCGCGGTGATGTCAGCACCTGCACAGGACTTTGGCAAGAACAGAATCCAATATCGCCGCCATCAGTGGAAATACTTGCAGTCCGAACACTATGACATTTACTTCTATGGCGATGGCCAGTCAGCGGCAGAGTTTGCCGCTGCCGTGGCGGAATCATCCTACCAACACATAAGTCGCGTGCTTGACTTTAAAATGCAGGCCCGCACCGCCATCCTGCTTTATAATTCCCATAATGACTTTGAAGAAACCAATATCGCTCCGGACATACAGGAAGAGTCCGTGGGCGGATTTACCGAGTTTTATAAAGACCGAGTGGTGCTGCCCTACGAGGGATCTGCTGATCAATTTCGCCATGTCACCAATCACGAGCTGGTGCACGCGTTGCATAATCAATTCTTCTATGGATCGGGAGCGGGTGCCATCATTCACGGATTGTCCGGTTTTTCCATGCCGCTGTGGTTCGCCGAAGGCCATGCCGAATATCTTTCGCTGCGCTGGGACACCAACAGCGACAACTTTATCCGTGATGCGGTTATTTCCGAATATCTGCCGCCGATTCTCCAATTGAATGCCTTTTTAGCCTACAAAGGCGGGCAGTCTTTGCTGTATTGGATCGAAAACCGATACGGCGCGGAGAAAGTCACCCAGCTCAATCTTGCTATGCGCCGTACTAAAAATGTCGAACGGGCGATGCGGCAGGTGTTTGGCATGCCGATTGAGGACTTGGGGCATGCCTGGCATCATGACTTACGCGAGGAGTATTGGCCGGAGATTGCTCGGCGCACTGCTCCATCGGATTTAGCAACACCCGTTACGGATCACGTCAAGTACGCCGATTTTATTAATAACAGTCCCAGCTTGAGTCCGGCTGGTGATCGCATCGCCTATTTGAGCGACAAGGCCGGCAAATTTGATATCTATCTGGCTTCGGCCTTGGAGATCGGCAAGGCGAGCAAGCTGGTTAGCGGCCAGAAACAAAGCGGCCTCGAAGAATTGCACTGGCTGCGTCCTGGTATCAGTTGGTCGCCGGACGCCCGCCAAATTGCCTTTGCCGCCAAAGCCGGCGAACGGGATGCGATCCACATCGTAGATGTGGATAAAGGAAAGATCATCCGCACTTACAAGCCAAAGCTGGAGGGTCTTTGGTCGCCTGCTTGGTCGCCGGATGGAAAAACCATTGCCTTCATGGGCATGAAGGCCGGCCACAGCGATCTTTACCTATTGACTCTGAAGGACGGCAGCATCAAGCCCATCACCGAGGATGCTTTTAGTGACCTTGAGCCGGCTTGGTCTCCCGATGGGAAATGGATCGCTTTCGCTTCTGATCGCGCAGCATTTTCATCAGCGGTCGGCAAGGTGCTGCCCTTGCGGGACTTTTCTAATACGGACATCTTTCTCATTCATCCGGACGGCAGTGGGCTGCAGCAGGTGACCTTCAGCCCTTATGCGGAAAAGTCACCCACCTTTTACCACAGTGTGGATTCTCTGCTTTTCATCTCGGATCGTAACGGCATCGACAATATTTATTTTTACGACGCGCAGCGGCACGTCGAAAAACCGCTCACGAATTTACTCACCGGAGCCAACCAACTCTCCGCTCCATTTGGAGGGGAACGCATCGCTTTCACCTCTTTCTATCGCGGCGGCTATGATATTTATCTATGGAAAAACCCATTTCAAAATGCTGATTCCCTGTCGATCTTAACGCCCACGCCATTTCGTGAACGAGAGAAAGGCAAAAACTATATATATCCGCAAACGATCCTCGCTTTAGGCGACACATCCGTATTGGCCGGTGGAGGCCACGACCGGCCGTACAAAAATTTTTGTCTTTGACGAAAAGTTTCGCAGAGGGATCATCCACGGCGCGAAAGACACTGCGGAAGTCTCTCTGTCCGCCGCGAAGCGACTGGAACCGGATGGGAGTTATAGAATAAATCGGTACGGGCGCAAATTCACGATTGACTACGGGGGCGCCTCCGGCGGCTATGATCCTTTCTTCGGCTTAAGCGGCTATACCCAACTGGTCATCAGTGATTTGGCCGGCAACCAGCAGATCGGTATCGGCATAAATCTTATCAGTAACGTTCAAAACAGTGATTTTTTTCTCGGATGGAATTATCCGCCGTACCGAATTGACGTCAGCATTCAGCTTTTTCAGATGGTCAATTTCTTTCAAACCCAGTGGGGACTCGAGCGCTTTCGACATCTTGGCGCCCAAGCTGCCTTTGCTTATCCCTTGTCCCGCTTCAAGCGGCTGGAGGCCGGTTTCAATTTCACGCAAATCCGAGAAAGAATCTCGATTTTAACTTTCCCACCAATGTTGTGACAGCGATGCCGTTGACCTTTTCTTATGTCTTTGATAATACCTTTTTCCGTTTTTTAGGACCGTTCAGCGGCACTCGCTACAGTGCCAGTATGCTCATCGCGCTGGCTATCGGCAGCGATGCTCGCTCATTTCGCACCGGTTCTTTAGATTTTCGCAACTATTTTGGCATCAGCACAAACATCGGTGTGGCCGTGCGGCTGAGCGGTGGCGTCAGCGGCGGCAAGAATCCACAGCGCTTCATCCTCGGCGGACTGGATAACTGGCTTAATCGGCGATTTGCGCAGAATCTGGATGTCTTCACCATAACAGATTTCTACTTTAGCGTTTTTGCCTTGCCGCTGCGGGGTGCAGACTATTACCAGCGCATCGGCACCCACTATTTTCTCGTTAATACCGAGCTGCGTTTTCCGCTGATCAACTACCTTGTGACGGGCTTTCCACTGCCTCTGGGATTCTCGAATATTCGCGGCGCCGGCTTCTTAGATTTTGGTTCTGCTTGGAATTCCAACTCTGGCTTCCGCGCGACGGAGAAGAATGCTGGCGGGAAAATCGTCCTGCGCGATGTCATCGCCGGTTTCGGCTGGGGTTTTCGCATGGACCTCGGCATCTTCCTATTGCGCATGGACGTCGCCTGGCGCACGGATTTGCAGAAATTTAGCGCGCCGCGGTATCTGTTTTCTTTTGGCGGCGATTTTTAGGAGACGAGTATGAGTAGGAGCATGAGAATGAGCAGGAGCACGATCAGGAGTAGGAGTAAGAGCGTGAGGAAGGCTTGGGCATTATTTGGGGGAGCTTTTCTGATCCTTGCTCTTTTGAGTGGATGCGGAAAGGGAGTCCGACAGCCCAACCTCTTCGACCGCGTTTCTTCGGGACTGGCAATGGCGGGGCGAGTGATCAGCTTACCAAGCAACGAAAAGAACCTTGCCTCAGTTATATTTGTTGTCGAAATCCGCTACAGCGACTTGCAATTCATAAAGACTAAAGATGGCTATTCAGCCATTGTCGATGTGACGTTTTCTTTGAAAGAAAAGACCCAGCCGGAGCAAGTACGGCTGATAGACCGGCAAAGGACAGTCGATCTAAAGAGTTTTGCGGAAACAGTGGCGCGGGAAAAAATTCTCCGAGTGGTCGAGCCAATGATGGCACCAGTGGGAGAATACACCGCGAGCATCCTCGCGACGGATCATTATGCCAAAAACCAAAGCTTCGTCTCGTATAAGCTGCAGGCGAGTGATTACCTATCCAGCTTCAGGATCAGCGAACCCTTGCTCATGGTTGATTCTCTCGCTACTTTTGACCCCGATAGGCTGATACCCCTTCGGCAACAACGCTTCGTCAAAGACTTCTTTGCCTTGGTCATTATCGCGGGTTGAAACCGGCGCAGGATGTTGAGCTCCTATACGATCTGGAAGATGCGGAGCGAAAAACCTTGTTCGAAGGGAAAGCAATCTTATCGCCCAGGCAAGCCGTTCTGTAAGCTTCTTTGCCCATGCCGGCAGCCAAACTGGCTATGGGCACAACCATGTTGAAAGTTATGGCTGAACAGAGCGGAGCTAAAGCCACCTCCTCGCTTACAATCTATGCAAACGTTGGCTATAGCCCCGAACATGAGCAAACTGTCGCTTCCCTGATCGAGCCTATGCGCTACATCATGGAAGAGAAAGAATGGCAGGTGCTTAAGAATGCTGCCCCGGAAGAACGAATGCGACTCTTCAAAGCTTTTTGGGAGGCGCGCCGACCGTTACGCAGTCGGACTGAGAACCCGCTGCTGGCAGAATTTTACCTGCGATTGGAAGAAGCCAATGCGCGCTTCCGATGGTCCACCATTGAAGGCTGGAAAACCGACCGTGGCCGCGTTTTTATTATTTGCGGGCCGCCCGATAACATCGAGCACGAGCGGCGATACAGTGACAATGCCGTCCTTGAAATTTGGACCTACACTGAAACGGGTCAGCAATTTGTGTTTCAAGATCCATTTGACACTGGAGATTTTCGCCTCATATCCGGCACTGTGCAGTAGCGTTCCGAAATGGTTGGGAGAATACGCCATACCTAAGCAGCAGCCCATGAAAAAAGGTGCATTCTTGTTGAAAGCGTTAATTAGTGTTTAGACGAAAACTCTCAATTTTGCCATTGCGCCAAGGCGCATCCGCCCTCGGCGTGATTCGAGCCCACTGTGGCGGGCGAGAAATCTCTCCTGTTCGTAATTTGGCAGGCTGTAAAGATCCCTCGGCCCCGCTCGGGATGACCCCCAAAAGATTTTTCCTTCAGACACTAATTAAACGGAACCAAACGCTACATGGGTTAGTCGAATTGAGAGCAATTCATCAAAAATCGTATTAATTCAAAAGGAGGTAATATGAACAGATTTTCTTTCAGC
>Ga0172370_10009451_pt1 | contig 11391 bp, 4 predicted proteins | sample LakKiv5m_FD_114538 | JGI IMG/M metagenome (GOLD analysis project Ga0172370, IMG submission 114538) | Freshwater microbial communities from Kabuno Bay, South-Kivu, Congo - kab_022012_11.5m | ecosystem: Environmental > Aquatic > Freshwater > Lake | place: Democratic Republic of the Congo...
AGGTCTATCAAAGCCTGTCCAGTGCCATGCTGCACGCTTGGGCCGGACCCATCGAGCAATCTGGCCAAACCGTGCGCCACAAACAGCGCCTGGGTGACCTGCTGCTGGCCAACGACTTTGCCGGGATGCAAGCGCTGTTCACCGCCTTTTTTGCCAGCATCCCCTACCAGTGGTTTACCAACAATCCCATTGCACAGTATGAGGGCTATTACGCCAGCGTGTTTTACAGCTACTTTGCCGCGCTGGGGCTGGACATCACCTGTGAAGAAAGCAGCAGCGCTGGGCGGCTGGACATGGCGCTGCGCTTTAACGGGCACATCTACTTGTTTGAATTCAAGGTAGTCGAGCTGGAGCCCGAGGGCAAAGCCTTGCAACAGATCATCGATAAGGGCTATGCCGACAAGTACCGCGCAGAAGGCCAGCCCATTCACTTGATCGGGGTGGAGTTCAGCAAGGCCAGCCGCAGCGTGGTGGCGCTGGATCTGCAAACGCTACAAAGAATGTAGCTTGTAGTGCTTGTCCTATCTGTGCTAGAGGCCAAAATAATTGTGATCTGACCGAGTCGCACCCGCAGGAGGCAAGTCTGCGCTCATAGTGGACAGGTGCGATCGAAGGCTGGCACGATCAAATTCAAAGACAATCCTCGCCGTACCCATTTGTTGTCCCAAGGAGTTTTTCCATGCCGATCGTCGTGTTCAACCAAAAAGGGGGCGTTGGCAAGTCCACCATCACTTGCAACCTGGCCGCCATCAGCGCCAGCCAGGGCTTGCGCACCTTGGTCATTGACCTCGATCCGCAAGGCAATTCCACAAGTTACCTGCTTGGCGCTTTTGCCACGGATGACCAGCCGACTGCCGCCGGTTTTTTTGAGCAAACGCTCAGCTACAGTTTTCGCAGCGTGGCACCGACGGAATTTGTGCTCGAGACACCGTTTGAGAACCTCGACCTGATGCCCTCCAGCGCGGCGCTCACCGAACTGGTGGTCAAGCTGGAGTCGCGCCAGAAAATCTACAAGCTGCGTGAGGCGTTGCAGCAGTTGGCCGACACCTACGACCGCATCTACATCGACACCGCTCCGGCGCTCAACTTCTACACGCGTGCGGCGCTGATCGGGGGTACTGGCTGCCTGATTCCGTTTGACTGCGACAGCTTCTCGCGCCAGGCGCTGTACGGGTTGCTGGAAAGCGTCAACGAAATCCGCGCCGACCATAACCCCGATTTGCAGGTGGACGGCATTGTGGTCAATCAGTTTCAGCCGCGTGCCAACTTGCCTCAGCGCATGGTGGCTGAATTGATTGAGGAGGGCCTTCCGGTGTTGCAGCCCTACCTGCCGTCGTCGGTGCGCATTCGTGAATCGCACGAACAATCCAAGCCGATGATTTACCTGGACCCCAGCCACAAAATCACGCTGGCGCTGGTGGCGCTGCACGACCAACTGCGCGGCTGAGGGCCGACTTGCGCCAGTGACCCTTTGGCGCGCTGAGGGTGGTGTCGCTGCCTAGAATGTCCAGCCTCACCCTACGGACCCGACTGCATGTCTCAAGGAATCATCCGCATTCGCGGCGCGCGCCAGCACAACCTGAAAAACCTCGATCTGGACATTCGCACCGGTGAGCTGACCGTGGTGACCGGTCCCAGCGGGTCAGGCAAATCCAGCCTGGTGTTTGACACGCTGTTTGCCGAAGGCCAGCGCCGCTACGTGGAAACCTTCAGCGCCTACGCGCGCCAGTTTCTGGACCGCATGGACAAGCCGGCCGTTGACAAGGTCGAAGGCGTGCCCCCGGCCATTGCCATCGACCAGACCAACCCGGTGCGCAGCAGCCGCAGCACCGTGGGGACGATGACCGAGCTCAACGACCACCTCAAGCTGCTGTTTGCGCGCGCAGCGCAACTGTTTGACAAAAACACCGCACAGCGGGTGCGCCACGACACGCCCGAAACGATTTACGCGGACGTGCAGGCGCGTGCGGCCGCGTTGGCGGCCTCGGGGTCGCTGGATCAGGTGCAAACCGCCGATGACATTCGCCTGGCGGTGACCTTTGCCGTGGAATTGCCCGCCAGCGCCACGCCTGAAGAAGTAGGGCAATGGTTGTCGGTGAGCGGGTTCACCAAAACCCAGGCTGAGCACCACGTTGCATTGGGGGCGGATACCGATGTGGCAAGCCATAGCGCCAAAAAGACCAAAGCGTCATCCAAATCGGGCTCTGCCCCCAATTCAGCGCAAACCACGGCGATGTCAAAGCGCAAGGTGCTGGATGTCGTTGCCGACCGCTTCAAGCTGGGCACGGCCGAGCGCGCGCGGGTGCTGGAGGCGATCGAGGTCGCCCTCAAACACGGCAGTGGCCGTCTGAAAGTTTATGTATTGAATCAGCCTTTAGCCCCTATGAATCAAGCGCAAGCAGCAATTGATTCAATAGCAATTGGCGAACCACCAACGTGGCAATTTTCTACCGGCTTGCATTGCCCGGAAAGCGACCAGCATTACACCGACCCCATTGCCTCGGCGTTTTCTTTCAACTCTGCGGTGGGCGCGTGCGATACCTGCCGCGGTTTTGGCCGCGTCATTGGTGTGGACTATGGCCTGGTCATCCCCAACGACAAGCTCACGCTGCGTGCGGGGGCGATCAAGACGCTGCAAACCCCGGCCTGGGCCGAATGCCAGGCCGACCTGATGCGCCATGCCGAGGCCGAGGGCATTCCGCGCGACACGCCCTGGGCCAAGCTTACCCCCGAGCAGCAGCGCTGGGTGATCGACGGGTCGCCGCTGTGGAAGGGTAAATGGAACCTGCAGTGGTACGGCGTGGCGCGCTTTTTTGAGTATCTGGAAACCAAAGCCTACAAGATGCACATCCGCGTGCTGCTGTCCAAGTACCGCAGCTACACGTCGTGCCCGGACTGCGCTGGGGCGCGATTGAAAACAGAAAGTTTGCTGTGGCGCATCGGCTCCAAAGAGCAGGCGGATGCGGTACTGCCGCCCACCCAGCGCTTCATGCCGCAGGATGTGGCCTGGTCTCACGCGCAACTGGAAGCGTTGCCTGGCTTGTGTCTGCATGACTTGATGCTGCTGCCGTTGTACAAGCTTCAGCGTTTTTTTGCTTCTTTGTCTCCGTCTCCCGCTGGGCCAGGGCAGGCAGACAGCAAAACCCTCAAGCTGTTGCTTGACGAGATCAACACTCGCCTGAAGTACCTGTGCGAGGTCGGCATTGGCTACCTCACGCTGGACCGCCAAAGCCGCACCTTGAGCGGCGGCGAGGTACAGCGCATCAACCTCACCACCGCGCTGGGCACCAGCCTGGTCAACACGCTGTTTGTGCTGGACGAGCCCAGCATTGGCTTGCACCCGCGTGACATGGGGCGCATCATCACCGCCATGCAGCGCCTGCGTGATGCCGGTAACACGCTGGTGGTGGTGGAGCATGACCCGGCCGTGATGCTGGCCGCCGACCGCATGATTGACATGGGCCCCGGCCCCGGTGAGCGTGGTGGGCAGATTGTTTTTGACGGCAGCCCGCAGGACTTGCGCCACGCCGACACCTTGACCGGTGTTTATCTGGGTGGGCGCAAAGCCATCGGCATGGGTTTCAAGCGGTTGGTGGCGGCCAACGCACCCAAACTGATTCTGGAAGGCGCTTGCGACCACAACCTGAAGCACATCGACGTCGGGATTGCGCTCAACCGGCTAGTGGTCATCACCGGGGTGAGCGGCTCGGGCAAGTCCACGCTGATTCAGGACACCCTGGCTCCGGCGCTGCTACGGCATTTTGGCAAGGCCACGGACACGCCGGGTGCGTTTGACCGCCTGCTGGGTGCTGAGCAACTCAGTGACGTGGTGTTTGTAGATCAATCGCCCATTGGCAAAACGGCGCGTTCCAATCCGGTGAGTTTTGTCGGCGCGTGGGACGCCATTCGCACGCTGTTTGCCGGTACGCCGTTGGCGCAGCAGCGCGGCTACACCGCCACCAAATTCAGCTTCAACAACGGCGACGGCCGCTGCCCCACCTGCGGCGGCTCGGGCTTTGAGCACGTCGAGATGCAGTTTTTGAGCGACGTTTACTTGCGTTGTCCCGACTGTGATGGCAAACGCTACCGTCCGGAAATCCTGGAAATCACGATTGAGCGCTGTGGAGCAGAAATGGGGTCGGATCCCAATTCGGGCTCAAGTCGTTCGCAAGAATCCAAGCACCGTCCCGAATTGGGCTCTGACCCCATTTCTGCGGTGTCGGTTAAAACTCAAACCACCCGCCACCTCAACGTCGCCGACGTGTTGGATTTGACAGTCAGCCAGGCCGTCGATTTGTTCAAACACGACCGTGACGTGGTACGCGCCCTGCAGCTCATCGTTGACGTGGGGCTGGACTACGTCAAACTGGGCCAGCCGGTGCCTACCTTGAGCGGCGGCGAGGCACAGCGCCTGAAGCTGGCTGGTTTTCTGGCCGAAGCCGCCAAAACCACTTCTGCCAGCCGTCAAGCCTTGGCCCGCAAAGGCGTGCTGTTCATGTTTGACGAGCCTACCACCGGGCTGCACTTTGACGACATCGCCAAGCTGATGCGCGCGCTGCGCAAACTGCAAGACGCCGGACACAGCTTGCTGGTGGTAGAGCACAACCTGGACGTGATACGCGCTGCCGACTGGCTGATCGACCTGGGGCCCGAAGGCGGCGACGCCGGTGGCGAGGTGGTGGCGTTTGGCACGCCCGACGACGTGATGCAGCACCCCAGTAGCCACACCGCACGCGCACTGCGCGACTATGCGGCGCAGATGGGTGTGAGGCATGAAATCAAAGATTTCAGCGGCGTTGGCTTCTCCAAAATGGTGCCTTCCGAGAGCAATGGGGGTTGGATCCCGATTTTCGAAAAGAAATTGGGCTCTGACCCCCATTGCGATGCCGACAAGCAGGTCAACGCTGATGCCAATTCACTACAAAAACAAGAGCTACTTACGCATACACAGCAATGTCTTGAGCCTGAAAACACCATAAAAATCATCAACGCCCGTGAGCACAACCTGAAGGGCTTGAGCGTCAACATTCCGCGCGGCCAGTTCACCGTGGTCACCGGCGTCAGCGGCTCGGGCAAATCCACGCTGGCGTTTGACATCTTGTTCAACGAGGGTCAGCGCCGTTACCTGGAAAGCCTCAACGCCTATGCCCGCGCCATCGTGCAACCGGCCGGCCGCCCCGAGGTGGACGCGGTCTATGGCATTCCACCCACGGTGGCCATTGAGCAGCGTTTGAGCCGGGGCGGGCGCAAGAGCACGGTGGGCACCACCACCGAGGTCTGGCACTTTTTGCGTCTGCTGTTTGTCAAGCTGGGCACGCAGCACTGCATCCACGACGGCACGCCGCTGGCACCGCAAACACCCGAGCGCATCGTGGCCAGCCTGATGCGCGACTTCAAAGGCCAGCACATCGGCTTGCTGGCACCGCTGGTGGTCAACCGTAAGGGCGTCTATACCGAGCAGGCTGAGTGGGCGCGCCAGCGCGGTTACACGCATCTGCGTGTCGATGGCGAGTTTTTACCGACGGCATCGTTCCCACGCATCGACCGCTTCAAGGAACACACCATCGAGCTGCCCGTGTTCAGCCTGGACGTGTTGCCCGAGCAAGAAGCCGCGCTGCGTCAGGCTTTGACCACCGCGTTGCAGCACGGCAAAGGCGTGGTCCATGTGCTCAGCGACCTCGGCGGCCTGGATCAAGCCATGCAGGCGGGCACTTCCACCGCGGGCATCGGCAGGTTGAGCGTGTTTTCCACATTGCGCGCGTGCCCGGTGTGCCATACCAGCTACGTCGAGCTGGATCCGCGCCTGTTTTCGTACAACAGCAAACACGGCTGGTGCCCGGACTGCGTCGGCACTGGTGTCAAACTCACGCGCGAACAGCGCAAGGTGTTTGACGATTCGGTGCGAGACGACGACCAGGGGCGCGAACAAAGTTTTGTCGAAGCCGACGTGGAAGACCTGGCCGACACGGTTTGCCCCGCTTGTGAAGGCACGCGCCTGAACCCCACCGCGCGCGCCGTGCGACTTAAATTGGGGTCAGATCCCAATTCGGGCTCAATCCACTTCAAAGCACCTGGACGTCCCACCGAATTGGGCTCTGGCCCCAATTCCCTCTCGTTAACCCGCAGCGCACACGGGGAGTCCGACTCCGCAGATGTCCCCCGGCCCGGGCTACGCCCGAGCCTCCTCCTTGATTCTGCTGCGTCAGACACCCCGTGCACGCCGCTGGACGCTGTGGGCGGGGTCTCCATCACCGACCTGGCGCGCCAGAGCGTGAGCGTCCTGCGTGCGTGGGTGCAGGCCTTGCAGACGCAGGCACGTTTGGGCGCGCGCGAGGCCGACATTGCGCGCGACTTGATCCCCGAGATTCTGGGGCGCTTGCAGTTTCTGGAGCAGGTGGGGTTGGGCTATTTGACGCTGGACCGTGGCGCGCCCACCTTGAGCGGCGGCGAGGCGCAGCGCATCCGGCTGGCGGCGCAACTGGGCAGCAATCTGCAGGGCGTGTGCTATGTGCTTGACGAGCCCACCATTGGACTGCACGCGCGTGACAACCAGATGTTTCTGGGCGCGTTGCAAACCTTGAGCGACCAAGGCAATACGCTGGTGGTGGTGGAGCATGACGGAGACACCATTCGCCATGCGGACCACTTGATCGACATTGGTCCCAGTGCCGGCAAACGCGGTGGCCGCTTGGTGGCGCAGGGCACGGTGACCGATCTTCAAAGCGCCGCCGACTCACAAACCGGCCGCTACCTGCTGCACGCGATGCGCCACCCGCTGCAGCCGCGCCGGGCGGTGTTTGCAATATCTTCTAACGTCGAGGAAGCAGTGAATTTGGGGTCGGATCCCAATTTCGTCCAAAAGGCTGTGGAAAGCTTCAAGGCGCCATCGAAATTGGGCTCTGACCCCAATTTCACGGATATAAAGACACAGCGCTGGCTCACCGTCCATGGTGCCCATCTGCACAACCTCAAAAACATCACAGTTCAGATGCCCCTCAAGCGTCTGGTGGCCATCACCGGTGTCAGCGGCTCGGGCAAATCCACGCTGGCGCGCGACGTGGTACTGGCCAATGTGCACACCGCCGTGCAAAAACGCAGCACCCAAGCGGGTCGAAATGCGCTTGATGCCGGTGAACACATCACCTGGGTGGGGTGCGACAGCATCAGCGGGTTCGAAGCCATTGACCGCGTGCTGGAAGTGGACCAAACCCCGATTGGCAAAACCCCGCGCAGTTGCCCCGCCACCTACATCGGCTTTTGGGACACCATCCGCAAGCTGTTTGCCGACACGCTCGAAGCCAAGGCGCGTGGCTACGCCGCCAGCCGTTTCAGCTTCAACACCGGTCAGGGTCGCTGCCCCACTTGCGAAGGCCAGGGCATGCGCACCATTGGCATGAGCTTTTTGCCCGACGTGAAGGTGCTGTGCGAAACCTGCAAGGGCGCGCGCTTCAACGCTGAGACCCAGGCCGTGACCTGGCGCGGCAAAAACATTGGTGACATTCTGCAAATGGAAGTCGATGAGGCGGTCGATTTCTTTGCTGCCATGCCCAACATCAGCCACCCGTTGCAACTGCTCAAAGACATGGGGCTGGGTTACCTGACGTTGGGCCAGCCGTCGCCCACCCTGAGCGGTGGCGAGGCGCAGCGCATCAAGCTGGTGACAGAATTGAGCAAGGTGCGCGACGACGTCACCCGGCGCGGGCAAAAGGCGCCGCACACGCTCTACGTGCTGGACGAGCCCACCGTGGGCTTGCACATGGCCGACGTGGAAAAACTCATACGCGTGCTGCACCGTCTGGTCGATGGTGGCCACAGCGTGGTGGTGATCGAGCACGATCTGGATGTGATTGCCGAGGCCGACTGGGTGCTTGACTTGGGACCAGAGGGTGGTCATGCCGGTGGCCTTGTGGTGGCAGCCTGCACGCCAGAGGCTCTGGTGGAGCAGGGTACGCACACCGGCAAAGCGCTGCGCCCAGTGCTGGGACGGGCGTGATGGAAGGGCGGGTCAAGAGGTGGCCCCGCATGAAAACCCTGCTGCGCCTGGTTAGCACCATGTCTTGCTATGTTTGGTGTAGAAGACCGCGGCAGTCCACTTGCGCGCACGCGATCAGTTCAAACAAACAATAGCTATTGACGCTTATTCCATAAGGGCTGGAGGCCAATTTTGCATGTAACTTCTCAACACTGTTTACCGGCGGGTGTGACCGTGCTGGAGCGCGGTTGGCTCTCCAGCAACAACATCCTGATTCAGGGCTCGGCCAGCACGGCGCTGGTGGACAGCGGCTACTGCACGCACGCGCCGCAGACCTTGGCGCTGGTGCAGTCAGCGTTGGGCGCGCGCGCGCTGGACCTGCTGGTCAATACGCACTTGCACAGCGACCATTGCGGCGGCAATGCAGCGTTGCAGGCCGCTTACCCGCGTCTGCGCACGCTGATTCCGTCCGGCCACGCGGCCTTTGTGCGTGACTGGGATCCGGCGCGCCTGAGCTACACCCCTACCGGCCAGCAGTGCCCGCAGTTTCGTTGTGACGACGTGTTGCAACTGCACACCGAATTGACCTTGGGTGACCTGCGCTGGCAGGTGCACGCCGCGCCCGGCCACGACCCGCATTCGGTGATGCTGTTTGAGCCCACAAGCGCGTGCCTGCTGTCGGCTGATGCGCTGTGGCAGCGCGGTTTTGGTGTGGTGTTTCCGGAGCTGGACGGCGACGACGCCTTTCATGAGGTGGCCGCCACGCTGGACCTGATTCAGACGCTGGCACCGCGTGTGGTGGTGCCTGGCCACGGCGCGCCGTTTACCGACGTGGTGGCTGCGCTGAACTTTGCCCGCGCCCGGCTGGATGCTTTTATGGCCGCACCGAACAAGCATCTGGCGCACGCCGCGCGCGTGTTGCTCAAGTTCAAGTTGCTTGACGCGCAACGCATGACGCACGCCGAGCTGCTGGCTTGGGCGCAGGCCACCCCGTATCTGCAGCGTCTGTTGCTGCGCCAGCAAGTTGCTGCGGTGGATGGGCAGTCGTGCAACACCGCTTGCAATGGATCGCTGGATCAGGCCTTGGGTGCCGTGGTGACCGACTTGGTGCGCGCGGGTGCCGCCACGCTCGACGGTGAGGTAGTGCACAACGCCTGAGTCCCGGACAGCGCAGCGTGGCTGCTGCCCCGCTATGATCAACACTCAAGGCTTGTGCGCAAAGGTAAAACAACATGCAAATAGTGATTCTGGGAGCCGGGCGGGTGGGCGAAAGTGTGGCAGAGAGTCTTGCATCCGAGCAGAACGACATCACGATGATCGACCCCGATCCGGATCGCCTGCGCGCGCTGGAAGATCGGCTGGATTTGCGTGGTGTGCCGGGCAACGGCATCCAGCCGTCGGTCTTGCGCCGCGCTGGTTTGTCAGATGCCGATCTGTTTATTGCTTGCGCTTCGCTGGACGAAACCAATCTGACCGCTTGCCTTGTGGCCAAAAGTGTGTTTGGCGTGCGGACCACGATCGCGCGCTTGCGCTCGGACGAATTTGACGACGACTCGCCCCTGCTGGGCAAGGACGGCTTTGGTGTGGACCATGTGATCTGCCCCGAAGAGTCGGTGATGCACTATGTGCACAAACTCATCGAATACCCCGAGGCGCTTCAAGTGCTGGAGTTCTCACAAGAGCGTGCACACCTGATTGCGGTGCGTGCTGCTGCGGGCAGCCTGCTGGTGCATCACACCATTGCCGAATTCAAATTGCTGTTTCCACAGGCACCGATGCGCGTGGTGGCGGTGTATCGACAAGATGAAGAAGTGGCCATCACGTCGCACACCCGAGTGCTCCCGGGTGACGAGGTGTTTGTGCTGGCCGACCGCGACAAGATCAAGCAGATTTTGAGCGCCATCCACAAAGAAGACCGGCCGGTGCGCCGCATCATGATTGCCGGCGGTGGCAAGGTGGGGCTGCGCCTGGCGCGCAGTCTGGCGGGCAAGTACCAGGTCAAGCTGATTGAAAGCGACCGCAAGCGCTGTGACTACCTGGCGGGTGAATTGGGCAGCGACACGCTGGTGCTGTGCGGTGACTCGGCCGACGAGTCGCTGCTGGTGGAAGAAGGCGTGAGCGACATGGACTTGTTTGTGTCGCTCACCAGTGACGACGAAGACAACATCCTGTCGGCCATGCTGGCCAAGCGGCTGGGTGTGCCGCGCGTCATTTCGCTGGTCAACCGACGCATCTACGCCGAGATGATGCAGGGCAGCGCCATCGACATTGCGCTGTCGCCCGCGCAGACCGTCATTGGCGAGCTGCTGGTGCACGTGCGCCGCGGCGCCGTGGCGGCGGTGCACAGCTTGCGCCGGGGTGCGGCCGAGGCCATCGAGGGCGTGGCGCGTGGCGATGCGCGCTCCAGCAAACTGGTGGGGCAACGCATCAAAAACATTGCCCTGCCCGAAGGCGCGCGCTTCGGTGCCATCGTGCGCGGCCATGGGAACGAGTGCGAGGTGCTGATGCCGCACCACGACCTGCTGATCGAGCCCGACGACCACGTCATCATCTTCATCCCCAACAAGCACCAACTGCGCGCCGTGGAACGCCTGTTCCAGGTCAGCGCCACGTTTTTTTGAACCGTGTCGGCATTCTTTGGCCCCGTCGTCAGCGTGTTGTCGCGCATCATCATCGGCTACGCGCTGATGTTTCTGATGCCGCTGGCCTGGGCGTGGCAGTTTGATTCGCTGGCCTTGCAACGCATCTGGCTGGATGGCCTGGGCCTGACGCTGGCGGTGGGGTTGCTGCTGATGCTGCTGACCAAGAACCACAAACGCGAACTGTTGCCGCGAGACGGCTTTTTGCTGGTCAATCTGGTGTGGTTGGTGCTGCCGGCGCTGTCGGCCCTGCCGCTGATGCGCGCCATCGACGGCTTGAGCTGGACCGACGCCTACTTTGAAGCCATGAGCGGTTTGACAGCGACTGGCGCCACCGTGCTGGCCGGACTGGACCGGTTGCCGGTGTCGGTCAACGTCTGGCGCTGCTTTCTGCAGCTGGTGGGCGGCTTGGGCATCATGCTGCTGGTGGTGGCTGTGCTGCCATTGTTGGGCCTGGGCGGCGTGCAGCTGTACAAAGCTGAAACGCCTGGCCCGATGAAAGATGCGCGCCTGACGCCACGCATTGCCGAAACTGCGCGCGGGCTGTGGGGGGTGTACGCGGTGCTGTCGGTGTCGTGCCTGCTGGCGTATAGCGGCGCAGGCATGAGCTGGGCCGATGCCTTCATGCACATGTGCAGCACCATGGGGCTGGGCGGTTTTTCGTCGCACGACGCCAGCCTGGGGTTCTGGAATTCGCCCGCCATAGAAGCAGTGGCGGTGCTGTTCATGGGGCTGGCGGGCATCAGTTTTGCACGTTACTTCATCGTCTGGCGGGCGCGC
>Ga0172370_10009453_pt1 | contig 11389 bp, 12 predicted proteins | sample LakKiv5m_FD_114538 | JGI IMG/M metagenome (GOLD analysis project Ga0172370, IMG submission 114538) | Freshwater microbial communities from Kabuno Bay, South-Kivu, Congo - kab_022012_11.5m | ecosystem: Environmental > Aquatic > Freshwater > Lake | place: Democratic Republic of the Congo...
CGATGGCATCTAGGGATGGCGTGGGCTCTCTATGAATTTCGTCGATAGTTACGTCACGTCATCGGGATTGCCCGTTCCGTAGTATCGGAAAAACGCGTTCATAATCGCATCGATAGTCTCCTGGTTCACGTGAAAGTTCTCTCTCCCCTCTGTGAACACCGGCAGTCCCAGCATTGGCCTATAGATGTTGGCTATTTCGAATGCAGGAAAATAATATACATTGTCATAGGTTGAGGCCAATTCGTCCGCAGCAGCGCGCAGCGTTGCCTTTGAGTTGCAGCTCGCGCTGAATATGTCGCAGTCCCGGCGGAAGGTAGCCCACAGATGCACAGGCGATACAGTGACGAGAATCTTGCAATGAGGGTTGTGCATGGAGAGCAGCTCGCGAATTCGCACTAAATTATCCAGGTTTTCATCGTACCTGCTCACCCGAAAACGGTATCGACTCATGTCGCCCCCTTCATTGACGTAAGGACCTGAGGGGAGACAGATAACAGACCCATCGTGCGCATCTTCCCAAATTTCTGTTAATCCAAGTGTGAGGATGAAAACGCGAGCCGCCGTCAAAGCACGGCGTGAACATTCCCTGTGGTGTTCGAAGTCAGCCTCCGCCTGCTGGATGGAGTCGTAGAGGATTATTCGTCGATATGGGTCCTGAACCATCTTCGTGACGGGCGTCAACCACCACCTTACCTGGGGAGACCAATCAGAAAAAGTGTACTCGAATATCTGCCTCATGGAAAAGGTATTGTAGGTTCTTTCCCAGGCAGCGCCTGCATGTAAGGACGCTGGATGATTCGTTTCTTCTGCAACATAATTATAACGCTTGGCCAGCAGCACCTTTTTTATTTCCCGGGCAAAGCAGGAGCCCATTGAGGTGATTGGCGTATTCCGGTCGATAAGCATGTCTCGAGGAGTGGGAGTCGGGTACCGGCCATCCGTGGAGGGGTTGTCATAAGACCCGGGCCATACTTGCCAAGTCTCAAACACATGAAAGGGGTGTACGTCTGAAATAGCCATTTTGGGTCTATTAGCGTGTATTTAGGGAGTTCTCATGAACCCTTTACCGTGGCGAGATTTCATGGTCCGGCATGGCGTGGGCTTTCATCTGACGCCAGTTGGCCGATGCTGCCTCGCAGTTTTTTGGTCACGCCCCATATTTGTCTAGGCGCAGGGCATGGGCTGTGATGAGTGGCATCAGCGACGTAGCGAGAAATTGCCCTAGCGATCCTCTGAGGCACTGTGTTTCCCCGAAGCCCGTAACGTCGGGGTTAAGACGAACATATTTCTTTGCCCAAAACGCGATGGGAACGGGATGCCAACTGTGCGACTTGAGTATGGAAGGCGTGGAATGGTCGCCTGTAACTACCAATACATCTGGTTCCAGCTTCAGGATTCTTGGTATCACTTTGTCCACTTTCTCGATTTCAGCTACTTTGCCCTCAAAATCGCCGTCTTCGCCCCGACTGTCCGTATATTTGTGGTGAATGAAGAAAAAGTCGAATTTGTCCCAATTGCTTTCTAAGCACGACAATTGGTTTTCAAGATCATTGATCCCTTCCACGACGGTCATGCCCACGAGGCCGGCTAATCCCTTGTACATGGGATACACTGCAAGCGCGACGGCGTGTAGCTTGAATACATCGAGGAACGTGGGGAGCCCGGGTTCCTTTGCCCATCCCCTGAGAGTCACCATGTTTGCGGGCTTCTGGTCTTTGATTCGGTCTCGAACCTGGGACACCCACTGATTCACCAAGTCTGCTGTCTTTCTCGCTTCTTTCGATTGGTCAAGTGGAGCTGCCTCGTGAGGCCTCAAACCCACTTTCTGGGGATCAGTTTCGTTAAGGGCTGGCGACAATCCTTCTCCTCGCAGGATCAATGCGAACCGATACTCACGGACGGGTTTCACTATTACTTCGACGTGCGGCAAAGATATGTCACGAATCATCTCAACCATGCGTGCGCATTCTTGGGTGGAAATCCTTCCGGCACGTCGGTCCGTAATTGTTCCGTTTTCGTCCACCGTGCAGAAATTGCCTCGTGCAGCCACATCTTTGTCGGTGAGGTTCTGTCCTATCCCCACTGCTTCCAAGACGCCTCGGCCGATGAGATACTTTAGTGGGTCGTATCCGAACAGCCCCAGGTGACCCGGACCGCTGCCGGGTGTGATTCCGATCCCAACCGGGTGCATCAGGCCAACCATGCCGGTACGAGCGAGAGCGTCCAGATGAGGCGTGCGGGCAGTTTCAAGCTCAGTCAGGCCGCCGGCGCGTGCAGGTAGGCCTCCGAGTCCATCCATCACCAGTAAGACCATTTTGGTATCATTGGGTCGAGATAGTGAGGTTGCGAGATCCAGTTCACTCATAATTTTCTCCTTCCCGATCATCAGGCCATAACATCGTCTGTCCATCCTATCATTTGTTCGTCTATCCAGGGAGTCCAGATACAAAGGGTCTGCCCCGGCAATCCGTCAAGTTTAGGCTTTTCTCAAGAGACGTTCCAGCTTTTCCTTCAAGGTGTTGAGGTCGTGGGGCTTATGGATGAAATCGGCAGGCGATAAGTCTCCAAAGCGGCGCAAGGCTTCTTCCTCATTGTACCCACTGGCCAGCAGTACCTTCACATCTGGACAGATATATCGCATCTCTGAAAAGACTTGACCGCCGCCTTTGTTGGGCATAGTCAAGTCCAACAAGACGCAAGAAATGTCTCTCCATCTTTCCTTGAAAATCTCAACTGCCTCGTCTCCGTCCTTAGCTTCCAGGGCTCCATAACCGAGGTGTTCGAGTCTTGTTACTGCCAAATCCCTTATCCATTCTTCGTCGTCAACTACTAGCACAAGCCCTTTGGATATAGGACTTTGTTGAACTTGCTGAGTCTCAGTTGTAGCAAGCCTCTCCTTAAGGGCTAGGCGAGCTTCCTCTGTCACGGGAAATAGCACGCGAATCTTAGTTCCTGCTCCGGGTTCGCTTTCAATCATAACAGCGCCCTTATGGGCGGTCATAATCCCGTACACTGCAGCCAATCCGAGGCCGCGCCCTGTGAATTTGGTGGTAAAGAACGGTTCGAAGAGCCTGGCTATTGTTTCAGAATCCATCCCGCTTCCTGTATCCGTCACTTCGAAATAAACGTACAACCCGGGGACAGCGCGTTCTTCGAGGAGATTTGCCCGCATGTAATCAGAATCGCAGTCCTTGAACCCGGTGCATATACGTACCTCACCTTTCAGAGCCTCGATTGACTCTATGGCGTTGTTCGTCAAGTTTGTAATTACCTGATTAATCTGGTTTTCATCGCCCAGAATATTGGGAAGAACGGGAGCGAATTCGCTTTGCAGGGTGATCCCTTCCAAAGTCAGTGCTTTTTGGACTACGACATTATCTTTTACAAGTTGGTTGATGTCCAATTCTGTAGGGACGAACATTTTGTGGCCTGTATAGGCGAGCATTTGGCTGGAAATTCGAGCGGCCCGCTCTGCTGCGTCGTAGGCTCGTTGGAGACCTGAGCGACTCGGCGAATAAGATGGGAGTTCCATCAGGGTGAGTTCCAAATTTCCGATGATGACTTGAAGCAAGTTGTTGAAATTGTGGGCTATGCCTCCCGCCATAATGCCTAGGCTCTCCAGCTTCTGGGACTGATAAAGCCTTCTCTCCAGCGCCAATCGCTCTTCTTCGACAAGCTTCAGGCTTGTTATATCACGTACTGCTTCTATGGCGCCGATGATCTTACCTTCGTGGTCATACAATGGGGCCGCAGTATTCCAAAACCATGTTCGTCCGCGACCTCGAAAGTCTGGCAGATAAGTCTCAGAGACAAGCCGGTCGCCTTCTTTTCTAACGTAGAGATACTTACTAGCAACTTGCTCGTCGCTGTTTATAACTAGGTCGATCAAGACAGGCCTTCTACAACCATAGAATGGGATTGCATACTCGTAATTGCCCTTCCCCATGATTTCAGAGGCTTTTACGCCTGTGAGGTCACTGATGGCCCTGTTCCAAGCTATTATCTGTCCTTGAGGGTTGATCACCATGGTCGCATCGGGGAGGAATTCTATAATTTGCGCAAGCTGTCGTTGACTGTCTTGTACACTTTTCTCGCCTACTTTTTGGGATGTGATGTCACGCAGCGATTCGATCGCCCCAATAGGGTTGCCTTCAGTATCGTAAAGTAGTCGGGCCGTACCCGAGAGGAAAACTCCTCCCTTCAAAAGGGGATGAAAGGACTGGCTGACTAGAACGTTGTTGTCGAGCCTCACAACAGATAGGTATCTATCTATGCAGCTCTCGTCGCCAGACAGAGCCATATCCATTAGCACGGGTCGCCGCTCACCGTAAAATGGAATGGCATATTCATAGTTTCCTTTCCCGATCATGTCCTCTGTCATAACACCTGTAAGCTCTACCATAGCCTTGTTCCATGCAGTGACTATACCGGTATTATCTATGACAAAGGTGGGATCGGGCAGGAATTCGATAATCTGGCTCATCCCGAACAGAGATGTTTTTAGCTGATTTTCGATTGCCTTTCGCGCGGAAATGTCGCTGATAGTAAACACAGTGCCTTTGAATTTCCCGCTTACATCCAGCATCCTTTTCATTCTGATTTCAAGAAATCTATCGCCCCCGCGCGTTGCAACGCTAGTTTCAAAAGAGGTCTCGAGTTCGGATTGAGACAGAAAGGTGTCAAGCAACGGATCGAGCCATTTTACCGCATTCTTTTCCGGTTTTTGGCCGTAATAGTATGTCCCAGGACTGTTTGATTCATGAAACAATGATAACGCCTCATGATTCATATATTCGATTTCATTTTCCGCGTTCAGTACGAAAATTGGGTTTGCGAGGCTTTCGAGGATAGTCATGTACTTGGTTTTTTCGTTCGAGGCAGCGCGGTTTGCGGCTTGCAGCTCTCCCACGAGCCTGTCTCTTGATTCATCTGCCCATTCCTCAATGAAACCCAGTTCTACCCGGTCGTAAACACGGTTTACGAAATTCACGGCCCAATATTGGTATTCTTGCGGCAGTTCAGACTCAATTATAAGGTCTATGTAACTCTGCCGGTAATACTTCATGAGCCCCAGAAACATCGATATGGAGACCCCTCTTCCCCTGTGTCTCTGGGCTTCGATCTTTCCAAACAAGGCCACTGGATCCTTTGAATAATCTTCATCCGGATCTAGTTCAGGCGGCTCGGTGCCCAAAGCCAGCTTCTGGAGGATCGTTTCCGACATACCCACGATCGAGGTTCGCCATGCCTCTGCTAGAGTAGAAGTGTATTTGGTGTATCCGTGTTTCTTTGCATAGGCTAGAACACGTTCCATGAGCCAGTTTTCGTTGGAAGCAATGAGATTTATGAATTGTTGAGTATCCACGTGACCCCTTCAGAGTATGTATCGGGCTACCAGCGCATACAATTCGCCGCCGTCGGCGTATCGAGCCTGCTCTAACAGACAACTTGCAACTTACGCTTCCGCAAGAAAGGCATAGGGCAGCTTTCAATTAGGGAAATTGTTTGCGTGTACTGTCATGGCCGTTCAAGTGACCTCGCGTACGTTGGCATTTTACTGTATTAGCGCTTCAGGTCAAGCCTTGTAATGCCCTACGTGATCGGGCATCCAAAATTCCTGGATTCCTTTTTTCACGGGAATGACAGACAGAATCATGCATGCAATTCGCGTTTACCTTCGCGAATCGCTATAGCATGTCATGCCACGACGCTGTGAGTCTGGATGGACGCTAGCCGGCTGCATCTCACTTCGCCTATAACGAGCGGGATATCTTTGTTTCTTTGAAAACGGCGACTAATGTTTGAGGCGCCGAAATAAGTCACGGCGGCCTCACTCGGCGGATCGTATTGGCAGGCGTAATGGCGTCCCCAAGGGGATTCGAACCCCTGCTGCCGGCGTGAAAGGCCGGTAGCGCCCGCAATAAAATCAATAACGTAGGCAGAAACCCCAATCATTTCAATCCGTATGAAGACCTTTTGATCCCTATGAGACCCTCAAGGTCTCTATGTTTGCGTACACCACGCGTACAAGATTTTGATTGGCATCTTCAAAGGTACAGACCTATGTTGAGTGGTCAGGACCGAATCCATCGTTAATTTGTTACAAACCATCGTGTTTCTTTTCTGGGACTAAGATCCCACATGGTCTTACGGGGTTCATGCTCTTAATTTGACGGCTGGTTTTTCCTAACATCACCAGCCCTGAAAAGGAGGCACATGATGATCAACTCTATTGAATTAGTTAGCAATCCTCATTTCGTTAAGGCATCTTCACATACGAAGTGACTGCTTCCCGCGCCTCTGGCCCTGCAAAGCAACTTCCCTTTGTGATATCAAACATATAACATGCTGGAACTCCTTAAAGAACCAGAGACCTGATCAAGAATCCGCTGAAACTGATGGACGGTTCACCAAATATATCCCTGTAACGACAAAGCCGAGACCGATGCACATCAGAATTGTGATGGACTCTCCAAGGAGCAATCCGCCCAGAAGAACCCTGAACAGGGGAGTAAGAAACGTGAAGGCAGCCAGACGACTAACCGGGTACCTGTGTATCATGCTGAACCATGCAATATAACTAATGAAAGCCACGATTACGGATTGATACACCGAGGCTGCCAGGGCTACCGGGATAGGAGAAAATTCCGATTTGCATTCAAAGACTATGGAACTTACGGCCAGCGAGACCCTAATACCACGCAAAGTGAATATTTGATCCCACACTCAACATAATGACTTGACATAAAATAGACGACCGGTCTATTATGAGTTAGGCTTATAATTGAGGCTCCATGACCAAGCAAAGCACCAAAGTCAGGATTCTAGAACATGCCGGCAGGCTGGTTCGCTTGAAGGGATTCAACCATACTGGGATTCAAGAGATTCTGGAAAGCGCAGGCGTCCCTAAAGGATCATTCTATTTCTATTTCAAGAGCAAGGATGATCTGGGCTTGGAACTGATCAATTACTATGCCGAACTTTTGGGTCAAAAGGCCAATTCCTTGTTCGATAGTGCCGAAGGCCCGCCATTGGTAAAGCTTCTGAAATTTTTTCAGGGCATGCGCACACTTTTCGAACAAGATGAATGGAGGAGCGGTTGCCCCATTGGCAACCTTTCCCAGGAGATGAGCCTACTCAATGACACGTTTCGTTCTAATTTACAGAGGGTCTTTATGACAATTCAGTGTAGGATCAAGGATTATATAGAGCAAGGGCGCGCTCGGGGACATATTGATCCTCACTTGGATCCCGATGATCTGGCCCAGTTCATCTTGGACAGTTGGGAAGGGGCGCTGCTTCGCATGAAAGTCGAGCAGAGTACACAGCCGCTGCTCATTTTTGAAAAAATGATATTCAGCCATATTCTACCCCCAATTTCTTAGCAAAGAACTGTTGGGCCGGTCTATTTATTGGAGCCAGTCCCGGCAACAAAGGGAAAATAAACAAGGAGGGAAAGTCATGTCACTTATTCAAACGACACCACCGGAAAAGGCGGAAGGAAAACTCGCCGAGCTGTATGCGGAAGTTGAGCAAGCTTTCGGTATGGTTCCGAACAACGCTCGAATGCTGGGGATCAGCCCTGCAATTCTGGAGAATCAAATTCAGCTCTTGGGATACTTCATGGGACATCCTACCTTGAGTACCCCACTGCTGGCCATGATACGGTTGCTGGTATCCAAGGCTTGCAAATCTCCTTATTGTCAGAAATTAAATACCGGTCTTCTGAACAAATCTGGATTCACGATGGAGCAGATAACGGCCATGCAGGCTGATCCCGGTCAGGCCCCATTGGATGAGAAACAGAAGGCCCTGCTTTTATGCGTCCTTAAGGCTTGCGAAGATCCACATTCGGTCACTGGTGATGACTTGGACCGATTGAGGGCCTTGGGATGGGGTGATCAGGACATTTTCGAAGCGGTGGCCCACGGAGCACGAATGGTGGGGACCAACATAATTTTCGACACTTTCAAGGTCGATATGGACATTTGATCTCGTGAATACTGGGGGTTACGAGTTGCCTACGTCTGCAATCCAATGGCAAGGAACTCGACCCCCTCTAGTGCACTGTTACTCAACACACCAGCGGAAGGATCCAACCGCTTTTTTCACTCGAGACATAGCCTCCAAGGGGATGTCCCACCCAAAACCGAGGTCTCAAATGGACTTCTCCCAGCCTTGGCCGAAGTCGGCTAGCGGCCTAATCTCCCTGATCTCAAAGGTTATCGCAGCGTGAATCATTTTAGCAGCGCCCTCTCCGGCTGCCTCTGCGATGCGGCCTTTCATCGTGTCGAGTTTCTCTCCGGAAGTCTGGCAGTCAGTCATCTTCAGGTATAGCCGGACCCCTTTCCATTCAGGAAGCTTGTCGCCGGGCTCCATGATCAAGAAACAAGCATGAGGGTTTTCTTGAAGATTGGCGAGAGTTCGATTCTTGCCTAACCCCAAGAATATGGTTTTTTCATCGATCATGCGGGGTGAGCCGAAATACCCGGAATTGACCTTGCCATTCTTGTCTGCTGTGCTCAATACCTAGCCTAATGTTCCCAGAATGGCCGTCTTCTTTGACGTGAATTTGTTTTGTATCGTACACTTTCGGCGCAATCCTGTTAAGCAAATCTTTCGTAGTTTTGGGGTCAAACATCACGAAGCTCAATCTATTTCCTTTAGCAAGCAATAGAGCCAGCCACCATCGATCTTCCCAAATCGTCCAATGGTTGTACTTCACATCGTACCACCAAGCCTTAGAATGGCTCTTGTTATATCGAGGCAGTATCATTGGTGACGGCTCTCCTTCGAGATCAGCAACCGGTACCAAAAAACCCGATTTCTCCAACCGAAGCTCACCCCACTCAGAGTCCTCACTCAAGAAATCTCTCAGCAGTATTGGTGCCACGCGTCCTGAATCTCGGTGTCGCCGGGTAGCAACCCTATCTCGCCTCCTTTGTTGTCTGGACACTCGAACGAACGGTCCAATAAGGAATCATTCATTTATCTTGGCTCTCCACGAGTTGTCGTAGGTAAGGACTCACTTTGCCAAAACACGTCACCACAACCTCTTTCTTGGCTCGGGTGGCGGCTACGTAGAGCAAGGCTCGCTCCCTGAATTCTGTGTCTTTGCTCACTGCCGGATCCAGACTGTATTCCATTAACCATTTGTCGGGGAGCACGCCTTCATTCACTCCCGCTATAAGGACCCGGTCGAATTCCAGGCCCTTCACCCTGTGCATGGTGGCGATCCGTACCCCTGCCGCGGTTCGGTTCTCTGCCTCTCCTCTCTTGATCCGGTATGTGGGAATGCCTCGTTGCTGAAGCTCACTCTCATACTGGTCGAGGAGTTTTTTCGTTCTGGCCACCAGGCATGTGTCCTTGAGTTCCCCTCCGCTTCGTTGAATCTCCGACAGGTATTCGGCAAGGAACGTCGCTTCCACATTGAATGACGCAAAGTGCTTTATTACGGGGGCGACTCCATGGGTGAGCGACTTGTAACCCTTCTGATCTTCGGGCATTCCGTCCAGGTCATCCACCGTAACTCCCTCGAGAATGCCGACAGCCCACTTGCGGTTCTCTTCCGTAGTGCGGTAATTGATCCTGAGCTTCCTGGCCCTGCCGGTGACCTTGATCCCTGCCCGGCCCAGTACCACTTGTCGGTTGTAGATTCGCTGATGTCCATCACCCACGATGAATATGTCATTCTGGCTATCCTGACCTCCAGCTATCTGGCGGATTAACCGGAACGCGGCCATGCCCATGTCCTGTGCTTCATCAACGATGACGGCCCTGTACGAAACCAGGCGTGGGTTGGCCTGGAGGATCGCCTCCGCATCTCTCAAAGCGTCATCCACTTCCGCGAGTCGCTGTTTTCCCAGATCCAGCCTATACTCCTCGAACACCTGCCAGGCGAGTTTCCGTTGAGTGCGGTTGAGCCTGGTGCCACGGCCAATGCGTGATGCTTTCCAATACTGCTCGAGTGATTGTATCCCCTGCGGCTGAATGACCGTGTCCCACTCTTCCCTGCAAAAATTGCCAGGCACATTGAGCTCGCCAGGAGCGTGCTCCAGGGCTCTGTCCCACAAATCCTGGATGCGGCTTCCGTAGATGATTTCCCTCTGATATCCCTGCTGCTGGAGGAACCCATGCACCCAGCGGTCGAGGTTCACCACCTCGATGCGTTTCATGGCTTCTGATGAACAGATCTTGGCGAGGTTCTGCTTGATGTCCTCGGCAAGGTTTCTCGTGAAGGTAGTGAATAGAATTCTGTCGTTGGGGCCTGTGAACCTGTTTTCCGCCAACCATTTTGCACGATGCATGGCAGCCACCGTCTTGCCTGTTCCGGCGCCACCGAGGACGCGAACAGGACCATTCCAGTCACGTTCCACGAGCTTGCGTTGGGTCGGATGGAGAAAGACCCGCCATTTCTCCAATGGTGCACTTAGCATCTCAGCGAGTTCGATCTCACCCTCGACCACCACAAAACGTCTCCTGGTGTCGTCATTCTGCAGAGCACCTGCATAGTCATCCACATCGACAGGCGTTGTCGTGACTGGCCGCTCCATGGCGTTCATGATTTCCTGGAGATCATACCCCGATGCCGCATACGACAGGGCTTCGTAGGCCTCTTGCGGCAGTTGCGCCGATGCCTCGTCCAGGTCCTGCTCGTCCTGGAAAGACCGAACAAGTGCCAGCAACTCATCAGGCACACCCAACCGCCTGATCTCCTTGTCCCGCAGATGGTCGAACAGCCCCTTCTCCGGTGTGCCGGGCTGATGGTCTTTCTCCTTCTCCAACGCCCCTCCCCCTACGACGTCGAAGACCTGAATGCTCCCTATCTCGGGATGGATCCCGCACATCTTGGTTTCCGCCCACTGATAGGCCTTGTCATGGTGGTCCACGTAGAGAAGCACGAACACATTGCCCGAATCCGGCTTCAGCACTATCCCTCGATATGCCTCATCATGTCGGACTTATCAGAGCTTGGGGTCCCGGTCCTTTTTGATCCGCTCGTAATTGATGCCGGGACGGGTGGGATCGGCCCTGAATTTGGTAACAAAATCGGCAATCTTCGCCTGCTTTCCCTTCGGCACCGCTGAAAAAGCAGTGAAGAAATCAGAGGAAATAGCAACGGTTACGGGATTGGCATCAGCCATTATCAAACCTCCTCACACCATTACAGAGACACGGGATATCAGGCGCCCGGTTTTGGATTCATCGCCACGATGGTCGGATCCTTGAGCACCAGCGGGAGCGGAAAAACAGACCACCCCGACTTCTGAAACACTTCGCTATATTCCAGTTCATCCTCACGGAGGATGGCTGTCCTCTGACTCTCCCATGCAACCTCGGCTGTTGCCGCAACTCGACCCTGCTGATCCACAAGTTCGTACCCGGCTTC
>Ga0172370_10009454_pt1 | contig 11388 bp, 6 predicted proteins | sample LakKiv5m_FD_114538 | JGI IMG/M metagenome (GOLD analysis project Ga0172370, IMG submission 114538) | Freshwater microbial communities from Kabuno Bay, South-Kivu, Congo - kab_022012_11.5m | ecosystem: Environmental > Aquatic > Freshwater > Lake | place: Democratic Republic of the Congo...
AACCAATCTTTGCGCTGGAACGGAAGAAATGCACTGGGCGAAAAAGTCAGCGCCGGCATTTATCTCTGCCGCATGCAGGCAGGAGAATTCACAAGGACGCAGAAGATGACCTTGCTGCCGTAGCTTTCCTGCCCCAGAGGCTACAGGCCTTTGGGGCTTGCATCTTTATGCGAATATCTTCCCAATCTCATCCTGCGGAAAGATGGGTAACTCCACTTCCTTTCCCTCCACCAGCATGATTTTGCCGCATTCCGGCGCAGTCATGAGGCCGATTTCTGCGGCGACGATCCGATGAGCCGCAAATGCCGTTAGGATGGGTTCTGTGCTTTTGGGCGAAACGACAAGGAGCAGCGATCCGGAGGAAATGGTGCCGAGAGGATTCAGCTCGTACTGATCGCAAAGCAGCTTCCCTTCCGGCAAAAAGGGAATGCGGGAATAATCAAGGCGCACACCCAATCCGGCGGCGGTGGCCAACTCCTGCAGGGCAGTGGCCAGACCGCCTTCGGTAGGATCGTGCATGGCGTGAATCTCGCCCGCCGCCAAGGCGATTTCCGCTTCGCGGCGAACGCCGATGCCGGGACTAAATAACAGATCCTGGCACTGTCGCACGAAAGCTTCCGAATACAGCTCCTTCAATTCCCCGGCTTTTTCTCGCGCAATGATGGTAGTTCCCTCAATGGGGATTTCCTTCACCAGAATAATCGCATCGTTTTCCTTCGCCCCTTTTTTGGTGATCAGCTTGTCCTTGGCCACTTCACCTAACATTTGCCCCACCACAATTGGACGGTCGAGGCCGACGGTCACCTCGGTATGGCCGCCACAAAATGCAATCTTTTCCTGCCGGCAGGTATCGGCGATTTGGGAAAAGATCGATTCCACCAAATCCGGAGTGGTTCCCTTTTCCGGCAGCAGCAAGGTGGCCAAGAACCATTTCGGCTGCCCACCCATGCAGACAATGTCGTTCATGTTCACCTGCACGGCATAGTAGCCGATCTGATCAGTGACAAAAGTGATGGGATCGGTTTTGGCGATGAGATAGCGATCCCCCATGTTGATGACCGTTGCGTCTTCGCCCACCGCGGCGCCGACAATAACCCGTTCGTCCACTGTGATGTGAGTTGCCAGCAAATGAGCAAGCAAGTCAGGAGCGAGCTTGCCGAGGCGCAGTTTCTCCAGTTCGTTTGTCATTCTTCCATCCTTATGGTCATCCACAAAGGACCGACCCGCCATTGACATTAAAGATTTCGCCGGTGATGTAGCTGGCCCCTTCCGAAGCAAGGAAAAGAATCGGATAGGCGATTTCTTCGGGCGTAGCAGCGCGGCGCAAAGGAACGGTGGACAGAATCTTCTCACCCTCGCTTTGGATGGCATTCTTGCTCATGTCGGTGTGAACCCAGCCGGGAGCCACACAATTGACCAAAATGTTCTCCGCAGCTAACTCAGCCGCCAGCGACTTGGTAAAGCTGATGATCGCTCCCTTGGAAGCGGCGTAGGGGGAATAGCCCGCCTCGCCTCTTTGTCCCGCCGTGGAAGCGACGTTTATGATGCGCCCTCCCCTCTGCTCGATCATGCCGGGCACTACCGCCGTGCAGCAGTTGACGCATCCTGTCAGGTTGACGGCCAAGGTTCGCTCGTAAGCTGCAAAATCAAATTGCCTGATTGACGACGGAAGCCAAACTCCGGCATTATTGACCAGAATATCGATGCGATCAAACTGTTTAAGTATCATGTCCACCATTTTCGTCACCTGCTCCAAGTCGGAGACGTTGCAAGCTAATGACATTGCCTTACCGCCGGCGGATTCTATTTCCTCCACCACCTGTTTGCCTGCGGAAGCGTTGTTGAGATAGTTAATCACCACAGTTCCCCCAAGTCTGGCAAACAGAATGGCCGTCGCCTTGCCGATGCCGCGCGAGCCGCCGGTGATCAAGGCGACCTTACCGGAAAAATCCATCATACAAGCGATCCTGACGTTTAGACACAAAAAAGCCGAAAGACTGCAAGAGCCTTTCGGCATAGGCCGATATATACAGAGCTTTCAATATCCAAAAGTAAATGTCTGGCGATAAATCTCATCCGGGGCTGTGGGATCGCCAAAGCCAAAGTCATTCCAATTCCTAATGCGAACCAAGATGCAGGAATCCAACTCAGCCTCCTCGATGGTAGAATCGAGAATTTCCACCCAGGAGATCCGTCCCTCCGGGTTAATAGCAAAACGCACTTCTACTTTGCCTTTTAGGCTTGGCTTGGTCCGCAACAATCGCTTGTAGCAGTCGGTGATGGCGATGCGATGCCTATTAATGATCCCTTGCACAAAATCCGGTTTCCGCCGCAACTGTTCTTTTTCCTCAGGCGTGGTAGGAATTGGCGGCTTTCTATCGATTGCACTCGCCAAGGCCGTATAGCTTTCATTGCGATTTGTTTTGTCGAACTCTATGGTGGCAGTAGGCTGCAGAGCACCGATCAAATCGTCAACGCTTAGGGCGCGGCTGTCACGGCGCGTTCCCCTCACAACTCGGCCAGCCGCCGAGCCGTCCCTGGGGCCGCTGCCGTTTCCAGACCAGCCTTTACCATCCGGGCCTCGCGTCACGCGCAACGCATCCATGCCCTCAAGCACCTCTCCCAAGCGGGCATTCTCTGCATCGCTATAGCTGCTGATGCCATTGATGTATTCCTGAGCCACGTAACCGCTTCCGGCCGTAAGGATGGAGAGGACACCCACCGAAGACACCGCATCGGAAACATCCGCAACAGTCGTCGCTCGCCGGCCGCCGCCTGATCTCGCGGCCAAAGCCATTTCGCCGGCCGTAGGTAGGCGCGCTTCCGCAGTTAACATCGTCCCACCACCGGCTTCAGGAGCGCTGGCTGCTCCGAGAGCCGGTGCACCGCCGGATTCTAAAGCCGCCGCAGCACCAGCACTTGCTTCAGTGCCAAGGATTTCACTCGGAGGTAATGTTATGGGCGCCGCCGGTAAAGTCGAGGGTGGAGGAATTGGGCGCTCTAACAGCAAGTTCGCATAGCGTTTTTGGATTTGAGAAATGGTGTTTGCCTGAAGAAGGTTTGGCAGGTGAGCTTTAAAGTACAGGACAATGGTGACGTGCACCAGCAAGGAAAGAAGCACAATGACAAAGAATCTCCAGTCAAACTCGGAAATACCCTTTTTCGAGAACTCCCTTGGAAATCTACCCTGTGCTTTCTTTTCAGCCATCACTCTTAATCCCAACAATCCCAATTCAGTTGAATTGAATCCAATAAGTTACTGGCATACCAACACGCCCGGTTCCTTGATTGGTAAAAGCTGGTGCAAATGTAAGTTACCATTGGCTAAAAGTCAAGGACAAACTTTGTACGAAACCAAAACTGTATTGAAAGGGAATGCCTGTTCCATTTAGATACAGATCACCCGTCGTCACAGCTTTCCCCTTTTTTAAAGAGCTCTATAGCAGTTGTTTTTCAGGGTTGGCGAAGGCAAAGTCAGCTAATCGAAGAGGGCAATATCAATGATTGACTGCGCGCAAAAGCTCCAAACCATCACCGCAAGGATGCTACAAAAATCATACCTCTGCTTTGGAGCTATGCGCCAGATGCCAAGCAAGTTGATGCAACACCCCATTTCTCGCTGCATGGGGAAGTTTCTGTGGGCCCGGTAGGTTTCGAACCTACAACCTGCGGATTATGAGTCCGTTGCTCTGCCGTTGAGCTACGGGCCCTAAATTACGCGCGTTATGATACAACTTTTTTCGGGAAATTTCAAGCAATTTTTCATTTTGGCAATATTCGCCAGTTATCGGCGTAGGCAATCTGGCTGCCAAACTCGAGTTCAGCAGCCAGATAAGGTTACGGATTCGAAAAGGCTTTTTGTTCCCAGCACGAAAACGGCACTTGCGCGCTCAGTCTTGTAACTTATCCAGCCAATTCTTCTTCAAAAAGATGCTGGTCGCCAGAATGACGGCAGCGCAGATGACTATTGGACCGGTCTTCATCAGAACGACGTAGATCGGCAATGCCACCAGACCCGTCTGCCAGACGGTGCCGACCACGACGTTAACTGCGTCTCGCTTGAAACTGGTATTTCTCTCAAAACCCGGCTCCTGCACCTTGAGTTTTTCGTAAATGGGTCTCCAAAATCCCCAAGGACGAACCGTTTTGTAAAAGTCTATGAGAACCTTCTCCTCAGTCGGTTTGCTCAGGTAGGAACCCAAATAACAGCCCATGACTGAAATGAGCAATAGCAGCGGAAAATAATAAAGCTCCAATGTCTGCTTGAAAATCAGCGGGAAGATCAACGCAGGAACGAGTCCGGCCAACATGCCCCAGAAATAGCCGTAGCCGTTGAACCGCCACCAATACCACTTGAGCACATTGGAGGCTACATAGCTGCCATAAAGGGCGGAGACGATCCATTGCAGGAGGCTGTTTACGTCTTGTGCAAAAAAGCCAAGAACAATGCTGACGACCACCATCAGTATGCCGCTGCTGTAGCTCATAAATTGCACCTGCAAATGTGAAGCTTTGGGTTTGAGGTATTTGAGGTAGAGGTCATTCACGATATAAGCTTGAGCCGCATTCAACGTGCCGGAAAAGGTACCCATGAAGGCCGCGATTAATCCAGCTAAAAGGACGCCCATTAGACCGGCCGGCGCAAACTCGCTGATGGCCGATGGCAGTATTTGCTCGAAATCAAGGCGGCCGGCTCCGACGATCAAATCCAGACGGTCGTAATACAACAATCCCAGAACGGCAAAACCGGCGATCATCAAATAGCGCACCGGCATGAGGATGACGGACACGAAACCGCTCATCATGCCCGCTTCGCGCGGAGAGCGGGTGGCAAGTATTTTCTGCATGTCATAATTGGGAGCCGGCCCCGCGGCACTGGCAAGAACACCTTTGAACAGCATCAGCATCATGATAATGGTGAAAAGATTGAATTGGTCGCCGGCGATTTTTGTGTTGACCTCGGCGATTATATTCTTCCAATCCATATTCAACGTCCAGCCGAAAAAGGGGTTGAGCCAGCCATCCGGCACCACCAGCGTCTGTGTGGCCAGTGCTTTCATGGCAATAATGGCGATGAGAACGCTAGCGACCGTCATAATGATGTACTGCACCAAGTCGGCAAGAACGATGCTGGTCATCCCGCCCAAAACAGTGTAAAAGACCGCGAAAATAGTGAACAGAATGCCGTAAAGGTGCGGCACATAAGCCGGATTTACCTCAAAAGGAATATGTGGCGCGACAACTTCCCAGGGGATGAAAATCTCTATGAACTTGCCGAGGCCGACGAATCCGTAGGCAAGAAAGCCCAGACAGCTTATCAGCGCAAATACGACCACGATGGTGTGCGATAGAGTGGCATCACGGCCGTTGCCGAAGCGCGTTCCGATCCATTGCGCACCGGTGGTGACGTTGGATCGCCGCAGCCAGGCGGATAGAAAGACCATCAGGAAGATTTGGTTGAAAGTCGGCCACAACCAAGGCAGCCAGATGCTCTTTAGTCCATAGACGAAAAGAATCGTCACCAGCCACATGGTGCCGGAAATGTCGAACATGCCCGAAGCGTTGGACAAGCCGAGCAAATACCATGGCAACTGATTGCCGCCCAACAGATAGGAGCTCAAATTTTTGGAAGCGCGCTTCTTGAGAAATACGCCGATCAAGCTGATGCTTAAAAGATAGACAATGATGATGGTGAAATCCAGCCAGGTCATTTTCATAAGGTTCACTCTCGTTGTTTGTTGTACCTGCGAAGCTCACTTTTCAGTGGACTATCATTCCGAGAAGGGATCGCTCCCCAGGAGGGCGACTCAATGACTCTCATCCTGCGCCAAAGGAGTCCGGCAGCTACCGAAGCAGCAGCATCCGCCGAACGGCAGTATAACCCTCCGCCTGCAAACGGTAAAAATAGATGCCGCTGGCGAGGCCGCTGCCATCAAAAGGAATTTGATATTCGCCAGGAGCCTGCGATGTATCGACCAATGTGGCCACCTCCTGACCTTTTAGATCGAAAACCTGAATGCGGACATTTCCCCCTTTGGGTAGTTCATACCGAATAGTCGTAACCGGATTAAATGGATTGGGATGATTCTGCGCCAAATGAAACTTTAGCGGTTCGCGCGCCGGCGGCATGACCACTGGGGAAAGGACGTCTCCGATGGTTAGATTCTTGGGCGCTTTCCCGGCATCATAGTAATGCCAGTCTGAACCAAGATCGAGATAAATGCCGCTTTGATTGAAAACGCGGGCATCGAAGGACAAATCCGCGGGCACCGAAGCGGCGGCGTGTACTTCCACCGCCAGAGTGTTCTCCCCCACATTGAGCGATTGCAGTGCCGCCTGATTCAAGACTATCACTTGGTTAATCTTGTTGCTACCTGTCGCTGGCGTGTCATAGCCGATCTGACCCTCTGAGGGTATGTTCAGCCGAGCAATGTCTTTGCCGTTCAAGTACACCACAGCGCCATCGTGGCATTTGATCAGAATGCCCAAAGCGGTCACCGCCTGCTGCATCGCAAATGTTGTGCGAAAGTAGACCGTCTTGGCTTCCGCAGTAGTGGTTGCGTTTTCGCTGCTACTGTATCCCAGCGGCGCTTTGCTTTGCGGCCAACCTCTAGTATCATAAATAGGCTCGTACCAGTACACGGCTCTTTGCAAAGTGTCTACAGTGAAAGTCACCACTAAGGACCGCGGCGTTTCATTTCCTGCGAAATCGACCGCACGAATAAAATAATTGTACGTCTGACCCTGTCTGCCATGTAACTGGGTTGCATGCGAGAGTCCGCCCTGACCAGTGCTAAAATCGTGCGACATGTCGGAGTAAGCCTCGTCTTGCACGCTGTAGCGCAGGAAAGCCCGCTCATTCGTCCCGATGGATAAAGTGATCGTAGTGTCAGTGGCTATGAATGGCTCAGCGGGATAACCAATAAATTCGGGAGCGGTCAGATCATCGGCTGACGGGCCAAACATATCCGGCAGGTCGTTGTTGAACAGCGTGTACGGGTCCTGGTAAAACTTGATGAAATCAGGAACCGAGCTGTGACCAGGGTATGGAGCAAAGAAATGCCCTTCATGTGCGTTGCGCCAGACAGCGGCATAACTCAAAGTGGATGCCAACGAGTCCTCTTTCAGCGGCGGCAGCAGATACTGGGTGAACCAAGTTGCGGTCGGCAGAGTCTCTTGGCCCACCTCGGTGAGCGCAGCTATTTTCCCACGCGACAAACTCAGTTGTGCCGGCACACGCAAGCGGCTTAGAAAAAGCTGCGCTTCGCTAACGTTGGGCGTTTGGCTGAAATAAAAGTCCATGCCGAAAATGTCGATCAAATCATCCCCCGGGAAAATTTTGAGATAATCGGCCTGATTGTTAAAAGACGAAGGAGAAATGGCGTAGATGAGGTTGTGTACATTCAACGAATCGCGCAAGAAGGTCACCGTGAATCGCCAAAGTTCGTTGTATTCCTGCGCAGTGGCGTGGCCGACACCCCACCAGAACCAGGCGCCGTCGTGCTCGTGATACGGCCGAAAGATGATGGGTATGGAATGTCCATCTTCCCCACGGATCGATTTGAAAAAGCCGGCAATTTTGTGCAATCGATTCTTATAAAATTGATGGTACTCGCCTCCGGGCAGAAGAGTGACGACGATCCGCTCGTTGTTGATGTCCGCCGCATAAAAGCTGCGATTCTTCGGATCGTATTGATGCCAGCTAAGCGTATTTATGCCGCCGCGCGCATGAGCCGCCCGAATGCGATAGGTGAAACGGTCGATTTCACGATCTTGATCTACAGCGTTGAGATCCCAGGAATAGACCGCCGGATAATCACCACAGACGTCTTTGACATCAGAGCGGTCATCGTCGTCGCTCCAGCCTACGCCGTAGCCGGTTGCGTCGTGCATGCCAAAAAGCAGGTAGTCCCTACGTAAGCGCTCCAAATTGAGATAAAGGTATTTGGTTTTGGCAGTGGCCAAAGAATCGATCAAGCCCGGATTTCCCACCTGCGCGGCGCTTTCAAAATTGACGCAGGCATCATAGAGGTTCCAGGTCGCCTGCTCCACCTCGCCGTCAGTTGCAAGCGGATTCTGATAGACAACGCGCGCTTGCTGTTGGACAGTTTGTAGGGTTGCTTTAGAACCGGCGGGATATTGCCCGACGCCTTCGCCCTCCTCGCTGTTGGCAAGTAGCGCCGTCGCAGCATTGAGCGCGGCTTCCAGCTCTTCCACCTTCCCGGCAGCGGAAACCCGAACGGAATCGCCGATGGCCAGATCGTCAAAATAGATGATGCCGGATTTGGGCGTCTTGGTGCCGCCATCGAGATAAAAGTAAATCTGATTCATAATCGTCGAGCCACTGCGGGAAAGCTCAAAGACATAAGTGTGCCAGAGATTGTCCGCCGGCAAATTCGCTTGCACCCAACCGTTGCGCCCGTCGGTGTAGATGGGCTTTAAGGTCAACTCGGTCAGGACATTGGATTTGGCGCGCAGGCTGATGCGCGGCGTGGCGTTAATATTCGTGGCCGGCGGCGAGTAGTTGAAATTGTCCCACTCCCAGGTGGTCGGCATGCGATTGTAGTCGATTCGCAAAGCGCCGTTGACCTCGGTGAGATGAAAGGTAGCCGGGTGGGGCTGTTCCCATCCGGTTAGAATACCGTCGTCGAATCTCTCGATACTGCCGGTCACCTGAGCGTGTGCCGAAATGAAAGGCATCAAAGCCAAAACGCTGATAAAACGCAACCACATGGGTACCTCTACTACGGCAATTGATTCATTTTTCGCGCATAGGATTCGATGATGCGGATCGTGCTTGCGTCGCTGTTAAAAACGCAATTGCGGCCTTGCGGCTCCTGCGGTGGATCGCCGGTGTAATCGTCCCCCTTTTGCCAGATGAAAGTTTTGCTATCCCTGGCCTTGCCTTCGCCGCCCCAACCCCAAAAGTTGCTGCCAGCTATCGGCCTGCCCTTTTGCGCGTTTTGGTACATGGCCTCAAAGAGGCTGGAATAGTAGCGATCGCGATAAGCGGTGGGAGCTGTTGCGGAATAATCATGATGGTCGCGGGGAATGCCAAACTCTTCCATGGTTAGCGGCTTGCCGATCTGCTCGGCGAAAGCGATGTGTTGCGCCAAATACTGCAAAGCCCTCTTTTCCGCCTCGGGATAGGTCTTTTCCGGCTGAAGCGGATCGTACCAGGACCAATTCAATACCCACAGATGCATGGTGAGATAATCAATGCTGGGGCTGCGATGCGCTTGGATGTAACACGAATCGGATTGCAGGCTGCCGGCCAAGCCTTCGTTGCCGGTGGTGACCAGATGGCGGGAGTCAAGAGATTTAATGTACGCGGCTGTTTTATCCACCCAAGTGATAAACTCCCGCAGATGCCGCGGGCGATCTTGATCTTCAGGATAGGGGCGCGGCTCGTTGGCAAGCTGCCAAGCCATAATGGTGGGATCGTCTTTATAGAGTCGGCCGTTGATAGTATTCTTCCGGTAGATCAAGAGTTGGAAAAAATTGTGAAAAAGCTCATTGGCAGCCTCATTGGTGTAAAAGCGCCCGCTGGTTTTCATCAAGCCCCAATAGCCGAATTTTGGGTTCGCCGGACTGGGATATGGCTCGCCGGTGACCCAGGACATATACTGCGCCATGCCGCCGGTCCATTCCCAATAATTGTTCAAAAAGACCACGGCGTACATCCTACGCTTGGCCATTTCTGCCAGCAGAAAATCCAAACCCACCAACAGCGACTCGTTGGTTTTTCCCGGCTCCGGCTGAATTGCCGGTTGGATTTGCCCTTCCAAGCCAAGACCTTCGGAAGCGCCCATGACGCGCAGATTGTTAATGCCGATCTTTTGCAGAAAATCCAATTCACGCCGTAAGCGCTCCCGATCCCCGGCCTCGCCGGGCTGTCCCAACATGCAGCCGTACCACAAGTTGGTGCCGAGAAAATAGTAAGGCTGGCCGTTGACCTGAAATTGCGTCCCTTTGACCCGCACAAAATCCGCGGGCTGCGCATGCAGCATGCTTATGGCGATGCAAAGATAAAAAAACGCGACGCTGCGCTTCATGAACATCCTTTCACTTGAGTACGATCATGCCTTTCTGCAAACGATGTTTTCCGGCGGTCAGTTGATACAGGTAAAGGCCGCTGCCAAGATTACCGGCCTCGAATTTCACAGTGTAATGGCCGGGCGATCTAAAGCTGTCCGTGAGAGTTTGCACTTGCCGGCCCGTCACGTTATAGATCGCCAGGACGACCTTTCCTGGCTCGCTGATGGCATATTCAATTTTGGTGGAAGCGTTAAATGGATTGGGATAGTTTTGCGCCAGCAGGAACTCGCCCGGCTGCTCGGCAATGCCGCTGACTGCGGATGGCTCTCTTGGTGGAGTATAGACGGCGAATTCTTTAACTGAATAACCTGTGCCGCCAGTCTTGATACACAAAAGTCGCACATATCGTGCTTGAACAGACAGCCCGGTAATTTCATCAACCCCGCCGTTACCGGCAGCTTGGCTGTAGACGGTCTTTGCGACGTTGTTGGTGTCTAGCACTTGCACATGGAAAAGAGTAGCATAATTGTCACCCCAGTTAATCACCAGGCGTTGCAGCGGGTACGTTTTCCCCAAGTCGACATACAGCCATTCGGCGTTGGTTCCGGCACTTTGCCAGTAGGTATCCGGATTCTCATCGACGGCCCATTGAGGCGAAAAGCCTCTGGCCGTCGAAGAAGCAGTGATGGGATGATTCAAGGCTCGATTGATGATTTCGGAAGGCAAAACCTTGACGATGATTTGTTGCGTCTCGTTTTCGGTTCCGCGCGCCTCCAAAGTGTAAGTGGTCGTGGATTCCGGGGTCACAGTCTTCCAGCCGTTTTGTGCCACCTCTTCTCCGGCGAAGAAAACTGTCGAGCCGTTGGTGGTGCTCCAACTGATGCTGCTGGACTGCTCGGTGCCTTTGTCCAAAATGGGCGGATCGGCCACCAAGGATTTGATTTTACCGGGCGGCAAAAACTCGATGGTCACACTGCTGGTATCTGTCGCTTCACCCGCTGCAATCAAGGTGTAAACTGTCCGCTGCGAGGGACTCGCGCTCATGGAATCGATTTCGCCTACCGGAAGTCCATCCAAAGTAACCGTCGAGCCGATAGTTGCCTCCCAGTACAACATGGTCGATTGTCCGAGCTCAACGGCATCGGATTGGGCGGCGAAAATGCGAATGATGCCCGATGGGCCGTTTAGAATAGCCGCCTTGGCAATTTCAGCCATGATCGTGTATCCGGCGGCGTTGGGATGAATGCCGTCAGGGAACAAGTCGCCATGATTGAGCATGCCGTTGTAAAAGTCAATCTTGAACGTGCGCGTTGCGGTTCGCACCGAATCGAGGAGCGGAATGATCTCGTT
>Ga0172370_10009458_pt1 | contig 11387 bp, 12 predicted proteins | sample LakKiv5m_FD_114538 | JGI IMG/M metagenome (GOLD analysis project Ga0172370, IMG submission 114538) | Freshwater microbial communities from Kabuno Bay, South-Kivu, Congo - kab_022012_11.5m | ecosystem: Environmental > Aquatic > Freshwater > Lake | place: Democratic Republic of the Congo...
AAATCCCAAATCCCAAACTTCAAAACCCCAAACTTCAAATTTCAAAGGATTTTTTATGCGTAAGGTTTTTTTCTTATTCACAATTGTTGTTTTGCTTTTAACTGCTTGCGGCACACAACCAACACCGGCTGCGCCTGCCTCTGCCCCGGCTTCGGGCGGCGCGGCGAAGGCGATTGAAAATTATTTAACCGCGCTCACAGCGAAGAAACTTGATGCGGTTAAGAACGCCTCGTGCGCGGCGTGGGAACGTGACGCTAAAATTGATTTCGATTCTTTCCAGGCGGTGACGGCAAAACTCGACGGTATGGCGTGCCAAGAGGCAGGCGCAGATGGCAACTTCACACTCGTCAACTGCAAAGGCAAAATTTTAGTCACGTATCAGAATGAAAACCAAACCCTCAACCTTGCCGACAAAACGTATTTGGCAGTGCAGGAGGGTGAGTGGAAAATGTGCGGTTACAAATGAGTTTAGTGTTTACGGCGAATACTCAAAATGCCATATAGAATGCTTAAGTGGTTCACTTCCCGCGAAAACGTTTGGGCGATCATTCTCTGCCTCATCGTGATCGCCCTCATCATCTTCACCGCCGACAATTCCCCCGCATGGATCTATCAAGGCTTCTGACTTCCAACCTCTAATTTCCGACCTCTAGTTTTACATGACCCTCACCCACCTCAGCCTCTTCGCCCTCGCCGCGCTTATCATCCGTGTGGCTTCGCGCTGGCGCGATTGGTTGATGTTTGTCGTCAGCCTCTTGGCGATTTATTTTCTTCAACCCGTCACCTCAATTCAATATCTCGACTTCTGGCTGCCCACACTTACACTCTCATTAATTGGACTTACGTACGCGGTCAATCGTTCTTCAACAGATTCAACGCGCGATGACCTCATCACTGCACTCGTTGCCATTCTGATTCTGCTTGCGCTTGGATCGCTGCGCTACTTCGATTCGATCTGCTGCCTCACTCCATCAACGCCGCCCGACTTGTGGCGGATCGCCATTGTCGTCGGTGTCGCCGCCGTGATCGCGGTTGCCATCGCCCGCTTTGCCCCGAACAACCCGCGACTCGCTTCTATCTTTTTTATCCTCCTCATCGTTTTACTTCTCATCATAAAGACTGAACCACTGGCGCGTGGCGTGAGCGCGATGATCCGATCTGCGATGGGGCGCGATGTGTCACTGGCGAGCGCGGCTGATGTGCAATGGCTTGGCTTCTCATACATCGCCTTCCGTTTGATGCACACCTTGCGCGAGCGATCCAACCCCCGCTTTCCAAAATTGACTCTGCGCGAATACATCACCTACGTCATCTTCTTCCCGGCATTTACAGCCGGGCCCATAGATCGCGCGGATCGATTCGTCAAAGATGCCCGCGCCCCGCTCGCTTCGCTCGCCGAGTCCGCGCCCGATGTGGTAGAAGGTGGACGACGGATCATGATCGGCGCGTTTAAAAAATTTGTCATCGCCGACACGTCAGCGATCATCTCATTGAATAGCCTCAACGCGGCGCAAGTCCTCTCCCCATTCTGGATGTGGATTCTGATTTACGCTTTTACGTTACGCCTCTATTTTGATTTCGGCGGCTACACCGATATTGCTGTTGGGGTGGGGCGCATCATGGGGATCCAACTGCCCGAAAACTTTGACGCACCGTATTTCAAAAGCGACCTCACCACGTTTTGGAACAGTTGGCACATCACGCTCACGCAATGGGCTCGATCTTATTTCTTCAACCCGCTCACTCGCGCTTTGCGATCTCGATCTGTGGCGATGCCGTTGATCATTGTCATTGGCCAACTTGGCACCATGCTGCTTATCGGTTTGTGGCATGGCGTTACGTGGAACTTCGTCGCTTGGGGGTTGTGGCACGGCGTCGGACTCTACTTCCACAATCGTTATCTTGATCTTATGAAGCCGCGACTCGTTATGTTAGATGAACGCCCTCAACTTAAACGACTCGCTGACGCGCTGGGCGTGTTGATTACGTTTCACTACGTCGCGCTCGGTTGGGTATGGTTTGCGCTTCCGAGTCCGGAATCATCGTTGCATGTTTTTGGAAAATTATTTGGAATGAATTAAAACCGTAGGGGCGACCCTTGCGGTCGCCCGCACTGGGCGGGGGCAAGCCCCGCCCCTCCGGTTGAGGCAAGACCTTATGACTTATCGTTTCCTCCTCAACGTTCTTTTTCGCGCCTCCATTCTTTTTCTTCTCGCCAACATTTTGTTTGTGGCGTTTGAACCCACTTCCACCTTGAGTAAGATTTCGGGGTACAACGTTGTCTTTAACGGCAGACAGCGATTGCCTTTTGGCGAGACGCCGGACAAAGCGTACAACTTCAGTTTGTTTAACATCGGGGCGATGATCCTCTCGCACGAGATCGCCGGAGCAAAGAAAGAATCGAATGAGTATCGCGTAATTTTCATCGGCGACTCATCTACGTGGGGTACACTGTTGAAGAACGATGAGACGTTGAGCGGATCCATCAACGCCGCCAAGTTGAAGACGAAAAACGGGCGCACCGTGCGCGCTTTCAATCTTGGTTATCCGAGCATGTCATTGGCGAAAGATTTGATGATCCTTTCGCTCGTCACTCGCTATCAACCTGATCTGATCGTCTGGGCCTTTACGCTGGAATCGTTTCCACGCTCGCGGCAGCTGGCTTCGCCGCTTGTGGCCAACAACCCGACAGTGATGCGGACTCTGATCCATCAACACTCACTTAAGTTGAACGTGGATGATCCGCAGTTCGTCAATCTCTCCGCGTGGGATAAAACGATCATCGGTCAACGCCGACCTTTGGCGGACTTGTTTCGATTGCAGATGTATGGCGTGATGTGGGCGGCGACAGGCATGGATCAATACTATCCCGAGAACTATCAATTGCGCGCCGACGATCTGCAAAGCGATGTGGAATTTTATGGATTGAAGCCGCCGCACTTGAATGAAAACGATCTGGCGTTAGAGGTGTTGAACGCAGGTGCCGCCGCCGTTGACGGCGTCCCCGTAATATTTGTCAACGAGCCGACCTTTGTCGGCAAAGGCAAGAACAGCGATGTGCGCTACAACTTTTTTTATCCCAAATGGGCCTATGATGATTTCCGCGTAATCGTCGAGGCGCAGATGAAAACAAAAAATTGGCGTTACATGGATTTGTGGAACATGATCGCCGCGAGCGAGTTCACCAACAGCGCGGTGCATGTCACGCCCAAAGCTTCAGGCGAGGTGGCGGCGAAAGTTGGGGAAGAGATTTTGCGAATAGCAGATAAACGGTGAAAAAAAAGAGACGACGTCCGCGCGGGAAGAGCGGCGGCGTCTTGAAATCGAACAAGCGCAGGCTATAATTAATTCAATGACACGTGCAATGAAATTCTCGAAACCATTTTTTTCTCGGGTGTTGATCCTGATCGCCTGTTCGCTTTTGTTTGTGCCGATGATGCTGGCGCACGCACGCGACGACGATCCAATAGATGATCCCGCTTATGGCTTTATTCCGCCGAGCTATCTCACGCAAGTTGCGGCGGGGACGCCATCCTCTGCCTCGCCGACCAAAGCCTCCACCACTCCACGGGCGACCAGCGCGGCATTAGATGCGCCAAAGGTGGAGATCACCGTTAGCGCGAAGGCGAGAGAAATTTATCAGAACGGTTTGAAGTTGGGCAATAACGCCAAAGCATTTTCAAAGGTGGGCGATTGCATGTCTACGACGCCGTTCTTTTTGGTGCCGTTTGATAATTCCAAACAATATCGCTTGCCGCAGAATTTAGCGTCACTGCAAGAGACGGTGGACAATTTTGGCGGGTCGTTCTCGCGCTCCAGTGTGGCGGCGAAGGATGGTTTTAGCGCGGCCTCATTGCTCAATCCGCGTTGGGCAGACCCCAATGCCTGCGGGCGCACCGAAGGTCCCCTGGATTGCGAACTGCGACTCAACAAGCCGAGCCTCGTGATCGTCAGCTTGGGAACGAATGGAATCTGGCTGACCGGCGAGTCGTTTGAAGAATATACGCGCGAGTTGTTGAACGTGATGATCACGCGCGGCATTCTGCCGATCCTCAGCACCAAAGCCGATAACGTCGAAGGCGATGGTCGTTTCAATGCGATCATGGTTAAGTTGGCGAAGGAATATGAGCTGCCGTTGTGGGATTATTGGACGATTGCTCAAGCCTTGCCCAAGAGCGGCATCACCGATGGGCAGTATCACATGGAGTGGGCGCCGCCTATTTTTGACGACGGGCTGAAGACGGGTTGGCAGCTGCGGAATCTCTCGGCGTTGCAGGCGTTGGATGTTGTATGGCGAGGGGTGAGGTGAGGGCATGACACTTGCGCAGCGGCAGTTTGTTCTTTTCATGGGCCTCATAGGATTGTTTGGAATCACTGGCCTCGCCAGCGTTCTTATATGGATGCGTTACGGATCATCGTCTGCAAAATCATTGCCGGCAACCTCATCGCTCCTATCCTCGTCCCCCGCTGCCATGTCCTCCACCAACGAGTTTATGAAAGGGGCGACACTCACCACCTGGACCACACATGAATACGGGCTGCCCCAAACGGACACAACACTCTCGCAAGTGATTAAGCCCATCGGCGCTAATTGGGTGGCGCTCATCGTTACTTGTTATCAAGATAAAACTTCATCACGGGTGATTGGTTGCGGCAAAGACCGCACGCCGTCCGACGAATCACTGCGCCATGCGATCCAATACGCGCATCGTCAAGGAATGCGGGTGATGCTTAAACCTCACGTCGATCTGTTAGAGGATGAAGATCATTGGCGCGGTGAGATTGCCTTCGGGAGTGACGAAGCGGCGTGGCGCGACTGGTTCGAGAGCTATGCTCAAATGATTACCCGCTATGCGAAATTGGCTCAAGACAACGGCGTGGAGTATTACGTCGTCGGCACCGAGCTGGAGAAAACTTCACTTCGTGCCGCGCAGTGGCGTGCTGTGGTCAAAGCGGCGCGCGCTTCGTACAGGGGTCCTATAACCTACGCCGCCAATTTCGGCGAGGAAGACATGATCACGTGGTGGGATGCGCTGGACGCCATTGGGGTGGACGCGTATTTTTCACTGACTGAAAAAGATGACCCGACGGTGGATGAACTCAAAGTGGCGTGGCTGCCTATCGTCGCTCGACTGGAAGCGTTATCGCAGCGATGGAATCGCCCGATTATTTTTACAGAGGTCGGGTATCGCAGTCTCAATGGCGTGAACAAAGAGCCGTGGAACAGCAAGATGAAGGGCGGGTTGGATCTGCAAGAACAAGCGGATTGCTATCGTGCGGTATTTGAATCGTTCAAAGACAAGTCGTGGTGGCGCGGCGCGTTTTGGTGGGGCTGGAATACTGATCCAACCGATGGTGGATCGAATAACTCGAATTACACCCCGAACAACAAACCCGCCGAAGATGTTTTGCGGCTTTATTATGGTGCAGCACCGCGTGGGAAATAGTCGGTCTATTTAAGAACAGTTCTCCACACTGCGTCCAGCGCCTGCAGCGCAGTTAAATTTCGGGTCGTCATCCCGAACTTTAAATTCTCCGATGTGAAGTCCGTCGAGTAACTGCTGAATGTTGGATGAACCCCGTCTTGTGTCAACCCGTAATTAGGTAAGGGTTGCAATGCCGCCCAGTAATCCCATAATGGAATATCGTATTCGCGTGCTAAGGCTTTGATGATGGTGTTGAAGATCGGCACGCGCGTGCCGTCGGGGCGGCCGGTCATCGGCGGGATGGTGCTGATGATTGGAACGATCCCGCGTTGAATAGTGATCTCGATCACTTGCCGGTAGTTACGCTCAAAGTTGCCCGTTGCCATTCCGGTCACGTCATTCGTCCCGAACATGATGAGCGCAACCGCCGGTCTTACGTAGCGATACTCGCATACCAACGGCGCTTCGGTGGGAGCGCATAACGCTTTGTCGCCGTTGCCGGGCGTGGTCGCCGAATGTGCCGACCAGCCGACTTCGGCGGCGAGTGAGGTGTTGGCAAACGAGTTGCTGTCGCGGGCACTATCTTGCAAATAATAGTTCACCACCGGCGAGAGGTCTTGTTGATAGCTTCGCAAGTTGTATTGCTTGATTCCGAAGCCGTACAGGAACGCCCCCGAAACGGTGATACTGTCGCCGACTTTTGAAAACACATCTGCGCGATTACCGATGCTGCGCCCGCTCAAGTAGATTTGTCGCGCTGTGTCGCTGATGCCGGAGATGAACGGATATTTTTCCGACGACTGCGGCGGGGGCGCGGTGACGATGGCAACCGCCGTTGGCGGCGTCACGGATGTGGCAGTTACCACCCGTGTGTCTCCGGTGACCGGAACAAAAGCGATGTTGAGCTGAGTCCGCACCCATTGCGCCGAAACCCATCCCTTTTGTTCATTGGGAGCGATCACTTCAAGCCAAACGCTGTCGCGTGAGCGCCCGACGATCTTTAATGGCGTGAGCGGAGTCAACATCATAATCACGGTTTCGGCTTCACCCGGTCCGCGGCGCATGCGCAGCGCCGCCACTTCGGGCGCGACAAACGACGCCGTTTGATCGAGCGATGGCGTAGAGGCGGCGACGCGCTCCGTTGCGGGTATAATCAGCGTCTGCCCGACCCAAAGTCTATCGGGGTTGATGCCCGGGTTTGCGGTGATGATCGCTTCGAGTGTGATGTTAAACTTGGCAGCAAGGCCCCACAGCGTGTCTCCCGTCACCACTTTGTAATTGAAGTGCGATGGAGTGGGCGTGCGCGCCGCAGTGGCAGAGGTGGTAGGTGAGGCGACGACGACTTTTGGGGGCGGCTGAGTGGTGGGCACGCCGACCACGGGGGTTGAGAAAAAAATGTCCGGCGACAGTGTGGCATAAAAGCCCGCCACAGAGATGATGGCACATAACAGAGCACAGGCGGCAACTTCAAAAACAATCAGCAGCGTTAACTGACTTCGGTTCTTCATACTGATATTCTACATGACTCGACGATTGGTTCGTTTGACTTTAGCAGGTTCATTTCTCCTCATGATCCTCTTTGGCGGCACGATGATCTTTTTTTCGTTTTCCTCACAAGCGGATGCGACGGCGGTGGGAGCGATGCCGACGGTGGCTTTATTCGATGTTACGCCCAACTCGACGCCCGTTCCAACGGTGATGCCGTCAACCACTGCGCCGCCGACTCCGGCTCAACCGACTCAAGCCGTGGCGCAGGTGGTGGCGGCGGCACCGAGTCCAACCCCGATCACTTCGTGGCAGGATATGCCGGTGATTCCAACCATCAGTGAACGCACCAAGCAAATTTATTTGCGCGGTCAGCAAGTGAAAAGCAACACCCCCAGAGCATTTTCAAAAGTGGGCGATTGCGAGAGTTCGCCGAGTTGGTTCTTAGGTGATTTTGATAAAGGGTCGGGCTATTATAGTTTGGGCGATCACAAGAATTTGCGTCAAGTGATTGCCAATTTTCAAGGGTCGTATGCGCGGGTGAGTCTCGCCGCCAAATCGGGCTTTAGCGCGGCGGCGGTCTTCGCGCCGTTGTGGGCGAATCCGGAATTCTGCCGCACGAGTGAATCGCCTTTAGCCTGTGAATATCGCCTGCACAAACCGAGCTACGCTTTCATTATGCTCGGCACGAATGATTACTTGCAGCCGGCCGCCTTTGAGGACCAATTACGATCCATTGTGCGCTACTCGATCAACAATGGCGTGGTGCCGATCTTAGCGACGAAAGCCGACAACCTTGAGAAAGATAACAGCATCAACGCCGCTATTGTCAAGGTTGCTATTGAGTTCGACGTGCCGTTGTGGAATTATTGGGCAGCAGTTAAAGACCTGCCCGGCAACGGTTTGCAGGAAGATCGAGTCCACCTCACGTGGGGTCCCAATCAATTTGATGATCCCGACAACATGAAGAAGGCTTGGCCCATGCGCAACCTGACCGCGCTCCAAGTTTTGGATGTGGTGTGGAGGGGAGTTACACAATAAGTTCGCGCTCGTTGTAAAAAGTATTTCGTGTTGTGTGTTAAGTATCATTCGCACGCATCACGGAATACGCAATACGTTTTAAATCTCACCCCTCAAAGGAAAAAATATGTCTGCCGAAATCAAAACCAAACTCTCTCAGTACATTGCCAAGGAAATTCTCAAGAACCCCAAACGCATTATCAAGGACGACGAAGCGATCCTCTCTAGCGGCATGATCGATTCGTTTCATCTCGTTGACCTTTCGCTCTTCGTCGAAAATGAATTTGGCGTGCGAATTAATGATTCGGAATTGAACAAAGAAACATTCGATTCGCTGAATCAGTTGGCGGCGTTGATTGAAAGCCGCAAATAGCAGATAGCCATTCGCTATCTGCTATACGCCATTCGCCATCTGCCAATGACGACTCTCGCCCATCTCCTCAAAGCCTCTTACGAGCAAGTTCCGCAGCGCACGGCGATCACCCTTCAACATTCCAAGCAAGCCGATCAACCCATCACGTATCACGACCTGATTCGCGGCGGCCTGGGCTACGCCAGGGCGTTGAGTAATGCCGGAGTGAATCCGGGTGACGTGGTTGTGTTAATTCTTCAGCACAGCGATTCACTGCTTTACGCCTTTTATGGTTCGATCCTCTACGGCGCGATTCCCTCCATCATGCCGTTCCTTACCGAGAAGCTCTCTCCGGAAAAATATCGCAACGATCTACGCACGCTGTTCTCAGTGACAAAACCTGCGGCGGTTGTGACCTATTTAGAATTTGTGGAGGAGGTCAACAAGGCCTTGGCGGGGCTGCCGCATCATGCGGTGCGCGCCGTGTTTGTCGAAGACCAGATCAAGCCGATGGTTGACGTGGATTTTAAATTCGCCAAAGGTTTGGAGCGATCTCCTGAAGATATTGTCCTGCTTCAACACTCGTCCGGCACAACGGGTTTGCAAAAAGGCGTTGCGCTTTCACATCGCGCCGTATCGAATCAACTTCAAAGTTATTCCGAGTCGATTCGACTCACAGAGGATGACGTGATCGTGAGTTGGCTGCCGCTCTATCACGACATGGGACTCATCGCCGGTTTTGTCATGCCGATCCTAAAGCGCATCCATCTCGTTCTCATGTCGCCCTTCGATTGGGTGCGCGCGCCCGCGAAACTCATGCAAGCCGTTACTAAATATCGCGGCACGCTGTCGTGGCTGCCCAACTTCGCTTATAACTTTTGCGCGATGCGAACTCGTGACCGCGATCTCGACGGCGTTGATCTCTCGTCGTGGCGCGCGGTGATCAATTGCTCCGAGCCGACTCGCTATGAGAGTCATCAAGCCTTCCTCAAAAAGTTTTCGCCCTATAAATTAAAGCCCGAAGCGTTGGCGACGTGCTACGCAATGGCAGAAAATGTTTTTGCCGTCACCCAAGCCGGAATCAACTCCGCCGTCACTGTGGACCCGATTGATCGACTCGCTTTGCAAAGCGAAGGCATTGCCTGCCCGCTCGTGGACGCCGACACGACAGTCAACATGCTCTCCAATGGTCGCCCGATCCCGGATTGCAAAGTTAAGATCGTTGACGAACAGCGGAACGATCTTCCTGAAAGGCGATTGGGCGAAGTGGCGTTGCAAAGCGAGTTTATGCTCACGGGTTACTACCATCGCGACGATCTCACGCAAAAAGTTTTTCTTGATGGCTGGTATCTCACCGGCGATCTCGGTTACATAGCCGATGGCGAGTTGTACGTCACGGGGCGTAAAAAGGATTTGATCATCGTCGGCGGCAAGAACGTGTATCCGCAAGATTTAGAAGAGATCGCCAGCCGTGTGGACGGCGTTCATTCGGGCAGGGTGGTTGCCTTCGGAGTCTTCGACGACAAAGAAGGCACGGAAGATGTGGTGATGGTGGTCGAGGCAGACACCGACGACGAAGACGAGCGCAACCGCATCGCCGACGACGTGCGCCAAAAAGTGACCCGCACTTCGGATGTTGCGCTTCGTAACGTGCAAGTCGTTGACGCCCAGTGGGTGTTAAAGACGAGCAGTGGCAAAACGGCGCGCGCGGCGAATCGGGACAAGTATTTGAAAGAGTTTGGTGAGGCATAAAGGTTGTAAAATAGTATTGTGAACCTGAGCTCTGATCTCAAAGATTTCATTCGCGCATTGAACAATAATGGCGTAAAGTATCTCGTCGTTGGCGGTTATGCTGTGGCGTTTCATGGGCATCCACGCTATACGAAAGATTTAGATGTTTGGGTATGGGCGGAGCGTGAAAATGCCAAGCGCATGATGAAGGCGTTAGATGAGTTTGGGTTTAAATCAGCCGATCTGTCGGAAGACGATTTTGTGAAGCCCGATCATATTATCCAGTTAGGCTATCCGCCGAATCGAATTGATATGATCACCGAATTGCTTGGCGTGGATTTTGAAAGCTGTTATGCCGCGCGCGCGCAAACAATTGTGGATGATCTTGAAGTGAGCGTGATTGATGCCGAAAATTTGAAGAAGAACAAGAAAGCCACGGCACGCCCGCAAGATTTAGCAGACGCTGACAATTTAGAAGAGCAATAGATGAAGACGCAACGAAAAATTGTCCCTGTGATTGCCAAATACAAATTAGGCGAACAGCCCAAAGACGTTGCCTATTGGCTCTCGCAGCCTCCCGAAGCGCGGTGGGGCGCAGCCGAAGAAATACGCCGCGAGTATCATGGCTGGCAGGAAGGCAAAGAGCCGCGCATTGAAAAAGTGATTACGATTTTAAAACGCACAACGCAAGGTGATGTTGTTCTTCGCGTCATTAAACCCAATTCCAAGATTGTCGTTGACGCTCGCTCGGCTTCACGCTAAAATTTGCCGAAGTTCCCGCCGCAGTTCAACTACGGCGAGATCAAGATGCGTTCTCATTTTACAAATTACGAAAGAGGTCACTTAACTATGTCAATTCAAGTTCGGCGAACTATCGTGTGGGTGTTGTCTGTGGTGTTGGGCATTGCCGCCTCCGGCGGGATCATCTTTGGTTTGTTCCAAACTACTATCGAAAAATATCTGACGCTTAATGCCGTCCTGCTCGCGGCTGCCTTCATCGCCCTGTTTTGGATCTGGCTCGATTACGTTTTCAGCACCGAGATGCTGCCGAAATAGAATCCCCTTTTGTTCCCGCCGCCGTTCAACTGCGGCGGGAACTTTTTAACGACCCCACAACTTCACCCAACTAAATCTCACACGTTGGTTCACCGCCGAAGCCCGCGCAACGATCCCCACATCTCCGCCGGTGATCGGCAGGCGCAGCAACACCTCGTCGTTGATACGGATAAGCCCCTCGCCATTAGACGCATCCACCCGAACACGATTCGATTCGTTGCCCAGTAAAATGTTGGGCCATTCCTGTTGCGGCATCCAAACTTTTCCACCTTTTTCAAATACTTCCACATAACCGTTGCCGTTGATCAGCACGGCTG
>Ga0172370_10009463_pt1 | contig 11383 bp, 9 predicted proteins | sample LakKiv5m_FD_114538 | JGI IMG/M metagenome (GOLD analysis project Ga0172370, IMG submission 114538) | Freshwater microbial communities from Kabuno Bay, South-Kivu, Congo - kab_022012_11.5m | ecosystem: Environmental > Aquatic > Freshwater > Lake | place: Democratic Republic of the Congo...
ACATCGCCGAGCACGTCGGCCTCGAACTCAGAAAGCCGGTGGCGATCTTCAGCCTGGAAATGTCCGGCCCGCAGCTGGCGCTGCGCTTTCTGGCCTCGGCTGGACGTCTCGACCAGACGCGCATCCGCACCGGCAAACTGACCGACGAGGACTGGGAAAAGATGTCGGTGGCCCTCGGCAAGCTGCATGAGGCACCGATCCACATCGACGAGAGCGGTGCGATCAACGCCTCCGACCTGCGCGCGCGGGCGCGGCGGCTGCACCGCCAGCACGGACCGCTCGGCCTGATCGTCGTCGATTACCTGCAGTTGATGACTTCGCTGAAGGATAACGAGAACCGTGCCACGGAGATCTCCGAGATCTCGCGCTCAGTCAAGGCGCTCGCCAAGGAGCTGCAGGTGCCGGTGATCGCGTTGTCGCAGCTGTCGCGCAAGGTCGAGGAGCGCAACGACAAGCGGCCGCTGATGTCCGACCTGCGCGAGTCGGGCGCCATCGAGCAGGATGCCGACATCATCCTGATGATGTACCGCGAGGAATACTACAAGCCCGACACCACCGAAAAGGGCGTTGCCGAGATCATCATTGGCAAGCACCGCAACGGCCCGACCGGTGTGGTCAAGCTGACCTTCCTCGGCGAATACACCCGCTTCGAGAATTTCGCCCAGCCGGGTTCCTACTGAAAGTCGGCGCCGGCGGGACGGCGTGTTACAGCACTTCCGCCGCGTGATCGGCCAGCCGCGAGCGCTCGCCACGCTGCAGCGTGATGTGGCCGGCGTGCGGCCAGCCCTTGAAGCGGTCGACGACGTAGGTGAGGCCCGACGAGCCCTCGGTCAGGTAGGGCGTGTCGATCTGCGCGATGTTGCCGAGGCAGACCACCTTGGTGCCCGGTCCGGCGCGCGTGACGAGCGTCTTCATCTGCTTGGGCGTCAGGTTCTGCGCCTCGTCGATGATCAGGAACTTGTTGAGGAAGGTGCGCCCGCGCATGAAATTGAGCGACTTGATCTTGATGCGGCTCTTGATCAGGTCGAGCGTCGCGGCGCGACCCCACTCGCCGCCGTAGCCCTTGTCGCCGCCGCTGCCCGGCTGGTTGAGCACTTCGAGGTTGTCCTCCAGCGCACCCATCCAGGGCGTCATCTTCTCTTCCTCGGTGCCCGGCAGGAAACCGATGTCCTCGCCGACCGGCACGGTGACGCGCGTGATGATGATTTCGGCATAGCGCTTGCTGTCGAGGGTTTGCGTCAGGCCGGCGGCGAGCGTCAGCAGCGTCTTGCCGGTGCCGGCCTGGCCAAGCAGCGTGACGAAGTCGATGTCGGGATCGAGCAGCAGGTTGAGGGCGAAATTCTGCTCGCGATTCCGCGCCGTGATGCCCCAGATGGCGTTCCTGGCGTGGCCGTAGTCGGTCAGCGTGGCGATTTCCGCCGTCCCGCCGGCGCCGACTCTGACGCGCGCGGCGAACGGCTGCGGCGCGTCCTGCCAGACGAATTCGTTGGCCAGCAGTTCGCGGCATAGCGGCCCGCTGACGCGGTAATGGGTGCGGCCGTCCTGCTTCCAGGATTCGAGGCCCTTGCCGTGCGTGTCCCAGAAGTCGGCGGGCAGTTCGCGGCTGCCGGCGTAGAGCAGTTCGGTGTCCTCGATCACCTTGTCGTTGAAGTAGTCCTGCGCCGCCAGCCCGAGCGCGCGGGCCTTGATGCGCATGTTGATGTCCTTGGTGACGAGGATCACCGGCCGCGGGGCGTGCAGCTGGCATAGGTGGAGCGCCACCGCGATGATCTGGTTGTCGGCGCGCGCGGTGGGCAGCGAGGGGGGCAGGCCGCCGTTGATCGCCTCGGTCTGGAAGTAGAGCCGGCCGCTCGACAGGCCGCGCGAGGCGGTGGTCAGCTCGATGCCGTCGCGGATCGCGTGCTCGCAGCCGGAGACGATCTCGTCGAGCAGGCGACTCGCCTGGCGCGCGTTGCGCGCCACTTCGGTCAGGCCCTTCTTGTTGGCGTCGAGTTCCTCCAGCGTCATCATCGGCACGAACAGGTCGTGTTCCTCGAAGCGGAACAGGCACAGCGGATCGTGCATCAGCACGTTGGTGTCGAGCACGAACAGCTTGGTCGGCTTGCCGGCCGGCGCGCGCCGGCGCGCGCCGCTGCGCGCGGCCATCACAGCGTGGCGGCCGCGGCGAGCACTTCCGCCGCGTGGCCGTCGACCTTGACGCCGCGCCAGACGCGCGCGACGCAGCCGTGGCCATCGAGCAGGAAGGTGCTGCGCTCGATACCGCGCACCTCCTTGCCGTAAAGCTTCTTCATGCGGATGACGTCGAACAGCCGGCAGGCGTGCTCGTCGGCGTCGGCAAGCAGTTCGAAGGGTAGGCCGAGCTTCGTCTTGAAGCTCGCGTGCGACTTGAGGCTGTCCCGCGAGATGCCGAAGACCGGGCAGCCGCGCTTGATGAATTCGGCGTGGAGGTCGCGGAACTGGCCGGCCTCGGTGGTGCAACCCGGCGTGCTGTCCTTCGGGTAGAAGTAGATCACCAGCGGGTGGCCGGCCTGCGCCGAGAGGATGAATTCGCCGCCGGTACCGGGCAGGCGGAAATCGGGAACGGTGAGGCCGACGAGCGGGGCAGAGGGGGTGGCGAGACGGTGTTGCTCTGAGCTATTTGTCATGATGGCGATTCAGGGTGATCGGAACCTGGAGCCGGAAAACACTGAGCAAGTCGGTTGCTACATTGTGCAATACCGGCTCCCATTGGCGGTCTTCGCTTTGTCTGTAGAGTTTGAACGATTGATACCAGGGACTGTCATCCCGATCCAGCATCCAGCGCCAGTCTGGCACATAAGGAAGCAGCAGCCACGTGGTCCTGCCCAGCGCTCCGGCCAAATGTGCCACGCTTGTATCAACGCTGACAACAATGTCCATCAGGTCGCACAATGCCGCGGTTTCCGCAAAGTCTGCAAGCCTGTCACCGTAGTGCCTGACGGTGCTGTTGTTCAGTGCGTCTGTGTCGACCTCGCGCACTTCTTTTTGCAGGCTCACATACTCGAATTCGTCTGGTAAATGCCTTAAGACCGCCGCCAGCGTGAGGCTGCGGTTGCGATCGTTTTTATGGAAGGTGCTCCCGCTCCAGACAAGCCCGATGCGGGGCCGGGTCTTGGCGCCAAGTAGTTCGCTCCATTGCCTGCGCTTTCCTGCGTCGCTTGACAGATACGGTGATGAACCCGGGATCGAAGCGAGTCCTGTCTTGAATGCAAGCGGTAGGGACAGCAAGGGGCAATGGTAGTCGAACGCCGGGAGCGTTTCACCCGTTTCGACCAGCTGGGTCACGCCTTCAAGGCCTTCAAGCAATCCCGATAATGGCTTGGGCACTTCAAGGATGACACGCGCCCCCGTATCTGCGACAAGCTTTGCGTATCGGCAGAATTGGATGGTATCCCCAAACCCCTGTTCGGCATGGAGCAGAACAGTCCTGCCTGCCAAAGGCTCCTTCCCCAGCCAGAGGGGTTGAGAGAATGGGCGTGCCTTGAGATCACTCTTTGTTAGCTTCCAACGCCACTCAAACATCTCCCAGCCAAGACCAAGCTCTCCCTTAAGCAGTAACGCAACCGCTTTACTGCACCATGCTTCGGCGCAGTCGGGTTGGAGAGCAATCGCCTTGTCGAAGCTTGCCAGCGCTGCGTCCAGACGCATCAGCTGTTGAAGCGTATAGCCGCGATTCAAGTGCGCTTGCATGTCGTCGGGCTGGAGGATGATCGCCTTGTCGTAGCTCGCCAGCGCTGCGTCAAAACGCCCCAGTTCTGTGAGTGCATTGCCACGATTCGAATAGGCTTTCGCGTAGTTGGGCTGGAGGGCGATCGCCTGGTCGAAGCTCGCCAGCGCTGCGTCAAAACGCCCCAATTCATTTAGCGCATTGCCGCGATTCGAGTAGGCCTCCGCATAATTGGGCTTGAGGGCGATGGCCTTGTCGTAGTTCGCCAGCGCTTCCTCGAAACGCCCCAATTCACTTAGCGCAGTGCCGCGGTTCGAGTAAGCCTCTGCGTAATCGGGCTGGAGGGCGATCGCCTTGTCGTAGCTCGCCAGCGCTGCGTCGAAACGCTTCAGTTCTTTTAGCGCATTGGCGCGATTCGAGTAGGCCAAAGGATCATTGGGATTGATTTCAATCGCTTTGCCGATCAACTCCACCGCCATTGCAGGATTTCTGCTCTGCGCCGCAATTACCCCCAGCAGATGCAGGGCACCGGAGTGCTGGGGTTGCTTCGCAAGCACTTGCTCATAGAGGGCTTTCGCTTGAGCCAGTCGCCCTTGCCGGTGTAACGCCACTCCTTGTTGATACATTTCAACAAGTCCCTGCGTTTGCGATTGCTTGGCAACGAAAAGCTTAGGCTTGGGAATGTTCGGTTGTCGCGCCATGTTGATGTATGAGCTTCCGCTCTATTGCCCAAAACAGCCGAAGCCAGAAAAATAGCTTGTCATGACAATTCACTCAAATCAGTAGCGTTTCGCAGGGGTTTCGGCCCATCGATGTGTTCATCTCCATGCGGCAAGAAATTCATCGCCCTGCAGCAGGACCGGCGCGCGGCGACCGGGCAGTGGGCCGTGCAGGACTTCGTGTCGGGGCAGTTTAGCGCCGTCGAGGCGGGCGGCCAACGCCTGAATTGAGATGAGTTCGTAGCCCTGTTCGCGCCAGCCGTCGAGCAGGCGCGCGACGACATCGAGCTGGCGACGCAGCGCGGGGCCGGCGTTCAGCGCGAACACCTGGTCGTGGCGCGGCGCGGCGGCGGTCAGCGCGAGCAGGCGGTCGACCGCCGCCGCCGGCGTCTGGCGCGGTTCGGCGAGCAGTTCGGCGATGGTCGGCAGCGTGACGGGCAGCTGCGGGCAGCGCACGATCTCGCCGTGCCACACCGGCACGAACGGATGGCGGCCGCGCGTATCGCTGGCGCAGGCGAAGCCGAGCCGCTGGGTGAGGCGCAGGCTGTGCGGGCTGGCCTGCCAGTCCGGCGCGCCAGTGAGTTGCGGTGCGGTGCCGAAGATGCGGACGAAGGCCGCACGGCCGAGTTCGAACTGGCGGGCGATCCACGCCGCCGGGGCGGTGGCGGCGCGGCGGCGCCAGGCGCGCGCCTGCCAGGCGCCCAGGCCAGGCGCGAAGCCGGCGGCCTGCAGCGTGCGCAGTGTGCCGACGCAATGCCGGGCGAGCGAACGGCCGAGCCAGTCCGGGCCGAGGTCGAGCAGCAGGCTGGCGGTGGCGCGGCGGGCCTGCAGGACTTCGCCCAGCGGCGCCAGCGACGCGGCAGCGGTGTAGCCGGGCACCTCGATGCGCAGGGCGATGGCGAATGGCATGGCGGCGACCTCAGCTGCGGGCGATCAGCCAGACGCCGAGGACGATGAAGCCGATGCCGAGCAGTTTTTGCGCGCCGAGCGGCTCGCCGAACCAGGCCCAGGCGGCCAGTGCGTTGATGAGATAACCGATCGAGAGCATCGGGTAGGCGACGCTGACCGGTACGCGCGACAGCGCCATGATCCATACCACCAGGCTGACGGCGTAGCAGGTCATGCCGCCGAGGATCGCCGGCTGCGTGGCCAGGCGCGCGGCGACCGGCAGCGCGTTGTCCCAGGCAAAGGCGAACGGGCCGACGCTGTTGGTGCCGGCCTTGAGCAGCAGCTGCGCGACGGCGTTGAGCAGCACGCCGGCGAGCACCAGGGCGAGGCTGACGGCGCTCACGCGGCCTCGCGCTCGACGATCAGCGCGGCGAGCGCCATGCGCCCTTCGGCGACCAGCAGGTTGTAGGTGCGGCAGGCGGCGGCGGTGTCCATGATTTCGAAGCCGCGTCCGCTGTCGATCAGTGGACGCAGCAGCGCAGCCGCCGGGAAGCGCTGCCGCCGACCGGTGCCGAGCAGCACCAGGTCGCAGGATTGCGCGACGAGGACGGCGAGGTGTTCGACGTCGAGGGCGGCAAAGTCGTCCGGGCCCCAGGTGGGGTCGAACCGCTCGGGCATTAGCCACAGGCTGCGGGTCAGCACGTGCGCACCGACGATGATGCGGCCCGGATCGTAGGCGGTGACGACGTGACGGGCGGGCAACAGCGGGTCGGGATGGAGCTTCACGGCTGGGCGGCAGGCGGTATGGCGATGCGACCGGAACGCCCGCAGAGACGGGCGATTGCGGCGGGGCGGGTCATTCGGTAGGATTATAACCTTTCAGTTTCCCGCGCCGCCGCGCCGTTTCGCCATGCAACCCGTTCTGAAATCCGCCAAGCTCGCCAGCGTCTGTTACGACATCCGCGGTCCGGTGCTGGCCCGCGCCCGGCAGATGGAGGAGGACGGCCATCGCATCATCAAGCTCAACATCGGCAATCCGGCGGCCTTTGGCTTCGAGGCGCCCGAGGAGATCGTCGTCGATGTGATCCGCAACCTGCGCGACGCGTCGGGCTATTCCGATTCGCAGGGCCTGTTCGCAGCGCGCAAGGCGGTGATGCATTACTGCCAGCAGAAGCGCATCGCCGACGTCGGCATCGACGACATCTATCTCGGCAACGGTGTCTCCGAGCTGATCGTCATGGCGATGCAGGGCCTGCTCAACAATGGCGACGAGGTGCTGGTGCCGGCACCCGACTATCCGCTGTGGACGGCGGCGGTGAGCCTGGCCGGCGGTACGCCGCGCCATTATCTCTGCGACGAAGGGGCCGGCTGGCTGCCCGACCTGGCCGATATCCGCGCCAAGATCACGCCGGCGACGCGCGCCATCGTCATCATCAATCCGAACAACCCGACCGGCGCGCTGTATCCCGATGACCTGCTGCGGGAGATCGTCGCCATTGCGCGCCAGCACGAGCTGATCGTCTGCGCCGACGAGATCTACGACAAGGTGCTCTACGACGGCCGCAGCCATACCTCGATCGCCAGCTTCGCCGACGACGTGCTGTTCCTCACCTTCAACGGCCTGTCGAAGAACTACCGCGCCTGCGGCTACCGCGCCGGGTGGATGATCGTTTCCGGCGAGAAGCGCCACGCCGCCGACTACATCGAGGGCCTCGGCATCCTCGCCTCGATGCGGCTGTGTTCCAACGTGCCCGGCCAGCACGCGATCCAGACCGCGCTCGGCGGCTACCAGAGCATCAACGAACTGGTGGCGCCGCAGGGCCGGCTGTCGCGGCAGCGCGATCTGGCCTGGGAACTGCTTTCGGCATTGCCGGGCGTCTCCTGCGTCCGGCCGCAGGCGGCACTCTACTGCTTCCCGCGTCTCGACCCGCAGATGTATCCGATCGCCGACGACCAGCAGTTCATCCTGGAGCTGCTCGAGGCCGAGAAGGTGCTGCTGGTGCAGGGGCGCGGCTTCAACTGGCCGACGCCCGATCATTTTCGCGTCGTCTTCCTGCCCAACGTCGACGACCTTGGCGAGGCAATCGGCCGCATCGCGCGCTTCCTCGACATTTATCGCCAGCGGCATGGCCGTTGAAAAGGTGACGACATGGCCCATGGCAACCTGAATCCGATCCGCGTCGGCCTGCTCGGCTGCGGTACCGTTGGCGGCGGCACGTTCGCGGTGCTGGCGCGCAATGCGGCAGAGATCACGCGCCGCGCCGGCCGGCCGATCCGCATCGTCCAGGTGGCCGACAAGAATCTCGCGCTGGCGCGGCAGGTCACCGGCGGCACCGTAGCGCTGACCGACGATGCCTTCGCCGTGGTGAGTAATCCCGAGATCGACATCGTCGTTGAACTGATCGGCGGCTACGGCGTTGCCCGGGAACTGGTGCTGAAGGCCATCGACAACGGCAAGCACGTCGTCACCGCCAACAAGGCGCTGCTGGCCGTGCATGGCAACGAGATTTTCGCCGCCGCGCAGCAGCGGGGCGTGATGGTCGGTTTCGAGGCGGCGGTGGCGGGCGGCATCCCGATCATCAAGGCGCTGCGCGAGGGGCTCACCGCCAACCGCATCCAGTGGATCGCCGGCATCATCAACGGCACGACCAACTTCATCCTCTCCGAGATGCGCGACAAGGGCCTCGACTTCGCGGCCGTGCTCGCGGAGGCGCAGCGGCTCGGTTATGCCGAGGCCGATCCGACCTTCGATGTCGAGGGCATCGACGCCGCGCACAAGCTGACGCTGATGTCGGCGATCGCCTTCGGCATCCCGGTGCAGTTTGACAAGGCCCATGTCGAAGGCATCCGCCGCCTCGAGGCGCAGGACATCCGATATGCCGAACAGTTCGGCTACCGCATCAAGCTGCTCGGCATCACGCGGCGGCGCGCCGAGGGCATCGAGCTGCGCGTGCACCCGACGCTGATTCCCGCCCGCCGGCTGATCGCCAACGTTGAGGGGGCGATGAACGCCGTGCTTGTCTATGGCGATGCGGTCGGTGCGACGCTGTATTACGGCAAGGGCGCCGGCGCCGAACCGACCGCCTCGGCGGTGATCGCCGATCTCGTCGATGTCACGCGCATGGCGACGGCCGATCCCGAGCATCGCGTGCCGCATCTGGCCTTCCAGCCGGAGGCGGTGGCCGACATTCCGGTGCTGCCGATGGCCGACGTCGAGTGCGGCTGCTATCTGCGCATGCACGTCGAGGACAAACCCGGCGTGCTGGCCGACATCGCCCGCATCCTCGCCGACCAGCGCATCTCCATCGAGGCGATGATCCAGCGCGAACCCGCCGCCGGTGAGCAGCAGACCGACATCATCATGCTGACGCACAGCGCGCGCGAGGCGCAGGTCGATGCCGCCATCGCCCGCATCGAGGCGCTGCCGGTGGTGCGCGGCCCGCTGGTACGCCTGCGCCGCGAAGAACTGAACTGATCCACCACGCGGATGCTGGTCTGGCTTGGCATCTGCGCCATCCTGTCGTTCGTTGCGGCGGTGGCCGCGTTGCTTTTCGCCGTCCCGCCGGCGCCGACTTTGCATCTCGCCTTCGCTGCCGGGGCCATGCCGCTGATCTGCGGCGCGATCCTCCACTTCGTGCCGGTGCTGACGCGCAGCGCTGCCGCGACCGGCGCGCTGGCGCGGCTGCCATTGGCGGTGCAACTGGCCGGCATCGTCACGCCGCTGGCGCTCGGCGGCGTGCTGCCTTACGCAATGCTCTACGCGGCCGCGCTGCTGACGGCGCTGGCGGCCCTGGGTCTGGCGTTGTGGGTGGGGCGGCGGATGCGCAACACGCTCGGCGCGCCGCATCCCGGCGCGCGCTGGTATGCCGCCGCGCTGCTGTGCCTGCTGCTGGCGGTCGGCCTGGTGCCGCTCTGGCTGGCCTGGCCAGACCTGCGGCCGGCGTTGCGGCTCGCCCATCTGCACTTCAACCTGCTGGGTTTCATCGGCCTCGCCGCGCTCGGCACCCTGCCGCTGCTGGTGCCGACCGTGTTGCACCGGCCCGAACCGGACGCAGGCAGGCGGCTGCGGAGCGATCTGTGGCCGGCGCTCGCCGGCGTGGTGCTGATCGCCCTCGGCAGCGCCGCCGGACGACCGATGCTGGCGGTGGCCGGCGCGCTGGCGCTCGGCTGGGTGGTGCTGCGCAACCTGTGGGCCTGGGGACGGTGCTTTCGCGGCGCAGTCGGCGCCGGCGGGACGGCGCCGCTCGTCGCTGCCGCCGTCGGCCTGCTGGTCCTGCTGCTTGCCGGCCTTGCCCACGGCTTCGGCGCACTTGCGCCCCGGCCGGCGCTGGCCGCCTATCTCGCGCTGTTCCTGCTGCCGCTGGTGAGCGGCGCGCTGGCGCAGCTGTTGCCGGTGTGGCGGCTGCCGGGCCCGGAGAGTGCGCGGCGGCAGCACCTGACCGTGCGCCTGGCGGCCGGCGGCCGGCTGCGGGCCGCGCTGTTCCTCGGCGGCGGCACGCTGCTGCTGTTCGATGCGCCCGCCGGACTGGTGCTGGCAGCGGCCGGTCTGCTGCTGTTCGTCGCCGCGCTGCTGCGGGCGTTGTGGCTGGACAGTCGGGATGCCGGCGACGATAATCCCGCCCCTGTTCCGTAACGCCGTTTTCCTGTTCCCATGAAATACATCTCGACGCGCGGCGCAAACACTGAGGCACCGCAAGCCTTCTGCGACATCCTGCTCGGCGGCCTGGCGCCGGACGGCGGGCTGTATCTGCCGGAACGTTATCCGCAGGTCACACCTGCCGAGTTGGCCGAATGGCGCACGCTGCCGTATCACGCGCTGGCGCTGAAGATCTTCCTCAAGTTCATCGATGACATTCCGGCCTGCGATCTCAAGACGCTTGTCGATCGCACCTATACCGCGCAGACCTACAAATACTGCCGGCCCGGCCGCGATGCCGATGACATTACGCCGCTGACGTCGCTGGACCCCGGCCTTTACCTGCTCGAACTGTCGAATGGCCCGACGCTCGCCTTCAAGGACATGGCGATGCAGCTGTTGGGCAACTTGTTCGAATACGTGCTGGCCAAGCGCAACGAAACGATCAACATCCTCGGCGCGACTTCCGGCGACACCGGTTCGGCGGCCGAATACGCGATGCGCGGGAAACATGGCGTGCGCGTCTTCATGCTCTCGCCACACGGCAAGATGTCGGCCTTCCAACGCGCGCAGATGTATTCGCTGCTAGACGCGAACATCGTCAATATCGCCATCCGCGGCATGTTCGACGACTGCCAGGACATCGTCAAGCGCGTGGCGAACGATGCGGCCTTCAAGGCGCGCTACCGGATCGGCGCGGTCAATTCGATCAACTGGGCGCGCGTGCTGGCGCAGATCGTCTATTACTTCAAGGGTTATTTTGCGGCGACGAAATCCAACGACGAACAGGTCGCCTTCGCAGTGCCCTCGGGCAACTTCGGCAACATCTGCGCCGGCCACATCGCGCGCCTGATGGGACTGCCGATCCGTCGGCTGGTGCTGGCGACCAACGAGAACGACGTGCTCGACGAGTTCTTCCGCAGCGGTGTCTATCGGCCGCGCCCGCCGACGGCGACCTACGTCACTTCAAGTCCGTCGATGGACATCTCCAAGGCGTCGAACTTCGAGCGCTTCGTCTTCGACCTGGTCGGGCGCGATCCGGCCGTGGTGCGCGAACTTTGGGCGAAGGTCGACGCCGGTGGCAGCTTCGCGCTGGCCGGCACGCCGTATCTGGACAGGCTGCCGGACTTCAGGTTTGTCTCTGGCAAGAGCACGCATGCCGACCGGCTGGCGACGATCCGCGAACTTTGGCAACGCGCTGGCGTGATGATCGATCCGCACACCGCCGATGCACTGAAGGTGGCGCGCGAACAGCGCGAGGCGGGCGTGCCGATGATCGTGCTGGAGACCGCGCAGCCGGTGAAGTTCGCCGAGACGATCCGCGCGGCGCTCGGTATCGAGCCCGGACGTCCGCCAGCACTGGCGGGAATCGAAGACCTGCCGCAGCGGGTGGTCGTGCTGGAGGCCGACGCGGCGGCGGTGCAGGCGCTGATCGCGCAGCGCTGCGAGGCAGAC
>Ga0172370_10009466_pt1 | contig 11382 bp, 12 predicted proteins | sample LakKiv5m_FD_114538 | JGI IMG/M metagenome (GOLD analysis project Ga0172370, IMG submission 114538) | Freshwater microbial communities from Kabuno Bay, South-Kivu, Congo - kab_022012_11.5m | ecosystem: Environmental > Aquatic > Freshwater > Lake | place: Democratic Republic of the Congo...
AACCGAAGAATGAAATGGAAAGCGAATCAGAAGAATGATAAGGACTTTTTCAAAATCCCTCTTCGAATCATATGGGGAATTAAATACTCACAGCATAACCAAACCGGCAACATAAGCCTACGAGCTGCCATTGTCAGGCTTCCGGAGCGGGTGGGAGGGGAATGCGGGTGAAGATGAAGGCGGCGGTAAGTCCGGCGATGATGTGCCAGATCCCCCACCAGGCCACCAGGATGGCCATGCCGCCGAGGCCCCCGAAGAAGTTGAAGACCAGAACCAGACCGAGGGCAGAGTTCTGGATGCCCACCTCGATGCAGGTCGCCCGGCAGTCCCGTTCCGCCAGTCTGAAGACGCGGCCGGACCAGTAGCCGATATTCAGGGCCAGGGCGTTGTGGATCAGGACCACGAACATGACCAGGCCCACCACCTTGAGAAAGATCTGCCAGTTGGCGGCCAGGGCGCCCAGGACAATGGCGATGAAGAACAGAAGCGAGAAAATTTTTAGGGGCTTTCGAACCCGGCCGACCAGGTTGGGGAAGATGCGGCTCACGGTCATGCCGGCTGCCAGCGGAATGCCCAGGATGATAAAGATGGTGGCGAACACATCCATGGGACTGAGGCTGACCTGCCTGAGGATGGGAGCGGTATCCGGATTGAGCGCGCCCCACAGGCTCAGGTTGAGCGGCGTCATGACGATGGCCACGGCCGTGGACACCGCGGTCATGCTGATGGAGACGGCGACGTTCCCTTTGGCCAGATAGGTGATGATGTTGGAGAGGTTGCCTCCCGGACAGGCGGCCACCAGGATCATGCCCAACGCGATGGACGGCTGCGGCCTCAGGATGAGGGTCAGAAGAAAGGTGAAGGCGGGAAGGAGGATGAACTGAGCGCCCAGTCCTATGCCGGGGGCCTTGGGTGAGATGAGGATTCGCTTGAAGTCCTCCATCTTCAGATCCAGAGCCACCCCGAACATCATCAACCCGATGGCGGCGTTGATCACAAAGAGCCCCTGGGGGTTGAAATTAAGCCTTACCTGATCGACGACTGCCGCGTCCATAGGGCCGCCTCCTCAAATGAAAGGTTCCGGGGTTCAACGGTTCCGGGTTCAAGGGCTAATCCACCAGCACCAGCATCAGGCCATATACGCCCCCACATTGGCCAGGGCAATGCTGGCGGGACTCACGGTGGTGGGGTCGGCCATGACATTGATACATGTGGTTGTCCCCGAAGAAAAGGCCTCTTCGAGAGCGGGTCGAATGTCTGACGGCTGTTCCACCAGGATGCCCTTTCCTCCCAGGGCCTCCACCATTCGGTGATAATCGACCCTGCCGATATGGGTTCCCTCCCTGACCGCATGGCCCATGCGTATTTCCTGGCTGTGCCGAATCATACCCCAGCCCAGGTCGTTACAGATGACCACGACGATCGGCAATTTTTTCCTGAGGGCCGTTTCAAATTCCATGAAGTTGAACCCTACCGAGCCATCGCCTGTGATCAGACAGACGCGTTTCTCGGGATAGCACAGCTTGGCTGCGTTGGCATAGGGGAGACCCACCGCCAGGGAACCGAAGATCCCGTAGTCCAGATAGTGCCCGGGTCTTCGAATGGTGCGGGTCATTCCCATCCAGGTGGCGGTATCGCCGCCGTCGGCCACCACGATGTCGTCGTCCCGGTCCATGAACTTATTGATCTCCCCGGCCAGGCGCATGGGGTGGATCGGCATGGCGTCGCTCTGCCAGTCGCCGGCGGACATGGCCTTTCCCTGATCGTGCGCGGTCTTGAGGGTGGCGACCCACGGGGCGAAACGGGATATGAGCGTCTCTGTGATTTTCCTTTCGCGGATGACGGTGTTGCACTGGCGCAGCAGGGCCCCCACGTCGCTGACCACCGGCAGATCGACAGCCCGGTTTCGGCCGATCTCTTCCGCCTGAATATCTACCTGGACGATTTTGGCCTGAGGATTGAAGATCCCTCCAAACATATAATAAAGACAGATCCTTGTGCCTAAGAGCACCACGAGATCGGTCTGCATATAGGCGGAAAACCCGCTTCCCGGTCGAATGGCAAGGGCCCCCTCGAAGCACAGAGGATGGGTATCGGAAATCGTGCCTCGGCCCGAGAGAGAGGTGTAAACAGGCATGCCGGCGTTTTCGATGAACGCGACAAGATCCTTCTCAGCCTTCGACTGCCATACCCCCGTGCCGGCAATCACCACCGGTTTTTCGGACTGCTGAATCATGTCGAGCATCTGTTCCGCCTTCACAGGATCCGCAGGGTGCGATTCTACCTCCGTCCGCATTTCCTTGACGGAGGCGGGGTTCACCGCGGCATTCAGGACGTCCACCGGGAGTTCCAGATACACCGGGCCGGGCCGCCCGCTGGCGGCGGTTCGAAAAGCGATATCCATGAATTCAGGAACCCGCTCCGCCTTGTGACAGACGAGGGCCTTTTTCACCATGGGGCGGATGACCGGTGCCTGGGGCATATCTTGCAGGTCCAGTTTTTCCTTGTGGTCGAGACCCACACACCCGGAAATCAGCACCAGCGGCGTGTTGGAGAAAAAAGCACTGGCCATGCCGGTCAAAGCATTGGTGAAACCGGGGCCTGCCGTGACCATGGCCACACCAGGGGTGCGGGTCAGCTTGCCCCATGCCTCGGCCATGAAGACGGCGGCCTGTTCGTGCCGCGTGTCAAAGAGCTGTACGCCGCTGTTTTCAAGATACTGGTAAATCGGTGTGATATGCCCGCCGCTGAGGGTAAAGACATAGTTCACCCCTCTCTTGACAAGCGATTCCGCAACCAGTTGTCCGCCTGTGACCGTATCCATTTAAAACCCCCATGTTTTAACCACTTGATTGTTGATTTGGATTGTTCGGTTTCACTCCGGTTCGCCTAACCCATTACCCTGGCTCACACAAGGCCATGAAGGCCCCCAAAAGAGGATATTTTTCGATTCATGGAAAAACATCACTGTGTTTTCTGCATCTCTGTGTGATGGATTTTGGTCTGAGGCGTGGGGCCGTCTTAGGCGCCCCTACAACTCCATCAACTGGCCGCCCGTCACATTGATGGCCTGGCCGGTCAGGTAGGATGATGCGTCCGATGCCAGGAAGGCTGCCAATTGGGACACCTCTTCCGGGGACCCGATCCGGCCCAGGGGTATGGTCTTGCACATCTCCCTTTCCCGCTCCTCCACGGTCGAGCCGAAAACCCTCGCCTCCAGTTCGAACCGCCATCGCTCCAGATCGGTCATGATCTGGCCCGGACAGATGGCATTCACCCGTATGCCGGCGCCGGCCAACTCCCTGGCCATGACCTTGCTGAGCATGATGACACCGGCCTTGGCCACGGCATAGGCCCCGTTGAAGAGGGGCGGAACCTTGCCGGCCCGGGATGCCGTATTGATGATACTGCCCTGCCTCCCCATCATCATGGGAAGCACGGCCCTGGTCACCCGGAACACACTGTGCAGGTTGACGTCGATGGTCTTCATCCAAGCGGCCTCGTCGTAGGTATGGAAGGCATTGGGCACGCCAAACGAGGCCCCCGCGTTGTTGCAGAGCACGTCCACGTGATCGAAGCGTGTCCTGACCTGCTGGACCATTCGGTCAATGGCCTCGTTGTCGGTCGCATCCACTTCTACGGCCAGGGCCTGCACACCGAATTTGTCGGAGATCTCCCGGACGATGTCGTCCATCTCGCCCCGGGTGCCCGTCTTGACCTGACCCTCTTCCCCAAGGCTCCGGCCCAGGTCGGCCACCACCACATGGGCCCCGTTCGCTGCCAGTTCCCTGGCAATGGCAAAACCGATGCCGGTTCGTTTGCCGGCGCCGGTGATCAGGGCCGTCTTTCCGTTAAGATCTGAATACATGTGTCTTTCCTCGACGCCGATTTTGAAGATAACTCGGTTCCTTAATCCTCCCGCTGCAAGGTTGCTCATGGATACTCTATTTTCGGGCGGAGGTCAAAGGGAAATAGGCCCCTCCGCTTATTCGTATGATTCCCGATCAAAACGTTGGATGTCTTCTTTTTTTCCTTGACAGGAAAACACAATTTTTCTATAGGTTCCCTCAAATTGCATTTTCCCCTGAAGGCCCAAAGAATTTGGAGCCATATCATGAGCCTAACACATCTCCTGGCAGAGAAGAGATCCCGCATCGTCAAGCGATGGCAAGATTCCATCATCGCATCCTACCCAAAGGACAGCCAGGGGTTTCTCAAGAAAACCAAAAGCCAGTTCGCAAACCCTGTGGGATCCATCATTGTTAAAGAGATCGAGACCCTTTACGACGAAGTGATCAAGAACGAGCATCCTGACAAGATCGCCTCCTGCCTCGACACGATCATCAGAATTCGCGCCGTGCAGGATTTCAGTCCTTCTGAGGCCGTGGCCTTTGTCCTTCAATTGAAGGGAATTATGAGAGAGGAATTGGGGATCGGCCACTCCCCCGAGATGGATGCGCTTGAAAAACAGGTGGATGAGGTGTTATTGATGGCTTTTGATGTCTATTCAAAGTGCCGCCAGAAGATATACGAGATCCGCATCCGCGAGGTAAAAAACCAGGTGGGCAAACTATTGGAGAGAGCAAATCTCATCGTCGAGATCCCGGATTCGTCGCCGGGTTGTCGGGATGACAATGCCAGGACAGTTCTTTGAAATGAGGTAATCGTCTATGAATTTTTTTCTGAGCATTATTGTTTCTTTCATCGCAGTGGTGGTGGTGGTTATCATCCCCTTGATCGGCGTGTGGGCACTGGATCTGCGGGCCCTGTTCGGCATCATCATTCCCTATGCGGCCATCGCCACATTCTTTGTGGGAATCGTGGTTCGGGTGGTCGACTGGGGAAGGTCCCCGGTACCGTTCAGGATCCCGACCACCGCTGGGCAGCAATGGTCTTTTCCGTGGATCAAGCGAAGCCGGGTCGACAACCCGAAAGGCCTGGGTGGCGTGATCGTCAGGATGGTTTTCGAGGTGCTGACCTTCCGATCCCTCTTTAGAAACACCCGCCTGGAATACCGGCGAGTCGACGGCGCTCCCAAGATCGACTATGAATGGGAAAAATGGCTCTGGCTGGCCGCCATCCTCTTCCATTATTCCTTCCTGGTGATCTTTCTTCGACACTTTAGATTTTTCATGGAGCCGGTCCCCGGTTTCGTGACGCTACTTCAGAACCTGGACGGATTTATGCAGATGGGAGCCGCGCCGTTGAACGGGTTCGGCCTTCCCGGGGTGTATTTGACCGATATGCTGCTGATGGCGGCCCTGACATGGCTCCTCCTGCGACGGGTCCTCTATTCCCAGATTCGGTACATCTCTCTTCCGGCCGACTATTTCCCCCTCTTTTTGATCCTGGGTCTTGGGTTTACCGGCATGCTCATGCGGTATCTGCTCAGGGTGGATGTGACCAAGGTCAAGGAACTGGCCATCGGGCTCTTCAAATTTTCCCCGACCGTGCCGGAAGGCATCGGGGTCATTTTCTATGTCCATCTGTTCATCCTGTGTGTGTTGATCGCCTATTTCCCCTTCAGCAAATTGATGCATTTGGCCGGAATATTTCTCAGCCCGACCCGAAATCTCTCCAACAACAGCCGCTTTGCCAGACACGTCAATCCCTGGAATTATCCGGTGCCGACCCATACGTACGAAGAGTACGAAGATGAGTTCAGGGACCTGATGATCGAGGCCGGTTTGCCTGTAGATAAAGGGGCTGACGAAACAGCAGAATAAGGAGAAAAGGAGCAACCATGGCAACTACCCCAAAACCGCAAGAAACAGCAAAGATAGACCACCGGCCGCCGTTGTTTGAAAGGGGCTGGATGGACAAGCCGGCGGAAATCAGACCGGGCATATACTGCTATGGGACCAAACCAAAGAATCTCGAATATGTCGGGATGCCTTATCCAAAGGATTGGAACCCTGAAAACGAAGACTGGCAGTTGCCTGACAACTGGAAGGAGATCATCGAAGACGGGTTCAGGGATCGTCTGGATCGGTTCAGGTCGCTCAAGCTCTTCATGGACATCTGTGTCCGGTGCGGGGCCTGCGCCGACAAGTGCCATTTTTTTATCGGTTCGGGAGACCCCAAAAACATGCCGGTGCTGAGGGCCGAACTCCTCCGGTCGGTATATCGGAAAAAGTTCACCACCGGCGGCAAATTGCTGGGCAAATTCGGCGGGGGACGGGAACTCACCGAGGATGTCCTCAAGGAATGGTGGTACTATCTGTATCAATGCTCGGAATGCCGGCGCTGCTCCGTGTTCTGCCCGTACGGCATCGATACGGCGGAGGTGACCATCCTGGGCAGGGAGCTGACGAATCTTCTGGGTCTCAACATTGACTGGATTGCCGCGCCGGTGGCCAACTGCTACCGCACGGGAAACCATCTCGGGATTCAGCCCCATGCCTACAAGGACATGCTGGAGTTTTTCACGGATGAAATTGAAGAGATCACCGGCATTCGCATGGAGCAGGACTTCAACCGAAAAGGGGCCGAGATCCTTTTTGTGACGCCGTCGGGGGATGTCTTTGCCGACCCGGGGACCTATACGTGCATGGGCTACATGATGCTCTTTCACTATCTGAAGTCCATCGGGCTTGACATCACCTGGAGCACCTACGCCTCGGAGGGGGGAAACTTCGGCTACTTCACCTCCCATGAGATGGCCAAACGGCTCAATGCCAAGATGTATGCCGAGGCCAAACGGCTGAAGGTGAAATGGCTTTTGGGCGGCGAATGCGGGCACATGTGGCGCGTCCTCAATCAGTACATGGACACCTTCAACGGGCCGCCTGATTTTCTGGAAGAGCCGGTCTCCCCCATCACCGGCACCAAGTTCGAGAACGCCACGACCACCAAGATGGTTCATCTCGTAGAATTTACGTCGGACCTCATCAAGAACAGCAAGCTCAAGCTGGACCCGAGCCGGAATGATAATCTGAAGGTGACATTCCACGATTCGTGCAACACGTCCAGAGGAATGGGTTTTCTTGAAGAACCGAGATATGTCATCAAGAGCGTCTGCAATCATTTTTATGAGATGCCGCCCGAGACCATTCGGGAGCAGACCTTCTGCTGCGGCAGCGGCAGCGGCCTTAACGCCGGTGAGGACATGGAACTCCGGATGCGGGGCGGACTTCCCAGGGCCAATGCCGTCAAATATGTGCACGAAAAACACGGCGTGAACATGCTCGCCTGTATCTGTGCCATTGACAGGGCGGTTCTGCCCAATCTGATGGATTACTGGGTGCCCGGTGTGCAGGTCACCGGGGTACATGAGATGGTTGCCAATGCCTTGGTATTTGAGGGAGAAAAGAAGAGAACCACGAACCTGCGTGGGGAACCCCTGCCAGGAATGGAGGATGAAGAGGATGTATGATGGAGGTAAGATTATTGTCGGCCTGATCATCGGTCTCGGTCTGTTGCTCTCCCCTTTCTTTTACAATGCAGGGAAGGCCGCCAAGGCCCCCGTTCCGGAGCTGACGGCCAAGGCGAAGGAGGCCAAGGCGTGTGTAGCGCCGGTGACCTATATGAGGGAGTCCCACTTTACCCTCTTGGATGAATGGCGGCATACGGTGGTGCGTGACGGGGAGCGTTACTACAAGGCTGCGGACGGCAAACGGTACTATAAGAGCCTTCAGACCACCTGCCTGGACTGCCATTCGAATTACTCCAAGTTTTGTCTGCAGTGCCACGACTATGTGGATGTGGCCCCCTACTGCTGGGACTGCCATATTCAGCCGGAGGAGAAAAAGTGATGGGCGTAGACAGAAGAGAATTTCTGAAAATAGCCGGAATCGCCGCCCTGTTTGGGCTGGGAGGGAAGGCGGCCATCGACATACTGGCCCCCGGGGAACTGGAGGCCGCCATGGAAGGCCTTCCCCTGACCAAGGGAAAACGGTGGGCCATGGTGATTGACATTCCCAAGTGTCTGGCGCAGCAGGCCAAAGGAAAAGACGGGTGCAAGGAATGCATTGTCGCCTGCCATCGAGCGCACAATGTGCCCAATTGGGGGAATCCCAAAATAGAAATCAAATGGATCTGGCAGGAGGCCTTTGAGCACTCATTTCCGGACCAGCCGAACCCCTTCATCGTTGAGAAGCTGCGGCACCAGCCGGTCATCTTGCTGTGCAATCACTGCTTCAATCCTCCTTGTGTGCGCGTCTGCCCGACCCAGGCCACCTTCAAGAGAGCGGAAGACGGCATTGTGTGCATGGACATGCACCGGTGCATCGGATGCCGCTTCTGCATGGCAGCCTGCCCCTATGGTTCCAGAAGCTTCAACTGGGGAGATCCTCGAAAGGCCCCCAAGGAACTGAACCCGAATTATCCGACCAACCGGGCCTATCCGGAGAGAACCAAGGGTGTGGTGGAAAAGTGCGATTTCTGTGTCGAACTGATCGCCAAGGGCGAACTCCCGGCGTGTGTGCAGGCCTGCGAGAAGATCAAGGCCCATGCCCTGACCTTTGGGGATCTCGCTGATCCGGAATCGAACGTCAGGAAGATCCTGAAAGAGCGGTATACCATACGACGCAAGGCCGAGTTGGGCACCGAACCTAACCTATTTTATATTGTATGAGGTGATTATGCTTGACAGGGCACTAAAAGGAAGTCAGGGATACTGGGGATGGCTCGTTTTTCTCCTGGTGCTGATGGGGATCGGGACTGCATGCTGGTTTTACCAGTTTTTCGAGGGCCTCAAGATAACCGGTATGAGCAGGGACGTGTCGTGGGGGCTCTATATCGGCCAGCTCACCTATTTTGTGGGCGTGGCCGCCTCCGGGGTCATGGTCGTGTTGCCCTATTACCTCCATGATTACAAGGCGTTCGGCAGGATCACCATCCTGGGCGAGTTCCTGGCCGTGTCCGCGATTGTCATGTGCCTTCTCTTTGTATTCGTGGACCTGGGCAATCCGGTTCGAATCATGAACGTCATTCTGTACCCAACGCCCAATTCCATTCTTTTTTGGGATATGATCGTTCTAAACGTGTACATGCTTCTCAATATTATTATCGGCTGGAACGTCCTGGCCGCAGAACGAAAGGGGCTTCATTACCAGAAATGGATCAAGGTCCTGATCTATATCTCCATCCCCTGGGCCTTCAGCATTCACACCGTGACCGCGTTCCTGTACGCCGGTCTTCCTGGAAGACATTTCTGGCTGACCTCCATCATGGCCGCACGATTTCTGTCATCGGCCTTTTGCGCAGGACCGGCCCTCCTTATCCTGCTGTGCCTCATCGTGCGTAAGGTCACAAAATTCGATCCGGGGAAAGAGCAGATTCGAACCCTGGCTGGGATCGTGACCTATGCCATGCTGATCAATGTCTTCTTCTTCCTGCTGGAGCTTTTTACGGCATTTTACAGCCAGATCCCAGGGCATATGCATCCGATCGTGTTCCTTTTCAAGGGACTCGAAGGCGTCGGCAATCTGGCGCCATGGATGTGGGCCGCAACCGTATTCGCTGTGATCTCTCTCATCCTGTTGGTGGTGCCATCGACCCGCAGGAATGAGGGGACTCTGGCCGTGGCCTGCGCTGTACTCATCGCGGCCACCTGGATAGACAAGGGGCTTGGCCTGATCGTCGCGGGTTTTACCCCCAACCCCTTTCATACGGTCACCGAGTACTGGCCCACCACCCCGGAGGTGTTGATCACCATCGGTGTTTTGGCCACCGGATTTTTTGTGTTGACCATCCTGTACAAGGTGGCAACCTCTGTGAAGACGGAAGTGGCCGCCTAGCATCCAGAAAAGGGCAATGACTCGGGGCCGATTCATATGCAGTCGGTCCTGTTTCTCGGGCGTTTTTAAGTGGTAAAAAAGCTTGACACCCAAAATTTAGTCTGTTAAGACACCGCTGTTCTCGATGAACAGTGGGGGGTTAATCTGAACGAGGGATTGCTCACCAGGAAAGATTTTGGGGAGTTTCAATAATTATTCAGGAGGGTAAGGGATATGGGCTACGAAGTTGTGGTTGATCCAGAGAAGTGTGAAGGATGTGAGGAGTGCGTCGAGGTATGTCCGGTGGATGTTTACGAGATTATTGACGACAAGTCGGTCCCGGTCAATGCGGAAGAGTGCCTTGGATGCGAGAGCTGTGTCGAGGTGTGTGAACACGACGCCATCACCGTGACCGAGGTATAGCATTTCCACCAGCGGTTCTTTGAGGCGTTGTCCTATCCGGAAGCGGGATAGGATAACGCCTTTTTGTTTGTTTTCCAAGGCAGGTTGGCTCTTGGCCAGCAAAAAGCCGCCTTTGCGGGGCGGCTTTTTGTGTTGGATTTGAATGGGACCTTACGTTTTTCAGCCGGTCAAGATGCCTTCTGGTGACAGTCATTGCATTTCTTGAAGGGACCGGCGGGTTTGCCTGCCTCTTCCAGTGCCTTGTGACAGTCTTTGCAGTCCTTGTGATAGGCATTCTGCAGCTTGAGGACATTACCTTCCTGCTTTTCAGGGTTATGGCACTCGCTGCATTTCTGGACCTTGTCGCCTTGTTTCCACACGTTCTTGCCATCCTTGATCACATGATGACATTCCGTGCAGGCAACCTTGTAATCCACGTTGTGCTTTTTGTGGGTCAGCTTGACGGGGCCCTTTGTGTCCTTGGCGTAGGTGTTTTGGATCGTGATCTCATCCGGCACATCTGCCGCCACCAGCATGCCCACACAAAGGAAGAGAAATCCTGTCATACCGACGGTCAAAAGGGTTAACAGCTTTTTGTTCATCTACGTTTTCACCTCCTTTTCTTTGAATTTGATACGATTACCAGCTTAACCAATCCGATGTTGCGTGCATCCCCTCCATCAATAAAAATGATAGCCAAAGAACGCGGCATCTGTCAAGCAAATATCCTAAGGTGCCAATTCGCGATCCACAAATGAGGCCATCTCACGAAGCAATTTCAACGATTCCATGGCTTCCACCTCATTGATCTTGTGAATGGCAAACCCCGCGTGGACAATCACATAGTCCCCAACCCTGGCGTCTTCGACGAGAAGGAGGCTTACCTCCCGCTGAATCCCCTCCATATCGATGGTCCCCATCTGGTCGTTGATGTGAACGATTCGAGCCGGAATGGCTAAGCACATGATGATGCACCTCGTTTTTTCCAATAATCAGCCCCCAGGCGGTCCAACTCTTGAAGGGTCATATCCATGAGATCGCCCAATCGTGCCTGAACCGGCGGGGTCAGGTCGAGACTCAGGGTCTCAATATCCTGGGGCTCCACGCCGATAATGACCGTTTCCGGGACCTTGTCCAGGGCCTGGCATAGGGTCAGGGCCTCGAGAAGATCCACCTGGTGGAGGGAGTTCTTGGCAAGGATGCGTTTGGGGATATCGTCCCCCACAAGCCGGTACAGCGTTCCGGGAGGTCCCCCGTTTCG
>Ga0172370_10009467_pt1 | contig 11381 bp, 8 predicted proteins | sample LakKiv5m_FD_114538 | JGI IMG/M metagenome (GOLD analysis project Ga0172370, IMG submission 114538) | Freshwater microbial communities from Kabuno Bay, South-Kivu, Congo - kab_022012_11.5m | ecosystem: Environmental > Aquatic > Freshwater > Lake | place: Democratic Republic of the Congo...
AAGGTGGCGTTCCAGTACGCGGGATCGGACTCGAAGGGCGGCCCCGCGCTCGCGGCCTACGACGTCACGTGCACGGGCTGCGTGACGGTCGACGAGATCGCGTTCGACAAGGACGTGGATCTCGGCGCCAAGAAGCTCGCCACCTCGGGCACGGTGAGCGCCGCGAGCTTCATCGGCGATGGCAGCAAGCTCAGCGGCATCAAGATCCCGGCCGGAAGCTGCGCCTCGGGCAAGGTGCTCACGGGGCTGAACGCCGACGGCACGCTCGTGTGCACGACGTTCGCTATCACGCCCGGGAGCCTCCCGAACGACGGCATCGACGAAGTCAGCAACGGCCTGCTCAAGAACCAGTTCAACTACGTCAACGCCGGCAAGACGAACATCCCGATCCCGGACTACAACCTCGCGGGTGTGTCCGACACGATCGCGGTGCCCAACAACCTCGGCCTCGCCCAGAAGCTCACCGTCACGGTCAACCTGACCAAGTCCTACAGCGGGATTGAGAAGGAATTTACACTCAAACTCGTGGATCCAAACAACAAAAGTTATATTCTTCACGATCCCACGAGCACGCTCTCGGGCGCGACGCTCAACACGACCTACCCCGAGCCGACCAAGACCATCAGCGGCGACCTCACGGCCTGGATCGGCCAGAACCCGGGCACCGGCACCAACGGCGGCAAGTGGATGTTGACCGCGATCGACAACGCGTTCGACAACAAGCCGACGGACGGCCAGATCAACGCCTGGTCGATCAACGTGCAGGTCGTCTCCAACAGCCAGATCCAGCTCGCGGGCGACCTAATCGTGGACGGCGCGTTGACGGGCGGCAAGACGCTCAACGTCGCGGGCGCGGCCACCTTCGGCGCCGGCGCGACCTTCGTGGGCGGCGGCGTGTTCGGCGGCAGCCTCCAGGTCGGCAACGACACGTCGAGCTGCGGTACGGGCAAGTTCGGCGCCATCCGCTGGACCGGCAAGCAGATGGACGTCTGCGGCGCGGCGGGCTGGGAGTTCCTGTGGGGGCCCACGGCGCCGGCCAAAAGCAAGGCGGACGCGCGCGTGAGCTGCAAGGCCATCCGCGACGCAAACATCGGCACGGGCGACGGCCTGTACTGGATCGCGCCCGACGGCAACCCAAACAACGCCTACGAGACCTGGTGCGACATGACGACGGCGAGCGGCGGCTGGACGCTCGTGATGAACGTCCACCCCGCGGACGGCAGCTCGGTCTCGTTCACGAACACGCTGTTCTGGCAGGGCACGACGCCCATCGGCCAGGCGCCCTACCAATTTAACATGGATTACAAGAATTCCGGCGCGTGGTCCTACAGCGCCACCGCGATCCTCATCGCCATCGCCAAGCCCGGCCTCAACGGCGACGTCATCGGCTGGAAGGCCTGGAACATGGGCGCGCGCACGCTCAACTCGTTCTTCACGGGCGGCCAGAACGCGACGCAGACCTCCAGCGTCATCGCGTCCAACGTCGGCGCGGTCTACCCCTACGAGGCCGTCATCAAGAACGGCAACATGCTCCAGTCCAACCGCAACATCAACCCGAACGCCGACCGCGTCCGCCTCGGCGTGGACGGCTACTCGGCGCAGGGCGACGACAACCAGCCCGGCCTCGGCACGCAGATGAACGAGAACAGCTGCGGCGGCGGCGTCAACTGCTATCGCTTCCGCGACGTCGAGCTGTGGGTCAACTCCGGCTCCAACCTGTGGTGCTCGTCGCCGGGCAACGGCTCGTGGAAGTGGATCGGCACAGACGGCGGCTGCGCCTACAACTGCGGCAATTGCGACGGCTACGCGGGCCCGGGCTACAGCCCCTACTGGACCTACCGGATCTACGTGCGGGAGTAGCGGTGGGGACCGGAGGGGACGCCGGTTTCGTCGTGCAGGATCGGGATCGGCAACCACGCCAGCGGCGGAAGCGGAGGCGGGGTCCTCCAGCCGACAATGAGGCCGCCGCGTTGGATAGGAGCCGCTCTCACACGAGTCGAATCCGGGCGCAGGCGGGCCCGGCGCGACGCACTCTGGGGGGAGTGTGCACAGGACCGGCCGCGGTGCGACGTCGCGGCGACCCGAGGCGAGCGCGGCGAGTTCTCTGCGTGAATTTATGGGTTTGGGGGAGCGCGAGGGGGCTGCGGCCCGAGCGGGCCCCCTCGCACCCTGCCTTTGCGCGCAACGCGCGCTGCGCCAAGCCGCCCGCAGGACTAGCCAAGCCGCCCGCAGGAGCCCCCGTGACCTGACCGAACGCAGTTTCGGTCCCTTGCCATCCACCCCTGCCTCGGCTAAAGAGCCTGCGCTCTCCGCCCCGGCCCGGCCCGTCCGGCCCGGCCCCGCGGGAAAAGCGGCGACACATGGACAACCCAACCGGCCTCGCTCAACTCCCCCTCAAGACGCTGCTCTTCGGGATCATCTCGCTCGTCGTCATTGGGTCGGCGGCGGCGGTCACGTTCTCGCGGAGCCTGGTCACGAGCGCGTTCGCGCTGCTCGGCACCCTCGCCGGTGCGGCGGCGCTGTACGTGCTGCTGTCGGCGGACTTCCTCGCGGCGACGCAGGTGATCGTCTACATCGGCGGCATCCTCGTGCTCTTCCTCTTCGCCGTCATGCTGACCAACCGGATCGACGACGTAAACGTGTCCAACGCGTCGATGTCGCTGTTTGCGGCCGCGCCCATCGGCCTCATCGTCGGCTGGATGGGCCTGCACGTGGCGCTGTCGAACGCGTTCACGATCCTGCCGGTGCGCGACACGAACCCGACCGCGATCAAGATTGGCGACGCGCTGCTCGACACGCACCTGCTGCCCTTCGAGTTCGTGTCCGTCGTGCTGCTCGCGGCCATGATCGGCGCGGTCGTCATCGCGCGCCGGGAGGTCCGTCCCAGCGCCGGGGCGCGCGTCGCCGCGCAGCCGGAGACCGCCGCGAAGAAGCCGGAGGTCCAGTCCTGATGGCATCCACGTTCTATGGCATCCCCATGGAGGTAGGCCTCACGCCCTACCTGATCGTCGCGGCGATCGTCTTCATGTTCGGCGTCATCAACGTCTCCACGCGCCGCAACGCGATCGGCATCTTGCTCGGCGTGGAGCTCATGCTGAACGCGGCCAACATCAACTTCGTGGCCTTCGCGCACTACGTCGCGGGGGGCGTCAACGGCCAGGTCTTCGCGATCTTCGTCATCACGCTAGCCGCCGCAGAGGCCGCCATCGCGCTCGCGATCGTCATGGCTATCTTCAACCACTACCAAACCATCGAGGTCGACGACGTGTCGACCATGAAGGAGTAGCGGGATGCCCCCAGATACCGCGACCGCAGCCCACGTCGCTGGGCACATCGCCCAACTACCCAGCGTGGCTGTGGAATTCGGCCTCCTCTACCTGATCCCGCTCTTGCCCGCGATCGGCGCCGTCATCAACGCCACGCTCGGCCTCAAGATCCAGAACAAGCTCGGCAAGAACGCCGTGCACACGATCGCGCTGGCCGGTCCAATCGCGGCCTTCGTCATCGCCGTGATGGCCTTCCTGAAGGTCGCGGCCAACGACGAGATCTTCCTCATCCAGCGCATGTGGACCTGGATTGGCTCGGTCCCGGTGTTCAAGGGCGCGACGCTCACGCTCGACTTCACCTTCGCGATCGACCGCCTGGGCGCCGTGATGCTGCTCGTCGTCAGCGGCGTCGGCTCGCTCGTGCACGTGTTCTCGACCGGCTACATGAAGGACGAGAGGCCCTACTGGCGCTTCTTCGCGGGCATGAACCTCTTCATGGCGATGATGCTCATCCTCGTGATGGGCGACTCGTTCCTGCTGATGTTCGTGGGCTGGGAGGGCGTTGGCCTGTGTTCGTGGCTGCTCATCGGCTACTACTACGAGGACATCGAGAAGGCCGAGGCCGCGATGAAGGCCTTCGTCGTCAACCGCATCGGCGACTTCGCGTTCGTGGCGGGCCTGCTCGCGCTGTTCTGGGGCATGGGCGAGGCCTACACGCACTACAAGGCCGCGGGCGGCGCTGCGAGCGGACCGGCGCACACGCTCGTGTTCCGGGAGCTGGCGGCGCTCGTGGCCGACCCGAAGTACACGGAGGAGCTCCTCAAGCTCCAGCTCGGCCCGTTCAACCTCGTGACGTTGTCGACCGTGATGTTCTTCGGCGGCGCCGCAGGAAAGAGCGCCCAGATCCCGCTCTACGTCTGGCTGCCCGACGCGATGGCCGGCCCGACGCCCGTCTCCGCCCTCATCCACGCGGCCACGATGGTCACGGCGGGCGTGTACATGGTCGCGCGCCTGAACTTCCTCTACGCGCTCTCGCCCGTCGCCATGACGGTCGTCGCCACGGTGGGTGCGGTGACCGCGCTGTTCGCGGCCACCATCGGCTTCTTCCAGACGGACATCAAGAAGGTGCTCGCGTACTCCACCGTCTCGCAGCTCGGCTACATGTTCATCGGCGTGGGCGTGGGCGCGTACGCGGCCGGCATCTTCCACCTCATGACCCACGCGTTCTTCAAGGCCTGCCTCTTCCTAGGATCCGGCGCGGTCATCGCCTCGATGCACCACCGCCAGGACATGAAGGACATGGGCGGCCTCGCCAAGCACATCCCCTGGACCTACCGCACGTTCTTCATCTCGACGCTGGCCATCGCCGGCGTGCCAGGCCTCGCGGGCTTCTTCTCCAAGGACGAGATCCTGTGGAAGGCCTTCGACAATGGCAACACCTTGATTCCAGGCTGGTTCATCTGGGGTCTTGGGGCCGTCGCCGCGGGGTTCACGGCGTTCTACATGTTCCGTCTGACGTGGCAGATCTTCAGCGGCGAATACCGCGGAGGCGGTCCCGAGGCGCACGGCCACGACGCGCATGGCGATCACGGCCATCACGGCGGCGCGCCCCTCCCGGAAGACTGGCGCATGAGCCTGCCGCTCATCATCCTGGCCTTCCTCGCGCTCGCCGGCGGCTACGTGGGCGTGCCGAGCGCCCTCGGCGGCAACGACGGCTTCCACCACTTCCTCGCCCCCACGATGGCCGCGAGCGAGCCGCACGTGCAGTGGTTGGCCAACGGCAACGACGGCCATGGTTCGGGCCTGCACTCTCACATGGGCGAGTACGTGATGATGGCGATCTCCGTGCTCATCGCCGGACTGGGCATCCTGCTCGCCACCAAGCTGTATTATAAGCGTTATCGCAGCCCCGACGAAGAGAAGGCCATGTTCGGTCTGAAGCTCTGGACCGTCCTCTACAACAAGTACTTCGTCGACGAGGGCTACTTCCGCTTCGTCATCCACCCGTTCGTGCGCATGTGCCGCGTGGCGGGACGCTTCGACAACCTCGTCATCGACGGTGTCGTCAACCTTGCGGGATTCCTGATGAAAATCCTCGCTTGGATCTCGGGTGCGATCGATCGTCACTTCGTCGACGGTGCGGTCCTCGCGGCCGGCGACCTCATCCGCGCCTCCGGCTCGCAGATCCGCCGTATCCAGACCGGTCGCATCCAGAACTACGTGCTTGGCGTGATGGCGGGCTCCATGGCCCTCATCCTCGTCGTCATCCTCATGCAGTGACAGGAGAGGACAACGTGATCGCGTCTCCGCTTCGCAACCGACACACCCAAGAGGCCCCCGTGAACGGCAAGCGCCTTCCGTCCTTCCTGGCGTTCTTCGCGACGCTCCTCGTCCCAGCCCTCGCGTTTGCGGCCGGCGGAGACAGCGGCAGCGGCAGCGAGTCGACCGTCCTGTCCTGGATCACGTTCACCCCGCTCATCGGCGCGGCGCTGATCCTGCTCATGCCCGCCGCGATGAAGCCCTACATCAAGTACGTGGCCACGCTCGCGACCGCCGTGCCGCTGGCACTCGCCATCTGGCTCTTCATGAACTTCGACCGCAACCTGGTCGCGAACCTGCCGCTGCTCGCCTCCACGGGTCCGAGCTACGAATACGCGAAGTACGGCCTCCAGTTCGTGCACCACTTCGTGTGGGTCAAGTCCTTCCACATCGAGTACTTCATGGGCGTGGACGGCATCAGCATCTCGATGGTCCTGCTGACCGCGCTCGTGTCGTTCATCGCCTGCATCTCCTCCTGGTATGTCTCCAAGCCCGTCGTCGATCACGACGGCCACCGCTACTTCGCCGGCATCCAGGACCGCGAGAAGGGCTACTACATGCTCTACCTGCTCCTCGTGACGGGCATGTTCGGCACGTTCTGCGCGCTCGACTTCTTCCTCTTCTACGTGTTCTGGGAGCTGATGCTCCTGCCGATGTACTTCCTCATCGGCATCTGGGGCGGCCCGCGCAAGGAGTACGCGGCCATCAAGTTCTTCCTCTACACGCTCGCAGGCTCGGTGCTCATGCTGCTCGCGATCATCTACCTCTACTACAACGCGCACAGCACCGCCCCCGGCGGCCTCTTCACGATGAAGGACGGCAGCGCCACGACCAACACCTTCAATATGCTGTTCATGCAGTTCCACACGAAGATCACGTGGGGCAAGCTCATCACGGAGCCGATGGTCTGGACCGCGCTCTTCATCGGATTCGCCATCAAGATCCCGATGTTCCCCTTCCACACATGGTTGCCGGACGCGCACGTCGAGGCCCCGACGCCGATCTCGGTGATCCTCGCGGGCGTGCTGCTGAAGATGGGCACCTACGGCATCTTCCGCATCAATTACGGCATCATGCCGCACACGACCTTCGACATGGCGACGGTCATCGCCGTCTTCGGCGTCATCAACATCCTCTACGGCGCCTACTGCGCGATGGCGCAGAGCGACCTGAAGAAGCTCGTCGCCTACTCGTCGGTCTCGCACATGGGCTTCGTGCTGCTCGGCATGAGCGCCTTCAACGTCGAGGGCTTCAACGGTGCCGTGATGCAGATGTTCAACCACGGCACGATCACCTCCATGCTCTTCCTCCTCGTCGGCGTCATCTACGATCGCGCCCACCACAGGCAGATCGACGGCTTCGGGGGCCTGGCCAAGATCGTGCCGATGTACACGTTCATCGTGGGCATCGCGTGGTTCGCGAGCCTCGGCCTGCCCGGCTTCTCGGGCTTCATCGGCGAGATCCTGTGCTTCCTCGGCGGCTTCCAACGGCACACGTGGCTCACGGTCGCGGCGGCGACCTCGGTCGTGGTGACCGCGGCCTACCTGCTGTGGTCGCTGCAGCGCATGTTCCTCGGCCAGGTCAACGCGAAGTACCTGCACATCACCGACCTCAACGCGCGCGAGTTCGCGACGCTCGTCCCGCTCGCGGTGATCACGCTCATCCTCGGCTTCTACCCGATGCCGGTCCTCGACCTCATCTCGGGCGGCCTCGGTACGCTCAACGAGTTCATCCTGAACGCGAACGCGCAGCAGGCCGTCCGAACGGTCGCGGGGCTCTAAGCCATGAATGACGCAGGACGCAGCCTCGCGGCGTTCCTACCGGAGCTCGTGCTCACGGTCACGGTCGCCGTCCTCGTGCTCTACGATCTCTTCGCGCGCGGCGAAAAACGCATCAAGACCACGATCATCGCCGCGGCCGGCATCACGACCGCTGCCGCGATCGCGGCGAGCTACTGGTGCGCGGGCAAGGTCGACACGGACGTCTTCTCGGGCATGATGGCGCTCGACGCCTTCGCGCTCTTCTTCAAATTCATCTTTGGACTCACCGGCCTGCTGACGCTCGCGTTCTCGATGCGCTCATCGGAGACGCCCGAGACCGGCTCCGGCGAGTACAACACGCTGCTCGTCGCGACCGTCCTCGGCCTCTTCACGATGGCCGGCGCGACCGACCTCCTGATGATGTACCTCTCGCTCGAGATGGTCTCGATCCTGAGCTACGTCCTCGCGGGCTTCCGGCAGCGCAACCGCGCCTCGTCGGAGGCCGCGCTCAAGTACGTCATCTACGGCGGCGTGGCCTCGGGCGTTATGCTGTACGGCCTCAGCATCGTCTTCGGCATCACCGGAGCGACCAACCTCGATCAGATCCACACGGTCCTCGCCGACGGCACGCACTGGTCATTCCCGCTGCTCTTCGGTGTGCTGCTCTCGACGGCGGGCTTCGGCTACAAGGTCGCCGCGGCGCCCTTCCACATGTGGTGCCCGGACGTCTACCAGGGCGCACCGACACCGGTGACGGCCTTCTTCTCGGTCGGCCCGAAGGCGGCGGGCTTCGCGATGATGATCCGCTTCTACTACGCCATCGCGCACGACCACGCGAACCTCGGCGCGCTGAGCGAGGCCCTGCCCTACCTCGTCGGCGTCATCTCCATCGGCACGATGCTCATCGGCAACTTCACCGCGCTCGTGCAGAACAACCTCAAGCGCTTCCTCGCCTACTCGTCCATCGCGCACGCGGGCTACTTGCTCATGGGCATGGCGACCATCGGCGCGGTCACGGGCAAGGCGCCGCAGACCGACGGCCTCGAGAGCATCCTGCTCTACCTTGCGCTCTACCTCTTCATGAACCTGGGCGCGTTTCTCTTCGTGATCCTGATGCAGGAGACGCTCGGCGCGGACAGTATCGACGATCTCAAGGGCCTCGCCTCGCGCGCGCCGGTCGAGGCCGTGTGCATGGCGATGTTCCTCTTCTCGATGACCGGCCTGCCGCCGTTCGCCGGCTTCATTGGCAAATTCTACATCTTCGCCGCTGTGTTGCGCGTCGGCGGCCCCTTCTTCTACCTGCTCGCGCTCGTCGGCATCTTCTGCAGCGCGATCTCGCTCTACTTCTACGCCCGTATCGTGCGCGCGATGTTCCTCGACCGCTCCCCCAACGTCGCGCCGATCGCGGTCGGCCGCTACTCGCGTGCGCTGCTCGTCGCGCTCGCGGTCCCGACGCTCGTGTTGGGCGTGTGGTGGTCGCCCATCTCCGACATGGCGCAGCGCGCCTTCCGCGGGCCGCGGACCGCACCGGTCGCTCCCGTGCCCAAGGCCTCCGCCGCAACCGCCCTAAGCGCGCAGGAGGCGGCCTCCCGCGCCGGATCCAGCGGAGATTTGACGGGCGTGCCTCCGGGCATGTCGAATTGGCCTTGACCGATGAGCAACCTCCACTAGGATGCGGCCGGTCCAGGGGCCTCCACCCGGGCACGCTGCGGTCGAAACGGAGTCCACAGAAGCATGTACATCTCCTCGACATCAGGCGGAATTTTGCTGACCAAGCTGGACGAGGTCCTGAATTGGACCCGCAAAAGCTCCGTCTGGTACCTGCTCTTCGGCCTGGCGTGCTGCGCCATCGAGCTCATGCAGGCAGGCGGACCGCGCACCGACATGGACCGCTTCGGCGCCGTGTTCCGCGCGACCCCTCGGCAGAGTGACCTGATGATCATCGCGGGCACCCTGACCTACAAGATGGCCTCGCGCACCAAGCTGCTGTACGATCAGATGGCGGAACCCAAGTACGTGATGTCCATGGGTTCCTGCGCGAACTGCGGCGGTCTGTTCCAGCTCTCCTACTCGGTGGTCAAAGGCGTCGACAAGATCATCCCGGTGGACATCTACATCCCCGGGTGTCCGCCACGTCCAGAGGCCCTCGCGGAGGGGCTCATGACGCTGCAGCAGAAGATTCAGTCGGAGCGTCGGCTCAGCGCTTAGCGCGGGCGTGTGCGAAGGCACCGGGTGCCCGCGAGTTTCTGGGGAGTGGTCCCTGCAATCGTCCCGGCATCGTGCCGAATCCACGAGGAGTTTTCCACATGTCCAATGGCAACGGCGAGTCGTGTTCGCAGATGAGTTTCGTGACGGGTGATGTGCCCCTGACCTCCGTTCCGGGCGCCGAAAACGGCCAACGCCCCCTCCGCCTCAACGAGGTCTTCCACTGCGAGCCGCGGCGCCGCAAGCTCTACCTCGTGACCTGCTTGGACGACTACATGAACGCCAACGCCTTGCGCGTGAAGTCGATGGTCTGCTTCGAGTGCCAGCAGGGCCAGCAGAACCGCGAGAGCTTCGCCGCCGACGCCGACGTCGAGGGCCTGCTCGATTCCGAGATCTGGGGCAAGCTGATGGCCGAGCTCGCGGCGACGGAGGCCGGGCAGTCCTAATCGGGAGTGGCCGAACGGCCGGCGAGGATCGCGGTGGCGCGCTGCGGGGGCTCGCTGGGGCCTTGGGGCCTCACCTGACGCGTGCCGACCTGCGCGAGCCTATCGACATCGCGGCGTTCGTTTCATGCTCGGTCTCGCCACCACGGGAGGCCGTCATGCGCCAGAACTTCCAGCCGAAACCGAAGGTCGAACCCGCCCGCAAGCCCGCTCAGGCCGCGCAGGCTCGAACGAAACCACCAGCGACGGACGCCGCGCAGAAGGGGACCCGTTCGCAGGCACCCGCGCCGGTGGGGCGAGGCTACGCGCAGCAGGCCGCGGCCGTGCGCCCGGCTGGGCCGAAACCGCGGGCGAGTCTGCCCGGCGGTCGCGGACCGTCGCTCGGTGGTGCGGAGGACGTCGGCGGGCCGATGGGGCGCGTCTTCAACCGCATCCTGGGCGTCGACGAGGGGCGCACCGACACGGGCGCCATGAGCTTCACGCGCGACCAGCTCAAGGCGTACCTGGACGGCAAGCTCGCGCTCGCGGAGGGCGAGTGGTTCCGCGGCAAGAAGCTCGACGGTGTGGCCGACAAGATGATGGAGATGCTGGACAAGGACAAGGACGGGCAGGTGAGCTGGCCCGAGTTTCAAGTCTTCGAGGACCAGATCGCGGCCGCGTTGGCGCCGGCGGCCAAGCCAGGCGATACGCCCGAGCAGGTCGCCACGGCCGCCGGGCAGCAGTTCGACAGCATGGACGCGGGGCCGAAGGACGGGCAGTTGGCCTTCGGAGAGATCCAGGACGCGTCGATGAAGGCGCTGCCGCCGAATACTGACCACGCCGACCTCATCGCGCAGCTCGGGGCGCGCATTGCGCTGGACGCGGGCGACAAGGACGAGCGCGGGGCGGCGGTCAAGGATCGCAAGCTGAGCCGGCAGGAGTGGACCGGCGCGGCGAGCGAGATCGCGGCGCGCAAGCAGATGCAGCGGTGATGAGCACGGGGCGGCAGGTTCGATCGAACGATCGGTCTTGCTCTCGGAAGCTCACATCAGTAGAAATGGCTCTGCGCAATTCTTGCGAATGCGGAGCCCTTTCCATGCGAGTTCCTATTCACTCGATTGGCATTTCGGCGATCTTCCTCGTCTTCTTCGGCCTGAGTCTCGGCGGATGCGCGAACGATGACAAGACGGCTGCGGCGACGGACACGGGATCCGGCGCGCTCCAGGACGGCAGCGGGAGCAGCGGCGCCGGTTCGACCACCACCGGATCCGACGGCGCGGCCGCGCAGTCGCCCGAATGCACGACGACCGGCACGCCCGTTCCGACCTTCTGCGAGGGCATCCCGATCACGCATCCCTGCGTCGTGTGCATGACCGACCACTGCAAGACCGAAATGGAAGCGGCCATGG
>Ga0172370_10009470_pt1 | contig 11381 bp, 5 predicted proteins | sample LakKiv5m_FD_114538 | JGI IMG/M metagenome (GOLD analysis project Ga0172370, IMG submission 114538) | Freshwater microbial communities from Kabuno Bay, South-Kivu, Congo - kab_022012_11.5m | ecosystem: Environmental > Aquatic > Freshwater > Lake | place: Democratic Republic of the Congo...
GGTTGCCGTCGTCGCACCCGAGGCCGTTCGACGCGGTGTGGACGCACCCGGACGTGGGCGAGCACGAGTCCGCCGTACAGGGGTTGCCATCGCTGCACGCAGGTGCGCCCTTGCCCGCGCAGACGCCCTCTGCGCACACATCGCCGGTCGTGCACGCGTTGCCGTCGTCGCACACCGCCGTGTTGAAGGGGTGGCTACAGTCCCCTGTCGCGGGGTCGCACAGGTCGTTGGTGCAGGGGTTGCCGTCGTCACAGATGGAGGTCTGGCCGACGCAGCACGGGCTCTGCGTGGGGAGGTGGTAGCAGCCCGCGAGTGCGTCACAAAGGTCTATCGTGCACACGTTGCCATCGTTGCAGTTCGCGGGATCGCCCTTGACACACGCGCCGCCGGTACACGTGTCGCCGGCCGTGCAGGGGTCGCCGTCGCTGCACGGTGCATCGTTGGCCGTCGAGGTACAGCCGATCGCGAGGTCGCACGCGTCGTCGGTGCAGGGGTTGCCGTCGTCGCACGTCGCGGGGGAGCCTTCGCAGGCCGCGTCCACGCAGGTGTCCGAGACGGTGCAGGGATCGCCATCGTCGCAGGGGGCCTCGTCCTTCGCCGGATACGTGCAGCCCTTCGCGGGATCGCAGATGTCGCTCGTGCACGTATTGCCGTCGTCGCACGTGAGCGTCGTGCCGCCATCGCACGTGTGGTCCAGGCAGCTCTCGCCGAGCGTGCAGGCATCCCCGTCGGTGCAGGTCGCGCCGTCGGCGAGCGGTGTCCACGCGACGTGCGAGCTCGTGGGAACGCAGGCAGCGCAGGTGTCGCCGGGCTTGGTGTCCCCGGCCTCGCGACACACACCGCCAATGAGGCAGGTGTTCGGTGCGAACGTCCACTTGCACAGCGCGCCTGGCATCTCGCACGTGTCGATCGTGCACAAGAGGCCATCCGAGCAGCTCACCTCAGCCGGGCACGGCACGGGGCCGACGTCGCTCGGGCCCACGTCGAGCAGTGCGTCGCCCCCGGCCGTCGCGTCCATGGCGATGTCGGGTGTCGCGTCGACCGCCACGTCTGGAGCGACATCCGATGGCCCCGCGCCCTCGGACAGCGCGCTGTCGAGCGGTGAAGCGTCGCCCCCGAGCGACGTCGCGTCGGCCGTGACGAGATCGAGCGCCGTGCCCCCATCGACCGAGCCTCCGTCCCCGCCGCCGCATGCGACGATCGCGGAGGCGAGCAGGATCCACCCGCAGACACAGGCGATTCGCATCGTCAGGCCTCCTTTACTTCAGCGTCCCGCCAACGATGGTGTTGCCGCCCTGCCGAGTGATCGACTGCGGGTTGATGGCGATCCCGGTGCCAGGCGGCAGGCCCGCGACCGTCTTGCTGAGATCCACGACGGGCAGCGGGAAGTTGCCAAGCGCGCTGCCCCCGAGCGCCGCCACGAGGTTGCCGATGAGCTTGTCGGAGACGAGCGAAGCGATCGCACCCTCCGCGCTGACGAGGTTGTCCTGTTGAACTTGGATCTCCGTGTCGACCGACTTGACGTCCTTGAGCGTGATCGAGATCCCGTCGTTGGCGCTCGAGATCTCGACGCCCGCGACGAAGGTCACCCACAGGATGACGTCGACCGGTTGACCGAGCAGCTTCATGTTCGCGTCGATCCGAAAGTCGCCGATGTGGGCACGCAGCTCGGTGGACGGGTTGCAGTCGTCGACCGTTGGCGCGAGCATGGCGCTCACGTTCAACGCGAGATCGCTGATGCCATAGCTGCTCAGATCGACGTCGCCGAGCATGCCCGGCGGCACCGGGAACTCGAAGAGGCCGCCGCGCCAATTCGCGTAGAGCAGTTCGTTGAACGCGTCGTCCGCGATGATGAGCTCGAGCGGCGAGGCCTTCGGGACGACGATCGTTTGCGGCGGCGCGCCGCAGTCGATGCGACCGGGCACGCCCAGGTTGTCGTAAGGTGTCGCCTTCTTGGAGTAGGCAGCGGCGCGCAGATCGAACTCGCCGCCTTTGGGCTCGAACGCGACGGCGGAGAAGTCCGTCGTCACGTCGACGTGAACCTTGCCGCCCGAGCCATCGAGCGTGCTCACGTCGAACGCGAACTGCACCGCGAGCGCACCGAGCGCGCTGCCGAGCGCCGGTTCGAGCGCGCCGACGACGGAGCTCTGGAAGGAGTCCTGGATCGAGGCCTTGAACGAGTTCACGAGCCACGTCACGAGCGGCGAGATCAGCCAGCCGAAGATCCCATCCACCTTCACGCTGATGTCGTTGAGCGCGACCGTCGTGTTGATCATCTTGACGAGGAGCGCGTGGTCGACCACGGAAGGCACGACGTGCGTCGTCACGACGATACTGCTCATCGTGAGCTTGCCGCTGAAGCTCGGGATGTACCAGACCTTGCCCTTCGCGTCGATGTCGGCCTTTGGACTGGCCATCGTCGCGGTCATGAGCATGCCGCCCGTCTCAGCCTGCAACGTGACCACCGGCTTCGCGTAGGTGAGGTTCTTCAGATAGACCTTGTACTGACCGTTCTCGTATGCCGGTGAAGGCAGCAGAGCGTTGAGGTCGAAGTTCGCGAGGTAGAGCTCGAAGATCGTGGCGAGGTCGTTGGGCGGGAGGCTGTGGTTGCCATCGTCGATGGCCTGCTGGCCGAGGAAGTACGCGAGCCCCGGATCGACCATGCCGCTCTTCGGTGTCAGCTCGTCGGGCTTGAAGTAGGTGCTGGACCACAAGAAGGCCTGGACGCGCTTGCGCCCTGAGTCGAAGCTGTCCTTCGCCTCGAACACCAGCGTGTTGCCGCCGACTTTCGCGTCGACCGGGAACGTGAAGGTGCCGTCCGCATCGAGCGTGACGGGCGACGTGTTGAGTGTGAACGCGGTGATGGGGCCGGCGCCGCTCGTGACCTTGCCCTTGACGACCACCGTCGTCGTGCCCGACTGGATCGTCGCACCACGCGGCGGGTAGGTGACCTCGATGAGGGGCCGGCAGGCATTCGACACGATGAGGACGTGTTTGCAGCCTGCCTTGGTGTCGCCGCTGTCGGTGGTGCACGCGTTGCCGTCGTCGCAGTCGACCGTCACGCCCGCGCACGCCGCGACCGCGCACGCGTCGTTCTCGGTGCACGCGTCCCCGTCGTCGCAGGCGATGGTGTTGTCGACGTGGGTGCAACCGGCCTTGGGATCGCAGCCGTCATCCGTACAGGCGTTGCCGTCGTCGCACCCGAGCGGCGTTGGTCCCGGCGCGCACGTGGCGTCCTTGCACACGTCGCCCAACGTGCAGGCATCGAGGTCGTCACACGCGACGCCGTTGGGTGTGTGCGAGACCCCCCACGTGACGTCGCAGGTGTCGTCCGTGCACGGGTTGGCGTCGTCCGGATCGATGGACGCGCCGAGGCAGGCGCCAAGCGTGCAGGTGTCGAAGGTGGTGCACGCGTTGCCGTCGTCGCAGCTCGCCGTGTTGAATGGGAACACGCAGCCCGCCTTCGGATCACACGCCTCGTCCGTGCATGGATTCGTGTCCGCGCACAGCGCCGCGATCGACGTGTGGACGCAGCCGCTCTTCGGATCGCAGCCGTCGACCGTGCACGCGTCGGCGTCGTCGCACGGGGTCGCCGCGCCGGGGAGGCAGGTGGTGTCTTTGCACGCATCGCCCGAGGTACAGAGGTCGCCGTCGTCGCATGGACCGACGTTCGGCGGAAACGCGCAGCCCGAGGTGGGCTCGCACGTGTCGTCCGTGCAGGGGTTGCCGTCGCTGCACGCGAGCGCGGTGCCGGGTGCGCAGGCGCTGTCCTGGCAGGCGTCCGCGACGGTGCATGCATTGCCGTCGTCGCATGTCACGGCGTTCGGCAGGTGAAGGCAGGCGCCATCAGCGGGCGCGCAAGCGTCGTCGGTGCACGGGTTGGCGTCGTCGCAGGCCTGCTTCTGCGCGCCCGCGCACAGGCCGGCCCAGCACTGATCGTCGATCGTGCATGCGTCGCCGTCGTCGCAATTGCCCGCATCGGCGGCGGTCCAGTGGACCGGGTCCGCGATCACCACGCAGAGCTCGCACGCATTGGCGGGGTTGTGGCCCAGATTCGCGATGCAGAGCGCGTCGATGAGGCAGTGGTCGGCGGGACACGCGGGTCCTGTGTCCATGCCGGCATCCGCTCCGAGATAGTCATCGCCGGCCGGCGCGTCCGCGACGTCGCTGCCCGCGTCCTCGCCACCTGACGCGTCGGGGGCGACGGCGTCCGGGACCACGACCGCGGTGTCTGCGGCCACCTCGACGGGGGCGTCCTCGGCGGCTGGCTTCCGTCGCTCCACCGCGTCGCTGCCACCGATGGCAAGGCCGTCGGCGATGCGTCCGAGCGCGTCACCGCCTCCGGAACCGTCGATGCCGGGGCTCTGAAATCCCGTGGCGATCTCGTCGGAGGCTCCGCACGCGGCTGCACCGAGCGCGACAGCGGCGCACAGCAGGCAGGACCATGGTATCGGCGGGCGCGTGGTCATCCGCACTGCTCCGGCGCGGCTAGCGCGCGTACGTATCGAAGAGCAGCTCCGGTACGGCGTCCGGCGAGCGCGGACGAAGCCCTCCCGCCTCGAGCAAACGGGTCACGATGGCCTCGCGACGCGCATCGAGCGGTGCCTCGCGCGGCACGACACCGGCTCCCGTGGCGAGCAGCAACGCGCCCAGCACGTCGAAGAGCCCGAGCGCCGTCTCGCGCATACCGGCGAGCAATCGTCCTTCGCTACGCACGATCTCGGCGAAGGTAGCCGACAGCCCGGCGGCCTTGCGCGCGAGCGGTCCGGAAAGCCAGGCCGGGGCGACCTGCATCCGCGAGGCGATGAGCTCCTCCATCGGACCTCGCGCGTCCTCCTTCGTGAACGCACGCAGCAGATCGAGCAGCAGGATGTTCGTCGTGCCCTCCCATATCGGAAGCACTTGAGCGTCGCGCAACAGACGCGGGGTAACGAACGTCTCGCAGTAGCCGTTCCCGGCGAGCACCTCGCACGCCTCGCTCGCGATCGTGACCGCGAGCTTGCCTGTGGCGAGCTTCACGAGCGGCGTGAGCGCTCGCACCAGACGGCGCTCCGGCGCGTCGGCCACGCCCGTGTCGACACGGTCGAGCAGCGCACACGTATGGAAGACCACCGCGCACGCAGCCTCGTGCCGCGCGCTCAGATCGCCCAGGAGATCGCGCAGCAGGGCGTGCTCGATGACCGGCTTGCCGAACGCCGTCCGCTTCCGGGCGTAGCTCACGGACTCGACGAGCGCGCGCCGCATCACGGCGATCGACGCGACTGCGTTGTACAGGCGCGAGAGGTTGAGCATCTCCGTCATCAGCTTGAAGCCCGTCGTGAGACCGGCGTCGCCGAGCGGCTCACCGAGCGCACCTTCGAGCGAGACCTCGCCGGTCGGCATCGAGCGCGTGCCGAGCTTCTCCTTTAGGCGATGGATGAGCATCGCGTTGGGTGTGCCGCCCAGGAGACGACGCGGCACGACGAAGAGGCCGAGTCCGCGCGTACCCGGACGCGTCTGACCCTGCGCATCCTCGACACGCGCGAGCGCCATCACGACTTCGGCGTCGACGTTGGAGGAGAACCACTTCTCGCCCCACAGACGCCATCCGTCGGCGGTCTCGCGCGCGATCGTCTCGGTCTGCCCGACATCGGAGCCGCCCGCCTTCTCCGTGAGGAACATCGCGCCGGTGGTCAACGTAGCGAGATCCCGCGACGCGATGCGCGGGAGCCAGGCGTCCTTCTGGGCTTGCGAGCCGTGATGCGCGATGAGGCGCGCCGCACCGTCGGTCATGCACACGGGGCAGTACAGGCCCTGTTCGAGCTGCGCGAAGACGTAGCCAAGGCCGTACGTGCTCACGTGCGCGCCGCCGAGTTGCTCGCGGGCGGTGGGGAAGTACTTGCGAGCGACGAGGCCTAGCTCCCCGTAGGCCGTCCGCTCCAGCGCGCGATACGCGGGGTGGTAGTCGACACGATCCACGCGCTCGCCGTTGGCGTCGCGGATCTCCAAGCGCGGACCGAACTTGTCTGCGAGGCGTGCCTGCTGATCGATCACGCCGCGATGAGCGTCGACGCGCGCGCACTCCGCCGAGAGGGCTTCGACCGCGGCGGGCGAGACCGTGTCGCCGAGCACGCCGAGCAGCGTGAGATCCGGCCACAGGGGCGGGCAGTCGCCCTCTGTCTCGGGGCAATGGCCGCGCGTGGGCGGGATGGGGAAGGTCATGGTGTGGACTCCAGGGCGCGTGGCGCAGGCGCATGATAACGGCGTGGCGTTCTGGAGTCACGAGGCGCGTGACGGCGCGACAGGTGCGGCCCTCGTCAGCGCGTGGCCTTCTCTCCGGCCTCCTCGAAGAGCGCGGTGAGCTCGTAGGTGTTGCCCTCCAGATGGGTCTCGAGTCGCAGTCCCGAGTTGTAGAAGACCAGCATCATCGGCTTGTTCGTGGCGAGCACCTCGGCCGTGAAGCCCGCGAGACCGCGATCCTTGGCGATCTCGATCATGCGTTGCATGAGGATGCGGCCGAGTCCCTTGCCGTGCCAGTCGTCACGCACGAGGAACGCGATGTCCGCGAGGCGCGTCGCGGGATCGACGTCGTATCGCGCCATCCCGATGTACTCGGTGAGGTCGCCCTCCTGCACCGTGATGACGAGCGCCATGTTGTTCTCGTAGTCGAGATCCACGAGGTGCTGCACATCGGCATGCGGGTGGCGCGGCTCGTAACGCAGAAAGCGCTTGTAGCCGCTGTCGTTCGAGAGGCGATAGAACAGGTCTTGCAGAGGCTGCTCGTCCGTGAGGCGCGCCGGCCGGACCAGCACCTCGCGGCCCCCCTTGACCTCGATGGTGCGCTCCTCCTCCCAGAGGTAGTTCGCGTGTGGCAACACCTGGTCCTGGAAGACGAACTTGCGCTTCTTCGCGGCCTCGAGCAGCTCGCTCCGGAAGTCCGGGTGCGCGATCTCGATGAGCGCCATCGAGCGCTGCCGGATGCTCTTGCCCCACAGATCGGCGATGCCGAACTCGGTGACGACGTAGTGCACGTCACCGCGGCTCGTCACGATGCCCGCGCCAGCCTCGAGCGCAGGCAGGATGCGGGAGAGCGTGCCGTTCTTGGCCGTGGACGGCAGCGCGATGATGGGCTTGCCGCCCTTCGCGCGCGCCGAGCCGCGGATGAAGTCGACCTGTCCGCCGATGCCCGAGAAGAAGCGCCCAAGCAGTGTGTCGGCCGCGACCTGCCCGGTCAGATCGACGCCCAGCGCCGAATTGATCGCGATCATGTTGTCATTGCGAGCGATGGTAAAGGGATCATTGGTGAAGTGGCTCGGGCGCATCTCCACCACCGGGTTGTCGTGAACCCACTCGTAGAGCTCCTTGGAGCCCATCAGGAACGACGTCACGACCTTGCCCGGCAGCAGCGTCTTGCGCTTGCCATTGATGACGCCCGCCTCCACCAGGCCCATGACGCCGTCGGAGAACATCTCTGTGTGGATCCCGAGATCCTTCTTGCCGGCGAGCGACGCGAGCACGGCGTCCGGGATGCCACCGATGCCCATCTGCAGGGTCGCGCCGTCCGGGATGAGGCGAGCGACGTGGCGGCCGATCTCGCGTGCGACATCGTCGAGCGGTTCGGGCTTGAGCTCCATGATCGGGTAGTCGACCGGCACGAGGTGCTTGACGCGATCGACGTGTACGAACGAGTCGCCGAGCGTGCGCGGCATGTTCGGGTTGACCTCGGCGATCACCAGATCGGCGCCATCCATGGCGGCGCGCATGACGTCCACCGAGCAGCCGAGACTACAGTAGCCATGTCGATCGGGTGGGCTCAGCTGCACGAGCGCGACGTCGATGCGCACGCGGCGCGAGCGGATGAGGGTCGGAATCTCCGAGAGGAAGACGGGCATGAAGTCGGCGCGGCCCTCGTTGACCGCGTCGCGGACGTTCTTGCCGATGAAGAAAGCGGTGTGACGGAACCGCTTTTCCATGCCAGGCGCGACATACGGCGCGGGTCCGAGCGTGAGCAGGTGGACGATCTCGTTGTCCGCCAGGTGATCACCGTGGGCGACGAGCGCGTCGGTGAGCTTCAACGGTTGCGCGCAGCCGGAGCCGATGTGAATGCGGCGGCCGCGCTTGATGGACTTGATCGCCTCTGCGGCCGTGCAGACCTTGTCGGCCCATCGGTCCTTCCAGTTCATGTCTGACATACCAATCACCTTGCCTCACCCCTCGCGAGGAGCGGGTGCGAGGCCCCGGTACTCCTTTTGCGCCCCTCGGATCCAGCGCGAGATCACCTTTTTCGTGCTCGCCGCGCCAGGTCGTTGCGCGACCCTGACGCCGGTCATGGCAGGCTCGGCGACTGGACGTCTATCGCCACTGCCGTCTACGATACGTCCGGCGTCGCGCCGCCGCGCGGGATCTCGATGACGATGACACACATGGACCGCGTTTGCTCGCTCGACGAGCTGCCTGATCGGCGTCCCATGGCGTTCTCGGTGGCCGGCCGCGCGCTCGCGCTCGTGCGCGTGGCAGGTGGCGACGGCCCCGGGCGGGTGTTCGCGTTGACAGGCGCGTGTCCGCACCGCGGCGGGCCGCTCGCCGAAGGGTCGGTCGCCGAGGAGGCATTCGGAGAGCCCGTGCTCGCGTGTCCGTGGCACGGATGGCAGTTCTGTCTGGAGGGCGGCGCGAACCCCGTCAATCCGGCGGCCGTCGCGCAAGCTTTCCGCGTGAGCGTGGAGGGGCACGACGTGCTCGTCGATCTCGGGCCCGATGCGGACCGCCACGGCACCACCGAGCCGCGAGGCCGCGCATGACCGACGCCGCGTCGACACGCATCGACGGCGAGCCGAAGCGCACGCTCGTCGTGGTCAACCCGACGGCCGGGGGCGGTCGCGGGCGCAAGGTCTGGTCGCGCCTCGAGGCCGACGTGTGTTCGTCGTTCGGGCCCTGCGACGTGCGCCTGACCTCGCGACCCGGCGAGGCGCGCACGCACGCGTCGAGCGCATCGACTGACGGCTTCGCGCGCGTGCTCTGCGTCGGCGGCGACGGGACGTTGCACGACGTGGTCGACGGCCTGCTCGCGAGCAGCGACGCTACCAGCGTCGCGGTGGGCCTCATTCCGGCGGGGACCGGCAGCGACTTCGCGCGCGGTCTGTCGCTCGCCGGCGATCCCGGACAGCTCGTGCGGGCGCAGGCCGCCTCGCGGGGCCGCCGCATCGACGTCCTCCGGGTCATCTACGCCACGCCGAGCGGGAGCCGCTCCTGCGCCACGATCAACATCGCCTCGACCGGCGTGAGCGGGCAGGTGGACCTCCGCGTCGCGCGCATCTCGCCGCTGCTGCCTGGAACCCTGCGCTACTTCCTGGCCTCGCTCGGGGCGCTTTTCGGCGAGCCCGTCCCGAGGTTGCGCGTGCGCCTCGACGGGCAGGATCACTGGTCTGGCGCGTCTCCGCTCGTCGCCGTGGGCAACGGTCGCTGCTTCGGGGGCGGCATGGCGATCGCGCCGAGCGCCGTTCCGGACGACGGTCTCGCCGAGCTCGTCATCCTCGCGGGTCAGTCGCCGTGGTCGTTTCTGCGCCTCGCACCCGCGATCTACGCGGGCTCGCATCTCACGCGACCGAACGTCCGCCACGCGCAGGGGCGGCTCGTCGAGATCGACGCGGACGATGCGGGATCGGTGCCGGTCGACCTCGACGGAGAGAGTCCCGGCACGCTCCCGATGACCGTGCGGGTCCTTCCCTCTGCGCTGGAGATCCTGTTCTAGACGTGTCGAACGACGAACCACGCAAGGCCCGCTCGCGAGGCCCCGGATCGGATCGTGCGGCGGGCGTCGGGCGCGTCGGGCCGGTGCGCCTCGTAGCTGCGATCGCGAGCGGCGTGTTGGTCTTCCTCGCCTTCCCGGACTGGGACCTCCATCCGGTCCTGTGGCTGTCGCTCGTGCCGCTGCTCGTGGCCGCGGAGGGCCTCTCGGCCAAGCAGGGGTTCCTCCTCGCGTGGCTGGCGGGCTTCGTGACGAACGCGGGCGGGTTCCACTGGATGGCTGGAATGCTAGGGGAATTCGGCCACCTGCCGATGTGGATCTCCTGGTTCATCGCGTGCCTCCAGTTCGCGCAGCAAGGCCTCGTCTTCGCGATCGGCGTCGGCGTGTGGCGATCTCTGGCGGTCCGAAACGCACCCCGCACCTTCTCGCTCTGGGTCTCGCTGTGGCTCGGCGAGGCCGTCATGCCCATGATCTTCCCGTGGTATTTCGGCAACGGCGTGCACCTCGAGCGCTGGGCCGTGCAGATCGCGGACCTCGGCGGCGTGCACGTGGTCTCGGCGCTCGTGTTCGCCGTCAACGTGGCGCTCGCCGATATCGTAGCGGGCCTCGCGCTCCGCAGGCCACCCTCGCTGCGCTTCGCGATCGCGACGATCGTGGCCGTGGGGCTCACGTTCGGCTACTCGGCGATCCGCATCCCGCAGATCGAGGTCGAGGAGGCCGCCGCGCCGAAGGTCAAGATGGGCCTCGTCGAGGGCAACATCGGCATCTGGGAGAAGGAGGCTCGCTACCTCGGCGCGCTCGAGCGCGAGCAGACGCTGCGACACAACCTGCTGCTGCACCAGCGCATGAGCGCGGAGCTGGAGAAGCAGGGCGTGGAGCTCATCATCTGGCCCGAGAGCGCCTACATGCCCTACGGCGACGCGTCGGTGCGCCGCACGCCCGATCGCTTCCTCGCCGCCACCAGCCGTGGTGCGCTGCTCGTGAGCGACGGCACGCACTTCTCGGTCCTGCCGCCCGAGCGCATCGGCCTCGGCGCGTCGAAGCCCGGCCCGATCCTCTCGCTCGCCTCGCCGCGTGACGACGTGCGATACCTGCTGCACACCCCGCAGGACGGCGGCGTCGAGGCGCTGCTGCTCGACAGGAACGGTGCGCGCAACGTGCCGCTCGGGGATCGCGCGCCCGCCAAGGTCCTCGCGACACCGGCGGGCGACGCGCGCGGCGGCCTGCGACCCTTCTTCGTGCTCGGCGATCGCGGCTACGCGTCGGTCGTCGATCCCAGGGAGCCGGAGCCTCTGCGCGTCTCGGCGCCGGTCGATCTCGACGTGCGCGCGGCGGCGTCCAACGGCCTCGGGGAGACCTACGCGTTCGGCCTGCGGGGCGCCATCGCGCGCGTTACGGACTCCCTCGTGATGCGCGAGCAGTCGCCGGCGCTCGACATCGACTTCACCGCGGCCGCGGGTGACCGCTACGGCTCCTACGTCGTCGCGGTCGGCACGGCAGGCACGATCGTGGGTCGCCGCGGGCCGGGCTGGGGCATCGAGCGCAAGCCAGGCACCGGCCCGAACCTCCTCGGCGTCCACATCGAGGCCGACGGCGAGATGTACGCGGTCGGCGAACGCGGCACACTCTGGAAGCGCAGCATCGAGGATCGTCGGCA
>Ga0172370_10009471_pt1 | contig 11380 bp, 9 predicted proteins | sample LakKiv5m_FD_114538 | JGI IMG/M metagenome (GOLD analysis project Ga0172370, IMG submission 114538) | Freshwater microbial communities from Kabuno Bay, South-Kivu, Congo - kab_022012_11.5m | ecosystem: Environmental > Aquatic > Freshwater > Lake | place: Democratic Republic of the Congo...
CGCGAAGCGATCAACAAGCTCTACGACGCCGTTCCCGCCATTGTCGAAGAGACGATGAAGGAATTCGCGAAAGTCGCCGGCCGCAGCTACAAGCTCTTCGACTATGTCGGAGCGCCCGACGCCGACCGCGTCATCATCATTATGGGATCGGGAGCGGACACCGCCGAAGAGACCGCCGAGTACCTCGCCAAGCAGGGCGAAAAAGTCGGCGTGATCAAGGTCCACCTCTACCGCCCCTTCTCGATGAAGCACTTTATCGGCGCCATTCCCGCCACGGTGACCAAGATCGCCGTGCTCGACAGGACGAAAGAGCCCGGTTCCATCGGCGAGCCGCTTTACGAAGATGTCCGCACCGCCATCGGCGAGACCATGGGCAACGGCACCGCGCCCTTCAAGGGCTGGCCGACCGTGGTCGGCGGCCGCTACGGCCTCGGCTCCTACGAGTTCACTCCCGCCATGGTCAAGTCCGTGTTCGACAACCTCAAGGCTGCCGAGCCCAAGAACCACTTCACCGTGGGCATCAACGACGACGTGAGCTTCACGAGCCTCCCCTACGACGAGCACTTCCACCTGCCCGGCGAAGGCACCGTGCAGTGCCTCTTCTACGGCCTCGGTTCGGACGGCACCGTCGGCGCGAACAAGAACTCCATCAAGATCATTGGCGACGAGACCGACAACTCAGCCCAGGGCTACTTCGTCTACGACTCCAAGAAGGCCGGCACCTACACCATCAGCCACCTCCGCTTCGGCCCCAAGCTCATCAAGAAGCCCTACCTCATCGGCAAAGCCGACTTCCTCGCCTGCCACAAGTTCAGCTTCCTCGAGAAGCTCGACATGCTCGCCAACATCAAGGACGGCGGCACCTTCCTCCTCAACAGCCCCTTCGCGGCCTCCGAGGTCTGGGAACACCTCCCCGTCGAGGTCCAGACGCAGATCATCGCCAAGAAACTCCGCTTCTACGTCATCGACGCGATGAGCATCGCCGAGAAGTCCGGCATGGGTTCGCGCATCAACACGATCATGCAGACCGCTTTCTTCAAGATCTCAGGCGTCCTCCCCGAAGCGCAAGCCGTTGAGCTCATCAAGAAGTACACCAAGAAGACCTACATGCGCAAAGGCGCCGATGTCGTCCAGAAGAATATCACCGCCATCGATATGGCCCTGGATGCCACCCACGAGGTGAAGGTTGGAAAAGCCGACAGCGCGGCGCACATCCTGCCGCCCGTCCCCGCCACCGCTCCCGCCTTCGTGCGCGAGACCCTCGGCGAGATCATCGCCCAGCGCGGCGAGAAAGTGCCCGTCTCGAAGCTCCCGCTCGACGGAACCTTCCCCCTTGGCACCACTCAGTACGAGAAGCGCAACATCGCCGAGAAGATTCCCGTCTGGGAACCCTCGATCTGCATCCAGTGCGGCAACTGCACCATGGTCTGCCCGCACGCGGTTATCCGCATGAAAGCATACGACCCCGCGGTGCTCGCGAACGCCCCCGCCACGTACAAGAGCGCGGACGGCAAGGGCAAGGAACTCGCCGGCCTCAAGGTGACCGTCCAGGTCGCCCCAGAAGACTGCACCGGCTGCGGCGCGTGCATCAACATCTGCCCGGCCCTCGACAAGGCCAACCCCGGCCGCAAGGCGATCAACTTCGGACCGCAGATTGAGCTCCGCGAAGCAGAGAAGGACAACTGGGACTTCTTCCTCTCGATTCCCGAGACCGACAGTAAGGTGCTCAACCTCTCCATTCCGAAGGGCATCGCGATGAAGCGCCCGCTCTTCGAGTTCTCCGGCGCCTGCGCCGGCTGCGGCGAGACACCCTATGTCAAACTCGTCAGCCAGCTCTTCGGCGACCGCGCGGTCATCGCGAACGCGACCGGATGCTCCTCGATCTACGGCGGCAATCTGCCCACCACGCCCTACACCACGCGCGCCGACGGCCGAGGCCCGGCCTGGTCCAACAGCCTCTTCGAGGACGCCGCCGAGTTCGGCTACGGCATGCGCCTCACCTCCGACAAGCAGAACGAGTACGCCAAAGAGCTGCTCGCCACCGCCAAGGCGAAGGGCGTCGCGGTGGACATCGCCGACAGGCTCCTCGCCAATCCGCAGGACAACGACGACCAGATCGCCGCGCAGCGCGCCGACATCGCGTCGCTCCGCAGCGCCCTCGCCGGAGTCAAGGACAGCTGGGCCAAAGAGCTCGACAACGTGGCCGACGCCCTGGTGCGCCGCTCTGTGTGGATCTTCGGCGGCGACGGATGGGCCTACGACATCGGCTTCGGCGGGCTCGACCACGTGCTCGCCTCAGGCAAAAACGTCAATCTCCTCGTGCTCGACACCGAAGTCTACTCCAACACCGGCGGCCAGGCCTCCAAGGCCACCCCGATCGGCGCCATCGCGCGCTTCGCGACCGCGGGCAAGGATATCTTCAAGAAAGACCTCGGCATGATCGCGATGAGCTACGGCTACGTGTACGTCGCCGAGATCGCGCTCGGTTCCAACATGAACCAGGCGATCAAGGCTATCCGCGAGGCTGAGAGCTACGACGGTCCCTCCATCGTCATCGCGTACTCGCACTGCATCAACCACGGCATCGACATGATGAAGGGCATGAACCAGCAGAAAGTCGCGGTCCAGAGCGGCGTGTGGCCACTCTACCGCTACGATCCTCGCCTCAAGGCGCAGGGCAAGAATCCCTTCCAGCTCGACTCGAAGGAGCCCGACTACACGCTCCTCGACCAGTACATGTACGCCGAAGTGCGGTTCAAGAGCCTCGTGCAGGCCAACCCCGAGCGCGCCAAGGCGCTGCTCGAGAAGCAGCGCGGACTCATCGAGCGCCGCTACAAAGAGTACCGTTATGTCGCCGACAGGCCCTTCTAAACCCTGTCTTCGATTTCACAGCTGCGGGTCGCCCATCGGGGCGACCCTTTTTTTTACAATATTGACCTTATTGGAGCTTTTCTTTTAGAGTGTGATGCAATTCATGAACTACGCAAAATCGTACAAATTCACCATTGCCGCAGCGCTCGCGGTGATTATCCTTCTCCTGTTGCCCGCGCAATTTTTCCCAAGAACGCCGCACACGATCATCGAGCTCGACAAGGTGGTTCACGGGACTCTCTTCGGCATCGTCACTGCGGTTTTCAGCGCGGAGCACTTCTCGCGGACACGCAAGAGCCCGCCCTTTCTGCTGACGCTGTTCATCTTCGCCGCCTTTGCGATGCTCACCGAGACGAGCCAGCTCTTCACGCGCACAAGAAAATTCGATCTGAGGGATTTCGCGGCAGACATGGTGGGCATAGCTGCCGCGCTCCTGCTCTCGTGGCTTGTCGCCTTGTGGCGTAATGCAAGAAGCACACGTCACGCGCATAGGGCGCGTGACACTCGAAGAAAATAAAAAAAGCCGCGCGGGTGGTGGCCCGCGCGGCTTAACTTTTTACGCATTGTTTTAAATAAGTACGCAAGAAGAAGACAGAAACCTGGTCGTTTGCTTCTGGTTTTCGAAAAAACCTTGTCCATCTTAGCACTCTTGATTTAAAATGGCGCATAGACAGTTGTCTAAAAACCGGTTTATGGGGTGTGGTTGTGGGTGCAGGCGAACAATTTCCTGTCGATCGGACAACAGATGCGCGTGAAGCGGCCACCTCATCCACAGCGGATGCGGGGGCCATTGGAGCTCGGTCGTTGGACAGCGGTACCATATCGCTGCTGCAGAAATCGAGCTTCTTCTTTTTCACGCTCACGAGCTTTTTTGTGGTATTCCAGGTAGTGCTGATTACGCTCTGGCCCAACGATCCGCTCCTGCACCGCTACCCGCCGGAATTGATCGCGTTGATCGCCGTGTTCGCGGCCAGCTTCCTTCTCCTGACGCTCTATGAAAACCTCATCTGGCTCGAGCCGATCCTCCTCCTCGCCTTTTCGCCAGTCAATCTGACAAACAACATCAATTCAATGTACAGCTTCGCGGCGTTCAGCATCGCCATCATCGAACTCTACAGGATGGAGTATTTCAGGCGATCCGGCTTCTTCAAGATTTCCATCATTTTTGCCTTCTACATCATGAGCATCGTCCTCGTGGGAACAGCGTTCAAAGTGTTCATCATCGAGATCATTCTGGCGATCGTGTTCGTGGTGCTCTTTTTTCTGTATCTCATGCCGGTATTCCAGGGGAAGTGGCAGATCACCGTGGTCCGGCAACGTGAAAAAATCCGATACGCCGATCTCAACCTTTCGGAGCGCGAGACCGATTTCCTCAAGGCCTGCCTGCACGGAGAGAGTTTCAAGGAGATCGCCGCAGAGCACCATGTCAGCGAATCCACAGTCCGCAACACCTTCGCCCACATCTACCACAAGTGCGATGTAAGCGATCGCGCCGACCTTTTGTCAAAGTTCGCGGATTTTGATATGATTGACTGAATTTGACTTTAGCGTTGCGAACTTTGAGGAAACCATGGAATTCAACGATACGACACTCGCCTCCATCGCCGGCACCAGCGCGGAGCGCATCCTTCCCGATTCGGAGCGGGCAGCTCAAGCCTTCAAAGCTTTCTTCACCGTGGTCGCGCGGCTCCGCGCCTCCGATGGCTGCCCCTGGGACCGCGAGCAGACGCCTTCGAGCATCAAGGGCAACATCATCGAGGAGGCATACGAGCTCGCCGAGGCGATCTCCGAGAACGACAATCCCCACATCGAGGAGGAGACGGGCGACCTCTACCTCCTGGCGACAATGGTGGGCTACATGAGCCAGCAAGAGGGCCGGTTCTCCGTGGCGAGCGCCCTCGAGGGCGGCGCCCGCAAGCTCATACGGCGCCACCCCCACGTCTTCGCGGACGCCGACGTGCAGAGCGCCGATCAGGTCGTCGAGCAATGGAACCAGATCAAGGAGCGCGTCGAAGGCAGACGCAAGAAAGATTCGCTCCTCGACGAAGTGCACCGTTACCTCCCCCCCCTCGAAAAGGCCTACAAGCTACAGAAAAAGGCGGCCAAAGTGGGGTTCGACTGGAAACGCCCCGAAGACATCAAGGGAAAACTCGACGAAGAGCTGTTCGAGCTCGAACAGGCCCGCGTCGCGAACGACCCCGATGCGCTCGAAGAGGAGATCGGCGATCTCCTCTTTACCGCGATCAACGCGGCGCGCCTCTACGGAGTCGACCCATCGCTCGCGCTCCACCGCGCGAATGAGAAGTTCGCCCGCCGGTTCCGCCACATCGAGGCGCGGATGAAAGCCGAGCGGCTGACGCTGGCGCCCGAGCACTTCGATCGCATGGACGAGCTCTGGAACGAGGCGAAACGGAACGAAAAGGCATGAGAGATCTCACCGTAGGCGACGAGGGTCCGACCCTCATCACGTTCGCGCTCCCGATGCTTCTGGGGAATGTATTCCAGCAGTTCTACAACATGGTCGACAGCTTCGTCGTGGGGCGATTCGTCAGCACTAACGCGCTTGCGGCGGTAGGCGTAGCCTTTCCAGTCATCTTTCTCCTCGTCGCCCTCATCATGGGCATCACGATGGGCTCGTCGGTGCTCATAAGCCAATTCTTCGGCGCCCGCGACAAGGCGAGGCTCGCGTCGACCATCAGCACGAGCTACATCTTCCTGTTTGTGGCGGGAATACTGATGTCCATCGTCGGCGTGGCGGCGGTGCCGCTGGTGCTGAATCTCCTCGCGGTGCCCCCTGAGATCTATCCCGACGCCCTCTCCTACATGAGCATCATTCTCGGCGGCATGCTGATCACCTTCGGCTACAACGGCGTCTCCGCGATGCTGCGCGGCGTCGGCGACAGCAAGACCCCGCTCTATCTCCTCATCGCGGCATCGCTCATGAACGTGGTGCTCGATCTGGTATTCGTGATCGTGTTCCACTGGGGTGTCGCCGGCGCCGCGTGGGCCACCCTCATTTCGCAGGCCTTCTCCTTCATCATGGCGATGGTCATTTTCAACCGCACCGAGTCCCACATGAAGGTCAGCATCAGAAAGCTCGCCTGGGACAAGGAGATTTTCGGCAGCATGATCAAGATCGGCTTGCCGACAGGCCTTCAGCAGACCCTCGTCTCCCTCGGCATGATGATGCTCACGCGCATTGTCAACGGCTACGGACCCGCCACGATGGCCGCCTACACCGCCGCGTCGCGCATCGATTCCTTCGCCGCCATGCCCGCCATGAACCTCAGCCAAGCCCTCATGACCTTCACGGGGCAGAACATGGGCGCGGGCAAGACCGAGCGAGTCCGCAAGGGCCACCGCTCGGCCATCATCTTCAACTTGTGCATCTCGCTCTCCATCACCCTCCTCGTCACGCTCGCGGGGAAGTGGCTCATCGGAATCTTCACCACCGACCAGGAAGTGATCCGCATCGGCGCGCGCTATCTCCTCATCGTGGGACTCTTCTACATCGTGTTCGGAAGCATGTTCATCAACAACGGGGTGATGCGCGGCGCGGGCGACGTCTTCATTCCGATGATCAGCTCGCTGATCGCGCTCTGGCTCGTCCGCATTCCAGCCGCGCTGATATTCACGCGCGCCTTCAACATGGGCAGCGACGGAATCTGGTGGTCGATCCCCGTGGGCTGGTTCATCGGTTTCGCGATCACCTCCTGGTACTACCGCACCGGCAAATGGAAAACCAAGGTCATCGCGAAGCGCGCGCCAGTTCCTGAAGAAATCGAGTAGCGTCGCGTACTGCTTTGGGTTATATTGAAAAATATGGCTGTTCCCCTCTCGGCGCAGAAACTCGGGCGCGCGCGGCGCACCTTCAATATCTTCAACCTGTTCAACTCATCGTCGTTCGTGTTCGTGTCGGGCTCGATCATCACGCTCTTCGCGCTCCGCATGGGCGCAAAGAACAGCATTATCGGGCTTTTGAACGCGCTTGTGTACATTACCTTTTTCATGCTTCCGCTCGGAAAGCGCCTCGTCAAGCGATCTTCCATAATACGGGTGTTCGGCTGGGGCTGGGTGGTGCGCTATGTGGCGCTCGTCCCCATCCTCTTCGCACCAATTCTCGCGGTGAATGGCAACCCCGGGCTCGCCATTCTGATCTTGATCCTTGGGACAGCGGGCTTCCATATCTCGCGCGGTGTCGCCATGATCGGCAACAACCCCGTGCTGGGACTCCTCTCCACGGGCGGCGGCGACAAACCCCGCAGCGACCAAGGGCGCTACCTCATCAATGTGTCCGTGGTGAACTCGGTGGCCGCGATCCTCGCGAATATCGTGCTGGCCTTTCTCCTGGGACAGCAGGCGTCGCTCTGGACCTACGCCATCGCCATCGCGATCGGAATTCTCACGGGCCTCATAGGCTGTATTTTCCTGTTCAAGGTTCCGGAACCTGACGCGTTTACCAGCAAGGATGAGCAGTCGCTCTGGGATGTGACCAAGCAGGCCCTCCTCAAGCCGGATTTCCGGGCCTTCATTTTCACCTTCATGCTCCTCTCTTTCCTCTCAGGCATGGGGCGGGCCTTTCTGCCCGTGTACGCCAAGAAAGTCTTCGCGCAGGGCGACGACGCGATCATGGTATACTCGATCGTGGCCGGACTCGGCTCGATCGCGATGGGCCTCATCACGCGGCTCGTGGTGGACAGGCTCGGCTCGAAGCCGCTCTTCATCATCTACAGTGCGATCGGTTTCATATCATTTCTGCCGATCGCCTTGGTTCCGAGCTCCGGCGCCTTCATGGGAGCGCCCGCCGTGATCGGGCTCTTTATGTCGGTCGTGCACTTTCTCTCGTCATTCGGATTCGCGGGTGAGGAGAACGCGGCGCAGGTGTACTATTTCGGCATCGTTCCGAAAGAGCGAATGCTCGATTTGGCCGTCATCTACAATCTGGCCTACGGCGTCGGGGGATTCCTTGGATCGTTCCTGGGCGGCGGCATTCTCGAGATCTTCGCAGGGCTCGGATTCTCGACCGCGGGCGCGTTCCGCCTCTACTACGCCGCGATCAGCATTGTGCTGGTGCTCGTCATCTACGGCATGCGCAATCTGCCTCACATGGGCGCGAAATCGGTCGGCCAGTCGCTCTCCATTCTCTTTTCACCGCGAGAGCTGCGCGCCTTCGACCTCCTGACGCGGCTCGACCAGAGCGCGAGCGCGAATGAGGAAGTGCGCATTCTGCAGGAGCTCAGCAAGTCCGATTCGAAATTGACCCAGCGAGAGCTCGTGGAATACCTGCACTCCCCGCGCTTCGAGGTGCGCTCCGAGGCCCTGCACGCGCTCGAATCCATACCCGAACTCGACGCTGCGACGATCGGCGCGCTGATCCGCGAGATGAAGACCAAAGTGTACTCGACCGCCTACGTCGCCGCGCGGATTCTCGGAAAGCAGCAGTCCGATGTCGCCATCGAGGCGCTCGCCGAGGCCCTCGACGAACACGACTACATGCTGCAGAGCACCGCGATGGTGGCGCTCGCGAGGCTCGGCGCGCGCGAGTACATCCATAAAATCGAGGAGATTGTCCGCGCGGTCGAGAATCCGCGCGTCCGCATATCCGGCGCCTACGCGCTCGAACTCTTCGGCACCATCGAATCGATCCCCACGCTCATCTCCTGCCTGAAGGCGGAAGACCGGCCCGCGAGCGTTTCCGACGAACTCGTGCTCACGATTTCCGGCATTTTGGGGATCGACCAGGAATTCTACCTGCTGTACACGGAATTTCTCGACGATCGCGACTCGGGTGTCGCTCAGCTGACCGCCCACGCGCAGGATCTTGCCCTGGGCGCAGAACGCCTTGAAGCATGGAATGCCGCGGTTGAGGCGCTCTTCGCTCCAGCCCAGGCCACTACGCCCATGGCGCGCCTGCTCCTGTCGAGCTCGAAGATCACAGGCTCGCTCTTGATGCTGAGCGACGCGCTGCTCGACCCGAAGCTCGACTACGCGGGTTTCAATTTCCTCTGCGCGTACGTCGCGATTCACATTGAGAATTTAAAGGATTATTGATCGGGGCGGCGCGCTCTGCCCAGGCGCGGCTACACGAGTTCGATGTGCCGCTTTTCAGGATCGGGGTTCTGACGAAAGAGAATGGCGCTGTTGCCGATTACCCGCACGAGCTCGGCGCGAGTCCGCGAGGCGAGCTCTTCCGCGATTTCGCGCTTTTCGTCCTTAAAATCGAGAAATTTGATCTTGACGAGCTCGTGGTGCGCCAGAAGCCCGTCGATCTGCGCGACCGCCGCGTCGGTAAGGCCGAATTTGCCGAGCGCCTGGACCACGCAATCGCGCGAAGCGATGCCGGTCAGCTGGCTCCTCTGTTTCGATGTGAGCACGATAATTCTCCCTTTAGAATGGCAGGGACATCAGCAGCGATGTCAGCAGGCGAACGAGCAGCCCTCCGATCGTCCGCACAATGAGCACGGCCACGAACCCGGTAATGAGCCCCTGAAGGTAGTCCACAGACCGACCTCGATAGATGAGGCGGTTCACCCTGAAGAGCAGCGGATTGATGATGCCGTCCAGAATCTGCCAGAGCGGGTGCAGGGTCGCGAACCTCGCGACATAACCGATGATGCGAATGATCGCGATCACGAGGAAGAATCCCAGCAGGAAGGACACGGCGGACCACCCCGCGTCGAGGAGCAGGCTGAGAATGAAGCCGAGCGTGATGCGCACCGCGTACGAGAGCGTCATGAAGAGATTGTTGACTACCGAGAGCACCGCGAGTGCCACGATGGGGCTGAAATCTATGGTCTGCGTGCGGAAGAGAGGAATCGCCTTGAAAAGATCGAGGTAGGGATCGGTGAAGCGCGCGATCAGGCTCCCCCACTTCGTGTTCATCAGCGAAGGCATCCACGAGAAGAAAATGCGGGCAATGCACAGCAGCATATAAATGGATACCACCGCGCCAACAATTCTCGCCAAAACCGCCAATATCATGAGAGTTCCTCCGCCTCGCCTTTCTTTATTTTGAAACCGATACTTACTATACTAAAAAGTGATGGACATAGGCAATGTTCGCGTGGGCACCTGCGGATTCTCCTACGACGAGTGGAAGGGCGCATTCTACCCCAACGACCTTCCAAACCACGAGATGCTGCGCTATTACTCACTCGTGTTCTCGTTCGTCGAGCTCGATTCAACGTGGTACCGCATGCCGAGCCCGGGCCAGCTCGAGCGCATGGCCGCGCTTACCCCCAGCGATTTCCGCATCTCGCTCAAAGTGCACCGCAGCCTCACCCACGAGATCGACGCGCAGTGGCAGACGCACGCGGCTGAGTTCCGGAACTCGGTGGGCGCTCTCGCGGCGACGGGCAGACTCGGCTGTGTGCTCGTCCAGCTGCCGTACCGTTTCTCCTACACGCTCGACAATCGAAAGTACCTCGCGAACCTGCTCGCCACACTCTCGGACTACCCGCTCGTGGTGGAGTTCCGCAATTCCGCATGGTACCAGGAGCGCGTGTTCGACACCCTCCGCGAGCGCAAGATCGGTCTCGTAACGATCGACCGGCCGGATCTCCCGGGCCTTCCGCCGGAATCGGTCATCGTGACCTCCGACATCTGCTACTATCGGCTCCACGGGCGCAACGCCGACCTCTGGTGGTCGGGCGACGCGACGAGCCGCTACGAATACTGCTATTCCACCGACGAGCTCAAAGACAGGGCCCGCCTTGTACGCGGCATGTCCCGCCAGGCGAAAATTCTTTTTGTGGCGTTCAACAATCACGCGAAGGGCAACGCGCCCAAGAACGCGGCGCAGCTGCAGTCGATTCTGGCCGAACAGGCAGGGTAATCGGCGCCCGCGAACCACGGAGGGCGCAGCTTTACGCCGACGCGCCGCGGTTTCATCGCGACGGCGTGAGTGCTGCGCGGGAGAATTAGAATGCGGCTAACTTGAGCGCGCATCCACAGTGGGCCGGCTCGCGCGACTTTACGCCGTGGCCACAAGCCTAGCGCTGCGCGACAAACTCATCGAGGGCGTCCGCGAGCTTCTCCCAATCCGCCAGGATTTCGCCCTCGAGGGTCAGACATCCGTCGACGACAGGCACGAAGACCACGAGCTTATTCACCGAGGCTCCATTGACCGCGAGCAGCTGGCGAATCGCTTCGCGCTGGCGTGGATCTTTCGAGTCGCGCGTGATGACCTCGAGCATCCCCTCAGTGTAGAGCGTCACCGAGAGCCAAGCGCTTTTCTGAACAAAATCGACCGTGTGGAGCGCGCCTCCCGCGATCGCGGGGTGCGCGGCAAGCCAGGTTTCGTGGAAGGAGGGTACGGCGATCGTGCGGCCGTCGGGGACGATCCACCACGCGCCGGTGCTGATCTCAAATGGTTTTCTCATCGATGAACCGCCTTGTCGGGGGGTTGTGGTGCGCGGGGATACGCAGCGCGCATCCCCGAGATGTGAGCATTTCGCGGAGTGCCGCAAAGTGCGGAGGTTCCGAGGAAAGAATGGAGGCGCCACCTGGC
>Ga0172370_10009474_pt1 | contig 11376 bp, 16 predicted proteins | sample LakKiv5m_FD_114538 | JGI IMG/M metagenome (GOLD analysis project Ga0172370, IMG submission 114538) | Freshwater microbial communities from Kabuno Bay, South-Kivu, Congo - kab_022012_11.5m | ecosystem: Environmental > Aquatic > Freshwater > Lake | place: Democratic Republic of the Congo...
GATTGAGAATTTGGGCGGGTGCGGGCTGTGCGTTGCCTGTCCGCAGTGGGACTCGTCAAGCGTGTAGATTTTGCAAATCTCGCACTTCCTCATCCGCTTCATTTTTCGCCCCCTTTTCGCCGTTTTAAATTTGAGTGAGGGGTTTAAATATGCGACGGATTTTGCTCTGCGTGCCTATCCGCTGCATTTTATGATGAGTGGCTTGCCTACCTGCCGCTTCGTTATCTGCTGCCCGTCGATATACTCAATATATTCGAAACCAAAATCATCCACTTGGGAAACCCCGGGCGAGGAGGTGGAATTGTAGCATACTGACGAAGCGGAGTCAAGCTCGTAGGAATTGCCACCTCCTGTGCCTGGCTTGCAGAAACGAATGTACCTGTAACTGATGCCCCCTCCCCAGCGCGCAGATGTCCCGAACGTCTTTTCCTCCCCGGGCGCCATGTAATAATAGTCGCTGATGTTCAAAAGCCCACTGTCTCCTGAAACCTGGCTGATGTTATCTCCCTCCCCCAACAGCCGCGTTATCCTTACTGGATAAGCGCCATTGTTCCTCACGCGCAGGTACGGGTCTGTGAACTGTATCGCGGCGGGGTTGACAGTTGCGCCTATCTCCACAATCGCAATCGGCTGTGCAGACATCCAATATGTTTTGCTCTGCGTGATTTGCGCGTCGGAGGCCATGCCGGGGAAGAAGCCGAGAAGAGCCACGCTCACGAGAGCCACAATCAGCACAACTGCTAGCAGAACCAAGTATTCAGTTGCCCCTTGTGCTTTCATGCTTACAGTTCCCAAGGAGAAGATAAAACCTTTTGCTTAAGCCTCAATTTTCGCAAACTCCACTGAAGAGGGGAACGGCTTTGCCGCGCTGGTAAGCGCTGCGACGATGTCCTCCAGCACCTTGTCCGCGGTCTTGAAGTCGTCGGACACCACGCGTATCTGGTAGCGCGGCGCGCCAAGGTAGAGGATTTCGAGGTCCGAGCCTGACGGTTTTTTCACCGAAGAGAACACCTTCTTTATTGCTTCCACGCCGTCTGCAGAGAATACCGTGAGGGAGAATATGCCGTTGACTTCCGCGCGCGCCTTCTTCATGCTCTTGGAGGCGACCTCGAGCAGTGCCTTGCCAAGCCCCTTCTCTATTTTCAGGCCCGCAATTGCGGATTCGCCCTGGTCGGAGAGCGCCTCTATCGCGTCAATCAGGCTGCCGTGCTTCTCGATGAGCGCGCTTCTCGCGGCGATTTCCTCGCCCTTTGTTGATTTTGCTATCTTGAGCGCGACCTCGAAGAGCTTGTCCGCGCGCTTCTCGCGGCGGTTGCCCTCCACCTTTGCCTTCTTCTCGCTCTCGGTCACGCGCTTGAGCGACAGGTCAATCTGGCTCTTTTCCAGGTCGACGTGGTACACCTTCGCGACGAGCTTCTGCCCCTCGCGCAGGAATTCGTGGATGTTCTTTATCCAGCGCGGCGCGACCTCGGAGATGTGGACGAACGATTCCCTGCCCGCGTACTCGTCAAGCGAGCAGAACGCGCCGTAGGGCATGATTTTCTTTACTGTAACCAGCACCAGCTCGTCCTGCTCGGGCATGTCCGCCATTTTCCATCAACCTTCCAGACTCAGAGAACCTTGATTACCTTGCAGCCTTCCTCGACGATGACCCGCGAGCCTGACGGCCTTGCGAGCACCTCGCTGCACACCAGGCAGGAGACTGCCTTGGAGGCGTTGCCGAAAACGTTCTGCTCGTTCCCGCACTTGCATTTTACCCTCAGGAATTTGCTCATATAAACACCTTAGTTGAATTCGAGTTTCTTCTTCGTGCGCGTCCCTATCACGCGCTCCTGCTTCTTCTTGCATACAGAGCACTCGAGTATGATTTTCTGGCGCTTGCCCTGCTTCTTCACGGTCTTCTCTCCCGCGCGCTTGCCGCCATGGCCCGTGAGGCTCGCCTCGTGCTTGCGGTTGCCGATTGCCATGGGCCTTGCCTTGCCCTTGCCCGCGAGCTTTGCCTTGTGGGGCGTGTGCTTGCGGCACTTGGGGCAGTATGCATTCACTTCCTTCGGATACTTCATAGTAAACACCTGCAGTTCGTGGCCTTGTTGCCACCTATATCGTTTCCGCTATCTTCTGGCGCAAGAGAAGCTCGGCCTCCTGCGAGGGCAGGTCGGACTCTTGCCCTGCCTTGAAGGGGCCAAATCGTTCCCTGTTCATCCCGACGTATTCCTGTACCTCTTTCGTGAACCTCACGCGCTTGGTGCCCGGCTTTTCAGGCGCAATCGCCGCCTCGGGCTCTGCCGCTGATTTCTTCCTCGACTCGAAGCGGGAAAGCATTGAATCGAGCTTTTCGTTCTCCTCCTGCACAATGCCGCGGAAGCGGTCGTACACGTCGTACTCCTCCCGCGTCATCTCCTCCACCTTGGCCTCCTGCCCGCCGCTCCTGATTGCCCTGAACAGCAATTTTTGCTGCCGTATGAGCACCAGCTCGCGTATGGTTGCCGCCGCGTTCTCGAACTCGCGCATCTGCAGCACCGAGCGGCTGGCCTCCATGTCCGAGAATTTCGATGACAGGAAGGACTGCACCGAGGGGTAGAAATCCCCCGGGAGCTTGCCAAGCCCTGGCTGCGCCTTCTCTTCCCGCGCAAAATCGCGCAGGTTCTTGTAAGTTAGCTCAGCCATGCTGTCTCCCTACTGTTCCAGTTCAAAAGGTATAAAAAACAGCGCCCAGACTGTTTTTTAGAAGTCGGCAGACCGACTAAGATAAAAAACCGCGCATGATCGCGGTTTTTTAGAAATCGAGCCAGCGGGCTCGATTATGATAAAAAAGCACCGCAGTGCTTGTTTAGAAGTCGAGCGAAGCTCAACTGTATAAAAAACAACGCCTAAGCTGTTTTTTAGATGTGGACGCGCCAGAGCGCTTCCGCAAAGATAAAAAGACGCGGCTTATGCGTGCACGCACCTGATTATGAGGGGCTTGGCGCCCATTTCGCGCTTGGTGATTTGCTGGTTGCTGTCCAAATACTCTATGTACTCGAAGCCGAAGGGGTCAATCATGAGCTTGCCTGCATCGGGGTTCGTGGCGTCTATGCATTTCATCTTTGCCATTGACGAGGTTATTTCTATATGGTAGGTTGGCGTGGAAATCCAGGTTGAGATGAAGTATTTTTCCTCCCCTGGCGCCAGGTAGAAAAAGTCAGAGATAGGAAATGTGCTTATGCCTGGCGTGGCGCCAGCGGGGCAATTGCCGGCTGCGTTGTCGCAATAAAATGTGGTTATCACGCCCGCGCCTGCAAGCACCTTGGTTATCCGTATGGGATACGCGCCGGTGTTCCTGAAGCGTATGTAGGGATAGGTGGTGGCGTCGCCTGCAATGTAGTATGCCTTGGTTTCAATTATTGAAATTGGCTGTGTGGATTGCCAGTATGCCTGTGATTGGGTGTATTGCGCGTCTGAGGCCATTCCGGGGAAGAAGCCAAGCAATGCCACGCTGACGAGGGCGACGATGAGCACAACAGCTAGCAAAACCAGGTATTCTGTTGCGCCCTGTGCGCGCGATATTGCCATGCCGCGCTTTCGCGCGCACTGTTTTTATCGGTTCGCGCAAGGGAATGGCAAAATACGCGCCAACGCGCATTTTATAAACAAATATGCTTATACCAAGGATAATCCTATTCGAAAGGTGATTCTTTGAGCAAGATATTCTCATCAGCAAAGGAACTGAAGGAAGGCAAGTATGTGATAATCGAGGACATCCCGTGCAGGATTGTCAACATCGACTCGTCAAAGCCCGGGAAGCACGGCGCGGCGAAGATGAGGGTGACTGGCATCGGCGTGTTCGACAGCCAGAAGAAGATGCTGCTCGTGCCCTCCGACGCGGACGTGGAAGTGCCGATAATCGAGAGGCAGACCGCGCAGGTGGTGGCGGTGAACGGCCAGACTGCGCAGCTCATGGACACCACGACATACGAGGTTTTCGAGCTTTCCATCCCCGAGGAGCTGATGAAGGACGCCGCGGCGGGGAAGGAGGCGGACCTCATGTGCGCGATGGACCGCAAGGTAATTACAAGAATACACTAAGGGTTGATTGCATGCAGGTAAACATAACGGACAAGAAGGAGAACAAGTCGCTTTCAAGGCAGGAGATAACCTGCGGGATATCGTTTGACAAGGCAAAGCCGTCGAGGAAGGACCTCCGCGAGGCGATAGCCACCGCGACAGGCATTGCACCCGAGCTGATGGTCATTGTTTCCTCGAAGGGGGGCTTTGGCGAAAGGAGCGGGACCGTGCTTGTGCACGCGTATGCGAGCAAGGAAGCGCTTGGCGTGGAGAAAAGGCACCTGCTTGTGCGCGACGGGATGATGGAGAAGAAAAAGAAGGCGGAAAAAAAGGCCGCGGCGAAGAAGAAGTGACGTAGGGTGAAAACATGGCGGATCCAAAAGCAAAACCAGCTAAAAAAATCAAGCCCTACAAGGCAACCAAGCCCTGCCCCAAGTGCGGCTCGGGCGTGAGGCTGGCCGAGCACAAGGACAGGCGCGCATGCGGCAAGTGCGGCTACTTTGAGAAGAAGTAACCTTGCCGCTAATCAGGAGGCATGGGGGAAGTGAAGCCACTTGTTGCAATTTCCATCCTTTTCCTGCTCTTGCTCTCAGTTTTCATCTTTCCGCTGGACCAGTTCGGCTCGAGCGTCTTTTACATCTCCCTTGCCTTTGCTGTCTGCGCGCTTTTCCTCTCCTCATGGGACACTGGCATCAGGCACGGGCTTGTGTACCTCCGCCTGGCGCCGAGATGGAAGGACGCGCCCATGCTTGCCCTGCAGTCCTTCGCGCTTTTTTTCGCCTGCGCGGCAGTGGCGGCCGCAATCACCGGCGTTTTCCTGCTTGCAGGCGCGCTTGACACCAAAAACGTCTATGACAAGGTGATTCTCCTTCCCCTGCCGGCGCTCGTGCTTGCATTCACGCTTGCCCCGCTTGGCGAGGAGATGTTCTTCAGGGGCTTCCTTTTCAGGCGCATAAGCGAATGGCTTGGCGCGCGGCTGAAAGGCAGCCCGCAGTGGGCCGCTGGGGCGCTCCTCTCATCGCTCCTGTTTGCGTTCCTGCACGCGTCCTATGGCTCGCTTGCCGAGCTTGCGGTGGCGCTTTGCGTCGGGCTGGTGCTCTGCATTGGCGTGAAAAAGACGGGTTCGCTCGTGCCTGCCGTGCTTGCGCACGCCGGCTTCAACTTCGTCTCCATTTTCATGGCGGTGTTCCTGTCAATTGCCCACACCTGAAGGTGTGGGTTTGCTCAACCCTGTCGGGAGCGATGGGCGGATTGACGGCAGCCCGTTGGAAGTGTACCTATGCAGGATGTTTCTGGCGGCATTGTAGTCGGCGTGGAGAGCTATCCCGCAGGCTTTGCATCTGAAGGCAGCACCCTGCCGTTGCCCTTTCCTTATGCTTCCGCAGGCAGAACACGCCTTTGAAGTGTCCCTGGCTGGAACAAACTCAACAGCCACGCCAGTCTCTTCTCCCTTGTAGAGAAGGAACTGCTCAAGCTGGAAGAAAGCCCAGTTGGAAAAAAGCCAGTTCTGCTCATGCCTATGCCTTGCGGAACGGATGCCTTTGAGGTTTTCCAAGACTATAACTCCGTCCTTCCCTGCACTGTTTATCAGGATTCTGCTGATGCAGTGGTTGACATCCCGCATAAAACGTTTCTCCCTGCCCCGCATCTTCACAAGATGCCGCTTGGCAGAATGAGTTCCTTTGCTAGTCAATCCGCTCCTCAGCCGAACATACCTCTGCTTTCTCAAAAAAACATCATGCCCTTCGTAAAGCCATCCTGTAGACGTGGCAATAAGGTTGTTGATGCCCCTGTCCACCCCGATGACCTTGCCGGTGCGATTGGATTTGATAGATGGGCGTTCAATGGCAACCATCAGTCTGAACTTCCCGTCCCTGCACTTGACAAGGTCGCTTTCCTTGGCCTTCCAGTCGGAGAACTTCTGGAAATATTGGGGAATACAAATCTTCATTTTCAGCCTTCCACGTATGGTCAGAAGGCTCGCGGTTTTCTTGTTGATGTCTACTGTGCTGCTCCTCGCATCATAATGGATGGATTTGCCAGAGAAAAACGGGTGTCGACCTTTTTTCTTTATTGCTGATTTGACGGAAGCACAGGCATATTTGTTGGCTACAACCGCAAGCTGGGCAGGAAGGCCGAACTTGCTGCGAAGGATAGGATAATTAATATGCTGCATCCTGAAGGCGTTGGTGTCCTCATGCTCATAACAAGAAGATACAGCAAAGTTCTGGGCTTCAGCCATAATCAAAAAGTTTTCATTGAGAATAGATCTCTGGTCAGGTAGTTCCTCAACAACAGCCTGGATAGTCTTCAACATGGTTTTATTGAGGGTTTCGCAGTTATAAAAAGGTTGACAGGGGGCAGGATGCCGGTGGAATTTCCAGAAATTGCAACAGAACCCCCCGAGCCCTTGCGCCAGGGCATCTGGGCACACGCAGAAGAAGTGCAATTCTTCTCACGGTTTAAATTGTGGAATTCCATGCGAGGGAGAATATGATTTGCCTTGGCATTGAAAGCACTGCCCACACGCTTGGCGTGGGGATTGCAGAAGATGGCAGGGTGATTGCCAACGCCAGGCGCATGTACAGGCCGCCGGCAGGCCAGGGCATACTGCCGCGCGCTGCTGCAGACTCCCATGGGGAGAATTTCCTCCCAGTCCTGCTGGAAGCGCTCTCAAGCGCGGGCGTGAAGCTGCGCGACGTTGATTTGTTCTCGTTTTCGCGCGGGCCGGGCATTGGCCAGTGCCTGCGCGTGTCGTGCACCGGCGCAAAATACCTTGCCTCGAAATACGGCAAGCCAATTGTGGGCGTGAACCACTGCGCTGCGCATTTGGAAATTTCGCGAGGGCTTTTGAAAATGCGCGACCCTCTGTACGTTTATGTGAGCGGAGCGAACACCCAGCTAATTGTTGGGAACCGTGCAAGCAGGCGCGCGGCGGGCTTGGCGCACGGCGCTCCCCGCTATTCAGTCCTTGGCGAGACGATGGACATGGGGCTTGGCAACCTGTTTGACGTTTTCGCGCGCGAGGCGGGATTTGCCTATCCGCATGGGAGCGAAGTGGCAAGGCTCGCTGCCAAAGGCAAATATTTCCCGCTTCCCTACACCGTGAAGGGCATGAATTTTGCATTTGCGGGCCTTCTTACATCCTCCGTGCGCGCGGTTGGCAAGCAAAAGACAGAAGACATCTGCCACTCGCTCATGGAAACCGCGTTTGCGGAGATTTGCGAGGCATCCGAGCGCGCGCTGTGCCTCACGGGCAAGAAAGAGGTGACGGTGTGCGGCGGCGTGGCGCAGAATGCGCGCTTCTGCGAAATGCTTTCCATCGTGGCAAAGGAGCATGGTGCACGGTTCGGCGTGGTGGCGCCCGAGTACAATGCCGACAACGGCGCCATGATTGCTTATCTTGGCGCGCTGGAATATAAGAGGGGAAAACGCGAGAAAATCGGCGCACTCAAGCCTGACGGCTACTGGAGAATTGACGAAGCGATGGGCTAAGGCAGCACAACATCCATGCCGCTGCACGGGATTGTCAGGTCCTTTGAGCCGACCTGCCTCTTGGTTATCTGCTGCCCCTCGACGTATTCTATGTACTCAAACCCGAAGTTCTTCACGACAAGGGTGCCTGGGTCTGCAGTGGAGTTCCTGCAGTTTGTGGACGCGGCTTTCAGCACGTGCGCGCCAAAGACCGTGGAGTCGCTCAGGCTCTGGATATGGAAGTTCCTGCTCTGGAAGGAAACGTTCAGCCTGTAGGCATTGCCGAAATTCAGCTCCTCGCCAGGCGAGAGGTAGCTCACGCTTCCCATGTCTACAAGCGCCGTGCCTTCCAGGTTGCCGCATTGGCTGATGGAATTGTTCGCACCCAGCATCTTGGTTATCCTTATGGGGTATGCGCCCGTATTCCTTACGCGGAAGTATGGCGCGGACAGCGCCTCGTTGGGCTGGTAGACGCGCGCGTGCACTTCCACAAGCGCGAGCGGGGATGCCGATTGCCAGTATGCCTTGCTCTGGGTTTCCTGCGCGTCTGACGCCATGCCAGGGAAGAAGCCGAGGAGCGCAACGGAAACAAGGGCGACAATCAACACAACCGCAAGCAGCACGAGGTATTCGGTGGCACCTTGTCCCACAAGGTGCCTGCAGTTGAACTGCGCACAGTTCAACTCAATTGCGCCCTGCCCAGATTTCCGCATGCCACCCTTTCCGAGCTGGGATTAATATATTTTCGCGAAGAAAGCGCTGCGATTGCATGGCAAGCTTCTACGACAGGATGGGCGAGAACAGGCGCAATTCGTACATATTGGTTGCGCTTGTGTTCGGGGTGTGCATGGCGGCAGTGTGGGGATTTTCGCTCATGTTTTTCGGGGACAGCTCTCTTGGCTTTGTTTTGGGCGCGCTTTTCTCAGGAGGCTATGTAGCCCTCACCTATTTTGCAGCCGATGGCATGATACTTTCGGTTTCAGGCGCGCGCGAGGCGAAAAAGGAGGAGTTCCCCTACCTTGTGAACACAGTGGAAGGGCTTTCCATTGCAGCAGGCGTGCCCATGCCGAAAGTGTATGTGATTGACGACCCTGCGCCAAATGCGTTTGCGGTGGGCACTTCGCCTGAAAAGGCGTCGGTAGCTTTCACCACCGGGCTGGTATCCATGATGAGCCGCACGGAGCTGGAAGGCGTGGCAGCGCACGAGCTGTCGCACATAAAGAACCTGGACTCCAGGATGGCGACCATTGCTGTTGCAATGGTGGGCCTGATAGCAATACTTTCGGACCTTGGCCTGCGCTCCATGTTCTGGGGCGGCAGGGGAAGCGGCAGGCGCGGAGGCGGGCTGGCGCTGGTTGGCTTGCTTATCATAATCATATCGCCCATCGCAGCGCAGCTTGTTAGGCTGGCGCTTTCGCGCCAGCGCGAGTATTTGGCGGACGCGTCAGGGGCCGAGCTCACGCGCTACCCCGAAGGGCTGGCATCCGCGCTTGAGAAGATGAAGAAGGCAGGCACCATGGTGCAGAAAGCCACCGATGCCACTGCCTCGCTTTATTTTGCCAACCCGCTTTCCATGGGAGGGATGTTCTCCACCCATCCTCCGCTTGACGAGAGGATAAGGCGCCTGAGGGGGATGTAGCTATTTTTGGCAGGGCAGCTAGACGGACGAGAAGTAGGGAAGGAAGATGGGCGCGGACAGCAGGCGGTAAAGCTCGAATGCCGCCACAATGGAAACCGCGAGCGCGAGCAGGGGATAGATGGCAAGGTCGGAGAGGGAAAGCGCAAGCGCGCGCATGGCCGCGGGAAGCAGGGGCTGCGCCTGGCCGCCAAAGTCGCCTGATGCCATTTCGTCCATCTTTGCCTTCACTGCCGAGGCCTCGTCAAGCTCAAGCAGGGGGAGGGAGGCGAACTTGCTGTCGAAAGAGGAGGCGAGCTGCGAGGCTGCGGCAAGCTCGCGCTGCGCGTTGCTTACTGAGAAAGTGTAGGTGAACAGAATCGGGTAGACTGCGTATGCCGCAATGGCGATTGCCATTGCCGCGGCGCCAAGCCTGCGCGTGGCAAAAAAAGTGCGAAGCAGCAGGCCTGCAGGAAGGAACACGGCAAGCGCTGATGCCTGGATGAAATTCGACAGCTCCAGCTCGAGGAAGGAGAGTGCGGACGCAATGTAGAGGAGGTTGGAGGCGCCTGCGAGCTGCTGCGAAAATGATTGGAGCGCGAAGAACGGCTGGGCGGAAACCACGCCAAGCGAAAGCGCCAGGGAGGAGGCAAAGCCAGTGATGTCGGATGCGCGGAAAAGCAGGGAGGCAAGCTCCCGCTGGGAAAGCTCGAGTGCCGCCAGGTTGCAGGCAAGGTAGGCATGCGGCGAAGATTGTGGGGATGCGATTTGAGGGCAGGATGGCGGCGCTGCAAGTGGGATGGAAGAAAATGTGGTCTGCAGGAGCAGGGCAAAGGACATGAGGCAGCCGAGCATGGCCGCGGAGATTATGCCCTGCCCGATTTCCTCCGCGCCAAGCAGCCTGATGCGGCGCATCCCAAAGCCAATCCCTGCGCCGAACAATATGCCGCCTATGAGGATGGAGATGGTGGCTGCTGTTATGGCTAGGCTGAAGTTGGCAGAAGACGATGACAGGTCAATTGCCGCCTGCATAAGCTTTATTTGTCAGAGGTGAACTTCACCACAAGCGCGCCGCCGAGCGCGGAAAGCAATGTGTCAAGGCCGATGGTCACCACCAGGACCAGCGCCACCATCAGGGTGGACGAGAGCATCGCGCCCAATGGGTTCTTGTTGAGGATGGCAAGCACGATGAGGGGCACCGAGGACACGAACGAGCCGAAAAAGCCGGCGAGCGCGCCCACAAGCGCGCCGCGCTTTATGCCCAGGGGCGCCTTGCGCAGCCGCTCAAACACTATCACCGCAAGCGCGCCTGCAAGCACGGGCAGGAGGCAGATGACGGGCACGAATGTGATTGGCATGAGCGGCGTGTCGGCCATGAAAAGCACTGCCGCTTCGGATGCCATGAAAAACAGGAAAAGCAGCAGCGCGCCCACAATGGCGGCGGCGAGGTGCTCTGCCACGCTCCTTATCCTGCCTGCAGGCAGGAAGGAAAGCACGGGCTTTTCTGGCGAGGGCGCCTTCCTCGGCTCGGAAATGAGCGGCTTGTTCTGTTCGGTCGGCTTGTGAACATCAATGGCTGGCTGCTTGTACGAAGGAGTTGGCAGAATATCACCGGGCGTATTTTGGCTGCAAGGTATAAAGGCTTATCGCCAATCAGACTAGTTTGGCTCCCGGCATTTCACAACCAGCGGCTTGCCGACTTCGCGCTTGGTTATCTGCTGGCCTTCGATGTACTCAATATACTCAAAGCCGAAATTGTTGACTATGAGCGTGCCCGGCGCGCTTGTCGAGTTCTGGCATTTTAGGGAAGCGGCGTAGAAAACATATGACCCGCCAGCGCTATTCGGCGTATCGCTGCCTATTACGTACAACCGTCCATTCACTGCGAATTCCTGGCCGCCCAAATACCGTTCCTCCCCTGGCGCCAAATAATAATAGTCGCTTATGTTTTTTACCCCTGAACCGCAAAAAGTTGGGTCGGTGTAGCAATTGAAAGTCAAGCTTGACGCGTTCGTTCCGCCAAGCAGCTTGGTTATCCTTATCGGGTATGCCCCATTGTTCCGGAAAAGCAGGTAAACCGGGCTGTTGCTGCTCCATCCAGTGCTGAAGCGCGCGGCAGCTTCAGTGACGGCTATGGGTGATGCGCTTCTCCAGTAAGCCTGCGACTGCGTAATCTGCGCGTCGGATGCCATCCCCGGGAAAAAGCCGAGCAGGGCAACGCTGACGAGCGCCACGATTAGGAC
>Ga0172370_10009476_pt1 | contig 11374 bp, 12 predicted proteins | sample LakKiv5m_FD_114538 | JGI IMG/M metagenome (GOLD analysis project Ga0172370, IMG submission 114538) | Freshwater microbial communities from Kabuno Bay, South-Kivu, Congo - kab_022012_11.5m | ecosystem: Environmental > Aquatic > Freshwater > Lake | place: Democratic Republic of the Congo...
CAGATCGGTGATGCGGCCTTTGTCCACGCGCACGGTGCCGGCGCCGCTGATGAACCCGCCGGTGCCGCGCAGCTCGTGGTTGTTCTCGGCCAGGATCAGGTAGGTGCGCGGGCCGTCGGCGCCCAACAGCGACGGTGCGACGCTCGCTGCTTGCAGGCCGGTTCTCGCCAGCGGCAGCAGCCGGTCGAGCTGCGGCAGCAGCGCGGCCAGGCGGGGGTGCAGGCCGTCGCCGATGCTCGCGCGCAATTCCTGGGCGTGCGCCAGGCGTGCGTCGGCCTGCGCCAACTGCGGCGCGGCGGCACTGATTGCCGGCAGCGCCTCGGCCAGCAGATCGGTGGCTTTCCCGCTGCCCAGGCCCCCGGTCAACGGCGCCAACGCGTCGAGCGCCTGCCGCCCTCCGCCGGCCAGCTCCACCGCCATATCCAGCAACGCCGGGGCCGCGCGGAGCGTCGGCCCGTAGCGCGGCACCCAGCCCAGCCGCGGCGCCAGCCAGAGGAAGGGGCGCGTCGCCGCCCGCACTGCGGTCAGGTGTGTCTCCAACGCGGCCACGTCATCTCGCAGCCCAGGAAGCGCTGCCGGCGATGGGTGGGCCGCCAATGCCTGGAGCCGATCCAGGTCGGCCAGCACCAGCCGGGCCTGTCCTGCCGCGCGGATGCCGCACCATCCGAGCCACACCACGGCCAGGAGGCCAGCGGAGAACAGAATCCAGGCAAGCGTCTTTTTGATGGCCATAGGTTTCTTTGTCTACTTATCTGCCGGCTTGCTTAGCCTCACCAACGCCCCCACGCGCTCTTCGATAAACCCCGGCAAGGCCGTGTTCAACTCGTCGGTCCTGTATAGCGGGCGCTCTGCCGCCACTGCGGCCACGCCTGATGGCGAGCGGTCGAGCTGCGCCTGGCTGATATCGCCCATCGCAGCGCCTAGATCGGGATGGCGCCCCACCAGCGTGCGACGATACCAGTCGAACATGGTGAGATTGACGTTCACCACCGCCACATCGGGCCTCTGCCCCAGGCCATACACCGCATACCACAGCGCGAAAGTCGTCTCGTCGCCCGCCGTCAGGATCACGGCGCGGGGTGCGGCGCTGGCGAGCGCCTCCGTCACGAACTGGCTCGCCTCGTGCTCACGGGTCAGGTCGTTTTCAGGCCAAAACCGGACCGCAGAAATCACCGGGATGAGAAGCAGCAAGGCGAGCAAGGCTGCGGGCACTGTCCGGCTGACGAGCGCCCCCCAGCTTCCCGGCCCGAAGCGCCGGCGCAGAGCGGCCGGGCCGGCGTTCAGCAGCCAATCCAGGCCGGCCGCCAGCCAAAGAGCCATCGCGCACCAGGCCGGGATCAAGTAAACGAAGGAGTCCGGCGTGTTGTAGGCGATGGCGTATACGCTGTAGACCAGGACGATCAGCCCGGTCGCTCGCCACCAGGCGTGTGACCGGCGGTCGATCCGCCACAGGCCCGCCAGCGCCAGCAGCGCAGCCCAGGGACCGCCGAACTGGCGCAGCGCCTCGCTCATCCACGCGGCCAGCCGGCCAGGCAGGTAAGTCCACGGCACGCCGAACACCAGGCCGCGGTAGATCTGCCCGGACACCAGCCGCCAGAAAGCCTGGATCGTGCGCGGGTCTTCCCAGTTGATCGGCGGGTTCGCGGCAGCCGCCCAGGGCAGGTAGGCGTAGACGCTCAGCCCCAGCGCCAGCCCTACCGCTGCAGCAAGCACGCTCCCGACCAGGGATCTGCCGGCCTCCCGTTGCCCGCTCCACAGCCAGACCGCGGCGCCGGGCAGTATCAACCCGAGCGAAAGATGGTTGCCCAATCCCAGGCCCAGGGTCAACCCCGCGCCGGCCAGCCACGGCCAGTCCGGTCGGCCTGCGACGGTCGCCTCGCGCCAGCGCCACAGCAAGGTCAACAGGACGACCACGGCCAGGGCGTTGAGCGTGTAGACCTCGGTGATGACCGCCTGGCCCCAGAGGATCGGGGAAGCTGCCCACGTCAGCGCGGCCGCGGTAGCCACCAGGCCGACCTGCGCCGGCCCATTTCCCGACCAGGCAGCCAACATGTGTTGGACCAGGGCTGCCAGCAAGGCAACGGCCCCTGCCGCACACACCGCCGACAGCCAGTTGCCCGTCCGGGCCGGATCGCCGGGGAACAGCGCGATGGCCGCCCGCAACAACAACTGGTAAGTGGGATAGCCGGAGGGATGAGGCACACCGCCGGTCAGCGCAGCCGCAAGAAAGTCACCGCCATCGGAGCCGTTGTGAGCCCACGTCAGGCCGGGCGCAAGGGTTCGAGCGTACAGACCCAGCGCGCAGATCCCGGCCATCGGCGCGGGCCACCAGGGCTGTTTAGCTGTTGGACGCACCGCTGCAGGGTTCATGCGGATCAACGAGCGGGATGCCCAGCTCCCAGGGCGCCGCCCACCGCCGGCAATTCGGCCGGAGGCATGGCCACGACCGCCGCAGCGCTCGCGCTCAACCCCGCGGCGGCCGTCGCGCGCGCCTGGTTCACCAGCACCTCACCGGACGGGACGCCCGGCCGCACCACCGCCGCGTAATGCACCACCAGCCGGCCGCCCGGCGGCAACAGGGGCGCACGGGCGCGCAGGGTGCGGTTATCCCACGTGGCCACCGTGCCCTGGATCACACCCGGATCAAGGCCCTGGGGCAAGGTGTCTTCCACGACGATCTCACGCGCCGACGCCGAGCCGGTGTTGGTGAGCGTCAAGGTGTATTCCACCGCCGCGCCAGGCCAGGCCTCCAGGCGTGCGACCTCCTTGACCAGGGCCAGGCTCGCCCCCAATCCGGCGGCGGTTGGCGGGGAGGAGACGATCGGAGTCTGAGTCGGAAGGGCGCCGGGCGGTGTAGGGGTAGCGGTCGTCGGGGAAGCTGTGGCCGGAGGATTGGTTCGCGGCGTGGGTGTATCCGTGGCGGCCGGCGGTTGCGTCGGCCGGACAGTGGGCGACGGTGACCAGACGATCACGGGAGTCCGTGTCGGCACCGTCATGTCCTGGCCGGATCGCGACTGCGCAGGCGTGGCCCACGCGCGCGGGCCGGCCGCAAGGACACCAAGCAAGGCCAGCACCATCAGGCCGTAGCCCCACAGCCGTCTACTTGTGCGGTCTGTGCTCAATCCATTCTCTCCCCATCTATATTGAAGCCAAAGGCGAAATCCACGAAGGATCGGTCCGCAGCCATTCTCAATTTGACCGTTCGGCAAGGTCTCCTGACCGCCGCCGCCCGCACGCCTCGGGTCATGCGCGCCGCTCGGTCGGGAGACCTCACTCTAACTCCGCCAGATTGAGAATCGCTGATCGGTCCGCCGTCAGCTTGTCGGCTGGGCGATCACCACCAGCCGGTGCGTGTTACTGGTTGGCGGCCAGCAGGTGATCAACGTCACCTGGGCCGCATGGGTCGGCTGCATAAAACGCGCATTGGCGATGCGTTGCTCCAGCGGCACACCGGTGTCCCTGAGGCGGTAAAAGGCGGTGATCGTGTAATTGTACTGTTTGCCGGCCGCGTCGAATAGCTCGATCACGTGACCGTTCAAGACGTCCGACTGATCAGTGAATTCGTCGACCCTGGTGCGCTTGTCGTCATCCCAGGCCAGGCTGATCGGCTGGAAAACCCGGCCGTAGATGTTGTTGTGGCCGGAAATCACCAGGTTGCCTTGCTCGCCGAGCACCGCGCTATTCATGTGGTGTCCGGCCTGGTTTTCGGGAATGACCCAGTCGGAGCCTGGCCCATCGGCGGTTTGCACGACCCTCCAGCCCATCTCGACAACGGGCGCGTCGAGCTTCAGATCGGGGATCACGATGCGCACGGGAAGCGCAGGCGCCTCGGCAGTGGCCTTTGAGACGGGCGTGGCCTCAACCGCGGGAGATGCGGCGGCGATCGGGGCTGTGACAGGCTCCGATGTCGGCGCGGGCATGGAGGCTGTTGCCGTGGAACCCGCGGTGGGCTGCGGTTGGACTGGAGCCGGGGTCGCCGTGGCCGGCTGGAGTTCGGACGTTGCCGTCGCCGCGACCGGCGTCGGCTCTGGCAGAGGTCGATTGGGACTCTGACATCCGCCGATACCCAACACCAGCAGGATGCCACCCACGACGAGCAGACTGCTCAGTGGCCGACGCCACCTCTTACCGTAGGCCATTTGCACCTCAAAAGGCAGCATTCAGACGATGATTGAAGCTATCAACGCACATAGAAAATTATAGCATGAAGCTTTGACGCCGACAAGATGCGAAACCTGGGCAGCATCCAGGTGTCAGGGCACCTCCAAAGGCGAGCAGCATCCAGGTGCCGGGCACTTCCCAAGTGCCCGGCACCTCTAAGGCGAGAGTGAAAAAGACTCAATTTCCCCGATTTTGCCTCTTGACATCGAACACGTGTTCTGGTATGATAGTGAGTAGAACACCAGTTCGATCTGGTGCTCAGGGCAATCACAAGATTCGTGCACAGGAAAGGAGAATCCGATGCCGGCCCTCAGCTTTACGATTTCTGACGATTTGACTGAACTCGAATCCGCTGTGCTGGACCATCTGGTCCGCACCTTGCGACCCGGCTTCTGTCCCAGCCGGGAGGAACTGAGCCGTGGCGCGGGCCTGGGAGCTCGCGGCTATCGCATCAACAAGATCCTGGACAGCCTGGCTCGAAAGGGCTACGTGAGCCTGGCCCCGGGCCGTTCACGGACTATTGCAGTGCTCCGCAGGCCCGACGGCCGGCCCTTCCGTGCCGAGACGATCTGGGTCCCTGTGGTGGGGCTGATCGGCGCCAGCCAGCCCAGGCAAACGGCCAGTCAACCGGACAACGTCTTTGCGGATGAGGCGCTCGAGCTGACCCGAGGCCTGTTGCGCGGGCAGGAGAATGTCTTTGCGCTCCGCGTGTCGGGCAATTCGATGATCGACGCACTGGTGAACGACGGCGACATGGTCGTGTTGTCGAGCACGTCAGACATCCGCAACGGCGATATGATCGCCGCCCGGGTGACCGAAGACGACGGCCGCGAGGCCGCCACCTTGAAGTATTACTATCGCGAGAACGGACACGTTCGCTTGCAGCATGCCAACCCGCATATGGCGCCTCTTCCGCTTTACCGGCCCGAGCAGGTGGAGGTTTACGGGAAGGTCGTGCTGATCATCCGGCAGATGGGTTAGCGGCAGCAAGCCTGGATGCCGGGTGAGACATGCATGGCGCGAGGCTGCGCACGTGTTGCGTGTTCCGTACTGCGTGTTCCGTGCTGTACGGCGGCTCTTGCCCCTGACTTCACGCACCACGCACTACGCATTACGCTCTACGCACCACGCATCACGTTGGAGGTCAATCATGGCGCACAAATACGAGCTTCAAGCGGCGCGGATCGAAACGGTCCTGGGCGCGCACAAGGTGCCAGCCCGGGTGTGGCAGGCGACGGTGACGCCGCGTTTCGTGCGGTTCGACGTGACGACGGCGCTTGGCACGCGGCTGAGCAAGGTGAGCAGCCTGGCCGAGGAGCTCGCGTTTGCGCTGGGCGCGCGGGCGACGCGGGTCTACCGGGAGGGCGGGGTGCTGCACGTGGAGGTGCCGCGGGATACGACGCGGACGGTGGAGCTCCTGCCACTCTGTAGCCGACTGGCAACCGTGCCGCCTTACTGCGCGGTGCTGGGGATAGATGAGGGCGGCGCGCCCCTGCTCCTGCGGTTGGACAGCCCCGATGTGGCCCACGTCCTGGTGGCAGGAACCACCGGGAGCGGCAAGACGGCGTTGATGCGTACGCTATTGGCCTCGCTGGCGATGCATAATCATCCGGGACATCTGCAATTGGTGCTGATCGATCCGAAAGGGCGTGGGCTGGGGGCGCTGGCAGGGTTGGCGCACGTGTGGCGACCGGCGATGCTGCCCCCGGCGGGCCGGGCAGGCGTGGTGCAGGAGATCGGCGCGGCGGTGACGGTGCTGGAGGCGTTGGTGGCGGAGATGGCGCGACGAGATGCGGCGGGACGGTCGCTGCCTCGGCTGGTGGTGGCGGTAGATGAGCTTGCGGATCTGTTGCAGACGGGAGGCAAGGCGGTGGCTGAGACGCTGACACGGCTGACGCAGCGGGGCCGGGAGGCGGGGATCCATGTGGTGGCGGCGACCCAGCGGCCGTCGGCCGCGCTGGTGGGCGGGCTGATGAAGGCGAACTTTCCTGTGCGGCTGGTAGGGAGTGTCGTGAGTGCAGAGGATGCCAAGGTGGCGGCCGGGATCCCGGGGACTGAGGCGGAGCGGCTGCTGGGACGAGGGGACTTTCTGCTGGTGGCGAAGGGGCAGGTGATCCGTTTCCAGGCCGCGTATGCGGGGGAGTCGGAGCTCGCGGGCATCGTCGAACGCATCCGGGCCGGCGGCCGGCGAAGACGAGGGTGGAGCGGGGAGCAGGAAGGTTGGAGGCAAGGCGGTATTGCCATGCGCTCCTCCATCTCAGCTTCCCGCCCTGACGGGGGACCGCTATGAAGAAGGCGATTGTTCCGCTCCTGATGGCGTTTGGGGTCACGTTGGCGATCATCGTCGGGCAGCGGATGAGCACGGATGCGATGGCCGTAGTGATCGGGGTCGCAGTGGGGGTGGCGGCGAGCGTGCCGACGAGTCTGCTGCTGGTGGCGCTGCTGCGGCGCGAGCGGATGGGAAGCTGGCGGCCGGAGCCGCCTGCACAGCCGCCCGCATACCCGCAGCTTCAGCAGCCGAACGTGATCGTGCTTAACCCGGCCGATCTGCTGGGACAACGCCGGGAGCAGCCGTATGTCCCACTGCCGCCACCGGAGTATGCTCAGCCGGATGGCGGCCTGCGCCGCCTCCGTATCGTTGGTGATGACGACGAGTGGGAGGCGCGAGAATGATCGGCGCGGTGCGTCGAGCTTGAAGTGCAGGAGGACATGATGTCACGACGAACCAAGGATTTGTGGGTCTTTGCCACGCCGGACGGGTTCTATCCCCAGGCGTTGCGATGTGAGGGACGCACGCTGCGCGTGCTGCAGGTCGAGAAGGTGCAAACCCGCGGCCTCGAACGGCGTTACCGGGTGCGAACACGCGAAGGACGCTACGAATTGGGGCTGCGCATCGGCACAGGCGCCTGGCAGGTTCATCGCAGGCCGGGCTGGCTCGAGCGAGCCCGCTCGTACCTGGAGCGGATGCCGCGCTACCCGCTGCCTGCCTGGCGGCGACGCACGCGGTCTGCTGCTAAGACGACACAAGCCAGGGCGGCATCTCTCGCCGCGGGAGGTGACTATGCAGGTCGGCTTGCTTTGGTTCGACAGTGATCCGCAGCGCGGGGTGACGGCCAAGATCGAGGATGCCGCCCGCCGTTACCGGGAGAAGTTCGGGCAACTGCCCGATACGTGCTACGTGAACAGCGCGACGCTGAACACCGCGGTTCCGCCTCTGGTGTCGCCGCAGGTGTCAGGCAGGCTGCTGCGGGTTGTGCCGGCGGCCAACATCTTGCCGCACCACTTTTGGGTAGGGGTGGAGGAAAGACGGGAAGCGTGAGACGTAGAGCGTAGTGCGTGGAGCGTCAAACGTTGAAGGTCAAAGGTTGAAGGTCAAACGTGAAACGTGATGCGTTGAACGTCAAGCATGAGACGTGGGACGCGAAACGCAGAATGCAATACGCAATACGCAATACGCAACACGCAACACGCCTCACGTGCCGACACGCGGCAGGTGTCATTTGTCGCTCAGCAATTCCGCCAGCAGGATGTCCATCGCCTCGCGATCCCCCAGTTTTCCGGTCTTGATGGCCTCGTCGGCGGCGAGGATGTGAGCCATGGCCCGTTCCAGTTGGGCGAAGCTGTGCCGGTTGGCCTGGTTGATGAGCTTGGGCGCCGTCCAATCCGGCACATTGAGCGCGCGGGCAAAGTCGGGCGACCTGACCCCCTCAGCCTGGAGCGCCTTGGCCTGGATCAACAGTCGGTACTGGCGGGCGATCATGCCGATCAGACGCAGCGGTGGTTCTCCGTCGGCGTCCAGGGCGTGCTTCATCAGCCGTCCGGCGGTCGAGGCCTCACCCAGGCCCAGCGCATCCACCATCTCGAATACGCTGGCAGCGCGCGTGGCAGACACCAGGCGGCGCACGTCCTCGCGGGTAATCGTCCGATCGGGCGCATAGTCGGCCAGCTTGATCAACTCCTGGTCGAGCTGGCGCAGCTCGTCGCCCACAAACTCGGTCAGATCAGCGACGGCGGTGGGATCGAGCTTGACGTGGCGCAGGCGGGCGCGTTCCCGGATCCAGTCCGGCAGTTCGTTCTTGCGAGGCTTTTCGCACGTGACGATCTTGGCCCGGCTTGTGCGCACCAACTCCTGGATATGGCGCAGGATTGGCCCGCTTCCGGCGCTGTCTTCTTCCAGCAGCACCAGCTCGGCGCTCTGGGGCACGTGATCCAGGTAGGCCAGGAGCGCCTTGGCCTGTCCTTTCGCGGCCTCGGACGAGAGCGGTTCCTCGGCCGCGCTCTCCTCACCTTCGATCCGGGTCGCTGCCTTGCCGCGGCCCCTGGACGGCGCGACCAGGCGAGCCAGCAATCCCTCAACCACTACCAGCCGGCGCTCGGCCAGGAAGGGCAACGTGTCGCACGCGTTCTGCAAGTCAGCGACCGTAATCTGGCTGCCGTCCAGCCGCGTCGTGTTGAGTTCCGCCATTTCCGGGTCTTCGGCAATGGCCGACCGGATGGCCGCCAGCGCCTCCGAGCGCAGGAGTTCGGCGGGGCCGTGGATAAGGGTGATCATGGGCGCGCATCTTCCTGGCGAAGCGACCGGATCATAACGCGATGCCGCACTACCGGCCTCGCTTCCAGTGTGATCACGTCACCGATGCTCAGTCCGCTCACGTCGGAGCTGGTGGTGAGGTTCTTCTGCGCCCACCGGCCGACCGGCGCGGTGACGAGCATTGCCAGCGTGGCCCCCAGGATCGCGCCTGGAAGCCTATCCCACCAGGATCGGTTCCGCCCGCCGCTGCCCACCAGGGCCGCGACGCCGGCGAGCAGGCCCGCCGTGACCACGTTCGTGCCGCAGTTGGGATGTATCGCCAGCATACGCTCGCCGCGTTTCAGGCGCGCCAAAGCGTCTTCGGCGGCTGCGCGCAAGGTTGCCGCGTCCAGATTGCCGAAGAGAATGAAGCCCTGAAGATCGCTGCGGGCCGCGATGGGGACGCCGGGCAGCCGTCGGCTCAGCAGCGTGACGGTCGCGTGTTCGATGCCGTGGTGTTGGCGCAAGCGCTGCGCCAGCGAACCTGGAGCAATATCCATGCCGTTTTCTCCACTGGACGAAGGATGAACGACGGGCGACTCACCTTCAGATTGCTCGTCCCAGGTCGTTCGTCTGTCGTCTTGTCTTCACGCCATTCCCGGTATCTCGGCAAACACGTTGAGCGGCGCAGCGCACACACCGACTAGGCCGGGCCCTGTGTGCGCGCCCAGGACGGGCGCAATGGCCCCGGTGGGCAGAATGTGTGCGACGAAGCGTTGTGCCAGCAATGAGATCAATTGCGCCGCGCCGGCCGCGTTGTGTCCATGCAGCACTTGAAGCCGCATCGGCTGGCCTGTCCCGAAGCGCTCGGCCACGACTTCGGCCAGCTTCTGAATGCCCCGGTTCAACGAACGCTCTCGCGCATGCACCACGTAGGTGCCGTGCGTCTTTTCCACGCCGATGATGGGTTTCAAGTCCAGGATTTGCCCCACCAACGCCTGGAGGTGGCTGATGCGCCCGCCGTGCTCCAGATATTTCAGCGTCTCCAGCGTGAAGTACGTCTCGGTTGCCTGGCGGATCTGCCCGAGCGTCGAAAGAATGCGCTCCAGCGGCCAGCTTGCCTTGCTCATGCGCGCCGCCGCTTCCACCTCCCAACCCTCCGCGGCCGATAGGCTCAGCGTGTCCACAAAGGTCACGCGCGCCTCCGGCACCTGCCCGGCCCCCAGCCGCGCGGCGTTGAGTGTTCCGCTGAGACCGGATGAGATGTGAATCGAGAGGATGTCGCGGTCGCCGTCGGCGATCAGCTCGCGGTATGCGGCCGTAAAGTCGCCCGGCGCTGGCTGTGAAGTGGTGGGGAACGATTTGGTGCCCGCCAGCAGCTCGTAGAAGGCCGCCGGCTGGATGTCAACCCCGCTGCGATAGGTGCTGTCGTCCAGGGTGAAGGTCAACGGTACGCTGTGGATGTCCAGGCCCTCGGTTTGTTCGGGGGTCAAGTCGGCGCCGGCGTCGGTCAAGATGTGCATGTTCAGTCTCCAAGCTGTTCCCGGATCACGTAGATTGGTTTGTCCTGTGCCTCGTGATAAACCCGCATCACCATCTCGGCGATCAATCCCATGCTGATCATCTGCACGCCGAGGATCACCAGCAGCACGGCCAGGAGCAGGAGCGGCCGGCTGCCGATGTTCTGCCCCAAGAACAGCTTGACATAGGTCAGGTAAAGGCCGAACAGCACGCCCAGCCCGGCAGAAACCAGACCCAGCCGGCCGAATACCTGGAGAGGTCGGGTGGCGTAGCCCAGCATGAACCGCACGGTGATCAGGTCAAGCAGCACCCGGAAGGTGCGGCTGATGCCATACTTGCTCTTGCCGAACCGCCGCGCCCGGTCATTGACCGGCACCTCGGCGACGGTCACGCCCATCCAGCTTGCCACCGCCGGGATGAAGCGGTGCAGCTCGCCGTACAGGCGCACGTGCTTGACGATCTCACTGCGGTACGCTTTGAGCGAGCAGCCGTAGTCATGCAGCGCGACACCGGTGACGCCGGAGATCATGCGGTTCGCCATCATCGAAGGCAGCCGGCGGCTGAGGAACGGCTCCTTGCGGTTCACGCGCCAGCCGCTGACGATGTCGTAGCCCTCGTCCATCTTCGCCAGCAGCTTCGGGATGTCGCGCGGGTCGTTCTGCAGATCGGCGTCGCTGGTGATGACGATCTCGCCGCGGGCGGCCGCGAACCCGGCCGAAAATCCCGCAGTCTGGCCGAAGTTGCGGCGGAAGCGGATGATCCGCCAGCGCGGATCGCGTTCGTGCAATGTCTTCAGCCGTGCAAAGCTGTCATCGCGGCTGCCGTCGTCCACGACGATGACCTCGTACGTGCGGCCCGTCTCGGCCAGCGCGGCCGTTAGCTCGTCGTAGAGCGGCTCGACGTTGTCCGCTTCGTTGTAGAGTGGGATAACAACGGATAGGGCTGGGTTCATGGTCAATCCGATAGCGTGTCTACGCAACATCGGTCATGGAGCCAGTATCCGTGGCGGATAGCTCACCACCCTGGTTCTGTTTGTTGTATCCGATCTTGTGCTCCAAAAGCGCAAGTTGAACGGTCAATTCATCAGTTTCGAGATCTGCTCCCTCAGCGATTTCTTCGGGGATCAGAGCCTCGGAAGGAGACCGTGTTTCTGGCTCAAGGAGAGGCAACTGTTCATATATA
>Ga0172370_10009483_pt1 | contig 11369 bp, 8 predicted proteins | sample LakKiv5m_FD_114538 | JGI IMG/M metagenome (GOLD analysis project Ga0172370, IMG submission 114538) | Freshwater microbial communities from Kabuno Bay, South-Kivu, Congo - kab_022012_11.5m | ecosystem: Environmental > Aquatic > Freshwater > Lake | place: Democratic Republic of the Congo...
TTCCGAACAGTCGTTTTGTTGAAGCTGCAAGAAGGACAATATATATGTCAAAATTTTCAACCGAATAATTAAAAGCATGAAGAAATTGCTTTCTTGCTTTTATTATTCCTGATTTGTTTAATAATTTATCCGGTAAAGTATCAATTGGAATAAGAATATGAGATGTCTTATTTTGAAAATTAATAAAAAGAGGTTTATTGAAACCATTTCTTTTAAAATTCCCCATTGCCGATACTATATTATTGTGGCTTTCTTGACTAACTGCATCTGAAATAAACACTGTATCAGATTTCATTTCGCTTTCCTCGATATATAAATAAAAAAGGGCATCTTCACATTTACGCCCTTCTCTGAGGTATCGCTAAACACCCTGTATGAAAGCAAAAAGGAAAACGCCCCATTCTCGGGGCGTGCCTTCTTACCGTTCTCATACTTAAAAATTAGCGATTTTCTATCAAGAAAGTAAGTAAGACTACGCTTACTAATATTTCATTTTATTTTTGTTATGTCATAAATAAAATTGATTAAAATCATTAAACAGCAACTTCCATTTCATAAGATTTAACTTTTGGTTTAGGAATCCTCTTTGAATTTAGTTTCATACCTTCCAAATGAAACTCCAAAGCCTCTTTAATCAATTCCCTAACTTCTGATTCACTTTCTGCTACAGCCACACATCCGGGTAAATCAGGTATGTATGCACCATACGAATGCGGACCTTTTTCAATAATAACCGTATATCTCATTTTTATTCCTTTCATTTTAATTTAGCTTGCTTTAAAATACTGATTAAAGTTCCTTTTGGTATATCAACCGACAATTTCCCAGCAATAGTTACTGTCCCATTTTTGTCGGGATGTTTAAATTGTCTGTGACTTCCTTTAAATCTGTCTATATACCAGCCATCCATTTCAATTATTTCTATAATTTCCTTTACTTTCATATTGCATTTAAAGTTTAATAACTGCAGCAATGCTACGCTTACAAATATTTCTAAATGTTATTTTGCTTTAATTATAATAAATCCTAAAAAAATCAAAAAAAAAATACACAATAACAAAAATAAGTAATTCTGAGTAATAAAGAGTTATTTTTTTTGAAAATTTTCAGATTTTTAAAAAGTTCATTTCTCATGTAGCATCTTTCTTATAAAAGTTGATAAGCGTAATTAAATCTTCATTAAAAAAAGGAATTTGAATACGAGCGATGGAAGAGTTTTATATGTATATGTTACTTAAATGTATGGAAATAGAAGTTCTGTCTGCCTGAAGTATTTCTGCCATTTGATAAATACTCAACCATAGTGTATTGTATTCAAGTTTGACTTCAATTTGAATTGGTGGTCCTCAGTTTGGTAAATTATTATTTCACCTTTAATTCCTTTTTCATCATTTAATCCTGGTTAATGTTAAATCCGGCACTACAAATTTAACAGTTTTTTAGTAAATCCCTTATATCATTTCCTGGAAATATACTTCAGTTTATGGATAAAATCGTTTTCAAAGCTTATAGAAGCGAATAATCCGGAAGCCATATATTAACGGAGTGTTCTTCTAAATGATTAACCGATTAATTAAGTTAGTAATGAACTGATAAGAAGCATGAACTGTTGGAACTTAATCAATTAGAAATGTGAAGAGTGGTTAATAGTGGTTTTTTATTAATCCTATAAATTCTGAAATCAAGTAAAGTGAAAAAGCTGGAGTGCGATGCTGGATTTCTATGCACGCTAATAACATTCTGTTATTTCAGCTAAACAGCTAAACAATTCAACAATTCCAAATTAATACAAAAAAACAAAAAATTATTCTTAAAAAAGAAGATTGATTAAAGGAAAAATATTATGTAGATTTAGCATTTGCAAACATTTTCTTTATAGAACATTAAAAAAAAGTTTAATATTACGTAATAAAAATTTGCTCTAAATAGTTGTTAAATATTGTATTTATGTAATATTTTCCTTGCATGGTATATGAAAATTTTCTTAAATTGTACTGTCGTTAATTTTCTAAAATTAATTGTTAATAATAAGGAGTCAAAGACGATGTCAGACAAAAAAGCAGACCTGGCAGGACCAGGAATCAGTTCTTATCCCGAAGTTGCCAAAATACTTCCCGATAATTACAACTCGATTTTAAACAAAAAGGATACCGAAAAGGCTATCTACGCAGTGAAGGATTATATTGAAAAGTATTTATGTAAAGAATTGAATCTTTTCATGGTTCAGGTTCCACTTATCGTTACGAAGGAAAGTGGGCTTAATGACAATTTGGACCGCGACGGCTCACGCACACCGGTTGATTTTCCATGTGGACTTGGTATTGAACCGCGTCTGAATGCTCAGGTGGTTCAGGCAGCCACAAAATGGAAACGCCCTGCATTAAAACAATTTGAATGTGTTCAGGGTGAAGGTATTTGCACCGATATGCGTGCCGTTCGTAAAGATTATTTCCTCGACCATGACCACAGTTCTTACGTTGACCAATGGGATTGGGAAAGAGTGATGACAATGGGTGAGCGTAATCTCGATTTCCTTAAGGACATTGTTAGAAGAATATGGAAAGTTATTGTTGGTGCCGAAGAATATGTACAGACTTTGTATCCTCAGCTGAAAACACCATCATTCCCGAATTTACCAAAAGAATTAACATTCATACATGCTGAAGACTTATTGGCAAAATATCCCGATTTACCACGTAAACAAAGAGAAACTGCTATTCTTCAGGAATATCCCGCTGTGTTTATTATTGGTATCGGCTGGGTGCTTAAAGATGGTTATCCCCACGAAATGCGTGCCGCCGATTATGACGATTGGGTTACCGATACTTCAAAAGAAACCGGTAAGGACACTCATGGACTGAATGGTGACATACTTGTGTGGAACCACCTTACCAAACGTCGCCATGAATTAACTTCGATGGGTATCCGAGTTATTAAGGAAACATTAGTCAAACAGCTTGAAATTGCCGGTTTGTCTAACTATCTGAATCTGCCCTATCATCAGCAGATTATGAACGACCAGATTCCAATCAGCGTCGGAGGCGGAATCGGACAGGGACGAATTCAGATGTATATGCTGCGTAAGGCACACATCGGTGAGGTAACTGTTACTGTGTGGCCCGAAGAACTGAAACGTATTTGTCGCGATAAGAATATTCACGTTCTTGAATAATGAGAAGAACCACTTTTAATCCCCTCTTGAACAAGGAGGGGAAAAGGAAGTAAGAACCACCTACTGTTGAAAGTGGAGAAAAAATAAGCATAGTTTCTTTTAAGAAAAAAAATGCTTGTTCGGTTCGAAAAAAACTCAAAAGGAATCATATTATGAAAACGATAGCATCTATTAATTTTAAAGGCGGTGCCGGCAAAACAACTGTTTCGTGGCTTCTGGCTAAGTATGTTGCTGAAAAATTGAATAAAAAAGTACTTGTTGTTGATATTGACCCGCAAATGAGCTTGACATTGGCTGTTCAGATGGAAAATGACAACGGTGTACTGAATAAAAAATTCGAGCAATGGAACAGCAAACATAAGAACAATCAGCAGACATTAGCAGGCGTTATTGAATCATATCAAAAAAGCAAAGGCGACCAGTATAATTTTACGATTAGTACTTTGATTTACAAATTAACGGATAACCTACATCTGATACCATCAACTCTCGATTTATACTGGTCGGATTTTGATACTTATGACAAGGAGAAGGTTAAATGCTTTATCAAAACTTTTCTTTCAAAATTGGAAAACCGCGATAATTTTAATTATGATTATGTGTTCTTCGATTGTCCGCCAAGTTTTAATGCCCTGACTTATTCCGTGCTTTATTGTGCAAGTTCTGTCATCATTCCTGTTAATCCGGACGTTATGGCACTTAGGGTGATTTATCTGCTGATTGAAGGTTTGGTGAATAGGATGAAACCGTGCTGGAAAAATCAAAACATTTATGTCTTTATGAACAAAGCTAAAACTTTCGACAACCGATATCTCACTCAAGAATCAAAAAATTACTTGAATGAACTCAAACGTGTTAAAGCCAATTTAGATGAAAAGGGTATAAAGATTAATGTTCCGGATAGTTTTATCCCCGATTTTGTTGACATGAAAAGCGCAATACTTAACCATAACTTTCCGACTGTTTATGAAGAATTTTTCCATAATTTGTGGGAAAGTCTAAAAAATGAGTTGAAAAGTTGAAGAATAGGAAAAAAAAACTAATATAAAAGGGGCTGTACAATATGTGTTAACAGCCCCTGAATTTAATGACTAATTAATTTAAAATTTTCATCTTACTATAACAAATTTTTCACTTAAAGTTCTGAAACCACCTGAAGTCATCTTAATATTGTACACTCCCTGGGGAAATTCTCCGATATAAATAAATCTTTGATTCATCCCTGATGGAGAAAATTCATTAATGAGCTCACGGATTAATTGCCCCTGAAGGTCATACAGTTCGATTTTTAACCGACCATCATTTTCAGTGGAATAGACCAAATTGACATAATCTTCAGCCGAAGGATTCGGAACGATTTTCAAATCGAAAGGTTTTGTGATTAAGTCTTCAACAGAACCCGGGTCAACAGGTTTTGAAGTGCCTTTACCTTTCAAATTGCAAATGCTGTCTCCCTCGTATGCATCAGTAATAATATTGATGTCTATTGAATAATCTATCGTGTCAGAAGGAATAAAGCATATAGATTTCAGATACTCCGATTCTCCGGGTTTAATAGTAAATGGAATAGGTGGTACTGTGGGATGTTCAAGAATGAATGGAGATTTAATACCGCTTACACCCAGAACGGTCATAACATCAGAACCGGTATTATCAATTTTGAGTCCTTCAACGCTCATGTCTTCAATGCACTTTTTTGTACCGATGAGCAGGGATTTGAAATTCCAATCCTGAACTGCTACTACCGGGATAATACCCGAACCGGAAATGAGGAATTTATATTGAACGCATGTTGTTTCAACGAAGATTGTATCTGTTTCTGTTTTCCCGACTGACTGTCTGGTGGGAGTATAGGTTACATTGAATGTCAAATCCTGATTTGGAGCAAGCTTGAAAGGAGTTTGAACACCTGATAATGTGAAAAGAGTGCCTTTTTTGTATACTTTAGTTATAAGTAAACTGTCAAAATTAAAATTCTTCATGTTTATTTTAAGTGTACTATTTTTTGTAACTCTTACTTTTCCGAAAGAAAGTGAGTTTTTATCAAATGTTAGGTTGGTAGGTTCATACCGAACAGTGTCATAAGCCAGGTTACCGGCGCGGTCAAGCACAGCAACGATACCGGTGGCAGGTTTGCTGTTATCAATAAGGTTCAGAAAATATTTCTGTTTCAGAATTTTTAGCTGAGGTCTGAAACCTTTCGGATTATCAAAAGAAAATTGATAATTCGTTGATAGATTATCCATAAAAACGATATTGGCAATACCGGATTCGGTACTCGATTCAATAACATCAACGGAAAAATTGCCGCAAGTACCGGTTTGGTAATTTTAGGAGGATTAGCGTCAGTAATATCAAGTCTGTTATATGCCATATTCATTGGATAGCCGTAAGCATTAGAATTCTGGAAACCAACAATATAACCTGAAATTAAAGTTTTTGAAGTGATATAATGAGTACCGGGAGTGATGGATTTTCTTGTCCAGTAAATATCTGTGGTCGGTATGCGGTTAGCTAAGATTTTAGTATCGGTCTTATAAATTTCTTCACCATCAAAAGCTACTGATTTAAGTAATGTCCCCAGAGGGTCGTTGGGGTCACCTTTTGCAAATATAGTGACAGTGTTATCATTAAAGTCAGTTTCAACCGGAGTTTGAAAAACCGCATTTTTGGTGTATTGGTCTGTTGAAGGAACAACAACGTAGAAAGGAGCAAATCTCGAATCGCCGTCCCATTTATTCGAGAAAGAAATCTGAACAAGAAGAAAAGGTTTGTCGGACTGCCAATGGGATACACCGTAAATTGATTTTTTTTGGTTTGCATCATTGATATCAAGGATGGGCAGAGCCTCGGCAAAACTGCCTGCTTTTGAAAGCGGTAGGTCCTGACTTCCAATTTGCTGACCTGAAGTCATATCATAATAATCGCAAGTTACTTTTGTATTATCAAATAGAGCAACGGCTCTGAATAAATCACCTTTACCCTGACGATTACCGCTGGTCTTCCGGTCGTATTGAACGGTTACATATTCTTTACCGATGGTGCTTGCAGGTTGTATCATTTCATTCAAATGGTCTCTGTCATCCGGACAAATAGGAGGTACCAAAGTTCTTAAATGGAATGAAACCAAACCGAAAGGTTTATTAGATTTTATTTTTGAGCCGGTTATGTCGTATTCGCCTCTGGTTTTACCGTTACCACGAACCATGTAAGTCTGACCGGCACTCAAACTGACAGACCATGAGTCACCGATATCGTGTCCGCCCATTGTTTTGGCAACACCTTTGGTTTGTCCGTTAAGGTTAATAGTGATGTTAGTACCATCTTCGGATGCAATAACGATAAATCCGGCTCCTCGGGAACCTGGTTCGGAACCGGGACCGCCTCCGGTTTCATTATAATCCCAGTATCCGCAGTGAAAATATTCTTTGTCCCAATTACAAACGGGAACAGCCATATAGCCGTCAGCAGAATATTCTTTATCGTTCATAACGTAAACGCAGAAAGGTTCACTGGCAGATAACTTAATCCCTTTATTAGTGACCGTTTCGCTTTCCGTGCATTGCATAGTCCATCCGAAATCCCCTTTAATTGATGAGAAGGAAGTAGTTGAAAAAGCATCTGCTGCTTTTGTTTTAATAACACCCAATTCCGGGACTTCCATAGTTATTGCTGTTTTGCGGATAGGTGCACAAACAATTTCAAGACCTTTTTGTCTCAATGAACTTGTAGTAAGTTCATTCTGAGGAATAGCAACCCAGAATTCAGTCCCCAGATTTGAATTTTCAAGCATATACTCTGCAGGGGGTATCTGACCTAAAATTTTATTTGACTTATTCTTTTCAACTGACTGAGCTGAAGTTGATAGAAATATTATTGCTAATATTATCGACAATAGATTGTAACTTTTTTGCATAATGCCTCCAAAAAATAAATTTATAATCCAAAATTAAATACAACATCGTATTTTTCTTTCTGTTCTTTCAGGAGATAAGATAATCTGCCGCCGAGATTAAGCAGAAAGGGCCATGAGAATAAATTGAAATCGAATGATAAATCTCCACCAAATGATTTATAATTTTTTTCAAATTTAAAATATTCGTTTTTTCCTTCTCCATAATCAAAAAACAAATTTCCTCTGACTCTTTTAAAATAAATCCACTGTCCTAATGCTACATCAGGATAGTATATCGGAAATGTATAATCAGCCGAGAAAGAGTATAAATTATTATGAGTTTCGTAAATGTAACCCCTTGGGAAAAGGAAATTAATTCCAAAGGTATACCTGCTTGATGATACTTGCCAGCAATAGTTTCCTTTCAACTGTAGGCTGTGGTGCCTGACGATTCCGGGAAAATTTAACTGCAGATTGGTTTCTGCTTTTGTGGCATGAAATTCTGATTTGATTGGTGTATTAATGAATGAAATGTCTAACATTTGTGACCAAACCGGATAAATGTCCCTTTCGGTATAATGCCTGGTATTGATAAAATTGAAGTAATACCTGATAGGTACGAAACGTCCGTTCTCTCCGGTGTTGATGCTTCCGACGGTCTGAACAAGTTCGGCAGTTGCACCTATTTGTACACCTGTTGAATATATTCCCCTTGAAAAATCGAAGGGTAATGAAATCCCGACATTTGCATTACGTTCAGACCAGTAATCATAATGAGTTTCATTAGAATTTTCTTTTTTTGATGACATTCCCGTATATCCTATTCCTGCAGATATAACAGGGTAAATACCTCCATAAGATATTGATAAAAAGGTTCCGCCTGTATTTTGATTGATATTGTAACTGACACCGGCAGAAATCCGGGTTTTGCCCAATATGTCCGAAGATACAGCCTGAAGTGAGGGTTGCGGCAATGTGGGCAAAACCATCCATGAATGAACGTTAAGAATATTAAGTATGGGATAATATTCCTTTACAGGATAATTCTCTTTTGGAATATCTTTTTCATCGAATACATTTTTTCCTTGTTCCTGCGGAATCAGAGGTTCATAATACCTTATGCTCCTGTCTTCAACAGTTTCAATTGGAGTCCACTTTTCGGGTTCTAATGACATTTCAGCAATATCATAACCTTGGACGGAATAATCATTGAAGAGCATTCTTTTTGCATCTTTGGAAACACATGGATTAAAAGCACCGAATTTTCTTGAAGTAACCTGAAAACGTTTACCTGAACTGATATTTATAGCATAGATATTGTCAATACCCGAATAAGGTGAACTATACAAAATAAAATCATTAAAAAATACAGGGTCTGTGATATTCTCCCATGATTCTTGAATAACGTCCTGCATAACCGAATTATCAACGTTAATAATCGTCAATGCTTTTCCATTCAATTTCTGTCGAGTGTAAACAATCTTTTTACCGTCCTGAGACCAGGAGGGAGAAGTGATGAAATAATTTCCGAGATTCGGAAATTCGTTGATTTTTTTTCCGGTTTTCGAATCGAGTAAAAGTAACTTGGTGTTTCTTGTGAAATCGAACTCAATAACAGCTAACATTTTTCCGTCGGGTGATGGAGATGGTGACAGGTATCTTGTATGAGTTGTAATTCTATCATGACTTCCGGTCTTGGAATTTAATGTCAGGATTTCAGAATAATTTCTTGAAGACCATCGCAAATTCCAACCGATATCATTCCATGAAATAATATCACCTCCCGATTTTAGATATGGGAAAAGCAATGAAATCTGTTCAACAGTTTTTTCTTTTCCGTCGGGAAGGATGTTTATAAGAGTTGCAGGAACTCCTTTGCCGTATTTGATGGCATAAACATTTCCATTTGAAGCGTATTGAGGATATGCATAGCTAACCCAGTCATCATTATCTCTCTTGGTAAGTATTTTAGCATCTGTGAAGTTAAGTCCATCTAACTGCTTCTCCCACAAAAACTTTAACTCATCCATAGTTTCATCATAAGTATCGGCGGCACCTTTCCGGGTTTTGCTGTTCAAAGAATTTGTAAATGCAAATGGATAGATTGATATTTTTCCTGTTCTGGCAAGTGCTTCAGAAAACTTCATAACTCCGGATTCACGTTTAATATGAGTTGTCATCAGATAGCCTAAATGATAGATGTCAGGATAATAATCTTCGTAAGAGCCGCGCCAGGCTTTATAATAAGAATATGTTCTGCCGGATAACAGAAGTGTTCTGATTTCCATGTCGTAAGACGGCAGCCTCCCCCGCCCTGAATTGGTAAGAGCAGTTTCCGTCCCGACAGCATCTCCTTCGAGAACCCAATTCGGAACGGCTAAGGCTTGCATCAGCACTCTACCTGTTTCACCCATTAAAAAATACATTACTTTCGTGAATCCTTTGTTCAAAGCTTCATATTGAGCTACGTGCCTAATTTCATGGCTTGCGAGAATGTTATACCAGTCTCCGGTTCCAAGTAAAGGTGAAAGCGAAGAATTCTGAGGAGGTGAGCAGAACCATTCGGACATTCTTGGAGCAAGCCGGACATATCCGTTTGGGATAATTCCCTGATTGTTCATTAAAAGAGAAATTTTGGGTGGCTCGGTATTTAGTGTTTTATTAACAGAAGAGAAGGTAAACTCAAGTGTATTGGCTACTCTTTGAGCATCCTGAGCAAGTTCGGCTGGAAAAATTATTTCGTAGTGCGAAGTATTGATTTTTTTCCAATCAATACCAGGTGGATTTGAACCAAATCCCTGGCTAAAGATTTCCACTGAGCAGAAAATCAAAATAAGCAAAAAATATAGTATAAACGGGGAATTCCAAACCATTTGAATCCTCGAAAAAGCATTATTTATAAATTATCTTCCTGCAACAGAAAATTCATCCCTTGTGAAAATTTTAAGGTTTTCCACAAAGGCAAATATATGAAAAAATAATCTCGTACAAAAGGTTTTTTAGTGTAAATTAATTTGGATTTTAGGTTTTGATTTTGGTAAATAAGTTCGTAAGACTAATGAATCATGTTCAAAGTATTAAATTACGAGCAAGTGTAAATAAAATAAAAACAACCGGATAGCATATCAGGTTGTTTTTAATAGAGTTAAGTTATCGGTGTAATCTTTTGTAGATTTAAATAATTTAGGAAATTTTTTAATGCGTTATTATTAGATTCTTTGCAGGAATAATTACTTTGGAGCCAGTGCTTAAAGTATAAAAATAATCCCCCGAAGGGCAGTCACTGACATTCAAAATATTCATTCCCTGGTTCAGGTTTTGTGTTTTAATAACATTACCATTCAAATCGTACAAAATAAACAAAGCTTCTGAGATTGATTTCAGGTTTATAGTCAGTGATGTGGATGCAGGATTAGGGTAGAGAGAAACCGAATAAATTTCAGATTCATCCACTCCGGAGACGCCGACATAAAATTCCGCATCGAATGAAGTATTGTCTGAAGGAGTACCGTCAACCATAAAAATTATTTTTATTATGCTTGTACCTTTTGTTCCATTAGGAACAAGGTCAAGCTTCAATCCGTAAGAAGAAGTATCATTAGGCTTAATAGCATCAGCTTCACCGTTTGGCATTTCAAAATCTTCAGTTTTTGGAGGATAACAACTCTCACCCCAGCAAAAAGATACTTGATGACCCATTGTTAAACTTGTCATAACAAGCTTGACTTTAACATTTTTGGCAGTAGCAGAAGTATTTAGTACGTTGGCTTTCATTTCAACACTATAGTCAGTTTCCAAACCATAAGCTTTCGGGTCAAAAACAAGAGTTTTAAGACTTTGACTCTTTGAAATTGATGTTACTAAAAGTAAAACCGCTATAAAAAACATGAAAGAGCGTAAAGATTTAGACATAAATAATCCTTTATATTTTTAAAATAAATTTTCAAATAATGTTTTTTTGTAAAAGACGAATATGCAAAAAAAAAGTTATAATTTCAATCATTTAGATGTGTTAAGTAAAAACAAATATTATTTGGTATTTGTAATGCTTGTTTTAATACTATCAATACTCACATTTCCTCAATATTCAGTGTAAAATTTAATGTGATATTATCAAACATCTTCCATCTTGCAATTGCTTTGTATTACTGCGAAGAGTGTAAAAATATTCTCCTGACAACAAATCGTTTACATAAAATACATTGATTCCTTCATTCAGGTATTGTGACTTGATATAATTTCCTTTTAAATCAAACAAATCGAACATCAAACCTCCGGACGAATTGAGTTTGATTATTAAAA
>Ga0172370_10009486_pt1 | contig 11367 bp, 9 predicted proteins | sample LakKiv5m_FD_114538 | JGI IMG/M metagenome (GOLD analysis project Ga0172370, IMG submission 114538) | Freshwater microbial communities from Kabuno Bay, South-Kivu, Congo - kab_022012_11.5m | ecosystem: Environmental > Aquatic > Freshwater > Lake | place: Democratic Republic of the Congo...
ATGACGACCGGCAGATTCGGGGCAACGTTTGAGCCTGGTGCATGGTAGTTAAATGTTCGATTTACACTATTTGACATTACTGAGCCTTTGCCGTCAATTCCGAATAGTGATGATGAATACAATAACATAGATATTGTTATTATTATAATTCGATGGAGAAAATGTTTTTTCATGAGATTACCTGTGATAAATTGAAAATAGTTAATTAGTTTTTATTCATCGAATTAAAATTTGCTTAAATATGTTTTGCCCATTTTTCATTGTTATGTGAATAACATAAACTCCGGTGCAAGCAGATAATAAGTATGTTTTTTCATCAGTTTTTGTCGGGACTATTTGATTACCAAGCAAATCTGCAATTTTAACGTTTGTTACTTCAATTTCATTATTAATAGTGAATACTCCATCGGAAGGATTAGGTGAGACGGTCAATTCATGGTTTCCAACTTCGGTAACTTCATCTGTCGAACACTTGCCATTTAATATAATATAAGGAATCTTTGAGGTTTTCATTATGGAATTCTGATTTGTGACGGCTACTTCCAAGCCCTGATTTGCCAAACCCTCAAAAGTTCCTGAGTTTGTCATACTTAAACAATTTTTTGAACCTGCATCGAAAGAACCCCACCACCAATATAAATACCCAATGTTGTATTGCCCGCATAAATCCATAATCAAATGATAATTTATTGTGTTAGTACATTTTTCGCCTAAATCATAAGCAAATTCCCCTATAACAAAAGGTAAGTTTGATTCAAACATATTCTTGAATCTGTCAATAAGTTTGGTATCAGGAACGTCTTCAGTGAACCAGTAAGTATGGATTGAAAAGATTAATTTATGTTTGGGGTCTTGTGCAATAAGCTTGGAACCATTATTATTAGTAATAAAAAAACTCTCATCCTGTCCTGAAATTGTCCCATCTAACATAATTGGAATTTCTAAACCGGAACCTCTGATTTTAGCAACAGCGGTAGAACAAGCGTCGAAAAACTCTTTTTCATTGCTTTCTCCGTGTTCCGGTTCATTGGCAATGTTAAGAATAAGAAATCTTGAATGTTTCTTCAAAACTGCCAGAATATCCGGTTGTGTCCAGAACATAACGGCACTGTCCAAATTTCGCTGAATATTATTATGCTGGTCTGAATCTCCGTCGGTAAAATCATGAAGTTCTACGATTGGTATTAATTTTTGGTCTAATGCAGCCTGAATAATTGAATCGAGCAGGGTACTTCTCAAATTTTCGTAATAAGGATTTCCCTGATAATAGCCTGTATATTTTCTTTCCAAGCAAATTCTAACACAATTTGCTTTTGTTTTTGCAATTTCTGCAAATTCGGGGATACCGAAATTAGTAATCCAGATGTTTCCATTATTTACTCCGCGAAGAACAATAGCTTCACCGCAGCTATCTGTTAACGTTCTGCCGGAAACATTTAGAGCGCTGTGCCCATCTTGCGAAAAAGATGAATACTCGGTGATTAAGCAGACTAAAAAGGCAAATAATATCCTATAATGTAACTTGTTCATATTTTTCATTTTTAAACAACAATTAAGTAATTAGTTTAATATACGAATAAATTAAATCTAAAACAACATTAATCTACGACTGATTTTAAATGGAAGAATGCGATTCACTAAGTTATTGAATTATAAAGACATCAAATTGATTTTGTAAAAATATTAACAAAACCTAACAAAAATGTTTTTCGTCTTTAATTTTAAATTTTTTATGCCCTAAGTTAATTTATAAACATTAAAGGCACATGATATTCATTTTTAATATCAATCTTCGGATTAAGACGTTGATGTTATCAAAGAATAAGATACATCATTTCTTTCACCTACATAATTTTCAGAATTTTAGTTTTATTCCTGTTTTTCCCAAAATTTAATTAATTTATGCTTGAAAATTATGTAAAAACAAATTTAATTGAAAATTTATGAAAAAAGCCGGATATGTGGCTATTATCGGTAAACCGAATGCGGGCAAGTCAACCCTGCTGAATGCGTTTGTGGGCGAGAAACTCTCAATTATTACACCCAAACCACAGACTACCAGGAAAAAGGTAATCGGTATTTATACAAAAGATGAGACACAGATTGTCTTCATTGACACTCCAGGCATGCTCGAACCGAAGTATGAAATGCAGAGAAAGATGATGGAGTATGTCGAAGAATCTTTTGCCGATTCCGATGCCCTTTGTATGTTGTTCGACGCAACCGAATTCGAATCGGGATTCAAACTACCGGAGAAATTTATGACCGCTCTGAAAAGTTTGAAAAAGCCCAAGGTGCTTGCTATTAATAAAATTGACCTGCTAAAGAATGTGAAATTGGTTCTGCCGATGATTAAACATTTTAGTGAATTAGGAATTTTTGATGAAATCGTTCCGATTTCGGCATTAAAATCTGCCGAAACGGGTACTTTAATAAAACTTTTTGAAAAATACATACCTGAAAATGAATTTTATTATGACGAAGAATTTCTAAGCATTCAAAATGAGAGGTTTTTTGTTTCCGAATTAATCAGGGAGAATGTATTCAAATCTTTTGAGCAGGAAATCCCTTATTCCACCGAAGTTAACGTTGTGGAATTCAAAGAGCGGGAATTGGGGAAATGGTACATTTCAGCAGAGATTATCATCGAACGCGAGAGCCAGAAAATAATAGTAATCGGAGAAAAAGGAGCCAAAATCAAAGAAATCGGTGAAAAATCCAGGAAAGATATAGAGGCTCATCTGGGAATGCCTGTTTATCTTGAGCTATTTGTCAAGGTTCGGAATAAATGGCGTAATGATAAAAACCTGCTGAAGAGTTATGGGTATTAGGTGTTGGGTGTTGGGTGTTAGGTGTTAGGTGTTTGGTGTTGGGTGTTTGGTGTTGGGTGTTGGGTTTTGGGTGTTAGGTGTTGGGTGTTAGGTGTTAGGTGTTGGGTGTACAATGTCCGAAATTAAGAAGAGAAAACTCAGTAATTTGAATATTTCTAATGTTCCATGGCTTTCCTGTACCCGTCAAGCGTATCTTTTGCCGCCTTTTCCCACGAAAAATCAGCAGCCCTTATGAGACCTTTTCGGGATAGTTCATCTTTCAGTGAATCATCTTCAATTAGTCTCGCTATTGCATCACGAATTGACAGATATTTGTACGGGTCTGCATAAAGAACGGCATCTGCACCGATTTCAGTCATGCAGGAAGTATTGGACGTGATAACCGGACAGCCGCAGTTCATTGCCTCAACCATCGGCAGTCCGAAACCCTCGGCAAATGATGTGAAGATAAGTCCCTGAGCCGTATTGTAAAAATGAGCCAGATGTTCATTCGGGACATTTTTTAAATGAATGGCTGTTCCCGAAAGTCCGAACAAATTAATGAGTCTCTCCAAATAAAGAATATCTTCCCAGCATCCGCCCCCAAAAACGAGAAATTTATAATCAGACCTCAATTTTTTGGGAACTTCGCTAAGTGCATGCAAAATTCTGTCGAAATTCTTTCTTTTATCTAATCGCCCGACGAACATCAGGAATTTGTCTTTGGACGATATACCGTACTGCTTCAGGATTTTTTCATCCGGTGTAAGCTTAACAAATTCATTTGCTGAAGCCAAATAGGTGACTTGAATTTTATCGGGACTAACATAAGGGAACCTTTTCAGAATTTCATCTTTCACTGTATTGGTCGGCACAAAAAGCATTTTAGCTGATTTAAAAGCTTTAAGGTAACGTTTTTTGAAATCTTCCTTGTTGTCTTTGAATGTATCGTAAGCCCACTCATCTTCATAAAAAGGGAAAATATCATGAATGGTTGTAACGCTGTTTTCGATTATATCGTTGAAATAGCATGGATTTTCGAAATGGAACAAATCAACTTTTGCAGCATTCTTTTTTAGAAAATATCCTTTTCTTAACTTAGCTATGGGTGCTTTCGAAAGATTACCCAACATCACAGGATGTGGGAAAGCATTATGAAAAGCAAATTTTTCCGATTTGCCGAAATATTGTTCGAATCTTTTAGCTCTTCCATAGCTTGTAAATATATTTATACAAACATTTTCGTCTAATGAGTCGAAGCCGCGAATCAGGCTTCTCGTATAGGATTCAATTCCCGAATGACCAAAAAGGGATAAAGCTTCGAAACCGATATTTAGTGTGTTGTTTTTCAAGTTAAAAAATAAAATTTGTACAAACAACTAAAACAAAAATCTAAAATAAATAAAATTCCTGCTTTGTCAAAGGAATATGAAGATAAAGGAAAATTTCATTCCCGAAATTTCTCGGTTTTTTCTTAAATTGCATATTTTTCATTGACTTTTTAAAAATTAGTTATAAATCCAAAGGAACTTGTATGTCAGGACATAGTAAATGGGCAAATATTAAACATAAAAAAGCTGCCAAAGATTCTAAAAGGGGTAAGATTTTCACCCGAATAGCTAAAGAGATTACCATCGCTTCACGTGACGGTGGTGGCGACCCGGACATGAATCCACGCTTGAGGCTTGCCGTTCAGAATGCTAAAGCCGAAAACATGCCGAATGAAAACATTAAAAGAGCTATTCAAAAGGGAACCGGCGAAATTGAAGGTGTGAATTATGAAGAAATCGTTTACGAAGGCTATGCTCCTCTTGGAATCGCCGTTATCGTTGAAACCGTGACAGACAACCGTAACAGAACCTTTTCCGAAATCAGGGCTCAGTTCGGTAAATTAGGAGGAAATCTTGGTGAGCCGGGCAGCGTAGCCTGGAATTTTGACCGCAAGGGCGTTGTTACGCTCAACACTGCCGGAAAAAGTGAGGACTTTATGATTGAACATGTGCTCGAATCCGGTGCCGACGATATGGAATATGATGAAGAGGAAACGAGAATTATCACTTCATTTGAAAATCTGATTTCATGCAGCAAGTATTTCGAAGAAAAAAAGTTTGCAATCACTTCAAGCAAGTTTGAATATCTCCCAAAAACTACATTGAAAATTGAGTCTGTTACAGATGCAAAAAGAGTTATCAAGTTTATAGATGTAATCGAAGATATGGATGATGTGCAGAATATTTACGGCAATTACGAAATCAGCGATGAAATAGCCGACCAGATTGATGAATAGAAAATATTCTTTTTTCCATGTCATTTTAATCAGGATTGTAAATTAAGAAAGTTTTGATTATGGATTTGCAACTAAGAAAAATACATTTCATTCAGGAATTTCTAAGACTGAATAATGAATTAGTTATCAATAAGCTTGAAGAACTTCTCAGAAAAGAAAAAGCAAAAATATATTCAGAAGACTTAAAACCGTTCTCTCTTGAAGAATTCAATTCTATGGTTAATTCTGCTGAAGAAGACTCAAAAAACAACAGACTTGTCAATGCAATTGAATTGAAAAAGGATATTCGTGCATGGAGTTGAAAGTAATTTTGAATGATAAAAATGACTAATTTGCAATAATTTATAACTATTAAAAGAAAAATTAAATACTATGTTTGAACCTCAAAAAGATGCCATAAATATTATTAAGGAACGTGCCGAAAATTTGCGGAGGTTTCTTTGACATTGACAACAAAATTCTTCAAATAAAAGAACTTCAGCTTTCCACCGAATCTAATGGTTTTTGGGATGACTCGACAGCCGCCCAAAAGGTTATGCAGCAAATTTCCGGACTGAAAGAATGGATTGATAGCTGGGAATCCACCCATAAAACCGTTGAAGATGCCGAAACGTTAATCCATCTTGCCGATGAGGAAGGTGATGAATCTTATACCGGTGAAATTGAAGCGGAAATTAAAACTGCCGAACAAACTGTTTACGACCTTGAAATTAAGAATCTACTTTCCGGAAAAGACGACCACAGAACTGCTATTCTTACAATCCACAGCGGAGCAGGCGGAACGGAAGCACAGGACTGGGCAGAAATGCTGCTGAGAATGTACACCCGGTGGGGCGAAAGACATAGTTTCAAAGTCTATCTGGTGGATGAACTTGAGGGGGACGGTGCAGGAATAAAATCTGCAACAATAGAAATCGAAGGCAAATACGCTTATGGTTACCTAAAGGCAGAATCAGGTGTTCACAGGCTTGTTCGTATATCGCCCTTTGATTCCAATGCCCGACGCCACACTTCATTTGCATCCGTCTATGTGTATGCCGAAATTGATGATGATGTGGAAATCGAAATAAATCCCGTGGATGTTGAAATGGATACTTTTCGTTCGGGAGGCAAAGGCGGTCAAAACGTCAATAAGGTAGAAACAGCTGTCCGTCTAAAGCATATTCCTTCCGGTATCGTAGTCGCCTGTCAACAGGAACGTTCCCACTTTCAGAATAGGGAACGTGCTATGAAGATGCTGAAATCCAGATTATATCAGAAGAAAATTGAAGAAGAAGAAGCTGCAAAAGCATTAATTGAAGGCAAAAAAATGAAAATCGAATGGGGCAGCCAAATCCGTTCTTACGTTTTCCAGCCCTATACAATGGTTAATGACCACAGAACAGAAACAAAACGTACTGACATCCAGGCAGTTATGGACGGCGACATTGATGTATTTATCAAAGCCTTTTTGCTCTCAGGAGAGTAACGGAAAAAATTGAATTGATTATGATAATGATAGTCTTATTTATCTCTGTAAAGCGTTTCTCCTTTAACAAGCCATGAAAAACCGAATGCTATCAGGGCTACCGTTTCAAAAACAAGCGTGGGAACCCATTTTGCGGCAGAAGTATTTTCAAAAAAAACAAAAAATATCAATATACAAATTAACGAAAGAAGGATTAGAATACCGCAGATAACGTTTATTATATTTCGTTTCATTTTTTCTTTTGTCGGTTCGCCCTCACCTTGTTTTGTGAACAGAAATATCGAATTGTAAGCCAGCGCTATAAAAAACATTGCTGAAAAAGTTAAATGAATATACTCGGAAATGTTGTCATTTATTAGGAATGTCCCGACTTTGACTGCTGTGCCTAAATACATTGACGTTGGGAAAACAATTATTCCAAGAGCGAATACACCACTAAGGTTTGTAATAATGTTGTCCGTACTATCATAACCCTTGTAAGATATAAGAAACAGTGCGACAGTACCTAATATCCCGACAAAAATATCGCGGGAGTTAGTAAAATAATAGCTACTTATGGAACCCTTGAATGTTAATCCGTTTTGCAGAAATCCAATCAAGACTACCATGACAGGTAAACAAATACCGAGAATACCTATAACGCGACGCATAATCAGATAGGAAAGAATTAAACTTTCATCGCTTTTGGGAGGTTTCATTTTGCTATCCTTTATAATTGAATTTTGTAAAATGATTCGGTTAATTTTGAATTAAACCTTTAATTGATATAAAATTACAAAATGATTCATGGATAAACAAATCTTTTTCTGCAGCTATTAAGAATTCATTTTGAAAAGGGTATAATTTTATTTAAGTTTGGTTATTAACAAGTAATGGTAAATTATAATGATTTTAAAGTACTGTCATGTTTGCAATAATAATAAAATAAATTAAATCATTTAAAATGTGTAACATGTTTCAATTCAAGCAGTTCAGGTCATTTTCCCTTTCGGCACACGGCACGGAACACAAACCTTTTCTTTCGGAGGGGCAATTTATGCTGAAGTTTTTCTTGTTTTTGGTTGTGTTTGGAGGGATGTGGCAAGGAGCGGTATCACAACTCATTGATACTGTCTCAGTTTGGAAAAATACTGATGATTTTATAGCAAGGGTTGCAGAATTTACAAAAGATGACAATTACATTGTTGTAGCAGGAGACAATACTATTGATGTTCTTGAGGTTAAAACCGGTAAACTTTTAAGGAGTATAAAATCACCTAGTGAAAGGAGGATGATAAGAATTTCAAAAGATGACTCTCTCGTTTATAGTGTTGGTAGCGACCCTCTTATTTACGTACACAAAATAAGCGACTTGAGCGTTTACAAAAAGTATTCTCAAATGGACAGTGTTTTCAAGCATGATACAAATTTAACTTTTACAAGCGTTTCAGAGTTTTTTGATATTACAAAGGACAATAAATTTATAGCAATCAACTGGGAAAACAGAGGATTTGGAATATACGACCTTGAAAAAGATAGTATCATTTACCATGAACAAATTAAAGAAATCACTGGAGAAGGTCTATGCTACAAATTGAAATTCTTTCAAAATGACAACAAGTTAGCCGTTGCAACTAACGACGGAGTTCTGCTCTACAATACAAAGACTTTCAAGTTAGACAGAACTATCGGTAAGACAACTTACGGGAAAGTGATGGACTTTGATATAACGCCAGACGAAACCAAAATTGTTACACTTGATATAAAAGGTGAAACATTAATTTGGGATTTGCAAACAGGTGAGAAATTATTCCTTTGTCCACTGGGATTTTATTTAAATTTAAAAATATTTAATAATAATTATTTTTGGACATGCACCTACAGCACAAGGGGAATTCAAATTTGGGATATGAAGTCAAATAAAATTGCTCAGTCATTTTCTTATCACTTTGGTAATTTTTATAATTGGTCTAACAATAGAAAGTATACATTCATGGCGGGAGAAGATGCCTACTATCTTATAAATAATGATAAATTATTATCAATTATTGATTTTGAGAAACGGACTTCTATAGAATTATTTCCGAATCCAGCCACGGGTTTGATTTCTCTCTATTATGAAAAATCAAATGACGGCAACTTGTCGTACAAAATTTCTGATATAACTGGAAAAATAGTAGAGAGCAAGGAATTGGGATTTTTCGTTTCGGGAATGCATAGCATTTCGATAGATGTTTCTCAAATCCGGATGGGTACATATTTTCTTTCTATTATTTCCAATTCAAAAATTGTCACATATAAATTTTTGAAAGGGAATTAAAATGAAAAGGATATCACTTTTAATATTGTTGGTAACAATCACTTATTGTCAGGATTCCATAGTCCTATATATTTGACCCGTCAGTAACACAAAGTATATATCACCAAATCATAGTCCCATTGGAACGACCTGTTAGTAATAAAAAAGAAACCCTTCAGTGAACTCCCTCTCCAAGCATGGAGAGGGACGGGGTGAGGTTGACAGGGCTTCCATCCTAAATAGATTTAGCTCCAATTAAGTTGATTTTTCGATTCTAAAGATGAACTCCACTTACCAAATGGAGTTCATCTGAAATACCGGTATCGCATAGCGATTAAATTATGGTAGCACATCGAATTATTCGTTTGATTGTTATCGCGTCAGCGATTATATTATTTCTTTTTTTTGGGCTTAAAATGCTCACAAAAAGAGTTGGGCTTAAGCCCTAATGTGTGTGCACATAATATTCCTCCACGAGCTAAAGCTCGTGGCAATTCATCATAAATCATCAATCTAATTCTTTGCTCTTCAACTTCTTAGATTATTCCTTTTTCAAATTTTCCCTGAAGATTCGTGAGCATGTCTTTTGTCATGGCATCCAAATCCCAAGCAGGTTTCCAACCCCATTCCTCGCGGGCGGCTTTGTCGTCAACGCCATCAGGCCAAGAATCGGCTATTGCCTGACGGAAATCGGGCTCGTAATCAATTGTAAAATCCGGTTTGTATTTTTTGATTGAGTCTGCAAGTGTCTTTACGTCAAAGCTCATTGCACCGACGTTAAAGTCGTTATGATGCTTCAGCGTGTCAAACGGAGCAACCATTAGGTCAATTGTTGCTTTTATGCAGTCGGGCATATACATCATTGGGAGACGGGTTCCTTCCTTTACAAAGCAAGTGTAATGATTTTTCTTGACGGCTTCGTAGTAAATAGCAACTGCATAATCAGTAGTTCCACCACCGGGAAGCGTTTCGGAAGAGATGATACCCGGGTAACGAAGACCGCGGCAGTCAAGCCCGAATTTACGGACATAATAATCAGCAAGAAGTTCTCCGCAGACTTTTGTAATGCCATACATTGTTGTTGGTTTCAAAGCTGTTTCCTGTGGAGCGATTGCCGGAGTACCCGGACCCCATACTGCTATCGAACTTGGCATAAAAATCCTTGCCATTTCATATTTGACTGCAAGGTTAAGAATATTGATAGTTCCGTTCATGTTAACGTCCCAGCACATCATGGGATTTTTTTCACCGACACCTGAAAGTATGGCAGCCATGTGAACGATAGTATCTATGTCGTATTTTTTAATCATTTCCTCAACGGAGTCAATGTTGTTAACATCAATATAATGGAACGGACCGGATTCTAAAAGTTCTTTGCTGGGTTCAGTCTTGCGACCGGTAGCAATAATGTTTTCGGCACCGTATTTTTTGCGAAGTTCAAGAGTTAATTCCGAGCCAATCTGACCGACAGAACCGGTAACAAGAATTTTTTTAATTTCTTTTTTCATGATTTTTCCTAAATGTAAATGAACACAATTAATTTTTGAACGAGATTACAGCTTACAAAAATAATTATAATTTGGCTGATTCAATAATGAAATTTTTTAATTAAATCTTTTAAATTTTAGTTACATTTGAAAAAGAGAGAATTGTAAAAACAGATTTAATAAGGAAAAATGGCAAAAGTTTTGATAACCGGCGGAGCAGGATTTTTAGGCTCTCATCTTTGTGACAGATTTATAGCAGAAGGCGATTTTGTTTATTGCATAGACAATTTTATTACGGGTTCACCAGACAACATATCGCACTTATTCGGAAATCCTAATTTCAAATTCATTCATCACGACGTAACCGAGTTTACATATATACGGGGAGAAGTGGATTACATACTTCACTTTGCTTCGCCGGCATCGCCGATAGATTATCTCAAATTACCGATTCAGACTTTAAAAGTCGGCTCGCTTGGCACACATAAAACATTGGGTTTGGCAAAGGAAAAGAATGCAAGATACCTAATCGCAAGCACAAGCGAAACTTACGGTGACCCTGCTATTCATCCGCAGCCCGAATCTTACTGGGGTAATGTTAATCCGGTTGGTTATCGTGGCGTTTATGACGAAGCAAAAAGATTTGCCGAAGCGATGACAATGGCTTATCACAGGTACCACGGTCTTGAAACAAGGATTATCAGGATTTTCAATACCTACGGACCAAGAATGAGACTTAATGACGGCAGGGCTATTCCTGCCTTTATTACTCAGGCCCTGAGCAATGAAAATGTTACGGTATTCGGCGACGGTTCGCAAACGCGTTCGGTATGTTATGTGGACGATTTGGTTGAAGGAATACGCAGATTGCTTCTTTCCGATGAGGTAGAACCGGTGAATATAGGTAATCCGGATGAACTGACGATGCTTGATTTAGCAAAGGAAATAATTGAACTAACCGGTTCAAAAAGCAAGATTATTTACGAAGACCTTCCGGCAGACGACCCGAAAGTTCGGCAGCCCGATATTACAAAAGC
>Ga0172370_10009488_pt1 | contig 11364 bp, 11 predicted proteins | sample LakKiv5m_FD_114538 | JGI IMG/M metagenome (GOLD analysis project Ga0172370, IMG submission 114538) | Freshwater microbial communities from Kabuno Bay, South-Kivu, Congo - kab_022012_11.5m | ecosystem: Environmental > Aquatic > Freshwater > Lake | place: Democratic Republic of the Congo...
ATAAATATCCAAACCCGTTTACTCAAGAAGCTATCGATAACATAACCAATCAACGGTTTAACCAGCCAGGCAAAGGTGGTCAAGCTGCCAATAAGCATAATCTTTTCCGGAGAAAAATTCAAAGTCTCCTTAAGATAATAAAATAGCCCCTGGCTCGGCAGCCCTTCGATACCTTGGGTAAAATAAACCGCACTGCTTAAAGCGAATATCCAGAATAATTTTTTATTTTTCATATTAAAATAAAATAGGGGAGGTTTAAACCTCCCCTATTTTTATAATTGATCTAATTTTATTTGACTTTTACGGCATCCGGTTTAACCGTTTCTACTGGCGCTGGCGCGATTGGCGCGGCAGCCGGCGCTGCGACCGGGATTTCAATCTTTGGTTTTAGAACACGCGCATCGCGCATTAAAGATTTACTCTGCCTAACCGATAAAACTGCCAAGAATAAACAGGTAATAAAAAAAACCACCGACATAATCGTCGTTATCCGCGTAAGAAAATCACTGGTCTTGGTTCCAAACATCGACTCCACCCCGGCAAAACTCTCCACTAACCCCGCGCCTCTTCCGCGCTGAATTAAAACTAAGCCAATTAAAACTACACAGGCAATCACATGAATTATAATCAAAAATGTCATCATTTTACAACCTCGCTGGCTAAATTAACAATTGCACTAAAACTCTCTGCCTTTAAACTTGCTCCTCCCACTAAAGCGCCGTCCACATCCGGTTTACTGATTAACTCCTTAATGTTTTCCGGTTTCACACTGCCGCCATACTGAATTCTGATACTCGCAGCCGCTTCTTCCCCATACATTTTCTTTAACAAATCCCGAATATATTTATGCACTTCTTGCGCCTGATCCGCCGTAGCGGTTTTACCGGTGCCAATCGCCCAAACCGGCTCATATGCAATCACGGTTTTAATTATATCTTCGGCGCCAATCTCCGCCAGGCTGCCTTGAATATGATTTTGAATAATTTTAAAGGTATCGCCGGATTCTCTTTCCCGCAGATTCTCCCCCACGCAAATAATCGGAGTCAGCCCATGCTTTAAGCAGGCATTAATTTTTTTATTTACCGTCTCATTCGTATCGCCGAAAAACTGCCGGCGCTCAGAATGCCCAACAATCACATACTGGCAGCCCGCATCCTTAAGCATCGCCGCAGATACCTCTCCGGTAAAAGCCCCCTCCTCCTGCCAATAAATATCCTGGGCACCGATAGCAATATTACTATCTTCCAAATCATCCGCCAAATAGGCCAATAAAGTATAAGCCGGACAAATTACGATATCCAGATTTTCAATCTTATAAAGCTCTCTTTTTAAAGCCACGGCTAATTCCTGGCCGTCTTTAATCGTTTTATACATCTTCCAATTTCCCGCGATAATTGATCTTCTCATTTATTCGTCAGCGCAGCAATACCCGGCAAAGTTTTCCCCTCTAAAAACTCCAGGCTGGCCCCTCCTCCGGTTGAAATATGTGACATCTTATCCTCTAAATTAAATTTAGCGATTGCCGCAGCCGTATCCCCTCCGCCGATTATGGAAGTTGTTTTTAAGGCCGCAATAAATTTAGCCACCTCCAGCGTTCCCTTGCTAAAAGCATCCATTTCAAAAATTCCCAAAGGCCCGTTCCAAACAATGGTTTTAGCGGATTTTAATTTCTCCTCAAATAATTTAACTGATTGCGGCCCGATATCCACGGCAATCTTACCATCAGGAATATCCTGGCCGACAATTTCAGTTTTGGCCAGAGCATCAATATTATCCACCACCACATGATCAATTGGCAATAAAATTTCCTTATTTAGCTGTTTAGCTTTATCTAAAATAGACTTGGCTATTTCGAGCTTATCTTTTTCCAGCTTGGAATTACCAATCTGCCTGCCCTGCGCCTTCAAAAAAGTATAGGCCATGCCTCCACCCACAATAATCGCATCGCACTTCGGCAGCAGATACTCAATCACTCCAATCTTATCCGTAACCTTGGCTCCGCCTAAAATAACCATAAACGGCTTTTGCGGATTACTCACTGCTCCACCTAAATATTTAATCTCCTTTTCCAGAAGAAATCCCGCCGCTGATTTTAAAAAATGCGTAACCCCTTCGGTAGAAGCATGCGCCCGATGCGCTGTGCCAAAAGCATCATTAACAAAAATATCCGCTAAAGAAGCTAATTGTTTAGCAAAATTAGCATCATTGGCCTCTTCTTCGGCATGGAAACGTAAATTCTCCAGCAAAATTACCTTTTCTTTGGATTGATCAATATTCTGCTTAATATTCGCCCCTACGCAATCGCTTAAAAATAAAACATCCTGGCCAAGCAGTTCTTTTAAGCGCACGGCGATCGGCGCAAGGCTGTATTTAGCCACTACCTTGCCATCCGGACGGCCTAAATGGCTCATCAAGACTATTTTTTTAGCGCCCTGCTCTAAAATATACTTTAGAGTCGGTATCGTTGAGCGAATACGCGTGTCATCAGTAATATTAAGGTCCGCATCCTGCGGCACATTAAAATCCGCCCGCACCAGCACAGTTTTATTTTTTAAATCAATATCTTTCAAAGTCAACTTCGCCATCTTGTTTATAGCCCCTTCTTAATAATATACTCGCACAAATCCACTACGCGATTAGAATAACCCCATTCATTATCATACCAGGCCAACACTTTCACAAAATCATCCTGAATGATCTTAGTAATCTTAGCGTCAACCACTGAACTTAATGCGCAATGATTAAAATCAATGGAAACTACCGGATCCTCAGTATATCCCAGTATCCCCTTCATTGGGCCTTCTGCCGCGGCCTTAAAAGCCGCATTCAGTTCCTCGACTGTGGCTTTTTTGGCTAACATTACGGTTAAATCAACGACGGAAACATTCGGCGTAGGCACACGAATCGCAAAACCATCCAGCTTACCTTTTAATTCCGGGATGACTAATGAAATCGCCTTAGCGGCTCCGGTTGATGTCGGAATCATCGAAACAGCCGCAGCGCGTGCGCGGCGTAAATCAGAATGCGCCATATCTTGTATCTTCTGATCATTAGTATAAGAATGAATCGTGGTCATTAACCCTTTCACAATTCCCCAGTTATCCTGCATAATCTTAGCTACCGGAGCAAGACAGTTAGTCGTGCAGGAAGCATTAGAGATTACATGATGATTCTTCGGATCATATTTACCTTCATTCACTCCTAAAACAATGGTAATATCCTCACCCTCAGCCGGAGCGGAAATAATAACTTTTTTAGCCCCGCCTTTGGTAATATGATTTTCCGCGCCTTTTACTTCTTTGCCTTTTTTATTTACACCGTCTTTCTTAATGGTAAATAACCCAGTAGATTCTACGACGACCTGGACACCTAAATCTTTCCAGGGCAGTTCCGACGGATCCCTTTTACTTAAAACTTTAATCTGCTTGCCATTTACCGAAATGACATCATCGGCCGTAGCTTTTACTTCCCCATTAAAACGTCCGTGCACAGAATCATATTTAAAAAGATAAGCATTGCTCTTGGCATCGGTTAAATCATTAATCGCCACCAGCTCGATATCTTTGCTATTCTTCTCTAAAATTGCCCGCGCCACTAACCGCCCAATCCTACCAAAACCATTAATCCCCACTTTTACCGCCATCTGAATCCTCCTCTTTATATGTTTTTTACCGAAACAGTTTCCCAGCTTATGCAGCCTTCAAATACTCCGCAGCCAATTCCGGTGAGGTAGGATCAAGATAAAATCCCGTTCCCCACTCAAAACCGGCTACTTGCGTTAATTTAGGCATTATCTCAATATGCCAATGATAATACTCTACATCGCCTTCACTATTAACCGGCGCAGAATGAATTATATAATTATATGACAAATTTACAAATACTTTTTTTAATTTCGCTAAAGTGTCTTTTAGAATAGACGCTAACGCGGAAACCTCATCCCCGGAAACATGACAAAAACATCCGCTATGTTGTTTGGGCATAATCATAATCTCAAAAGGGAACCGCGAAACAAACGGACAAAATGAAATAAAATATTTATTCTCCAAAATTACCCTGAGCTTATCGCTAATCTCCTGGCGGATAATATCGCAATAGATGCAGCGTTCCCGGTAATTATAATAATCTCGCGCTCCGTGAATCTCCTCCAGCGCATTCTTCGGCACCATCGGTAAAGCCACTAACTGCGTATGCGGATGTTCTAATGAAGCTCCGGCGGATGAACCATAATTACGAAAGATCATAATATATTTAAAACGGCTGTCTTTTCTTAAATCTGCCGAGCGCAGACAACACATCTTTAAATAACTTTCAATTTCGCCAAGTAATAAATCAGGAATATCTTTATTATGATAAGGAGTTTCAATTAAAACTTCATGCGCGCCGATACCGTTAGAAAGATCATAAATTCCCAACCCGCGCCGGTCAAGATTTCCTTCAATTTGCAGCGCCGGGAATTTATTCGCCACCACCCGCACCTGCCAACCCGGGCTATTTACGTCAGTAGAAGAATCACGGTAACAATTTATCTCCGGCGGAGTCATAAATTCATTGCCATAACAAAAAGGACACAACCCGCCCTTAGAGATATTCTGCTCGTATTGAAAATCTTCCGGCTTATTCGGATGATCCGTATCCACAATCACCCAGCGGCCGACTACCGGATCCCTTCTTAATTCACCCATTAAAGCTCTACCTCTCTTAAAAACTTGGCCGTTTCTTCCGGAGGCAGCGGACAGATATAAAATCCCGTGCCCCACTCAAAACCTGCAATCTTCGTTAAACGCGGCATAATTTCAATATGCCAATGATAATCCTGATCAATCGTTTTCCAATAACCCGCTTTTTGCCGGCGAAACGGCGCAGTATGAATTACATAATTATAATCCGGGTCATTTAAACCTTTTTTTAATTTCGAAAGCACCGCTTTAAGCACGCGCGCTAAATTTCTCCTGGCTTCGGCATCCATACAGGTATAATCACAGCAATGCTTTTTCGGCAGAATCCAGGTTTCAAAAGGAAAGCGCGCCGCAAAAGGGCTAACCGCGACAAAACCATCAAAATCTAAAATTATCCGTTCTTTCTGAACTAACTCCTGCTTAATCAAATCACAAAAAACGCACCGCTCATGATAATCATAATACTGACGCGCCCCCGCCAACTCTTCTTTTACGCGTTTGGGGTTAACCGGCGTAGCGATTAATTGCGAACGCGTATGCCGGATCGCGCCGCCGCCTGAACCTTTGCCATAATTCTTAAAGACTAAAACATATTTAAACCGGCTGTCCCTCTCTAAATCAATCAATCGGTCAGAATAGCAATTAAGTACTTTAGCAATCTGTTCTTCGCTTAAATCCGCCATATTGGCGATATGCTGGTTAGTTTCAATCACTACCTCATGCGCGCCGACGCCATTCATTACGTCATAAAGTCCGTTTCCCCGGCGATCTAAATCACCTTCCACCCTTAAAAATGGAGCGATACTGGGAACCACGCGCAAATCCCAGCCTGGGCCATTACGCGTAGAATTACGCGGGCGGAGAGCATAAATTTCAGGAGGAGTTTTTGCTTCTTTACCTTCGCAAAATGGACAGGCCTTCTCTTCTTCCGGATCATGGACATGGCTGGAAAACTGATCCGGCCGGCGAGCGCGCTCTGTGGCAATAATTACCCACCTACCGATAATTGGATCTTTCCTTAATTCTGGCATAGAGTTTGATTATAGCAAAAGTCCCGGAAGTTGCAACAAATTTTTAAATCGGCGTTCAAATCGGCGTTCAAATCGGGGACAGCCATTTTTAAATCATAATAGAAAATAAAATGGCTGTCCCCGATTTATTTTAATATCTCCCCCGCCACAAGCTTGTGTCCGATAATAAAACTTCCCGCCGACATGCGTTTTCCCGCTTCCAACTGCAGTTCTTTAATCGCTAAAAATCCCCGAGCGCAAGCCACAATAATCAGATCTTTATCCGCCCTCACTACTTCGCCCGGCAAGGGCTTATGATTCGGAAATAACGGTAAAACATCCGCCTGAAATATTTTAAGTATTCTACCGCGATATTTAGTAAATGCGCCCGGCCAAGGTAAAAGGCCCCGGATCTGATTATGAATATCAACTGCCGATGCGCTCCAATCAATTAAACCATCTTCTTTTTTTAACTTGGGAGCGTCGATAACTTTATCTTCATCCTGCTCCACTAAATGATAACTGCGACTGTCAATAATTTTAAGCGCGTTCATTAAAAGCTCGGCTCCGCAATTACGTAATTTTTCCTCGAGCGTCACCGAGGTGTCTTTATCTTCAATCTTGACTTCTTTTTGCATAATTACCGGCCCGGAGTCCATCTTAAGCGTGACAAACATAATCGTCACGCCACTCTGATTGTCTCCATTGATGATCGCCCAATTAATCGGAGCCGCTCCCCGGTAGCGCGGCAAGAGTGAGGCATGAATATTCATCGGCATAATCTTAGGGATATCCAGCAGTTCTTGAGAAAATATCTGGCCATAAGCCACAATGACAAAAAGATCGGCATCCAAGTCTTTAAGAAATTTGACAGATTCTTTAGATTTGATATTTTCCGGCTGGAATATTTTAAGTTTTGCCGCATTAGCGGTGCTTTTGACATCCGTGCCGCGCATCTTTAAATGCCGGCCTTTTTTCTTATCCGGTTGGGTAACCACGCAGGCTACTTCGTGCTTGCTTTTAATTAAAGCTTCCAGGGCCGGGACGGCAAAATGTGCGCTGCCAAAAAATATTATCTTCATATTAGTCCTCTTTAAACCGGATCCACATCCACGCTCACTATTATACCTGAAAAATGATACTCTTTTAAATGTAATTTTAAAAAATGGCTGGCTTTCTGAACATTAGATGCGCGCATTAATATCTGATAATAAAAATTCCCGCGCAGCTGTGCCGGCTGGCCAGGATTAAGCGAGAGCATTTTAAGGCTAGTGGTCTTAATTTTATTTAATCTGGCAAATAAATCACTCGAGGATTGCTTAACCTTCTCTAGACTTTTCCCCCTTAACTTAATCAGAATCATGTGCTTAAAAGGGGCGAAATTTAACTGCTTGCGTTGTTTTAATTCCTCATTATAAAACAATCCAGTGTCGTTTTTAATCAGCGCCTGGAAACAATGGTGGTTAGCATTAGCGCTTTGAATAATTATCGTCTGAGAAGTTAGGCTGGTTAACCCCATCAACAGATTAAAAGTTTTCTCGGCCGCGCGAAAATCTACCCGATTAAGCAAATTATCAATCGCCAAGACCCCGATTAAATCAAAACTATTTTCCGGATGTTTGATTACCGCGCTCGTTGCCACAAAAATATCCACACCCAGACGAGCCTGCGGGAAAATCCTCGCCAGCTCGCTTTCGACTTTTTCAGTGCCCATCCCGGAATATTTAATATAACCAGTATTACAACTCGGGCAAATCTTCGGTATATCCATCTTAAAATTACAATGATGACATTTTAATTTTTCTTCGTCAAAATGAAAAACTAAATTGATATTACAACGCGGGCATTTTAACGCTGCGCCGCAATTATGACAGGCGGCGCTGGTGGCAAAACCGATGCGGTTAATCAACAACAAAACTTTACCCTTTTGCGCTAAAGCTGCCGCAATGGCATCAATAAGAAATTTGGAAAATAAAGTTTTGCTTTTTCTTTCTCCATAAGGAAGGCGGCGTAAATCAATAACTTTAACTTGCGGATACTTAGCTTTAGGCAAAACAAATTCAAATTTGAGCTTGCCTTCTTGCGCCAGATAAAAACTCTCCAAAGAAGGAACGTAACTGCCCAAAACAACCTTTGCCCCGCAAATTTCTGCGCGCATTAAGGCTACCTGCCTGGCATGATAATGCGGAACCTGCTCCTGTTTATAAACCTGATCCTGCTCCTGGTCAATTATAATTAAACCCAAATTATTTACCGGAGCAAAAATGCTCGAACGCGTCCCGGCCACCACGCAATGTTGCGCCTGCCTAATCTTTTCCCAGGCCTTTAGCTCCTTAGCCTGCTTGCGAAAACTTAAAAAAACCTCTATCTCTAAACATTTTTCAATTAATTCCTTAGCCTTTTGCGCCTCCAAAATATCGCTAAATAAAACAATCGCCGATTGCTTAGCCGCCAAGACCTCTTTAATCTCTCTTAAATAAACCGGCATCCGCTCCTGCCCCTGCACAAATCTCACGTCATTGCAATCCCGCCTACTCTCCGTCATTGCGAGGAGGGCGTAGCCCGACAAAGCAATCTCTTTTCCTTTCCTTAGCTCCTCCGGCAGCGCGGCTTCAATCGCCTCTCCCCAGGAACAACAATAATATTCAGACAATTCTTTAGTTAACCGCAGCATCGCCAGATCCAAAACCGGCGTTTCATCGATCACTGCCGTAATCTCTTTTAACTTCTTAATTTTAGTTTTATTATTTAATTCTACGACGTAGGCAACTTCTTTTTTATTGCGGAAATTTACCCAAACCCTTGCTCCGATACTAATCTTTTCTTCCCACTTCACCGGGACAACGTAATCAAACGGCCCCTCAATCGGCAGGCCGAGCACCACATTAGCGTATAACACTGGCCAACTCCTGACAAGCAAACGGCTTTTGGATCCCCCTAGTCTTACGGGTTAATTCTTCGATTTTCTGCGGATTATTTTTTAAATCCAAAACATAATTTTTTATTTCTTCAATATTCTTCGGGCTGACTCCAATGCCATACTCCGCTAAAGCTTTGACATTAGCGGTTTCCTGCCCCGGAATCGCGCTAATAAATACCACCGGCAATTCCATAATCAATACTTCAGTGATGGTCGCTCCTCCGGGTTTGGTAATAATCACCTGGGAAGCCGCCATTAACTCCTCGGTATTTGAAATAAAACCAAAAACCTTTACATTCTCCAGGTTCCGCTTAAGCAATTTAGTATAAAGCTTGGTATTGCCGGCACAAACCACCAACACCTGACAATCTTTAGCTAAGGCATCCGCAATCTCCTCTAAAGGCCCGATACCAAAAGATCCGGTCATTAATAAAACGGTGAATTTTTTATGATCAATGCCAATTTTATGACAAAGAATCCTGCGGTCAAAGTGTTGCATGAATTTTGGGTCAAATGGCAGCCCCAGGACGCTAATCTTTCTGGCATCCACCCCTTCCATTACTAATCTATTTTTAGTAAAATCCGCAGCCACCACATATAAATCCGTTCCGGGAGAGATCCAAAAAGGATGCACTCCATAATCGGTAATAATGGTAATTATTTTTGAACTTATTTTATTTTTTTTCTTAAGCGCAGCCGCTAATTCCGAGGGAAGAAAATGCGTAGAAATAATTACTTCAGGATTTTCCTTGATAAAATAACGGATTAACCCTTGAGAGTTAATACAATTGATGATCCGTGCCAACGTACGGCTAATCGGCCGTAAGAATTTAGAATCCGTAGTCCAGAATGCCCAATGCCATAAAGTTGTAGCATAGTTAACTAAAAAAGAGTAACCTTTAGTATAATCAAATTTAAATAGAGCATTGGTCTTATCCAAGGCATCCAGGAGCACCAAATCTAAATCCGGAGAAGCTTCTTTTAAATAATTATATACCGCTTCAGCCGCCCGGCGATGCCCAGCACCCGCCGAAGCATAAACAATCAATACTTTCATAATTTTACTTTCTACGTCATTGCCAGAGAATACCACCCTCCGTCATTGCGAGGAGGGCAAAGCCCGACGAAGCAATCTATCTTTTAATCAAAAACTTCGCCGCTTCCAACAAATCTTTAAACACAAAATTTGGCTTAGCTTCCCAACTCTTTTGATTAGCAAGTTTTTCTTTACCCGTTAACACCAGAATAGATTTACATCCCGCTGCCTGCGCAGTAGAAACATCGCGCATTGTATCGCCAATAAAATAAGCGCTCTTTAAATTAAATTTAAACTCTTTGGCTGCCTTTTTTAACAAACCTGGTTTTGGCTTGCGACAGCGGCAACCCGCATCTTTGCGATGCGTACAATAATAAACCTTAGTAATTTTTCCGCCGGCTTGTTCAATATCCTTTAACATCTGGGAAGTTATCAGATCCAATGTCTTTTGACTATAAGCTCCCTTTCCCACTCCCGCCTGATTCGATGCCACAAAAATCTTGTACCCACCCCTACCCAATAAAGCAATTGCTTGCTTTGCCCGCGGTAAAAATCTAAATTTCCTTAGCGAAGTTACATACAACCTATCGCCAGGATATTTATTAATCACCCCATCACGATCTAAAAATATTGTTTTCATTTATCCTTATTCTGCATTTCACGAAATTTCGCGTAGCTTAATATTTGATACAACGTGTCAAAGAAAGCAATGATAAACCCATACATTCCATCCTTGCGCCCCTTTTTGCCAAAATATCTTCTGAAAAACCGATCCACCGCTCTCCAGGTCGCCCACAAAAGCGTCATCTTGCGCCCGGTAGTAATCCATTTCTGCGCTTCCAAGGTTGACTGCCGATTAACGCTATTTAAAAAATGCTCCAAATCCGGATACCCCTTATGGATAATATCCGCGTGTAAATGCCCGCAAGAGCCATCAATAAAAGCCCGCGGGTGCACCACTGCCTCTTCATACTTAAATTTATCTTTTTTAAAAAGCCGCACCTTTGCGGCCGGATACCAACCGCCATATTTAACCCAATAATTACTGATATAATTGCGCAAGGGGATATCGTAAGCCACAAACTCATCTGACTCGATTGCCTTTTCAATGGCCACTTTAAGCTCTGGCATCACGATCTCATCCGCATCTAAGCTCAAAACCCACTGATTTCTTGCCTGCGCATACCCCCAATTCCGGTGTTTACCTTCAATATCCATCTTACGATAAAAAATCTTCGCATTATATTCCTTAACGATCTCTACCGTCTTATCCGTACTCTCATCATCAACCACAATAATTTCATCCGCCCATTTCACTGACTCCAAACACTCTGCAATGCAAGCCTCTTCATTTTTTGTCAAAATCATTACGGATAACTTAGCCATTAATTATCTCCTTTATACTCCGTCATTGCGAGGAGTCCGCCAACGGCGGACAACGAAGCAATCACTTCTTATTTAAATTCCTTAACCGATTGAACAATATAATCTTTTTCTTCATCAGTTAATTCAGGATAAATTGGTAAAGTAAACGCCTGCTTGGCCGCCAGCTCAGCTTGCGGAAAATCTCCCGCCTGATATCCTAAATATTTAAAACATTTCTGTAAATGTAATGGAACCGGATAAAACACCCTAGAATCGATTCCTTTCTCCTGTAAATAATCCATAAACTTTTTATTTGATTTAGATGTCCTGAGCGTATACTGATGATAGATATGC
>Ga0172370_10009491_pt1 | contig 11363 bp, 15 predicted proteins | sample LakKiv5m_FD_114538 | JGI IMG/M metagenome (GOLD analysis project Ga0172370, IMG submission 114538) | Freshwater microbial communities from Kabuno Bay, South-Kivu, Congo - kab_022012_11.5m | ecosystem: Environmental > Aquatic > Freshwater > Lake | place: Democratic Republic of the Congo...
CGCCCTGCCGGGGAGTTCCGGGTCGCGCGCAAGGGGACGTCGGCGCGTGCCGAGCCTTCCGCCGCGGTCCCCGGGGCCATCGGGCCGCGGCGGAAGCTCCGGACCCGCGGCGCAAGCTTCCGGGCCCGTGGCGGAAGCTTCAGCCCCGTGGCGGAAGCTCCCGAACCGCGGAGGAAGCCTCCCGACCCGCGGCGGAAGCTCCAAGGCTGCGGCGGAAGCTCCGGGGCCGGCCGCCGAAGCTTCCCGACGGCGGCGGAAGCTTCCCGGGGGCCGGCGGCAGCTTCCGGACGGCCTCCCGGCGCGGGCGAGGCTCTTCCGAAGGTCGAAAGCCGGAAGCCGAAAGCCGAATCGGCGCTATCCTGCCGGCATGGGCAGCGACATCCCGTCCCGAGATCGAGTCACCGAGTTGCGCATCCGCGGGCTGCGCACGCTGGAGGACGTGACGCTGCCGCTCGGGCGGCTCACGGCGCTCGTCGGCGAGAACGGCGTGGGCAAGAGCTCGGTCGCCGAGGCGTGCGCGCTTCTCTGCCGTCTCGGGCGCGAGTCGTTCCCGGACGCATTCCTGCACGCGCACGGGGGCTTTCCCGGCCTGCTCCGCCGAGGCGCGGACGCCATCGGCCTGGGCCTGACGCTGGAGGGCGCGGGCGCCCCGCTGCGCTACGACGCGCCCTGCCCGCGGCCGCGTCGACGCAGAACGTCGTCGCCCGGGTCTTGGCCGTGACGGGCGCTTCGCCCCGGCGCTGCGTCGTCCTCCTCGTGCGCAACGCCGAGTCCGTGGTCCGCGCGGCCGGGGACTGCGGCACGGGCCTGGCCCCGGAGCTTCTCGCCCGGGCACTCGCCAAGAAACTCAACGAGCGGGACATCGTCCTCAAGCGCGTCGCGGACGGACCGCGCCCGGTCCGCGACTGCGTCGCGAAGCGCGTGCCGTCGCTTGCGGAACTCCGCGATCGCATCCGCTGCGCGCTGGGCGCGTAGACGCGTCGCGGGCCGGAGGGGGCTTCCGGACGGCATCCCGCCTCGGACGGGGCGGCGGGGCTCTTCCGAAAGCCGAGAGCCGAAAGTCGAAAGCCGGCTCTTGATCCTCCGCCTCCGAACGGTACGATGAAAGGCATGGAACCGGCCGTCGCAGATCCGGCTCTTCTCGCGGCCTTCCGGCAGGCCGTGCGGGCCCGCATCCGCCGCGACCTGCAGGAGGAGGAGGCCGGCGCCGAGGCGCTGCGCGCCCGGGTCGTGCCCCGGGTCGAGCAGGCGGTCGTCGCCGCGCGCGAGGCCGGTCTGTGCCGGCACGCGTGGCTGTTCGGGTCGTTCGCATGGGGGCGTCCGGGCGGGCGCAGCGACGTGGACCTGCTCGTCGAGGAAGGGTCGCCGGACGAGGTCGCGGCGCGCGTCGGCCTGGCCTGCGGGCGCATGGTCCATGCCTTGGCGCTCGGCGAGGCGCCGCAGAGTCTGCGCGAAGCGGTGCTCTCGCGGGGTCGGCCGCTGTGACTGCGGAGAATGCCCGTCTCGGTCTGCTCCGCGCCGAGCTGGCGCGCGACTGGGACGCGGTGCGCGCGCACCTGTCGAACGCGCTCTCGGTCGACCCGGCGGCGTCGGCGCCCTGTGCCGCGTACGTCGCGCTGTCGCTCGACCATGCCTGCCAGGCGTTCGAGAACGTGCTGCTGCGGCTGGAACGCGGCCTCGGCCTGCCGGAGCGCCAAGGCGACGCGTGGCACCGCGCGCTGCTGGCGGACGGCGCCATGGCAATCGCCGGCGTGCGTCCGGCGGTGTTCCCGGCCGAGGTCGAGGGCGACTGGGAGGAACTCCTGCGGTTCCGCCATTTCCTGCGCCACGCCTACGTCGCGACTCTGGATCCCGTGCGGCTCGCCGCGAACACGGCGCGGCTGGCGCGGGCCACGCAGGCCACCGAGCCCTTCGTGCAGGCGCTGGTCGCGGCGCTGCTCCCGTAGGCGCTACGCCGGCGCGGCGGCGTCGGTCTCGTTCGAGGTCCGGACCGACGGGCGGCTCGCCGACGCGCACGCCGAGGGCGAAGGACCCCTGCCCGGATGTCTGGCGGAGGCGGCGCGGGCGGCCCTCGCGGAGCCGGGTGTCGCCCCGCTCGTCCCGGGCGGGCGCAGCGAGTCGAGGGACGCGGCGCCCGGCCGCCGGGAGCCCCCGTAGCGCGGGCCCTTCGTACAGGCGCCGCTCCCCCCGGGCGCTACGCGGGCGCGGGCGTGCCGGAAGGGACCGCGCCGGCGGCCGACTTCTTCGTGCGCCTGGCGACCGTGCGCGACTGGAGCGCGGGCACCTTCTCGTCGGCCTGAGCGAGCCCGAACAGCATCGGGGCGAGCTCGCGCGCCTCGGTGTGGCGCTTCACGAGCAGCGTCCAGACGCGGTCGCGCAGCTCGACGGCCGCCTTCAGCTCGGCCGGCGACCCGGCGGCGCGCGACCCCTTCGGGCGCAGAAGCCCGCGCAGCTCCTGGCTGAGCGTCTCGGCCTCGGCGAGCAGGGCGGCGGTGACGAACGTGTGGCCCCGCATCGCCTCGGCATGCTCCCGGTAGAGCGCGGCGAGGTCGGCGAGGTCCCCCACCATGTCGGAAGAGCCGCGGCCCTTCTCGATGCGCGCGACGCGCCGCGCGTCCACCGCGCCCGCCAGTGCCGCCGCCTGCATCGTGCGCAGGAAGAGGTTGCGCAGGTGGGCCGCGCGCGCGAGCTTCTTCTTGACCTCCTTTGCCTTGGGGACGAACCGGTCGACGCGCGCCTGCGCGGCCACCAGCGCCAGCGCCACCGGCGCCAGCCCGCCCACGCGCGCGAAGTCGGCCCACGGCGCCTTCTCGCGCAGCCTGTCCTTGACGCCGGCCATCGACTCGTCGCTGACGCCCGCGTTGTGGTGGGCGAGGTCCGCGTCCGCCGTACACTTGAGGACTTCCGCCTCGGCAATCGCGTTCGCCTCCGGCTCGTGCAGCCGAAGGGCGGCCTCCTGACCCGCCTCGGGCGACAGCTCCGGGTCGCCGTCCGGTCGCTGTACCGTCCTTGCATCGAGCTTCGCCGCCTTCGCCATGTCGTCCCTCCAAAGCTCGGCCATCGCTCCCGGCCGGCGGGCGGCGAGCCTACCGGATGCCGCCGGGGCTGGGAAGGGGGCGGGCGGCAGCCCCGGGCGGCCGCGCGACCGGTCGGATCGGTCGCAGGGAAGGTTTGGAAGCCGGTTTCGACCGATCGAATCGGTCGCGGGGAGGGTTCGGAAGCCGGTTTCGACCGATCGGATCGGTCGCGGGGAGGGTCTGGAGGCCCGTTCGACCGATCGGACCGGTCGCGGGGAAGGCTTGGAAGCCGCTTCGACCGGTCGGATCGGTCGCGGGGAAGGTTCGGAGGCCGTTTCGACCGATCGGATGGGTCACGGGGAGAAAACTCCGGCCGGCGGCGTTCGGGGCGCTTCCCCTACCAGCCGCCGGCCGGCCGATTCGGCTTTCGGCTTTCGACTTTCGGCTTTCGGAAAGGCAGGTTGGCGCAGGGTGCATACGCCGCGGCGTTCCCGTTGCGCCTGGACTCGGGACCTGCAGGCCCGCTGTCGGAATCCCCTGCACCGCACGGACCGGTGCTCTTGCTCTTCCGAAAGCCGAACGTCGAAAGTCGAAAGCCGAAACAGCCCCGCTCCCCATCCCGGCCTCCCAGCCGGGAACCGCACCGCCCCCGGATCGCCCGGGGGCATCGACCGCCGCAACGTACCGGAAGCCGTTGGGTGCGGCTACTCCAGAACGACGCGCTTTCTCGACCAATCGCGGTCTTCCGCATGTGGCCCCCGTCGGACGGGGGGCGGCGGGGGCAGGATATCGGCCGCTGTGCCGCGTTCGCCTCACCCCCCGGCCCCCTCTCATTTCGCTGCGAATCCCGACAAAAACAAGAGCGTCGGGATTCTCGCGAAACGCGAGGGGGAGAAAAGCAGCGACGAGCACGGCAGAACGGATCGGAATCCCCTGTCGCCCCCTCTCGTTTCCGGCCGCTCTTGTTTTTGGCCGGAAATGAGAGGGGGTCGGGGGGTGAGGGCGGGACGACACGACGGCCGGCTGCCGTGGTTCTGGAGTAGCCGTACCGGAAGCCGTTTCCGAAATCGAGCGCCCGTTTCCGGAAACCGTTTCCGGAAACCGGGGCCTCTTTCCGGAAAAGTTGCGGGAATCGAGGCCCGTTTCCGGAACGGTTCCGGAAAACTTCCGGAAGTTTCCGGAAACGACTCGCAACTTTTCCGGAAAAGCCGTCGTCGTTTCCGGAAACCCTGCCGGGTTTCCGGAAACGGCCGAAGGGCCGAAGATCCGAAGGACCGAAGACCAACTACCGTCCCCCTGCGAAGCAGCACCGGGCCCCCACGGCCACGCTCCAGCCCGCGGGACCGTTGGCCCAGTCCGAAGCGAACGCGCCGGCGCCGGTCCCGTTGTCCCAACCGCCGCCACGGAGCCCCGCCGCCGGCCAACGACTCGGCGACGAACCGTCGTCGACCAGATGGCTGCCGTCGGTTCCGTAGCCCGCCTGCGACACGTTGCCGCCGTGCCAGTAGGCGTCGGAGCCGTAGGAGACGGACCCGCTCGCGAGCGTCGAGGCCGAGCCGTTCCAGCCCGGCTCCACCGCCCAGTCGGCGACCCACTCCCACAGGTTGCCGATCATGTCGTACGCCCCGAAGCGGCTGACGCAGTCGCGGTGCGCGCGGGCGTTCGCCGGGGCGCCGGTGCCGGTCGAATACGGCCCGCCCCCGGGATCGGATGCGACGTTGCAGGCGACCGAGACATCGGCGTACGGACCGTGGTCCGCGGCGGTGCCGGCTCCGGGGTCCGGGGTGCCGCTCGCCGCCGTCTGCCACTCCGCATTCGTGCAGAGTCGCTTGCCCGCGTTCGCGCACATCTGCGCCGCCTGGAACCAGGAGATGTTCCCCTGCGGCTTCACGCCCGGGCGCGAGCACCCCAGCGCCGTCGTGCGGTTCTGCCCCGACGGCAGGGCATCGACCGCGTACCCGGGGCGGTCGCCGAGATTGTTTCCAGGTCCGTTGCAGTTGGACATCTCGTACCGGTCGATCCAGAAGTCGCCCACCTTCACGAGTTCGTCCGTCGAACCGTCCGCAAGCACGCGCGTGCAGAGCGTGCCGCCGAAGCCATTCTCGGTGGCCCGTGCGTAGCCCCGCGGGCAGTCCGTCGACTCGAGCAGGGTCAGGCGCGCCGTCGCCGAGCCGAGGCCCGCGCCGACGGTACCGAGAGCGGCCGTCACGGAGCCGAGCCCGAGTTGCAGCGCGGTGCGGTCGTTGGCGAGATCCGAGACGGCGTCGACGAGCTGCTGCAGCGTGGTCGTGTCGCACGGCGTGCCGTCGGATCCCTGCGGGCCGGTATCGCCTGCCGGTCCCTGCGGACCCGGCGCGCCCGTGTCGCCGCGAGCGCCCTGCGGTCCCGTGTCGCCGGTCGCGCCGCGGATTCCGTTGCACGCGTACGTGGCTTCCGCGCCCGTGACGAAGCGGGTGCCGCCGAGGGGGCAGACCGCGTCTCCGATTCCCAGCGAATAGCCGACGACCGACGCGCCCGGCTCGCCCCGGGGTCCCTGCGGGCCGGTCGCGCCTGTGTCCCCTTTCGGTCCCGCGACGCCCTGGATTCCCTGCGGTCCGGTTTCCCCTCGTTCGCCGCGTGGTCCCGGCTCGCCGGTGTCGCCCCTGTCGCCCTCGACGCCTTGCAGTCCGGTGTCGCCGTGCGGCCCCTGGATTCCCTGCAGCCCGGTCGAGCCCGGCTCGCCGTTGCAGGCGTAGAGCGTCTGCGACCCCACGAAGAAGCGCGCGCCGCCGAACAGGCAGTGCGAATCGCCCACGTCGATCGATTCGCCGTCGACCGACACCCCGGCGATTCCCTGCGGTCCGGTGTCGCCGCGGGCGCCCTGCGGACCCGTGTCGCCGGGAGGCCCCTGGAGGCCCTGCGATCCCGTCGCGCCGGACACGCCCGTGTCGCCTCGTTCGCCCGCCGGCCCCTGCAGTCCCGTCGAGCCCGTGTCGCCCTTCGGTCCCGCATCGGGCGGCACGCACTTCCACTCTCCGTTCATGCGCCGCACCGTGTCGCCGTCGCGGCAGTCGCCCGCGACGAACGGGACCTTCGCCGCCTCGACGCTCACGCGGCCGGTGGCCTCGTCCACCACGATGCCGTCGCCCGCGACCGGCGCCTTCGGGCTGCCCTTGGGTTCGATCTGCACGCAGGCCGCCAGAGCCACCGCCATCCATGACCATCGCATCGCGCGCTCCCCTACGGTGCGGGCGCGCGCTCGCGACCCGCCCACCACAGCACCGCGCCTGCGGCGACGGCCGCCGCCGCCACGCCGAACGAGACGCTCGCCCCGAGCGCGCGGCCTTCCGCGCTCGCCCGAGCCGAGTCCGCCGCCGACACCGTGGCCGCCGTCTGCATGCCGCCGGCCGCGTCGATCGCGGAAGTCGTAAGCCATGCGCCCGCGCCCGCCGCCGCGGCGGCCAGGCCGAACGAGAGCCAGGCCCAGCGGCCCCCTCCCCGACCGTCCGGGACAGCCACTGGCTGTCCGCTCGCAGGCTCGCCCCCCGATAGTGCCCGGGGGAGGGAGTGTGCGCTGGAAGCGCCTTCGGCGCGTTCTCCCTCCCCCGGGCTTTTTCGGGGGAGGGTCGGGGAGGGGGCCGCGAGGGCGACGCCCGTCTCCGGGAAGATGCGCGCGCAAAGCTCCTTCACGAGCGAGCGGATGGCGCCGTACAGATCGGCCTCGCTCGCGGGCCGATCGCCGCGGGCCACGGCCGACGCCCGGCGCACCTCGATCACGGATATCGACAGCACGAGCGTCGTCCCGAGCCGCCCGAGCCTCGGAGCGGCGACGAGGTCCACTCCCAGCGCGCCGGCGATTTCGGCGATGCACGCGGCGTCCGCGTCGCACCCGAAGGCCTGGCGCTGCTTCTCGAGTCCCAGGATGGAAGCGACGTCCTGACGCCCCACGACGCGCAGCCGCCCGTCGTCCTGGAAGGCGTTGAGCAGCAGCGACTCGACCAGCTCCGCCGTGGCCTTGTCGATGCCCGGCGGCGGGTCGACGGCCAGCACGGCCAGAGCGCGGCGCACCGGAGCAGGCGCGCCGGCCGCTGCCGCGCCGAAGACGGAAACGAAGACGGCGGCCCCGAAGGCGGCAGCAGAACCCATCGCAGGCACCTCGCGAGCACCCACGCTAGCGGACGGCACCGGGGCCGTCAACGCGCGGCAGCGGGGCCGGGGACGCGGAGCGGCGGGAACCCGTCCGCTGGCTCGCGGAGCCGCTCCGGAGCGGCGATTCCCGCTGCTTCGGGCCCCGAACGGTCGTTGACCGGGAGCGCAGGAACGGGAGGACGGGACACGGGGCCGTGAGGCGCCCGTCCTATTCCAGCGTGTCGACGAACCCCGCCGCGACCCCGGCCGCCCCCGCGAGCGCCGCCGTCCCGGCCGGCAGCAGGCGCAGCTCCGCCGCATCCGTCGCGAACGTCGGCGCGAGAGTCTCGACCCTCCGGCGCAGCGGCGCCGCCCGGCCGCGCAGGATCGGCCGCAGCAGGGCCGCGGCCTCGGGCTCGCCTTCCAGCACGACCGCCAGGTCCAGCACGTCGCGCACCTGCAGCCCGGCGCAGCGGTAGAAGAGCTTCTTTGCGACGATCTCCGCCGACGGGTCGGCCGCCAGCACGCGCCCCTCGAACTCGAGCGGCAGCGGCGCGAGCCCGAGCAGCCGCGGCGCCACGATGAAGTCGACCTCGCCGCCGGCCAGCCGGAGCTTCACGTGGGTCGCACTCTCCGAGTAGTCGGCCGTCAGCCGCTCCGCCTCGGGGTTGAGGCGCGGCGACAGCGCCGGCAGCACCTGCGCGTCGTGAAGGAAAATGTCCACGTCGCGGCTGAGCCGGTGCCGGTGCCGCAGCATCAGGACGGTGCCGCCGCCGAAGGTCCATTCGGGCACCGGCAGACCGATGCGGGCCACGCTCTCAAGGCATGCGATCGCCTGCCGGAGCAGAGGCTTCCACGCGTCCGAGCCAGTCGTCGAGCTCATCACCGGGCTCTCCCACGAGGTCCTGCACGCGCGCGAGCGCCGCTCGCAGCCGCTCGCGCGGGATGCCGTGCCCGGCCGCGAACTGCTCCGCGGCGAACACCGGCACGTCCGAGAAGAAGGCCGCCAGGTGCATCCGCCAGCGCCCCGGCGGCTGCTCTCCCCGCAGCACGGCCGAGAGCGTCGGCGCGTCGATCGGCACGCGCAGCGAGCTGTTCACGGCGGCGAGGACCAGTGCGTCCACGCGGGAAACGGTAGCACCCGACCGGCGGCGCGTCACGGGGCGGGGATCGGCCTCGGCCCGACGAGCGGGCCCCGACGCCTCCGGGCCCGTGACGCGTGCCGCGAGCGACGCTACAATCGCGGGCGAGGAGGTGGCCGAATGAGCGCGGACGAGAAGCAGGTCGAGGAGGCCGCACTGACCATGGACGTGCTGGCGCGGGGGCGCCTGATCTCCAAGCTGATCCGGAGCATCGAGCACGTCGGCGAGGAGGAGAACCTGCGCCTGTGGGGTCAGGAGGCGGCGCGGCGGGACGCGGAACTCGACGCCGGCGAGGAAAGGGAAATCCCGATCGAGGAAGTCATGCGCGAGGTCGACGAGACGGTGCGGTGAACCGGCGGATCACCTCTCACAGACTGGCGCGCCGGGAGATGGTCGCCGCCGCCGCATGGTATCGGCGGGCCGACCCGAGGGTCGCCCGCGATTTCGCGGCCGAGCTCCGGCACTCGTTCGAGCAGCTGACCGCCTTCCCCGAAGGCGCGCAGGAGATCCTCGGCGGCGTGCGTCGGCGCGTCATGCGGCGGTTCCCGTACTCGATCGTCTACTCCATCCGGAACGACAGAATCCGCATCCTCGCCCTGGCCCACGACAGTCGCAAGCCGTTCTACTGGGCGGACCGGCAGTAGGGCGCGACGCCGGATGCACCGGTGTTCGTGCTCTTCCGCCTTTGAGCGTATCGAGGCCGTCCGCGACGTGCCACGGGCCCTCGGTGCGCGGGGCGAGCCATCCGGGCGCCATCCGCCTGGTCGCCTCGCCGATGACCTCGCTGGTGCGGATGACCGCGTCCCGGATCTGTTCGCTGGCGAGAGACGCCTCCCGCCCGCCGGCGACGAACGCCGCGATGCGCTGGATGCGCTCCGGCATGTCGGACAGAGCGAATCGACAGACGCGCGTACACCGCCTATTGTGGCCGAATGAAGACCGCGAAACGGGTGGTGGAAATCCTGCGCGGCATCCGGGAGGACCTCGGGCAGGTGCGCGATGCGACGACGAAGAACGGCGTCGAGATCGCCGGCCTGCGCGTCGACACGAACCAGCGATTCGACGAAATGGCGCGGCGCATCGTGGAGTCGGAGCTGCGCACCGCCACGGCCATCACGCAGCTCGTGGGCACGATGCACAACGTGGACGCGCATCTCAACACGCAGAACACGCTCCTGCAGGCGCTGCTCGACATGCGTCCGCGGCTCGAGAGATGCGAGCGCGACATCGAGCACCTGAAGACGCGTCTGCCGGACGCGTGACGCCGGGCCTGGGCCGTCAACGCGCGGCGGCGGGTCCGGGGACGCGGAGCGGCGGGAACCCGTCCGCTGGCTCGCGGAGCCGCTCCGGAGCGGCGATTCCCGCTTCTTCGGGCCCCGAACAGTCGGGCCCGGGAGAGCAGGGACGGCTCGAAGCCGTCTACTCGTGCGGCTCGCTCGGCGCTGCGGGCTCGACCTGCGCGCGGACGAAGGCGGTCAGGTTCGCGACGGCGGCGAGCATCGCCTGCCAGTCGACGACGGCTTCCGGCATCTCGCCGGGATACCGCTCCGCGACGGAGAAGACCTCGAGAGGCAGCAGGCGTTCGTTCCACTCGTCGAAGCAGGCGTCCGCAGCAGCGAGAATCTCGCAGAGTTCGTCCAGGTGATGGGTCCTGGGCGGAGCCACGCCCCGCAGCGCGACCAGCGCCTTGAGGGACTTCTCGGCGCATTGCTGCAGATGGAACCCCACCGCCCAGCGGGGCGCGTCCGGATCGGACAGCAGCGTGCGAGCCGCGTGCAGATCGCCCTGCGCCTTCGCGAGCCAGGCGCAGGCGTACTCGACACCTTCGGCCGGCTCAGCCGGCATGGAGAACCTGTCCGGTCGTCCAGGCGGCGTGGGCGAAGCTGGGGGCGGCGTCGCGGTGGCGACGCCACTCGTCGGGCGAGTAGACGAGCAGATCGACGGAAACGCCGATGCCGCGCAGCAGACGGCGCGCCCGGGCGATCCGGTCGGCGGGGTTGTCGGGCACGTTGCCGGCGACCACGATGACGTCGTAGTCGCTGTCGGCCGACGCGCGCCCCGAGGCCCGCGACCCGAACAGGAGGACGAGCTCCGGGTGCAGCGGCGTCAGCCGCCGAACCAGCTCTCCGCGGATTTCCGCTTCGCCGCGCACGAGGGCATTGTCGCCATGCGGCGAGCGTCGGTCAACGGGCCCGGTCGCGGGTCGCACGGGCGATGGTCCGGAGGGTGGTCGCCGGCAGTCTCCCCTCCACGCGCAGTCGAACGAGCGCAGCCCGCTCCCCGCCGCTTCCTCCCGGCTCGCGACGCGCCGCGTCACAACGGCTTGACCCTTGCGGGGATGCCCTCTACCGTGGCCGCGGCTCGGGCAGGCGCCCGGTGCGGGGGCAGGGCGACGTCCGGCGGAGCAGACCGCGGGAGGCGAACGATGGGTGGAATCTTCCGCGGCATGCACCTGGCGGCGGCCGGTCTGGCTCTGGCGGCCGCGACGGCGGCGTGTTCGTCCACCTCCTCGGAATGCCGCAACAACAGCGACTGCGCCGCGGGCATGCTCTGCATGTCCGCCACGTGCCGCACGGCGCCCGCGTCGATGGAGTGCGGCACGGGGCGCCTGGCCTGCGCGGCCGACGCCGACTGTCCGACGCACGCATGTGCCGGAGGATGCTGTCTGGCCGCGTGCGCCTCGCGCCTCGACTGCGGGGCGGGCGAGGTCTGCAGCGCCGGCGCGTGCGTGCCGGCCGGCTCCGGATGCCGCTCCAGCGCCGACTGCGTCGAGCCGACCCCGCAGTGCCGCATCGCCGTGGGCCAGTGCGTCGAGTGCCTGGCCGATGCCGACTGCGGCGAGCCGGGCGTGCGCGTGTGCGGCTCCGGAAACCGGTGCGGATTCGCGCCCGGTCGCTGCCATGTCGACGGAGACTGCCCCACCGGCCAGGTGTGCGAGGCGAACCTTCAGTGCAAGACCGCCACGCCCGGATGCTCCTCGGACGCCGGATGCGCCTCGACGCCCGCCACGTCCCACTGCGATGCCGCGAGCGGCCAGTGCGTCGCGTGTACCGCCGACGCCCACTGCTCGACCGACGGCACGCGCACGTGCGACCTC
>Ga0172370_10009498_pt1 | contig 11356 bp, 6 predicted proteins | sample LakKiv5m_FD_114538 | JGI IMG/M metagenome (GOLD analysis project Ga0172370, IMG submission 114538) | Freshwater microbial communities from Kabuno Bay, South-Kivu, Congo - kab_022012_11.5m | ecosystem: Environmental > Aquatic > Freshwater > Lake | place: Democratic Republic of the Congo...
GGCCGTTTTCAGCCACTGCGACCGCATATTGGAAGGTTGGTAATCAGCTATACCCCGGAGAACTGACTCCGGGTCGATCCCGAAATGATATCCCACTGAGGCAGCAGCCAGAATGTTGTACAGATTATATCCGCCTGTGAGATTGCTTTCTGCAGGATAGGATGATCCGTCGGGCCAATTGATTCTTAACCTCAGTGTCATTGCGGCCTCTTCTGCCACTCCCCGGATCTGCGAACCGGGACCTGTACCGTACGTGATGCCGGGATAATATCCGCACACCTGATCAAGGATGGGATCATCTGAATTCCTTATCCAGGTTCCGCCGGTACTCCTGACAAATTCAAACAGTTCGCTTTTGGTTTTTATAACCCCCTCAAAGGATCCGAATCCCTCCAGATGCGCCTTTCCAATATTGGTAATCAGTCCGATATCCGGCCTGGCGATTTGGCTCAGAAAGGCGATCTCCCCCGGATGGTTGGCTCCCATCTCGACCACCAGAACCTGATGTTCATGCCTCGTATCGAGAATTGTAAGGGGCACGCCGATATGATTATTCAGGTTTCCCCGGGTGGAATTCACCAGAAATCTCTGGCTCAGTACCGAGGTGATAAGTTCCTTGGTGGTAGTTTTTCCATTGGTTCCGGTAAGGGCAAAAACAGGTATTGTGAGGTGATTACGGTGAATTTTTGCCAGCTCCTGAAGAAACTCAAGGACTTTGCTCACATAAATACACCCTTCGCTGCCTCCGAGGGTGGGATCATCAACAATGGCTGCTGCGGCGCCTGACTTTATCGCATCCGGAGCAAATAAATTCCCGTCAAAGGAATCGCCGCGCAAGGCAAAAAAGAGACAGCCGGGAGTGATCTTCCGGCTGTCGGTACAGATCTGCGGGTTACGCAGAAAAATCTTATAGAATTCCTTTGCTGTCAAGGTCTATTTTCCATCGGCACGACCCAGGCGCGACATGGCACATCTGAAACCGATATCATCACTGGATTTATCCTGATCGAGGTACCGGCGGGTACCCGGTACAAGCCAGTAGGCACGGTCACGCCAGGATCCGCCCTTGTAAACGCGAGCTTCATCTGAGATCCTTGACGTAATGCCAATCTGATTGTCATACATTTTGGTAGTACTCTTAGTCGGATCCTGTTCACCCTGGTTATAGGTAATGCTTGATTGCGGATCACCATCGCGGTAGTTCCGGTTGTCGGACCTCTTATAATTGGTGCGTTTCAGATTCTCCTCAGCAGTCATGGTCCTTCTCGGGATCCTGCCCATTGAATCTTTTTCTGCAATATTCCCGCCCACTTTGTCCTGAACGGTAAAGACATTACCTCTAAAGGGACTGAGTTCATCCACATCAACGGATGACATCGGCCTGTAAACATCCAGCACCCACTCATTCACATTACCAGCCATATCATAGAGACCATAGTCGTTGGGCCAGTATGACTTAACCGGTGAAGTGAATGCATATCCGTCATTGAGAGATCCCGAAACGCCCATGTAATCACCCTTGCCGCGGGCAAAGTTGGCCATCAGCTTACCGCGCTCCTTTTTCTCCTCGTTTCTGGCGTAATTCCCTCTCCACGGAAAGACCCTCTTGCTCTCAATATTCTCTTCCCTGGCAACCAGGCCGAGAGCTGCGAATTCCCATTCAGCCTCGGTGGGAAGCCTGTATTTGGGATAGAAGAACCCATCTTCCATCCGGGCTTTCCGTACCGTTGCATTCGGATCATTATTGGGAAGGTTCTGCTTGACAATTCCTTCATACTGTCCGGCCAGGTAAGCTTCTGTATTGAAGTTATTGGCCCCCGACTGATTTGGATCCACATTTAAAATGCCCTCCTTGATCAGCATCAGTTCATTTACCCGGTCGGTTCTCCATTCACAGTAATTATTTGCCTGGATCCAGGATACTCCCACTACAGGATAATCATTGTAAGCCGGATGCCTGAAATAATATTCCACCTGGGGCTCATTGAATGCCAATTCATCCCTCCACACAAGCGTATCAGGAAGAGCCTGCTCATACACTTGGGGATAATCGGCAAAAACCCGTTTAAGCCAATAGAGATATTCGCGGTAATCAGCATTGGTCACTTCCGTTTCATCCATATAAAAGGAATTGACAGTAACCCGGCGGGGAACATTGTTCCAGTCATACCTGACATCATCCGTTACCCGGCCCATCGTAAATGTACCACCCTCAATAAAAACCAGGCCCGGACCCGTCGGCTGATTATAATTGGCTAAATAGTCGTATCCTCCATTCTCAAGATCATTATAATCCCACCCGGTTTTGGCAGATTTTAAACCCGGCTTGCAACCGGATATCAGCAGCCCCGAAGCAAAAGTGATCAGAATGACACCGAAAAACCTGATTTTCATAATATTGAAGAGATATTTAATCAACCTGTAAAAGTAACTATTTTTATGATTCTCACCGGCTTCCAGCCTCAAAACACGGCCCGAAATTATTAAAATTTCACTGAAAGCCTGAGGTATAACGAGGATGTTACCGCTTTATTTTTCACCTTTCGTTGTTAATATTTTAAAATCATTGATGCAGGGCAATTAACAATAGGCTGATGAGATAAACGTTTTCTGACTGGTGAACCACACCCGGTGAGATTCAAAATACTAATTTGCAAAGGAAATTGATGTAATATGATTAATCCGATGAGAAGGCTGACCCGGCTAACCCTGTTGATCATAACAGCTTCATTTTGTGTGAGTGTATCCGGCCAGAATTCCATGCCGAAAAAACTGGTCTGGAAAAATGACCTGCGTTCCGACCAGGCCATTTATCCGTCATCGGCCGACGGACTGCCCGTGATATCAGGAAAATCAGTATGGACAGGCGGTATGGGATCGATGCCTGAGGTAATTCTTAATGATATTGCAGTTGAACCGGTTGGCAGGGTTGATTCCGTGATCCGGAAAATCATGGCATCCAATCCCGGAGCATCATTCAGGGTGACCAGCTCTGTCCAGTTTGAAAGAAAGGTTCCCTATGTTGTATATTCGATATTTCCCTTCCGTAAAAATCCTGCTTCCGGCACCCTTGAGAAGCTCATTCAGTATTCTCCGGAAATCAGGTCTGTGCCCGGAAGCACCCCATTGGCATCGGCCCAGAAAAGTACCCGCAATTATGCAACCCGCTCATTGCTCGCCGACGGGAAATGGTATAAAATACAGGTAGGTCAGACTGGCATTCAAAAACTCACTTACGCCGACCTTAAAAAAATCGGGTTACAAAATCCGGAAAATGTGAGGGTTTATGGCAATACCGGGAAACAATTGCCTTATCTGTCAAACCTGGAAAGGCAGGATGATCTGGTTGAAAATCAGGTTTATCTTGAAAAAGGAAATGACGGAACATTCAACGAAGGTGACTACATACTTTTTTATGGAGTCGGTCCGGTTACCTGGAAATATGATCCGTCGACCAAACTATTCTCACACAGGCTGCATCTTTATTCTGATTATGCCTATTATTTCATTACGGAAGATTTAGGCCCCGGACGAAGAGTTACCGGATTAGCTCCTTCCACCCTTACTCCCCAGGCCACTGTAACAACCTACAATTCTTTTGATTACAGGGAAAAAGATTCCCTTAATCTGATCAAATCGGGTCGTCAGTGGTGTTGGAAACATTTTTCCATTGAACTATTATGGGGGTTCAATTTCAGCTTCCCGAACCGGGTTGCAACTGCTCCGGTGCAGGTTACCGCTTCACTGTGGGCAAGATCACCCAGCACCAGTCCAGTCTCGAAATTTTACATTCAAAACGGGGATACGCGGATCACAACCGTCAATCTTGCCGGGGTGCCAACCAACAATTACGAAGCGCTGTATGCATCCTCGGCAATTTCAAACAGCAAGTTCACCCCTGAAGGTGACAGTTTCAGAATAGATTTTCAGTTTGCACCGAGCACGCCGGCCTCTGAGGGATGGCTTGATTATGTGATCCTGAATACGCGATCCAATCTTGTTTTCAACGGGTCACAACTGGCTTTCCGGGATGCGGTCGAAACCGGTCCGGGCAAAGTGGTCAGGTTCAGGATAGAAAATGCTTCTGCCGGTAATCTTGTGTGGGATGTCACGGATTTCAGGGACATTCGCCAGCAAAGCATTACCGATACCGGCACCGCGGCAGAGTTCACTGCCGCCGCTGATCAGATAAGGGAATATATCATTTTTGCTCCCGGATCTGCCGGACTGAATGTGCCGGTCTATTCAGGTGAGGGTCTCGGACTGGTTGCCAATCAGAACCTGCACGGATCTGATATTCCCGATATGGTCATCCTCGTTCACGATGATCTCCGGAGCTACGCCCAGGAAATCTCAGACCTACATAAGGAGAAGGAGGGTTTGACAACTCTGATTGTTACTCCGGTACAGCTTTATAACGAATTCAGCAGCGGTGCAACCGACGTCACGGCTATAAGGGATTTCCTGAAAATGCTCTATGACCGATCGGGGTCGGGCACAACGCGTCTAAAGTATTTTCTGTTTTTTGGTGACGGATCCTATGACAACAAGAACATCCTCAAATCATTCCGCACCTGTCTGCCCACCTATCAATCCCTTGAGTCGCTCTACCCTACCAGTTCTTATGTAACCGACGATTTCTTTGGCCTTCTTGATAACGGCGAAGATCTGGAGCCTGGTCTGCTCGATATCGGAATCGGACGCTTCCCGGTGATCAGCGAAAATGAGGCATCGGTAGTGGTTGAAAAGGTAAAAAATTATTATTCAGCCTCTTCACTGGGCGACTGGAGAAACCTGATATGCTTTATCGGAGATGATGAGGATGGCAATACCCACATGCGCGACGCCAATACCCTGGCGGATCTGCTGGTTTCAAAATATCCGGATTTCAACGTCGAAAAGATTTTTCTTGATGCCTACCAGCAGGTGTCAATGCCTGCAGGCGAAAGGTATCCCGAAGTTAACAGAGCTATCGCCGACCGCATGAAAAAAGGAGCCCTGATCATGAATTACATCGGGCATGGCAGCGAAAAGGGACTAGCCCATGAGGAGATCCTGACCATTTCTGACATCAAGAACTGGGACAATCCGGGCAGGTTTCCGCTCTTCATGACTGCCACCTGTGAATTCAGCCGCTTTGATGATACCACCACCATTTCTGCGGGTGAATGGGTTCTTTTGAATCCTTCAGGCGGAGGAATTGGCCTGTTTTCAACCACCCGCCTGGTTTATTCTTCCCCAAATTTCATACTGAACCTGGAGTTTTACAATTACGCCTTTGAACTTGATCAGTCTGGCAACCCTTACAAACTGGGGGATATCATGAGACTTACCAAAAACGGGATCGGAGAAGAACAGAATAAACTCAATTTCACCCTGTTGGGAGACCCCGCACTTGTGTTGAGCTATCCTTCCATGAACATTTACATGGATCAGATCAATGGTAAGCCAGTAGCCGAATTCACCGATACCCTCAAAGCTTTGACACGAACGGTTGTTACCGGTCATGTCACCGACCTGGCAGGAAATAAACTGTCCCAATTTAACGGTACTGTGATTCCTACGGTGTATGACAAGGAGATCACGCTCAACAATCTGGCCAATGACGGAGGCCCCGTCATGGACTTTACTGTCAGGAACAGTATCCTGTTCAGGGGTAAGGCTTCCGTGACCAATGGTGAATTTTCATTCAGTTTCCTGGTGCCAAAAGACATTGGATACCAGATAGGTGCAGGAAAATTCAGTTTTTATGCCAAATCCGATCTCCTGGATGCGCACGGAGTGGAGCAGCGGATCAGGATCGGCGGATCAGAAGGAGCCTCCATTGAGGATCAGGTTGGTCCTGAGATTGATGTTTTCCTAAACGATACATCATTTGTCAATGGCGGGATCAGTGGCGAAAATCCGGTATTGCTGATCAATGTGCGTGACGACAGCGGGATCAACACCACCGGCAACGGCATCGGGCACGACATAACCGCTGTGCTTGACGGTAACCAGCAAAATGTTCTGGTTCTGAATGATTATTATGAAAGCGACCTGGATGAGTATCGATCGGGCAGCATCAGGTACCCGCTCAGTAAGCTGACCCCGGGAGAACATACGCTAAGAGTCAAGGTTTGGGATGTCCTGAACAACTCAAATGAATCAGACCTGAATTTTACTGTGCGAAACTCCGGTGAGATCATACTGGATCATGTGCTAAACTATCCGAATCCTTTCACTACGAAGACTGATTTTTATTTTGAGCACAACCAGGGAGATCAGGCTTTGGATGTTCTTATCCAGATATTTACGGTCAGCGGAAAACTGGTGAAAAGCTTTGAATTCCTTTCCGCTGATCAAACCGAAATCAAGGCCGGCTCCTACCGGGTGGGTCCCGTTACCTGGGACGGTCTCGATGATTTCGGGGATCCTATCGGCCGGGGCACCTACTTCTACAGAGTAAGGGTCAGAACACCCGATGGAAAGTCAAAAGATGCCTTTCAAAAACTGGTTATTTTGAAATAAATCAGGATCAAAACACAATATTTATTGAAAGTCTTTGTTTAGTGATTGATTTATGCCCCGTTCAACCGGGATTAATCTTTATATTTGTCGACAAAATTTTCGGTTCATGAAACTAGCCTCCAAGCGGATACTGATCTTCCTATTTGCAACCGGCATTGTGTTGCCCACTTTCGCACAGATCACCACTGACGAGCTGTCCGGTAAGATTAACACCATTACCACGTCCGTACCCTTCCTGACTATTGCTCCTGATTCCCGTTCCGGTGCCATGGGGGATGTGGGAGTCGCCCTTTCCCCGGATGCGAATTCAATGCATTGGAATCCGGCCAAGTACGCATTTGCTCCCAATGACATGGGTATTTCAATGTCCTATACTCCCTGGCTGAGGCAGCTGATCCCTGACATCAACCTGGCGTATCTGTCAGGTTATAAAAGAATTGACAAAAACCAGACTCTTGGTTTCTCACTTTTGTATTTTTCCCTTGGCAATATCACTTTTACCGATGTTGTAGGGAACACCATGCAGCAGTTCAATCCTAATGAATTTGCCATCGACGGAGCCTATGCCCGTTCATTCAGCGATAAGTTCTCGGGCAGCCTTGCCTTCCGTTTCATCTATTCCAACCTTACCGGCGGAGTTCCCGTAGGTGGTGTCGAATCCCATCCGGGTACGGCTTTTGCTTCCGACGTTTCCGTATTCTATCGGGATGATGAACTTAGAGCCGGAGACTATGACGCAACCTTTGCTTTTGGCGCCAATATTTCCAATATCGGTTCAAAAATCTCCTATGCCAAGGATAATGAAAAGGATTTTATTCCGATCAACCTAAGAGTTGGAGCCGCCTATACCATTGATTTTGACGACTATAACAGTCTGACTGCTGCTTTTGACATCAATAAACAGCTGGTTCCCACACCTCCGAAGTATTATGCAGATTCCCTGGATCTCAATGGCAACCCTGTCATTGAATCAGGGTATGATCCAAATGTTTCGGTACCGGTCGGTATGTTTCGTTCATTCTACGATGCTCCAGGCGGATTCGGCGAGGAGATCAGTGAGCTTACTTACAGCGCTGGGATTGAATACTGGTACGCCAAGCAGTTCGCCATCAGGGCAGGATATTTCAATGAGAATGCCACCAAGGGCAACCGGAAGTATTTCACCGTCGGTGTAGGTCTGAGACTGAATGTATTCGGCCTCGACTTTGCCTACCTGGTTCCGATCTATCAGAACAACCCGTTGGCCAATACATTAAGGTTCAGTCTGCTGTTCGATTTTGCAGGTCTGAACAATAAACGATAATGTTCCGTATCGGTTTCGGATATGATGTCCACCAGCTGGCTTCAAACCGAAGGCTGGTGCTGGGCGGCATCGAAATCCCATTTGAAAAAGGCACGCTTGGGCACTCCGACGGAGATGCGTTAATTCATGCCATCTGTGATGCCCTGCTCGGAGCACTTGCACTGGGGGATATCGGTCAACATTTTCCCGACACTTCCGATGCTTATAAGGACATCGACAGTAAAATCCTCCTGAAACAAACCATAGACCTGATCCGGGAAAATGGTTGGGAAATCGGCAACATCGACACCACTGTATGCCTTGAGAGACCCAAACTTAAGGATCATATACCTCTGATGCAGACCACCCTGGCGGGAGTCCTGGGCATTGATCCCGGTCAGATATCGGTTAAGGCTACCACCACTGAAAAAATGGGATTTGTAGGTACCGGTGACGGGGTGGCGGTATATGCGGTGACGATGGTAGTGAAAAGTGAATAGTGAATAGTGAATGGTGAATGGTGAATAGGGAATAGTTAGCGGGAGTATTCGGCGGTTACGTGGTCGATCTCCCCTCCACCGTCGTCGGCGGTGTAGCTCAGGCTGATGAAATTAAACACGTCGTCGACCTCACCGGATCCTTCAAATACAAATCCATCCACACTTTGCTTTGGCAGCTCAATGGTGTATCCTGTCTTGATGACTGCCACCTTCACGTCTGTACCGAGTTTGTAAAAATTCTCGATATAGTATTTATCCTGATTAACGGCATCCCGAGTAAAGGTAACCTGATAGATACTGGTTCCTTTGGTGCTTTTGAGAAAAATTTCGCTGGTTTCCTTGCAGGTCCAGCTTCCGGCCAGATTGGGATTTCCCTCCTCCAAAATACAGCTGTTCATTGCTGCAATCATGGTCAGGACAACTGACAAACGAATAATCTTTTTCATATCTGTCTGGTTTATTTGGTTATACCAAGATCATTTATAATGTTATCATCTACGGTGTAGGGTAAGGTAACTTTTAGAAGTGGCTGCTGTTTCATTGCTGCAGTAATAGCATGAATGGCACCGGAATTCCGAGCCCATCCCCTTCTGGCAATTCCGTTGTTCACGTCCCAGAAAAGCATATTCTCAATCCGCCTGGCTGAATCTTCGGAGCCATCGATGACCATTCCGAATCCGCCATTGATTACTTCTCCCCAGCCTACACCTCCACCGTTGTGAATGGAAACCCAGGTGGCTCCCCTGAAAGAATCACCGATCACATTCTGGATTGCCATGTCGGCCGTAAATGCCGAGCCATCGTAAATATTGGAAGTTTCCCGGTAAGGAGAATCGGTGCCCGAAACGTCATGGTGATCCCTGCCCAATACCACCGGTGCCTTGATTTGTCCGGTGCGAATTGCCTGATTGAACGCTTTTGCAATCCTGATCCTGCCTTCGGAATCCGCATACAGGATTCTTGCCTGCGAACCGACAACGAGCCTGTTTTCCCCGGCCTGCCGGATCCAGTGAAGGTTATCGGCCATCTGTCCGCGAATTTCTTCAGGGGCAGTTTTCATTAGCTCTTCCAGGACACCGGCAGCCAGTTTGTCGGTCATTTCCAGATCAGCAGGATCATTGGAGGTGCACACCCACCTGAATGGACCAAACCCATAATCAAAGAAAAGCGGCCCCATGATGTCCTGAACGTAGGATGGATACCTGAATCCGCCCTCACTGCCCAGCACATCAGCCCCAGCCCTGCCAGCCTCCAGCAGGAAGGCATTTCCATAATCCCAGAAGTACATTCCCCTGGCTGACAGCTTGTTGATTGCAGCCACCTGGCGCCGCAAAGATTCTTTTACCTCTTCCCTGAACCTTTCCGGTTCCTCTCTCATGATCCTGTTTGACTCATCGAACGAGAGGGTGACCGGATAGTATCCCCCTGCCCAGGGGTTGTGCAGGGAGGTTTGGTCGGAGCCCAGATCAACCGGTATTTCATCGGCTGCCAGCCGCTCCCACAGATCCACAACATTCCCCTGATAGGCAAGCGAAACAGCTTCTCCCCTGGTTCTGGCCTCTGACATCCTTTCGATCAAACTGCTGAGATCGGTATATACTTCATCCACCCAGCCCTGTTCGTGCCTGATACGCGCTGCTTTGGGGTTGATTTCAGCCACCACGCAGATGCCTCCGGCAATTACGGTGGCTTTCGGCTGTGCACCCGACATACCGCCCAGTCCGGAGGTTACAAAGATCTTCCCTTTCAAATCCGGGGAGGGATCCTTAGCCTTCATCCGGCCGGCATTGAGAACGGTGATGGTTGTGCCATGCACGATTCCTTGCGGTCCGATATACATGTAGGATCCTGCGGTCATCTGGCCGTATTGCGAAACTCCCAGTGCATTCATCCGCTCCCAGTCGTCCTGGGAGGAATAATTCGGAATGACCATGCCATTGGTAACCACCACACGGGGCGCATCCGGGTGACTTGGGAACAGCCCCAGAGGATGTCCCGAATACATCACCAGAGTCTGCTGATCAGTCATCTCAGCCAGATACTTCATGGTCAGACGGTACTGCGCCCAGTTCTGGAAAACAGCTCCGTTACCACCATAAGTGATCAGTTCGTGCGGATGCTGGGCCACCCTCGGATCGAGATTATTGGTGATCATCAGCATGATGGCGGCAGCCTGCAGGCTCTTGTGCGGATAATCCTCAATGGGCCTTGCTTTCATCTCGTAATCAGGCCTGTACCTGTACATGTAGACCCTGCCATAAGATTCCAGTTCCTGATAAAACTCCGGAGCAAGGATATTATGGAGCTCCACGGGGAAATAGCGTAACGCGTTCCTTACAGCCAGCTCCTTTTCCCTTGGATTGAGAATGTCTTTCCTTCGCGGAGCATGATTAACTTCCGGATCATAGGGACGTGCATCGGGAAGGTCAACAGGAATTCCTTCCAGAATGGCATTTCTGAACTCTTCTTGGGTCATTGGCCAATGGTTATTCTTTCACAAACTTACGAATGGTTCTCCGATTGCCCGACCATGCATCAAGAAAATAAATACCAGACTGCAGATTACCTACCTGAATGGTCTGCTCCATTCCTGGCGCATTTTGATTGAATAATACACTAATCAGCTGCCTGCCTGCTACATCCCTGACAACAACTTCCCATCGGCCAGATTCTTCCAGGCGTATATTCAGAGTTTCTCCGGCCGGATTAGGGTAAAGACTAAGTAATCTGTCAGTTCCCATGATTTCCTCTGTTTCAGAACTGGAAATGATTTCGGGCCGTTTCAATTTCTTATCGGTATAAAGTCTGTATTCGCCAGGTTTGAGTGTAACCGTAGCCGAAACTGTCAAAACCTGCAGAGAATCTCCGCTCCAGTATTCATACCACCATCCGGTATGCTGAAAATTTCCTGATCCGGTGCTGCTGCGAACTCCGAAATTCCCCAGAATGGTAACCTTCATGTCAGGGTCATTCAGATCAATCCGCTTGATCGTATCCTGACTCCTGATCTGAAAGTCGGTCGAATTGAAAACAGGGTACGAGGCTTTCAGCTCAGCGAGGGCAC
>Ga0172370_10009504_pt1 | contig 11348 bp, 12 predicted proteins | sample LakKiv5m_FD_114538 | JGI IMG/M metagenome (GOLD analysis project Ga0172370, IMG submission 114538) | Freshwater microbial communities from Kabuno Bay, South-Kivu, Congo - kab_022012_11.5m | ecosystem: Environmental > Aquatic > Freshwater > Lake | place: Democratic Republic of the Congo...
GTAAATCTGATCCATCATTTCGGAGAAGATTTCAACGATTGACTGTTCTTGTGCAATAGTGGCGTAAGCTTTCATAAGGCGTTTGATTTAGAGGTTAATAGAAATTTTTTACGCCAAAGGCAATTACCGAGAATAATAAATAATGTCAATGGGTTAGGGTCATTCCCAGGAATCCGGGATGAAAGAACTCAACGAGCGACAGTTCCATCAGGAGGTCGCCCTTGACAGTTTTAAGCTGTACTAGTAATGCGGTACTTTTGAAGCGAATTATTCGGAGGTACCTTTGTCAGAAAATTTCGAGCTAAACCGTGCGGTGGGCAAGGGATTTCTTTTTTGCCAAGCTTTTTGATTTGTCTTGGATTCAAAGAAAAAAGGTATCCCTTCGGCCATTAGCATCTTGTGTAGATGAACGCTTCTGACCAACTTGCAGCCAAAAAATTTCTATGACTCTTCATGACAGGCGTTCACAGATGATCACGCTGGTTGAGCAGTGGCGTCAAAGTGGCCTAAGCCAGGCCGGATTTGCCCATTTACAGAATATCAAGCTTGCAAAATTGCGTTATTGGATTCTTAAACAACGGAATGGTGAAGCGCAAGGTTCAGGGTTTATCCAGCTGAACGGGCTTCCTTCATCCGGCATCAGCATCCGGTATCCCAACGGTGTTGAACTGATTCTGCCAGCCCAGGTGCCAGCGGTGTATCTGAAAATGTTGATCAGCATTTAGGCCGGATGTTCTCTCTGGGTGCCTCACGTTATTTTCTGTACCGGGAACCGACCGATATTCGCCGCAGCTTTGACGGTCTGTGCGGGCTTGTGACAGAACGTCTGAGACAAAACACCATGAGCGGCGATGTGTTCATTTTCATCAACAAACCCCGCAACCGGATGAAATTGCTGAAGTGGGAACCTGGTGGCTTCGTGTTGTTCTACAAGCGGCTGGAGCGCGGCACGTTCGAGTTGCCCGATCTTTCTGCCTCGGGCATTTCTCAGCAGATCGGCTACGGACAACTGACGATGATGGTGACTGGTATTTCGATGAGATATGCAAAAAAACGGCGACGATTTTTACCACAAAATGATGTTGATAAATATCGCTGAAAGAGTGATTTATCAAGGCTTTTCCGTGGTAAATTTGATTCATGAACGCTGCAGAAACGGTCACCATATCGAGGGAAGAATTTGAAGCTCTCAAATCACAAAATGCCTGGCTAAAACATCAGCTTGCCGAACTGAAACGATTGATATACGGGGCTAAAAGCGAGCGTCACATTTCCGCAAATCCGGACCAGGCTACTCTTTTTGAACTACCGGAAGAACAAACGGTCGAAACACCTACCGAACAAATTACCTATAGCCGCCGTAAACCGCAGCAGGAGAAGAAGCAGCCCCTGCGTATGGAACTTCCTTCTCACCTGGAACGCAGGGTGGAAGTGATCGAACCGGAGAACCTTCCTGAAGGTGCAAAGAATATCGGTGAAGCCATAACGGAATTACTTGAATACAATCCGGCCGAAGTGTATGTTCGCCGTATTGTCCGTCGGAAGTACATCGTGGAGCAGACCGATGAAGAGACCCGCATCGTAGTTGCTCCATTGCCCACGCTTCCCATTCCCAAAGGAAATGCCGGAGCCAGCATGATAGCCCACCTGCTGGTAAGCAAATTTACGGATCATCAGCCATTTTATCGCCAGGTTCAGATCTTCAAACGCCAGGGACTGGAAATTGCTGAATCTACCATCAACGGCTGGTTCAACGCCGGGTGTGACCTGTTGCAACCGCTCTATGAAGTACTGAAAAAGCAAGTGTTGTCGAGCGATTACCTGATGGCCGATGAGACTCCTATTCCAGTGCAAACCAAAGATAAACCGGGTGCCACGCACAAGGGGTATCATTGGCCGTATTTCGACCCGGTTCACCGATTGGTGGTGTTTGACTACCGGAAAACCCGGGGCAGGGAGGGACCGGATGAGATGCTCAAAGAGTTTACCGGATATCTGCAAACCGATGGTTACAATGCCTACGATCACTTTGAAAAACATCCCGGAATCACTCTGTTGGCCTGCATGGCCCATGCCCGTCGCAAGTTTCAGCACGCACAGGAAAACAATCCTACCCTGGCGGGTCAGGCACTGGAGATGTTCGGGCAGTTGTACGATATTGAACGTTATATCAGGGAGAACAACCTGGAGGCTGAGGATATCCGGGTGATTCGTTTGAAACGATCAAAACCGATCCTTGATCAGATGGAATCCTGGCTTCAGGAACAGATCATTGTCGTTCCGCCAAAGAGTGCCATCGGCATGGCGATGGCCTACACGCTCAATCTCTGGCAACGGCTGATCCGCTATGTTGACGATGGCCGTTTCCACATCGACAACAACCTGATCGAAAACAGCATCAGACCCGTGGCCCTTGGAAGAAAAAATTATTTATTTGCTGGCTCGCACGAGGCCGCCCAACAGGCCGCCGTCATCTATTCCATCCTGGCCACCTGCAAACTCCACGGGGTGGAACCGTTCACCTATCTCACTAAAATTCTATCCATCATCCCCGACTTCCCGGTTAATCAACTGCACACACTTCTGCCCGGGCAAAAATAATCAGCCAACATCAACAAAAAAAGATGCTCGTGGCCGAAGGGATACGAAAAAAGCGATGTTGGCCAGATCCGAAAATGAAAAAGGGCTGATCTTTTGGAACAGCCCCGTTTTGAGGGAAATCTTGCGTTGATTAGAAGGGAAAATCAGCGGGAACTTCCTTCTTCGAAGCCTTGGAATTTTTGGTTTGCTTATTTGGAGCAGGAGTCGTAGTAGGTTCACTGACCTGTTCTTCTTCCGGGAGGTTGACGTTTACCGTGTAATCATGTCCGAAATTGTCAGCCCCGTGATTCACCATGATGAAAGGGTATCAAGAAACAGGAAAGTAAAGGATAGCGGCATCTGTTAGTGTTACTTTCTTCTTATTTGTTACAAAAACTTTTTAAAATTTCCTTTGCTTCTTTTAATCCAAGTTCATCAGCTTTTCTCATATCAGAACATGCACTGATATTATCATTTAACCTGAATTCTATCAATCCTCTGTTAAAGTATGTTTCTGCATCTGTAGGATTTGCCATGATAGCGCTATCAAAATAAGCCTTGGCTGAAGGAAGGTCATTGTTTTTATATTTATCAAGTGCCAGGATAGAATAGCAAATTCCAAGACCATTTTTCCGTTCTTCAACCACTCGTTCTTTTTCTGCTGCTATTTTCTTAGGATCCGTTTCATCTTTAGAGAGAGGTGGAGGAGGTGGAGGAGGTACATTTTTAAAATACGAATCTTGTGCTCTGGGTTCTGGTAATTGAGCTATTGAGTTATATTTCGGATGATTATCACATCCCCACATGAATGGTAAAACACTAATATAAATTAGCATTAGAATTTGTTCACTAAAAATCTTTTTCATTGAATCATGTTTTTAGAACAGCCATTATAGATAATGATTATCAATTAAATTTCTCATATCAGTTATTCATAATCTTATAGACATTTTAATCTTCAATACGATTGATATCTTTTAATAAAAACAACATAGAATTTATCGACTCATAATTGTTTAATTCTGTTTCCACACATAACACAAAAAATAGCATCAGGCTCTTCTATAAGATATCCGCAAAAAAAGCACTTCTTTAACGTTAATTCATGATTTACTCTATTGTTATTTTGTTCGTTTGACAAATCTTTAGGCATTAATTCTTCCGATGTAATCTTTATTATTGTGTCATCCTGTGACTCAACTACGCTATGTTTTCTAAAATGCTCCATTTTATGAAGTTGGCATAATTCTTCATGACAATCAGGACAAACAGAAATACATTGATTACATAAAATTGATCCACACACAGAACAAGTGTGTATATGGTCATTACAAATTACAGAATTGCATTCTAAACATCTAATCTGACATTCCTGACATAATATTTTCTCACAAGTTGAACATTTTATTAACGAACAAAGTACGCATAATTTATTTCCGCATTTCCCGCATTCAACAATACAGTCCTGGCATACAATATGCCCGTTTGAGCATTCAATTATTGAAACGCTATTTCCTCCAGCTCCGCAATTTGAGCAGGATGTATTTTGAATGACTGCACTGACTACTTTTAGTTCAGGAATTTTGACAACCTCTTCAAACGATATCTTTTCGGGTTCATTACCCGATGAATTTTTGATTGGATGTTGATCAGGCAAATTCCCGGACTCATGCTTCGCTATATGTTCGTATTTATGTGCATAACATAATTCTTGAGAGCAATAAGAACATTTAAAAATACATTTATTGCATAGCATCGATCCACATACGAAACACTTGTGAATATGCTCATTGCAAACAAATGAATTGCATTCTATACATGAATTCTGACATTCTTGGCATAGTATATTGCCACAACTTATGCATTTCTCCAATGAACAGAGGACACACAATTTCTTGCCACAGTTTTTGCATTCAATAATACAATCCGGACAAACAAAATGGCCGTTTGAACATTTAATAATTGAAATCGTTTTCCCACTAGCACCACAATTTGAGCAATTTTGATCTTGGTTAACTTCACTGACATTAATTTCTTTCGGCATGTAGGCCGGATTCTCAACTGTTTTAATTTCCGATTGATTGCCAGTAGTACGCCTATATGGTTCCAGGTTAACATTATCAATTGGAAATCTTCTGATATTTTCTTCCGCCCATTTTGCCGCCTCACCATTCAGTGGACTTTTAATATTATAATTTTGATAACAAATCATTTCGCCTATTCTGATTATAATATCAGCAAGGGATTCTCCTGCAGCCCAATGATCAGCTATACACACTTTATTTGGTGCAATATTAGGGTGAAAAACAACCATTGAGATTAGCCTGCAAATGGGCTCATATCTTGGGTAATCACCGCTAAGGATAATCTCGCATAAATGCGAATCTTTTTCAATAATCTCCTTTCCATTCTGAATAAGACCTTTGATTTTATAATTAATCAAATATCTCTCTGGCGGATCACCCATTACATCTTTAATTTCAATATATGGATGATTCCCAATCAGTTCTGTCACTTCTTTATAATCATTGTACAACCTTACTAAGCGACGATTCATATTATTACCATTTATTTCACAATGAAGATTTAGCTAAGTAGCAGTCCGATAATAATGAGAAAAAGATAGAGTATTGAAAATATGAGCCCAATCATTGCAAGAAAGTAGAGAGCAGGGCTCTTTGAATGTAAATCATGTCTGTTACTATTGAACCAAATACCCCCAAAAATGAGATTTAAGGGAGCAGTTATTCCAAGCAAACCACAAATAAATATCACGATGGCCCATTTTTTTTCCGGAAAATCAGGTTCCTGATTAGGTCTGTATTTCTTTTTTATATCATCAGTCGTCAAAGGTGATGTTGTACTAAAAATTTCTTTGCAAAATGGACATTGATAACTATTGATTGCGATTGGTTCAGCACATATTGGGCAAATCTTTTTCTCGGTATCCCACGGTGAAGTGTCATTAACGCCTTCTGTTTCCTTAGCCGCGGTCTTGGGCAAATTAACACAGCCAGGTGTTCCGCAACCTGTATTTTCTATCCAACATTCTGAATGAAATTCGTAATTACAGGATTCGCATCTTCTCACTGATTCATCCTGTAGAATAGGGCTTTTGCAGATCGAACATATCATTCTAACAAACATTAAAAATATGCAATTGTGATTTAACCATTAGATTAAAGAATACAGGTAAAGGATCCCTGTTCCAATACGTTCACCAATTATTGAAACTAAAGACATAATTCCAACCCCTGAAAAAAAACCGGTTATAACTCTTAAAAAGTTATTGCTTTCCCTATTATTAAAAGCTTGCAATAATCCATCCACAAAAGAAGGAAGGATTAAAATCAGGGTTAAATATAAATTTACATATAATATATCAAATAAGAATAATGGATAAGAAAGATATCCCAAATATATTCCTGTACATCGAGCGCAAACAGGGAATTGCCGTCCATTCCAGAAGAAGGATCGTTCAGGTTTCCTATGACAAAAAGTAAAGACGATATTATAATTGGCTATTTGCATTCTTTTTCAAAACCACTATAACAAGAAAAATAAATCTTTCGCTACATTATTGCACTAAGTTCAAAATAATCAAACAGCATCATTTAAAATTGCGAAATTATTGGTACGTAATATTATTGCACCAACTAAGATATTAATCAAGCATTCTTATTTCATCATAGTAGCAATAATTCGCAATAATACCCCTACAACAATTCCCCAAATCGCCATCGTACAAGCTTGTTTCGATTTTGTGGGTTGACTCTTGTAGTATGAAAAATACATAATTGCTCCGGCAAGAGGGATGCAGAAAGATAAAACCTTCAACCCCATACTAAGGTCTTCATCATGCATCAAAACAGGCTTCTTCTCTTCTTCGATAGATGAATCAAGGATATAGCCACAATGCCAACATTTTAAGGCTGATTCTTTTATTTCTTCTTTACATGCAGGACATTGTTTCATGCCCTCTTTACATTGAACTTGATTGCATCCGCCTAAAGTATTCCAGCAACTTTGATGGTAATAATTTCCACATTTCTCACATTTTACTATTTCCTCGCCAATGGAGAACTTTTCAGAACAGGATTTACAAGTGGATTCTTCGACAATTTTAGTATTTGCTTTCATAGTTTTGTTGGTTGTTTGCTTGTTTTCTTCACCTATTGGAGAAATTGGTTTTGCTTTGGGTTGGTTCTGGTTATTTTCACCACAAAAAGGGCAAAAAAGTGCATCATCCGGGATTTTCAAAGAACAAGAAAAACATTTTCTGTCGATGCCTTGAGTTATTCCTTGAATATTCCGATTACAATATGGACAAATGTCTCTAACCTCATATAATGATGAGCCACAATAGTAACAATGCATGAACTTACCCTTTCATAGTTTTAGTTAAATTTATTTTTTCTCCTTTTCTGAAAATGTAAACACCGTTTTACCGATTTGAACCTGATCACCATTGTTCAATCTTTGCCTTTTTACCTTTGTCCCATTAATCCATGTTCCGGTTCTACTTTGATTAATTTCTTCTATTTCATATCCATCTCGAAGTTTATTTATTCTTGCATGAGTGGGTTCAATATCCGGGTCTTTAAATAAGTATATCTCACATTTAGGCGAACTGCCAATTACTGTGGGATTTTTATATATTATAAATTGCTTCCCTTTAAGAAACCCGACGGTCATAATTAGCCATGCCTCTTTTGAAAGAGTTTCGACCATGCCGATCATTAAACCGGTAGATGCACCTAATACACAAAATCCAATCGCTCTGCTAATTGCTACACCATTGTCAAATGTGCCTCCGCTTACAAAATAATTGATTGGATCAAAAAGCATCCCACCTATTGCACCTCCAATCATGCCACCAATGAAACCATTAAAGACAAGTTTCTTAGATTTCAGACCAATTCCAGGACCTAATCCAACTGTCATCCCAAGTATTGCCCACAAAATGCTTCTTATAATAACATGTAACAGAAAGCCAGAAAAATGATGAACCGGATCCGATGCGGCCTCATAGCCAATTAATCCAGCGCCTATGCCTCTTAATAAAGTATAGACAATACCTATACAGATACATGCGACTATTCCCCCACCAAAACCAACGGCTAATCCTACTAATCCTGCTTTTAGTGCCCTAGAAAAGTTCCTAGCAAGAATACCTTCCATGCTTCCGATCATTAGGCCGACAAATGCGCCTACCGTTAGAAGTAATAAGAGAAGATAACTTTCAGTAGATCCATAGTCATTATCGTTGACATGGGGTTCAATTAATGCCCATGCAAGGAATGCACCAAAAAGTCCAGCTAACATCAGATTGAACCAATTTTTATAAATAAGGCTGGTTCTCGCTAGTTCATCAGAAGCGGTTCCTGATCCAGTCCTCAAAGATTCTTCTTTTTTTGCCCTTTCAATTGCTGCGTCAACTAGAGGATTATTAAGGTCCTCATAACTAATCTTTAATTTTTCTGACATTTTATTAGCAGTTAATTACACAATTATCTGTTAGTTTTCACCTTTTAATGATTTAATAATTTGTTCATTAAGAAGTCGAATAATGTTATATCATGTTAAAAGAAATATTTCATGGATTTCGTTTGATAAATTAGATATTCTCTGTTTTTAGAAGATAAATCAGCTTTATAAATTTTAGTTTTTATTGAGGGTTGTTCTGGTGATAAATGTTTCATCCTAAACCAGATTATCATAAAACCAATTAACAATAGACAAATAAGTATTATTCCAATTTTAATAAGGATTCGATTATCAAACTTTGAAAATAGTTGGACCTTTTCAACTTTCGGAGATAAATTAGCTGATTTATTCTTGAATATTTCTTCATCAATACGAGAATCGTAAAGCTCATCAAAAGTTATTTTTATTTTATCATTATTATCATCCATGATAAAAGAGTTCTATTTTAACTCAGGTAAATATAATCTGGTATAAGGTTTTATTTCTGTTGTATCCAATAATTGCATCCAAAAGGATTGATAAAAGTAAAGGTCCTTACTTAGCTTTGGATTACCATATATCTTGTCCGCAATTTGACTGAGATTCTCGCCTGGTCCAGTTATATAGGTATGAGTAACTATAATTTTCTGAAGATCAAAAAATCCTTCATTTTTCAGAATCGATAACAATAAATTTCTAAGCGCATCTTTTTGAGCTTGAGTATAAACTTCACCTCCAAAATAAATTTTCTTTTCATAGGGATCTATCTCAAGGATTGACAATTTCTGAACTAATTTACTATCAATCATTTTTTTGAACAAAGAATCAAGTGTAATGACGATAGGTTTATTTTCATTGATCGGCTGCTGATTTGAAATTGACGAATTGGTTTTTGGCTTCCAGCTACTAAGAAAGGTAAATATATCTGTTCTCAATAAATAAAGAATAGTCAAAAATAATAGCAGGACAATAGTAAATCCGAAAATCAAGTAGCTGGACGGTATTTTACTTTTTTCATCAGTCTTTTCAACTTCTACCGAACTAATTCTTTCTGCACAAAGTTTTTCAACCTTTTTAATAATTTCATTATCAACCACCTCTCTGCCATCCAACCAATAATGCTTTGTTTTTTCGGGTATTCCTGTTCGCCAAATAAAAAATCCTTCTTCTTCCTGAATTGGATCAACGACAAAGGCAACCTGCCAGGGCTTATCGAAAAAATTTCTTTGGATAAAAACATCCTGGTCAGACAAAAAAATTCCAAATCTGGGATGTGTGTGGTACCATCCAACAATTAGTTTATTTGCGAATTGCCCATCTTTAACCGAATTAATATATTCCCAGGTTTCGTGTGTAAACATTACTTGACCTGCTTGGTTATCAGCATGTTCTCCTTTAATAATATCTGATATCTCAAGGTAAGGACCGTTTGTGTCTTTAAAGACTTCACCGATTAATATCCCACAAATTTCTATGTTTTGATCTTCCTTGGCATGTTTAATGATTGCCTTATACGCACTGTCCGAAATTGAAATTCTAAAATCAAGCTGCGCCGAAAATGGCTTTTCCTGAATGTTTTCAGAAAGAATATCGATGACATCTGGTTTACCGTTCTTCATTTTCTATTGATTTGGACTGTATAAGGGACCTAATACCACAGATGCATCATCGTCAAAAATGAAAGCAAACTGATCCATTCCATTTCTTCCTACCATTATATCGAACAAGGGAATTCCAATTTCACTAAATGTTTTGTCTAGGAAAGGCTCATCTCCTTTAATATTATGAAAAAAGTATGGAATTCTCGCCAATCCACAATCAGGACATATAGCGTCCTTTTCCTTTGTTTTACCCCTTGGTTTAAAAATGATCTCAGTATTTCCACATGAATTACATTCAAATTTGTGGACAAGATCACTATTATCCCGGCTAAATTCAATTATTGCTTGATGTCCCAATTCACTTTTAACATCATTCAGTAGGTCACTAATAATTGTCGTCTTTACGCTTTTGTGAATTCTCCTAATGTTAGTGAATGTCTCATGACTCATACAATCTTCTTTCTTCTGATAGTTGATCAGATAGGAATCATTTGTTAACCCATTAAACAAATATGCCCTATCCTTCAATGTTTCCAATCCATGAAGCAATTTAACTGCTTCTTGGCATTGGATTCCAGCAATTACCGATGATGATGTCGGTGTTGTTGGTGTCTTTCCTGATAACATATCATCTCTGGTAAGCCCTCCGCATCCTTGTCTGGCTTTAATAATATTCCAATCCATTTCATTCATCGTACATTCATAACAAACACCATCGGGAGGTACAAATACTCTGACTATTCCATTTAATTGTTCAATCGCACCATCAATCCAGGGAGTATTAGTTTTCCAGCAATTACGATTGACTGCAAGCCGTGCTTCCCGGTTATCCAATCCACAAATAACTACATCTGCCCAATCGAATACACCCAACCCCAAAGAATAAATGGCATCACCTTTCAACCATTGAACGCTAACTTTAGGATAGATATCTTTAATAGAAACCGCCGCAACCTCAGCCTTAGATTTGCTATTATCACTTTCTCTGAATAATACAGAACGTGAAAGATTAGAATTTTCAATATCATCAAGGTCAGTTATAAAAATATTGCTTATACCAAGAAGTGCCAGATTTTTTAAGATCTCGTTTCCTAAAGCACCAGCTCCAATCACCAGTACTTTCGACTTTCTAAGGATTTCCTGATCCCACCAATTGATCAATTTAAATCGAGAAAAGCGATCATCATGAAGATCTGAAGGATCTTCTATTTTATTATGATTTACTTCCTTCATAATCTAACCAGCAATGATCTCGGGAATTAACCGAAGAATGTCACCATCTTTGACACCTGCATTTAAAAGTGTTTGGTCATCCACAAGTTGCTTTCTAGTGGCCTGATGATGTAGCTTATAGCTTAACAACATTCCCCCTGTTGCGTCAAATTTAGGGTAATTTAACCTTTCAATCAACAAAACAATTATCCTCTTAACCTGAACATCATCAGGAACTTCCACTACTTTTTTCTTATTCCCGGTTGCATCCCAAATTTCAATATTAATATAAGCCATAGAATTTTGTTTTAGGTTATTGTGTTCTATCAGAATATTTTAAAGAAAACTTAGGTAACATATTTAACGATGTTATGGCAAAAACACCATTTAAGCCGAAAACAACTTTTGAATTGTAAATGTAGAAATTAAATTCAAATAGCATCTAGTTATAATTATCTTTGTTCCAACCACAACCCATCCTTGAATTAA
>Ga0172370_10009505_pt1 | contig 11348 bp, 7 predicted proteins | sample LakKiv5m_FD_114538 | JGI IMG/M metagenome (GOLD analysis project Ga0172370, IMG submission 114538) | Freshwater microbial communities from Kabuno Bay, South-Kivu, Congo - kab_022012_11.5m | ecosystem: Environmental > Aquatic > Freshwater > Lake | place: Democratic Republic of the Congo...
CACGTTGCGGCATTCGACTACCTGCGAGAGTTTCTGACGGCTGATCACTGTCTGACGCCAGAAACGATGATTCCGGCGAGCCGCGAACCCGAAGCCGAGAAGGACACACCGGAAATGACCGTCTTCAAAGCGGTGGAGGCGATTCTCAAGGGTGTGGAAGTGCCCTTGCCGGCCCCCCATACCTTTCAGGACAAGGATGGCCACGATCGCGATCGGGTCCGGGTTCGCTGGTGGGACAACGGCGCCACAACTTATCGCTCAGCGGCCATGCTGCCCGATCACGAGCGGGCAGCGTTTCCTGAAGATCCTGTGCCAGCGCACGCCTTGGTTGGGCACGACGGCGGCAAGCCCGTCTTTGTCGGCCATTACTGGCTGACCGGGGCACCTCAGCTGCTCTCGGACAAGGTCGCCTGCGTTGATTACAGCGTCGCCAAGGCCGGAAAACTTGTAGCCTACCGCTGGGATGGTGAACCCGAACTTGATGGCCGCAGTTTCTGCTGGGTGCAACCATGAGCACGTTCAACAGAATGCAGACCAGCCAATCGTCGCCATTGCGGATTGCCGAAGTTCGCGTCCCGGAACACGAGGGACGACTGGGTCTGACCCTGTGTCCCGGCAAGAAAGATCGGGCCGCCGGTTGGAATCGTGACCTCCATGAAGATCTGAAGGCCATCCGCAACTGGGGTGCGAGCATGATCATTTCGCTGATCGAGCCGCATGAGTTTGAATTGCTACAGGTGTCTGATCTAGGAGAGCTTGTGCTGCACTTCGGGATGAAGTGGGTCCATCTGCCAATCCGTGACGTGGACGTTCCGGATGCACGCTTTGAGGATGGATGGCAAGACGTCGCCCTTGAAGTACATCGGCGACTGGATGAAGGTGAGCGCATCCTGATTCACTGCCGTGGGGGCATAGGGCGCACCGGTCTGGTGGCGGCACGCATTCTGGTGGAGCGTGGGTGTTTGCCAGGAGATGCGATTCACCGCGTGCGAGCCGTTCGACCAGGGGCAATTGAAACGCGCGCGCAGGAGCAATATGTTTTGGGCCTGAAGGCTCAACGCCTTGGAGTAGCTAATGACCGGAAATAAACCGATTAATCAATTCCAGCGACACATTCCAGCGGCGGCTGTTCGTGAGCCTCTGTGCTCATTAGCCTGGGCGGCGTATGCAATCCGCCAGGTGTGATTCACTACGCCTACCAGCGCTTGCTCAACACCCAGGGCGAGCATCGTTCATCGGCAAGTCCGACCAGCAAGTGTGGGTAGTGGTTCGCCCCGCACTGTTTCCTGCCAAGAGCGCCAAGCGCCCAGCCAACTGGCATGAGCTTGCCGACAACTACGCCAGGTTGAGCGACAAGGGGCACTTTGCCTCCGTTGCCATTGCGAGCGCCTATCAGCCTTTCAATTCCAGCGATGAGGATCCTGTGCCATTGTGGCGCGGTCATCACCTGGATGTGGATTACACCGGTCTGGAGTGATCAGCCTTGGGTTGCCAATTCAAAAAGGCGCCTTTTCATTCCCGGATATGCCGTCTGTACTGACAAAACGCCGTTCGATCAAGCAAGAAGCAGGGTTACCACTTTTTCGCCAAGTCAAATCTGCTGATGGTAAGAAGACATTGGCATGGAACGTAGCAGGTAGACGAAAGGCACTTCCATGGATCAAGCGTCTGGTCTTGGCGGTGACCGCGAAATGGGGCCTAGTCGTTTGACGTTGGCACCAACGATACCGAAACTGCCAGCCATTCTTGAGCTTCGATGGATCGTGACATCTTTCACAAACGACGTGGTCTATATGCATAGGCAAGTGTCCATCAACTTCTTAGCGCATTGACGTGGATCAAACCCCAATAAATACGGGAGTAGATACTAATCTCACGGGATAAAGCGCTGCAAGGGCGTGACAGGATTAAGCATAACGATTTAATTCAGGGGAATGCATGTTTGAGAGCCATGAAGCGCGTCTTCAGGAGTTAGTTCGGAAGGCTGAAACGCCAGTCTTAGGTCTTCTGGGCGCACTATTGCCAACAGGCGCACGAGAGGCAATCCGGGAGAATCTGTCCGTCCAGGCTGAAGTTGCTGATTTTTCAAGGCAGCTTGAAAAGTATCCTGCACTGTTCGGAGTTTGGCTTGCCGAGCATGTCATGCTGGGTCTCGGACAAGATGGGCACTTTAGTCTGTATCCGCACCTTCAAAAGGCGATTGGCGTTTCAACAGAATTGACTTCCAGTGAAAAAGAGCTGCTCTGGAGGTCATTCCGACGTTCTATGCTCAAGCTCGGGATCCCACCGCTGACCCGGGTCTCTGGCTCTCACTATATGGCAGACGAGTATGTCAGGCAGGCAGGTGTTCCCATTGCTTTCGCGGACGATCTCGCGCTTTGCATGATTCAGCTGGCGAAAAAGATCGGTCTGCCTGACGAAGACGACCAAGAGGGGTTGCTCACCTGGCAGGCAACCTTGCTGAACAAGCTAGGATCGCCGTTCAGCGTGACGGCACGCAAAGCAGTGGAGCGGGACTCCCAAGGTTACTACACGCGTGCCTTCGTGCGCGTTCATCTGAATGGTGGCCAGGCGTCAGGCAAGGACCCGCTTGAGCAGGCTTTTGCGAAGGCGTTCACAGCAGAGGGTTCTTCACGTCTCCGACGGGCTGCGATACCGCAGCTTCTTTACCGGGACGGCGCGCTCGGCGTCCTCTTCCCGTCAGCGGACCGGGCAGTTGGCTACAAGGTTGAGTGCGGTGGCCATGTCGCATCAATGCGGCTGGATGCTGCGGGAGGCTTCCGGCCCCTGCCCGCCGGTCTTCATAGTGAGGTGGTAGTTCAGAGCGACGACGGTGAGCGGGTGCTCTCAGTGCGCCTTTGGCCCGACTCGTTGAATAACAAGCTCTTGATTTTTAACGCTGAAGGGCGTTTACGTGCGTCTGCGCAGCTTGCTCAAGAAGACCCGGTAGAGCTGACCCCAGGACGATACCTCGCGCTCTGTCGGTTTGAGCCAAGCAACCGAGAAGATTGGTACGAGGTCAGCGAGTCGCCGTTGCTCATTGAGGTGCCTCTGGAGGTCCGCCCTGGCGCCGAGTTGCTCATCAAGAACGGGCCAGCCGCCGTAGCCTTGGTTGGGCAGAACCAACCTTCGCTATCGCTCAGTGGGCATTCCAAGGGCAGTCTCGAGGGCCTGGAGTTCTGGTACGGCGAGGTTGAGGCTCACATCGAGGTCCCCGCCGACTGGGTACAGAACCTCACCGGCCAATTCGAGGTGCGAGTTGTTCATGGTGACCGGCGGGCTTCACTTCCCATTAGGCTTGACGACAGCCGTCAAGCGGTCGTGAGGCTCTCCGAGGCTATCGCGCGCCTTGACCTGGGTGGCGGGCTCTGGCGGTTGGTTTTGGAGCTCGGACGCGCCGGCGAAGCTCGAGCTGCGCAGCGGCAGTCTGTTCTCTACTGGAGCGGTTTGAAGAATGTCTCCTACGGCCTCAAGTTTTCGTACGAGAGTCCCCCAAAGAACCTGATTACCGCATCCTGTGCTGGCATCAAGCTGAGTCCAACGCAAATGGACCCGGCAGATGATCACAGCCGCCTCATTCGGATGGCCTTCGACGTCGGTAGCGGAAGGCTCATTCACTTCAGTTGGCATCGGCCTGGCGTGTTTGTCGAGGTACAAGTGCCGGCAGCCGACGGCTCTACGGCCTCCATCGCTAGGCACCTAGGGGTCGCCGAGACCGTTTCGCTGACCAGTCCCAAAACGATTGTGATCAGCGCTTCCGAGCCCGGGTGCATCTCCTTGGGCAGCATGCGGACCTTCGTCGACTTCTCGCAGAAGGCGAGTAAAGCTTTCCCGGCGAGCTTCTTGGCAAGCCGCATTGAGCCAGGTGCGCGGACGCTTAAGTACGAAACAGCATCAGGTAACGCGGCTGTCGACCTGCTGGTTCTGTCGCAGCCCCATGAGGCAACAGACGTGAAGACAGAAAGGCTCGCGAACCAATTCGAGGTTCGGGTGGTGGTGAGCGGCGAGCCGACCGACGTCGCCGTGACTGGCCGTGATCTGTCGTCGGGGCGTGAAGCCCGTGCAGAACATGAACTGATGGCCGGGACTTGGCATACCAACGACCTTGCTCGCATGCAGGTCTACGCTGCCCCAGCAGGTCAAAGTCATGTGGTCCACGTCCTCATTGACGTCGAGACTCTGAAGCCTGGCATCTGGCTTCTCGGCTTCGGCGCACGCATCGGGGGCGTGTGGGGCCGCCTGCAGGACGGGGACGAGGGATGCATCGCGGTCGCGTTTGCCGTCGACGTCGTGGGCAAGGAGATTCCCGGTAAAGAGGTCGTCGCTGCGGCTGACGCCCTGGAGCTATCCGACGTCGCAGCACAGTTGGTGCGGCTGAACGAACATTTTCGTCAATGCTGGTCTCCGGTATGTTGGGAGCAGCAGCAGTGGCTGACGCCGTACTTTTCGGCGCTGGTTGAACGGCTCAAGGATAAGGAGACTGACTATGTGACCGAACTGGTTGATATGGCCATGTGTCGACCGCCAGAAGATGGACGTCCTGGCTACCTATCGATGCAGTTCGTGCCAGCGTGCCTGAACCATACGTTTAGTCAACAGCGTGAAGTCTACAAGCGGGTCAACATCAAGCCGCATCCCTTTTCGATTTGTCTTCGCGCGATGGTTGAGTTAAAGGGTTCTGTCACACCGGCGTTTGGCACAGTTCTTCATCCTAGTGCTGCCATGACATTCATGAACAAGGCAGAGGTAATGAAGGGCTGGCGCCCCAGAGGGTTCAGTCTGAGCGCATACCGCGAAGTACTTTCGCAAACCAAGCTTGAGGGAGCCTATCAACTCGAAGATGAGTTGTTTCTACCGCAAGTGAGTGAACTGCTCGGGCCGCTGCATCTGGCTCATTGCTGGAGAGACCTTGAGCGTGGATTTGCATCAAGCCAACTCATGCCTAATAACCGCAAGAGCGCTGCGCTTGCGCTTGCCAAGAAGCTTGGGCTCCATCGCAGCAATTTTGACCAGAAGGTCGTCAATGGCTTGAAGGGCCAGTCCCTGCTTCTTCGCCTTGGAAAGCCCGACGACGACCAGCTAGACGACAGCGAGCAACTCAAGTGGGAGCAGATGGAGCATGTCGCGCTCGCAGTTGCCTGGCTTGCATGGTTCTGTCGGCTTGAGCATCGTCAGCCCGGGGTGTTGAGCGGCTTTCACAGCCAGCTCGGCAACTTGCGAAAGCAGGTTGAGGTCCCGGGAGGAACCATCGCCGACTGCATCGCCTACTACCTCCAGGTGGCCCCAGCGATGTTCGCCTTCTACCTGCTCCTGTGGGAGTTGGTGCAGACCGTAGAACTTGACCCGGTTGTCCGGCATGTCTGACACAAATCCGATTTCCTTCTCCCAAGACCTCAAAACGGTCCTCGCCCGGTATATCGCGACGACGCTGCCAATCTCGCGCAGGTACGGGAAGCTCGGTCGCGAGTTCCGACTCTTGCTGGAGCAGGAGCAGTTGGTTCAAGGACCCTACGTTGAAGCACTTCCCGACTTTGAGAAGGGCAAGACCCTCGCTCAACTGCTCAAGACGGCGGGCGGCTTCCTTCACGATGGGCTGGGCCTGTTGCCAACGGCGAATCGTCCCCTACACCTTCATCAGGAGAAGGCGCTGCGTCATGCCATCTGCGACCAAGAAAGCTTCCTGACCGCGACAGGTACCGGTAGTGGCAAGACCGAGACTTTCCTGTACCCCATCGCGCACGACCTTCTATCAGACACCGACCCTAAGCGACCTGGTGTCCGAGCCTTGCTGGTCTACCCAATGAACGCGCTGGCCAACGACCAGCTGTACTACCGAGTCGCGCCGCTCTTTGCTCGCTACCTGAAGGAATACGGCATCACCTTCGGGAGATACACCGGTCAGGTCAAGTCCACAGCCAAGCGAGACGAGGAAGAGGCTCGCATCTGGAACAATCCGAAGCTGATGGAGGCTCTAGGGAGCCCTTCCAGCATCCCAAAGAATTGGCTGCTCACGCGCGATGAGATGCTGGCTGACCCGCCGAAGGTTCTTATCACCAACTACGCCATGCTGGAGCACATGCTCCTGCTGCCGCGCAACGCCGGCCTGTTCGCGACCAACTCCCTACGCTTTATCGTTCTTGACGAGATTCACACGTACCACGGCGCCCAAGCCACTGAGGTCGCATTCCTTTTGCGCAAGCTGAAGACCCGCCTCGGTGTCGAGAAGGGACTCCGAGTCTTTGGGACGAGTGCCAGCCTATCCGATTCCGAGACTGCCGACGACGAACTGAAGAAGTTCGCCACAGACCTTTTGGGCGAGCCAGTGAACCGCGTCATCCGAGGTAAGCGGATTCCACATGGGGCGCTGTCGCAGCCTGTCAGCTTAACTTTCTCGATGAGCCCGGGTCAGTGGGTGACGCTCGGTGAAATGCTTCGTGAGTTCCTGCGACTCGACCGTGACGAGCAGACGGTGGACTGCTGGAACCGCTTCGTTCAGTCCCAGGAGGGCCTACCGCCCGAGCTCGTCCTCAAGGGTAACCCGGATGGCCCGGCCAGCGAGGCATTGGTCGAGACCTTCGCGCGCAGCGTCCAGGTGCGTAGGGTCGCCGAGGCACTGGAAGGCGGGCGAGTGGTGGCGTACGCTCAACTGGCGCAGCAGGTTTTCGACACCTACGAGCCTGCGCCACATGAGGCACAGAGTGCGTTGAGTACTGTGATTCAGTGTGGGATGGTCGCTCGCCGAGGGCAGGGTGACTTTCCCTTGTTGCCTGGTCGCTACCACCTGGCTGTGAACAGTATTGAAGGTGTTGTTGTCAGGCCCGATACCAGCGGCGAAGGCTGGGCGAAAGCCAAGGTCGGCCGAAGCTATAAGGACGAGGCCGGCCACTACTACCCACTGCTGATCTGTCGTAAGTGCGGGCAGCCGTTCCTCGAGGGCTGGAAGGACCAGTCTCACGTACATCCCCACCGCCCTGACACCGGTGAAAACGGCCCTGAGCGAGTTGTTTTCTGGCTTGGGGAGCCGTTCACGGGGACCGAAGATGAAGAAGATGAGGGCGGCGAAGGCGATGCTCCGCGGTCCGCGCACGAACGCATCTTTGTCCAGCTGAAGACTAGCGAAATCGTTGCTTCAGACGATGCGGTACCTCTCTATCCGGTCCACACGGAACAAGACGACGTAGAGAGGGCGAGGTACGTCAAGCGCTGCCCTGCATGCGGTGGACGGTCAACCGGCGCCGACGCTGAGGTGGTCACGCGCATGCACCCTGGCAACGAGGCGCTTGGCGCAGTGGTCGCCCAGCGGGTCCTTGAGGCATTACCTCCGGGTGTCGTTGACCACTCCGACCCGCGACCATCGTTCGGGCGCAACCTCTTGACGTTCTCGGACAACCGCCAAGACGCCGCGTTCTTCGCTCCGTACTTTGAGCGCACCTCCGCGAACGTGGCCCTGCGAGCGGCTGTTCGAGCCGTGCTCGCCGAGTCCTCGGCTCCGATGGGTATGCCCCAGCTGGCAGAACGAGTGTTCGAGCACTGGAGGCGTGACGGCGGTCAGCCTTTGCTTCTCAATGACGCGGGTGAGATTCGGACTGACAAACAGGACGTCTCGCAGTTGCTCCTTGCTGCCTTGGGCTACGAGTTCTGCACACCGGGAGGTCGCCGAAACTCTCTGGAGAGCCTCGGCGTGGCACTGGTGACCTATGACGAGGCCAAGCTCAAGGCACTGTATCAGCAGGTCAAGAATTTCTGGCCAAGCCTACTTCCAAACGACGACGCTTCAGTGGCCGCGCTTTGTCACATTCTTCTGGAGACCGTGCGCCGGGAGCGGGCGCTGGAGAGCCTGTCAGGTCTAGCAATGAACGACCAGGCAGTCTGGGGTGATTACAACCAGCATCGAACCTTTGATATCGAAACTGGTGATACCGGCGTGCGTTTCAAGTGGCTTCCCAGCCAGCAAGCGGCTCGGCACAACCGCCGCTCGTGGTACTTGGTGGAGAGGCTGGGTCTCAGCAAGTCTGAGGCGGCTGACTTCTTACGCAACTTCTGGGGCGCGATGACCAAGCCGCCCGCGACCATCCTGAAGAAGTACCCGCCTGGATTCGGAATGGACGGCGGGCTCATCCGTGTTCGCAGCGGGCTGACCGTGCCTCTGTACCAGTGCAAGAGCTGCGGTCTCCTGCAGAGGCACGTGGTCTCCGAACGGTGCACTGCCTTCGGTTGCCGCGGCGACGTCCTGATGCTGGATGACGAAGAGCGTGCAAGGCTGCACCGCGAGAACCACTACCTCGCCTCGTACGAGGAGACCAACCACCTGACGCTGCGTGCCCGAGAGCACACGGCATCCCTATCGACTGAGCTCCGGGAAGAGATTGAGCGCGAGTTCGCAGAGCGGCGTATCAACTTGCTGAGCTGTACTACGACCATGGAGATGGGTGTTGACTTGGGCGACCTTGAGGCGGTGGTGAACCTCAACGTGCCACCGGGCATCGCCAACTACCAGCAGCGAACAGGGCGCGCTGGGCGCCGCGCGCAGGCTGCCCCTTTCTGTGTCACGGTTGCGAGAAACACAAACTACGACCAGATTGTCTTTCGCGAGCTGAGGGACTACCTCGCTTCTTCGCCTACCACTCCGTTCATCAACCTCGGCAACGGCGAGCTGTTCCTTCGGCACCAAATGTCTGTGGTGCTGTCCTCTTTCCTACGTCATGCACTGAGCAAGACGGACGTGAACGCTCCGTCGCTGAAGCACCTTTTTGGTGAAGTACTTCATGACAAAGCCAAAGCGGAGTTCTACGACAAGCTCAACGCATGGGTCGAGGGGGATGCCGGCGCAAAGGCCTTCGCCGAAGCTGAGGCGTTGGGGGACAAGCTTCCGCCGGACCTTCGCTCCATCGTGTGTCGCGGGGCTTACCTCCGCACTGCCATCGTTGGAAGGCTCAAAGAATTCGCTGAAGACGTCTCTGAGCGATGCAAGTCGTACGTTGCCAAGAAGACCTCAGCTGCGGAGACCGATGAGCTGAAGAAGGCGCTCTACTGGAAGGAGCAGCTAGAGAAGTACATGGACCAGTTCTTGGTCAATGAAGTCTCCCGCCGAGGCATCATCCCGACCTACAGCTTTCCGGTGCACTCCTTGACGCTAGAGGTGCAGGACGGCAGCACTTTCAACCGCTTCCAAAATCAAGCAGACGTATCGCTGAATCGGGACGCGAGTCTGGGCATCAGCGAATACGCCCCAGGGGCCGAGGTGGTTGCCAATGGTCGCATTTGGGAAAGCGCTGGTTTAGCCAGCTACCCCAAGGCATTCATGCCAACCCGCTGGTATGCCGCGTGCCCGGAGTGTTTCCACGTGGATGTGGCGGACGCCCATCAAGACCTTCCCGACGGATGCAGCAACTGCGGCTTCGCCGAGCCGACACGCCGCAAGCGCATGTTCTTGGAGCCAAGGGGTTTCGTCACCAGTGTGGCTGACAGTAAGGGCAAGGACCCGGGAACTGCGCGCCGCAGGGTCAAGCCCGCTGATGAGGCGAGACTGATTGCTGCTCCGAGGCCAGAAAACTTCCTAGAGACGGAACTGCCGTTTCTGAGAACGGCACTTCTGTTGGCACGTGGCTCTGAGGACAGCGAACTGCGTGGCAGCCTGTTCGTGACCAACCGGGGCACTTACGGAGAGGGGTACTATAGGTGCCTCTTCTGCAACTACTGCCAGCCGGCATCCAAGCCAAAGAAGATCAAAGACGGGGCTAAAAAGGGCGCAGGCTCTGGCGACGTCGCCACTAGGAAGTTTGTCCACAAGGACCCAAGCACGGGCTCGACGTGCAAGTCCGACGTCATGCCAAGGATGGGCATCGACTTTGCGCACATGTTCAACACCGATGTCAGGCTCTTGCGGTTCCTGGCGCCGCTGCCTGAGGCTCCGGACGATGTTACCGACGAGCGTCGGTTTCAGGAGCATGTCGCACGAACCGTCGCGGAGGCTTGCCGCTTGGCTGCCTCTGACATGCTCCATCTGTACCCTGGCGAGCTGCGTTCGACCTACCGCTTGTACGCCAGCGCGGGCTGCATTGCGGAAGTGGTGCTCTACGACGGCGTTCCCGGGGGGGCCGGATACAGCGCCCGGCTGGGCACACCACAGTTCAGTTTCCAAGAGCTCATGGTGGGGGCGCTGCGGCGCCTGGAGTGCCCCCAGGACTGCGAGTCGGCATGCCGGGCATGTCTCTGTGACTACGGCAACCAGCGACACTGGGACAGCTTCCGCCGTATAGAGGCGATGGCATGGCTGAAGGCGCTGCTAGACGGACGCCCGACAGCGGATGGACCGGGCAACTACGTGCCTTGGCCCAAGCCGAGCCTAAGCGGGCTTTCTGAGCGTCTGGCTTCGTCGTCTTCCGTCGCCATCATCGCGGCCTCACTCGCTGGGGCGGCCGGGCATCGCGAGGCAGAGCTTAATCAGCTCCTGACATGGTTCCAGTCCGGAAAGGAAGTGGTGCTCTACCTAGCCAACAAGCTCATCCAGCAACCCTCTGACTACCAGACCTTGATGCTCTACCGGCATCTTTATCCCTGGATGCAGGCTGGCAAGCTGCGCATCCTCTCGTTGGCAGAGCTTGATGGCCGTGTTGCAGGTCAGATTCCCAGAGTGTTCACTTCGTTGGAAGACGGCTCGTTACTGGTGAGGCAGGCTTTCCCCGTCCAAGCCCTGCTGGATGGACTGGTCAGCTCACCTGCCGAGCTGGGTTCCATGGATGACGGCACGCGCGAGCTGCTGAAGGCAACCCTGGCCTCGGCAGAGCCATATGCCCCTGAGTACTTCGCCGAAGGGCAGAAGATGGGCATGTGGGAGTTTGCTGTCGGTGCGGAGCGTCCATTGGCTGAAGTTTTTGCGGCTATCAAGGGGTTGCACGTCAAGAGCTTGGTCATACGTGACCCCTACTGCGGCACGGAGCGAAACCGCCAACGACTTATGCAGCTCCTGACTTTCCTGAAGAGCCACGCGGCGGAAATTGAGCGTGTTGACGTCTATTGCTCCGAAGTTAAGGAGAGGCAGCGCGATGGCACAGACTATGTTGCGAATCGCTTAGAGATCGCCTACCAAATCGAGCATCTGTTGGGTCAATTAGGAATTTCGAAGGGGGATGCCTTCGTCAAAGAACTCGGTCGCAACAGGACTTTTCACGACCGTGAGCTGAATTTTGAAGTAGTTGACCAAAAGGGATGTAGCGCTACTCATCGTTACTTTTTGACTGGCGGTGTTGACTACCTACTTGACGATCGGAGTGCAACTCGCGTGTTTCACGCAGTCGCTTCAAGATAAATGCATTCTGAATGTCAATTTATGGCTAGGAGATCATGAA
>Ga0172370_10009506_pt1 | contig 11348 bp, 12 predicted proteins | sample LakKiv5m_FD_114538 | JGI IMG/M metagenome (GOLD analysis project Ga0172370, IMG submission 114538) | Freshwater microbial communities from Kabuno Bay, South-Kivu, Congo - kab_022012_11.5m | ecosystem: Environmental > Aquatic > Freshwater > Lake | place: Democratic Republic of the Congo...
ACCGCGCCCTGCGGCGGCCGCTGGCCGCCGTAATAGTCGAGCACGGCCTTCTGCCAGCGCGCGTAGGTCGACGAGCCACTCTTGGCCAGCGAGGTGATGCCGACCTTCTGCACCGAATACCAGTCGGCGAACTGCCAGGAGAGGTCATCGCAAGTAACAAAGCTGCCGAGGCCGGGATGGAAGGGGACGACGTGGTAGTCCTCGAGATAGACCTCGATGAAGGTTTTCCAGTTGTAGTTGCACGGGTGCATCTCGACGCGATCGAGACGAAAGCCGGAAAAATCGAACTCGCCCGCTACCTTCATACCGCCCAGGTCGGTGCCGGCGGAACGCCCCCCGCCGAACAGCAGGCCGTGCCAGTTCTCCAGCTTGACCTTGTTGAGGTTGAGGCAGGGATTGGCGGGAAAATGCGGCGCGCCGATCAGCGTGCCCTGGGTGTCGTAGGTCCAGCGGTGAATCGGGCAGACGAGGGTCTGGTCAGCCTTGCCACCGCCTTGCAGCATGATCGCCTGACGGTGGCGGCAGACGTTGGACATCCTGTAGATGCCGTCCGGCTGGTGCACCAGGAGGTGGGAATGATCGGTCCATTCGGTGGAACGGTAGTCGTAGAGCTCCGGCACCATCAACTCATGGCCGGCATAGCCGGGGCCAGCATCGAAGAGGAGCTGTTTCTCCAGTTCGAACAGCTTTTCGTCGAAGTACCACGCGACGGGAAGCTGGGAAACCCCAGGGGCCAGCTGCGCCCGCGTTGCGACAACCGTCATGAGCACCCACCTCCAAGAATGAACCGCCGGAAAACGGCATCCCGGCGGCGCTTGCACCTGCGCGCATCCAATGCAAGGGCTTGAATTGCAGGCAACCGCAGTATAGCCAATTTGACCGCGATTTGACCGCCAGGGGCCGCATGAGCTATGTTCGCAGGCTAAAGGAATTGCCCGCACCATGACGTCGCCCGCCGTATCCCCCCCCCTCACCTTCGAAGCCGCCCTGCAGGAACTTGAACGCCTGGTCGGCGCGCTCGAAAACGGTGAGCTGCCCCTCGAGGCCTCGTTGCAGACTTATGAACGCGGCATGGAGCTGCTGCGGCACTGCCAGCAAACCCTGAGCCAGGCCGAACAGAAGCTGCGTGTGCTCGACGGCGCCGTGTTGCGCGAATTTTCGCCACCCGGCGCGGCCGCAGCGAGCGAGGGCGACGCGGATTGAACGCCGGTTTCAGCCACTGGATGGCGGATATCCAGCAGCGTACCGCCCACACGCTGGAGCGCTGCCTGCCGCTGGCCACGACCGCGCCGACACGCCTGCATGCGGCGATGCGCTATTGCAGCCTGGGCGGCGGCAAGCGCATGCGGCCGCTGTTGTGCCATGCCACTGGCGAAGCGCTCGGCGCCACGGCCAAAATTCTCGATAGCGCCGCTGTCGCGGTCGAGCTGATCCACACCTACTCGCTCGTGCATGACGACCTGCCGTGCATGGACGACGACGTGCTGCGGCGCGGGCGACCGACCTGCCATGTCGAGTTCGACGAAGCCACCGCCCTGCTGGTCGGCGACGCCCTGCAGACGCTGGCCTTCCATGTGCTCGCCGAAGCGGATGCGCCGTCCTGCCAGCGCCGACTTTCGATGATCGCCCTGCTCGCGCAGGCCAGCGGTTCGCGTGGCATGGCCGGCGGGCAGGCCATCGATCTCGCCGCCGTCGGCACCCGGCTGACGCCTGCAGAACTCGAGTTCATGCACATCCACAAGACCGGTGCCCTGATCCGTGCCGCCGTGCTGCTCGGCGCCCACTGTGGCGAAGCGGATAACGCGACACTCGACGCGCTCGGACGCTTCGCCAATCGCGCCGGCCTGCTGTTCCAGGTGGTGGATGACATCCTCGATGCCGAAGGCGATACCGCCACACTCGGCAAGACCGCCGGTAAGGACGCCGCGCGCGCCAAGCCGACTTACGTCAGCGTGCTCGGCCTCCCCCGCGCCAAGGAGCTCGCTGCGCAGTTGCGGGCGCAGGCCCATGAAGCGCTGAGTGCCTGCCCGGTGAGCACCGACCGGCTCGCCGCGCTGACCAACTACATCGTCGACCGCAGGTTCTGAGATGGCCACCCCGCTGCTCGACACCATCAACGATCCCGCCGACCTGCGCGCGCTGTCGCGCGAGCAGCTACCGGCGCTGGCCGAGGAACTGCGCGCCTTCCTGCTCGAGTCGGTGGCCAGGACCGGCGGCCACCTGTCCTCGAACCTCGGTACCGTCGAACTGACGATCGCGCTGCACTATGTCTTCGACACCCCGCACGACCGGCTGGTCTGGGATGTTGGCCACCAGACCTACACACACAAGATTCTCACCGGCCGCCGCGCCGACATGGCACGGCTACGCATGCACGACGGCATTTCCGGTTTTCCGCGGCGTGGCGAGAGCCCCTACGACACCTTTGGCGTCGGCCACTCCTCGACGTCCATCTCGGCGGCGCTCGGCATGGCCGTGGCGGCGCGCAACCGCAGCGAACCGCGGCGCGTCGTCGCCATCATCGGCGACGGGGCGATGTCGGCCGGCCAGGCCTTCGAGGCCCTCAACAACGCCGGCGTCGCCGACGCCAACCTGCTTGTCATCCTCAACGACAACGACATGTCGATCTCGCCGCCAGTCGGCGCGCTCAACAAGTACCTGGCGCGTCTGTTTTCCGGGCGCAGCTTCAACGCGGCGCGCAAGGCCGGCGAGAAAGTGCTGTCGGTCGCGCCGCCGCTGCTCCAGCTGGCCAAGCGCGCCGAGGAACATGTCAAGGGCATGTTCGTGCCAGGCACGCTGTTCGAGGAATTCGGCTTTAACTACATCGGCCCGATCGACGGCCACGATCTCGAATCGCTGCTGCCGACGCTGGAAAATCTGCGTGCCCTGCGCGGTCCGCAGTTCCTCCACATCATCACCCGCAAGGGCCAGGGCTACAAGCTCGCCGAGGCCGATCCGGTGCTTTACCATGGCGTGTCCCAGTTCGACGCCGCCAACGGCATCCAGACGGGGAAGGGTGGCGGCAAGCTGACCTTCACCCAGGTGTTCGGCGACTGGCTGTGCGACATGGCGGCGCAGGACGAGCGCCTGGTCGCCATCACGCCGGCGATGTGCGAAGGTTCCGGCATGACGCGTTTCGCCCAGGAGTTTCCCCGCCGTTACCACGATGTCGGCATCGCCGAGCAGCACGCCGTGACCTTCGCCGCCGGGCTGGCCTGCGAAGGCATGAAGCCGGTGGTGGCGATCTATTCGACCTTCCTGCAGCGCGCCTACGACCAGCTGATCCACGACGTCGCGCTGCAGAACCTTGATGTCACCTTCGCCATCGATCGCGGCGGCATCGTCGGCGCCGACGGGGCGACGCACCAGGGCGCCTTCGACCTCTCCTACCTGACGTGCATTCCGAACCTGGTCGTCATGACCCCGGCGGACGAGGCCGAATGCCGGCGCATGCTCACCACCGCCTATCACCATCCCGGTCCGGCGGCGGTGCGCTATCCGCGTGGCACGGGAGCCGCCGTCCCGCCGGCGCCGACTCTTGACACCATTGAGATCGGCACCGGCGAACTGCGGCGCGCCGGGCACAGCATCGCGATCCTTGCCTTCGGCACGCTGCTCGGCGCCGCGCTGCAGGCCGGCAACGCGCTCGACGCCAGTGTTGCCAACATGCGCTTCGTCAAACCGCTCGACGTCGACTTGATTCGCCGCCTCGCGGACACACATGATGTGCTGGTGGCAGTTGAGGAAAATGTGGTGATCGGCGGTGCCGGCGCGGAAGTCGCGCGGGCGCTCGAAACGCTCGGACAACGCAAGCCGCTGCTGCGGCTCGGCCTGCCCGACCGCTTCATCGAGCACGGCGAGCAGCGTCAGATGCTCGGCGAACTCGGCCTCGATGCCGCCTCGCTGGTCGCTCGCATCAAAACTTTTATCGGCTCGCTTACTTGAGAAAAACACTCGGGAATGTAATATAGGCGGAACAGCAACGGCAGGCCCCGAGCCGTCCGCATCCCCAGACAGGAGAACATCCCCATGAATCTGAAAGACCTCACCGTGGCCATTCCGGACGTCCAGTCGAGCGCTGACTCGCGCCAGCTACCGATCAACAAGGTCGGCATCAAGTCCATCCGCCACCCCGTCAAGGTGCTCGACAAGTCGGGCGGCGTGCAGCACACCATCGCCACCTTCAACATGTACGTCGGCCTGCCGCACAATTTCAAGGGCACCCACATGTCGCGCTTCGTCGAGATCCTCAACGCCCACGAGCGCGAGATCTCGGTCGAGAGTTTCGAGTCGATGCTGCGCATGATGGTGAACAAGCTCGAGGCCAAGACCGGTCATCTCGAGATGAGCTTCCCCTACTTCATCAACAAGGCGGCGCCGGTGTCGGGCGTAAAGAGCCTGCTCGACTACGAAGTGACCTTCCTCGGCGAGATCGTCGAGGGCGACGGCTACCGGCAGACCACGCGCGTCGTCGTGCCGGCGACCAGCCTGTGCCCCTGCTCGAAAAAGATTTCCGAGCGCGGCGCCCACAACCAGCGTTCGCACATCACCATCACGGCGACCACCAACAGCTTCGTCTGGATCGAGGAGATCGTGCAGATGGCCGAAGGCCAGGCTTCCTGCGAGCTTTACGGATTGCTCAAGCGCCCGGACGAGAAGCACGTCACCGAACGCGCCTACGACAACCCGAAGTTCGTCGAAGACATCGTGCGCGACGTTGCCGGCGTGCTCAATGCCGATGCGCGCATCGACTCGTACATCGTCGAATCCGAAAATTTCGAATCCATCCACAACCATTCCGCCTACGCGCTGATTGAAAAGGACAAGCGCGCCTGATCTCCGCAATAGCCAACAAAAAAGGGACGCACTGCGTCCCTTTTTTGTTGGCGGCCGGAAGCTTATTCCTTCGCTTCGACCGTCTTGCGCGCGAGCTTTTCCTTGATCCGCGCCGACTTGCCGGAACGGTCGCGCAGATAGTAGAGCTTGGCGCGGCGCACGTCGCCCTTGCGCTTGACCTCGATGCTGGCGATCAGCGGCGAATAGGTCTGGAACGTGCGTTCGACGCCCTCGCCGGACGAAATCTTGCGCACGGTGAAGCCCGAATTGAGGCCGCGGTTGCGCTTGGCGATCACCACGCCCTCGAAGGCCTGGACGCGCTTCCTTTCGCCTTCGACCACGTTTACATTGACGATCACCGTGTCGCCGGGCGCGAATTCCGGAACGCTCTTGCCCAGGCGCTCGATTTCTTCTTTTTCCAGTTGCTGAATCAGGTTCATGTCGTTTTCCTTGTCAAATCAAAAATCATCTTGTGACGACCGCAGAGCTACTGCTTCGATTCGGTTTCGATCTCCCGCAGTAGTTGCGTTTCTTCCTTGCTCAAACCGCGAGCACCTGCTCGTTGCGCCAGCCATTTGGCAAACAGCTCCGGGCGGCGCTCCCGGGTCCGCAGCAGCGACTGCTTGAGTCGCCAGCGGCGGATGTTCTCATGGTGCCCGGACAGCAACACTGCCGGCACCGGCAAATCCTCATACACCTCGGGCCGCGTGTAGTGCGGACAATCCAGCAGCCCCCCCACAAACGAATCCTCCACCGCCGAAGCCTCGTCGTTCAAGGCCCCCGGCAGCTGCCGCACCGACGCATCGATCAGCGCCAGCGCGGCAATCTCGCCGCCCGACAACACGAAGTCGCCGAGCGACACTTCCTCATCGACGCGGCGCTCGATCAGCCGCTCGTCAATGCCTTCGTAGCGACCGCACAGCAGGATCGCTCCCTCTCCCGCCGCCAGCTCCGCCACCTTCGCATGGCTGAGCGGCCGGCCTTGCGGGGAAAGGTAGATCACCTTTCCCACGCCTGCACGGGCCGCCTGTGCGGCATCGATGGCCTGCTCCAGCGGCCGCGCCTGCATCACCATGCCGGGCCCCCCGCCGAACGGCCGGTCATCGACCGAACCATAGGCGTTGTCGGCCCACGTCCGCGGATTCCAGCACTCGATCCGCCACAGGCCGCGCTCCAGCGCCCGCCCGGTGATACCGCACTGCGTCACCGCCGAGAACATCTCGGGAAACAGCGTGATGACGTCAAAGCGCAGCATCGACGGCCCCCGTTCACCAATCCGCGTGCCAGGCAACGTGCAGCTTGCCGCCCGCCACATCCACCTCCTTCACCACCGCGCCGACGAAGGGCAGCAGCCTGTCCTCCGCCTGCCCGCCTTCGCCCGCCTTCACCACCAGCACCGCATGCGCACCCGCTTCGATCAGTTCGCTCACGCGGCCGAGCGTTTCCTGCTGCTCGTTGACCACTGTCAGGCCGATCAGGTCGGCCCAGTAATACTCATTCTGTCGCGCCGCCGGCAGTGCCGTGCGCGGCGCCCCGACGAAGCTGCCTGCCCACCCCTCGGCCGCATTGCGATCATCGATGCCGACGAACTTGACCACCCATCCCTTGCCCTGCGGTCGCATCGACTGGAGCGGAAAGGCGCGCCAGGCGGAAAAATCCTCTTCGTCGCGCCCCAGCCACCACTCGCCGATTTCTGCCCAGCGAGCCGGTTCGTCGCCGAAGGCATGCAGATGCAACCAGCCCTGAATCCCGTATGGGGCGGTCAACCGCCCCAGCACAATCATCGGCTTCAGGCGGCCTGAACGGGTACGGCGGCCTGCTTGACGAGACGTGCGGCGGTCGGCGACAGGCGTGCGCCCTTGCCCTGCCAGTAGGCGAGGCGCTCGTTATTGATCGACAGCCCCTTCTCGTTTTCGGCCGCGACCGGGTTGTAGTACCCCACGCGCTCGATGAACCGGCCGTCGCGCCGGTTGCGCGAATCGGTCACCACCATGTTGAAAAACGGGCGCTTCTTGGCGCCGCTGCGGGCCAGGCGAATGACAACCATGCGGGTTCCCCCAATGAATTCGGAAAAGGGTCAGATTCTATTGATTATTCGCGCGAAAAACAATACTGGCCGCCGCTGGCGCGCACAATGCCCGCCAGGTCGCAATGTTGTTCGATCGCGGCGAAGCCCGCGCCGGCAAGCAGCGCCCGCACCGCGGCGGCCTGATCGTAGCCGTGCTCGCAGAACAACCAGCCCCCCGCCACGAGCCAGCGTGGCGCTTCGGCGATGATCTGGCGCAGCGCATCCAGGCCATCACTACCCGCGCAAAGTGCCCGGCGCGGCTCGAAACGCAGATCGCCGGCGTCCAGATGTGCATCCCCCGCCGCGACATAGGGCGGGTTGGCGACGATCAGATCGAAGCGCTGCGCACCCAGGGACGCGAACCAGTCGCTTTCGACAAACTCGACGTGCGCGCCCAAGCGTCGCGCATTGCTGCGGGCCACATCCAGCGCGGCCGGCGATACATCCACGGCAGTCACCCGCACCTGCGGCAGTTCGAGCGCCAGCGTGATGGCCAGGCAGCCGCTGCCGGTGCCCAGATCGAGCAGCGTCGCCGTGCCATCGGCCTTCTCCCTGACCCGATCGACGAGCAACTCGGTCTCCGGGCGCGGGATCAGCACGTCGGCGCTCACCGCGAACTCGCGGCCGTAGAACTCGCGCATGCCGGTCAGATAGGCGATCGGCTCGCCCGCCGCACGCCGTCCCACCAGCGCCGAGTATTCCGCCTCGACCGTGATCGGGTCGTCGCGATGCGCCTCCAGCCAGGCCGCGTTCCTGCCGAGCAGATGACCGAGCAGCAGCCGCGCCTCGCCGGCCGCGATGCGCTGCCGGGCCTGTGCCAGCAGCTGCGCCACGCTGGTCATGGCTCGCCGGCCAGTGCGGCGAGCTGCTCGGCCTGGTGCTCGGTCTGGAGGGCGCCGATCAGCTCGGCGAGATCGCCATCCATGATCGCGTCGATCTTGTAGAGCGTGAGGTTGATGCGATGGTCGGTGACACGGCCCTGGGGAAAGTTGTAGGTGCGGATGCGCTCGGAACGGTCGCCGCTGCCGATCAGCGATTTGCGCGTGCTGGCGATCTGCTGCTGCTGCTCGCGTTCCTGCATGTCCTTGAGCCGCGCGGCCAGCACGGCGAGCGCCTGCGCCTTGTTGCGGTGCTGCGAGCGGTCGTCCTGACATTCGACGACGAGCCCGGTGGGAAGGTGGGTGATGCGCACCGCCGAGTCGGTCTTGTTGATGTGCTGGCCGCCCGCGCCGCTGGCGCGGAAGGTGTCGATGCGCAGCTCGGCCGGATTGATCGCCACGCTATCGACTGCGTCGGCCTCCGGCAACACCGCCACGGTGCAGGCCGAGGTGTGGATGCGCCCCTGCGCCTCTGTCGCCGGCACGCGCTGCACGCGGTGGCCCCCCGATTCGAACTTGAGCTGCGCATAGGCGCCGGCGCCCTCGATGCGGGCGATGATTTCGCGGAAGCCGCCGAGGTCGGATTCGTTCTGCGACACCACTTCGACCTTCCAGCGCTGCCGCTCGGCGAAGCGCGCATACATCCGAAACAGATCGGCAGCGAACAGCGCCGATTCCTCGCCGCCCGTACCGGCACGGATTTCGAGGAAGATGTTCTTGTCGTCGTCCGGGTCGCGCGGCAGCAAGCCGCGCTGCAACTCTTCCTCCAGCCGCGCCAGGGCGGCGCGCGCCGTCTGCCCTTCCTCGCGCGCGAACTCGCGCAGCTCGGGATCGTTCTCCAGGGCGGCAGCCGTCGCCACATCGGCCTCGGCCTGCCGGTAAGCCCCGAACAGGCCGACGACCGCGGCAATCTCGGCGCGCTCCTTGCCGAGACGGCGGAAGTTCTCCATGTCGCGCGTCGCCGTCTCGCTGCCGAGCAGGGCATCGAGTTCGGCCAGCCGGTCGGCCAGCCGGTCCAGACGGTCACGGAGTGTCTGCTTCATCGGGAAATGGAATGGGAATGCGTCGCCCGCCGCGCCACAGGCGCCGGCCGGCAGCGCCAGACGCTACTCCTCGGAATGCAGGTGCCAGATGCGCGAGACGAGCTCGGCCACCTCGCCACGCGCCTTGCCCTCGGCGCGATTCAGCGCTTCGGTCGGCGGATGCATCAGCTTGTTGGTCAGCCCCTTCGAGAGCGCATCGAGCACCTTTTCCGGTGCATCGCCGCGCTGCAGCAGCTTGAGGGCGTGCTCCAGCTCGTGGCGGCGGGCGCGCTCGGCGTTGTCGCGCAGCGCGCGGATGACCGGCACCGTCTCGCGGGTATCGACCCAGTGGAGGAAATCGGCGACGCGCTGGGTAATGATCTGCTCGGCCTCGACAATCGCCGCCTGGCGCGATTCCTGGCCGGTTTCGACGATCTTGCCAAGATCGTCGAGGGTATACAGGAACACATCGTCGAGCGCGGCCACCTCGGGCTCGATATCCCGCGGCATGGCCAGATCGACCATCACCAGCGGCCGATGGCGGCGTGCCTTGAGCGCGCGTTCGACCATGCCGAGGCCGATGAGCGGCAGGGCACTGGCCGTGCACGACACGACGATATCGTAGCCGGGAAGCTTCTCGCTTACCTCTTCGAGGCGCAGCACATCGCAGTTGAATCGCTCGGCGATCGGCTTGGCACGTTCCGGCGTCCGGTTGGCGATGGACATGCGTCGTGGCTGGGCACCGGAAAAGTGCGCGGCGCACAGTTCGATCATTTCGCCCGCGCCGATGAACAGCACCTGCTGTTCGTGCAGATGCTCGAAAATCCGCTCTGACAGGTGCACAGCGGCGGCGGCCATCGAAACGATATTGGCACCGATGGCGGTCGTCGAGCGCACCTCCTTGGCGACGGCGAAAGTGCGCTGGAACAGCTTGTTGAGGAGAGTGCCCAGCGTGCCGGCCTCCTCCGCGGCCCGCGCCGCCTGCTTCATCTGGCCGAGAATCTGCGGTTCGCCGAGCACCATCGAATCCAGGCCAGAGGCCACCCGGAACATGTGGCGCACGGCCTCCTGATGAGGATGCGAATACAGGTACGGCTCGATGCTGCGCACCGGCAGGGCATGATACTGGGCCAGCCAATCCACCGCGGCGGCGGGTTCCTCAGTCGCGCAATACAGTTCGGTGCGGTTGCAGGTGGACAAAATCGCCGCTTCGCGCACCGGCCCGCCACCCAGCAGATCGTGCAGCGCCTGTGCCAGGCGCGTCGGATCGAAAGCCACCTGCTCGCGAATGTTGACGGGCGCTGTATGGTGATTGATGCCGAGAGCGTATACCTGCACGGTGATCGACTTTGAACGCAACGCGGCGATTATAAGGAATCCTGGGCCGCTTGCCGGAACGGGAAGTGCGCTGACCTACTGGCCCAGGGCGTGCCGCGGAAATCTGCTGCCGGTGGGCGCATTACCCGCGACAAGCCGAACGTTAAGCTTTCTTCACGAACTCCGATTTCAGTCCCATGGCGCCGATCCCGTCGATCTTGCAATCGATGTCGTGATCGCCTTCGACAAGCCGAATGTTCTTGACCTTGGTGCCCACCTTGACAACCGCCGAGGAGCCCTTGACCTTCAGGTCCTTGATAACGGTTACGCTATCGCCGTCCTGGAGCACATTACCCACCGCATCCCGAACCACCAGGCGAACTTCAGCCGGTTCGGCGTGATCCTCCCTGCCCCACTCGTGGGCGCATTCAGGGCACACATATAACGCCCCGTCTGCGTAGGTGTATTCGGAATTGCACTGCGGGCACTTGGGCAGGTGACTCATCTGATCAGCTCCTGAAAGCAAAACGGCCACCCCCGCTTAAGGGTAGCCGTCTTGGAATATTGATGGCCAGGGGCGGAATCGAACCCACAACCTTGAAAAATAATAACACATGGGCCTCGCGAGCGTGGATTGGGTGATTTGGCCGAATCAATCCGCCAGCTCGTAGCCCGTGCTGCGTCCGCCGCCAAGCGATTTTTTCAACATGCCCAGTTCCATCAACTGCGTAATGTCGCGTAGCGCGGTGTCGGGCGAGCACTTAGCGATGGCGGCCCACTTACTGCTGGTGAGCCTGCCTTCGAAGCCATCGAGCAGGCGGTTGAGCAGCTTTACTTGCCGCTCGTTCAACGGTGTGCCTGCCCAACGCTGCCAGAAGCGTGCCTTGATCAGCACGGCATCCAGCGTGGTCTGCGCGCTAACAATGGCACGACCCAGCGTGCCGAGGAACCACGACAGCCAGCCGGTAACGTCGAGTGTGCCCTTCTGCGTGCGTTCGAGCACGTCGTAGTAATCCTTGGGCCCGCGCTGGAACTGCGCCGACAAGCTGTAGAAACGCTGCGGGCTGCCATCGGCGCGAGCGAGGAACAGATCGCCCACGGCGCGGGCGATACGCCCGTTGCCGTCGTCGAAAGGGTGCACTGTGACGAACCACAGATGCGCCAGCCCGGCCTTGACGAGCGCTGGCTCGCCGCCTTCCTCATTGGCCCATGCCAAAAACCGCGCTA
>Ga0172370_10009507_pt1 | contig 11347 bp, 8 predicted proteins | sample LakKiv5m_FD_114538 | JGI IMG/M metagenome (GOLD analysis project Ga0172370, IMG submission 114538) | Freshwater microbial communities from Kabuno Bay, South-Kivu, Congo - kab_022012_11.5m | ecosystem: Environmental > Aquatic > Freshwater > Lake | place: Democratic Republic of the Congo...
GGCGGCGCATAGGATTTATCTATCCATTGGCGGTAGTCGGCGCGCGGACGATATTCGCCATGCGGCGAGAACAGATGGAAGTATGCAAAATAAGGCGCGCCGCCTTGCCGTAATTGGCTTATTTCCCGGTACACCCCTTCGTAAATTTCTTCGTTGCGATAAACCAGCCCGTTCATTGCAAACGGAAACCCCTTGGGATAGGATTTCGTTTTGTTCTCCGCAGCATTAACAGCATATTCGCGCTGGGTTTTGCTTAAATATCCAAGCACGGCAGAGCCGGGATATTTTTGCGAGCCGTCTACGCCCAATAGGAAGTCATTGAAGGATGTGGAAGCAAGCGCTCTGTCGTGTTCAAAGTTTGTCAGCAAAGGGCTCTTCGCCATGCGGCTGTAAGCAAAGGGAGAAAGGAAGCGCTCTACGGCATTGGGCGTCTGCCCAATCAAACGGTCTGCCCATGTGTTTTGAGCGAAGGCAAAGCGATAATACTTGCCTTCCAAAAGAGAAAACATGTTTTTCTGCGCCCGCTCCGCGCGCACCAAACCGCCGCCTGCCACCGCGCCGTGCGTCCAAGGGAGCGTGCCGGTCAGCATGGAGGCAGTGCCGGGAACGGTAAAATTTCCTCCACTATAATGGCGGTGATAGACAGAGCTGCTCTCTGCAAATTTCTCAAGATTAGGCGTAGTCGGTTGAGGGTATCCGTACAGGCTGGCGTGACGCGCGGAAAACGTATCCAACAGCAATAGGATGATATTGGGGCGGTTTGTGTCGGCGGAAAATTTTGCCAGCGTCTTCGGAGCGAGCGCGCCGACAGCAGCGATGCCGGATATTTTAAGAAAATCTCGCCGTGAAAGAATGGACATATTTTTACTGATAATCCTAAATTTTGTTCATGCGCGCTCGAACGGTTTATTTGCCTGCATAAGAGATTCTAAAAATTCGTCTCGCATTTTTTTCATCATAGTTGCGTCTTTTTCAGCAATATCATTTAACTCATACGGGTCTGACTCTAAATCATAAAGTTCATACTCGCGGTCAACGTTACTATGCCCGCGATAAGCAATAAGTTTGTAGTTATTCTTACGCATGGAGATGGCGAATTGGCTTAATGGCATAAATGCGGAATTGCCCACAGAGTACATAGAAAATACAGCCCTGTCTTTATCAGGCTGCCCGCCAAGTTCCGGTAAAATTTTTCCGTCAATTTCAGGCGGCGTCTGTTTTCCTGCAATATTCAAGAGGGTGGGCAGAATATCCGTGTTGCTGGTTAATGCAAAAACATCCTTGCGGTCTTTTTGACCCGGCGCATGTATGATGAGCGGAATACGCGTAACTGGTTCGTACATATATAAAGAACTATGCCCAATAAACCCGCGCTCAAAAAGTTCGCCATGGTCGGAGGTTAGGATTAAGTAACTATTTTCTAAAACGCCATTCTCCTCCAATTTTTTGATGAGTTTGCCCATCTCGTTATCTACTTGCGCGATGACGCGGTCATACATATCTCTTTGAGAATGGATATAACTTTTAGGCAAATTTGGCGAAAACGAAGGGCTTGGTTTTTCAGGCGGCGCAAACCCGTCATCATGGAACATTTTCAAGTAGCGTTGACTCGGTCTATAAGGGAAGTGCGGAGAATAAAAATGAGAATATGCAAAATAAGGCTTCTCTTGATTCTGCATTACGCGCAAATCATCATATATGCCGGAAAATACCATTTCGTTCAAATACGGAATAATGTCATATCCGCCATTTGAAATTTCCGGCGCGCCTTGCGGGTAGTTTTTTAGTTTTTGGCTATCTACAATATTTAGGTTTTGACTTTTATGAATTTGACCAAAGACAGCGCCGCCGGTTGGCACGCTTTCGCCTTGCGATAAAAGCATGAAGCCATTTAACGCAACGTCGGCGAGCGCGCGGTCGTTTCTAAAAAGATTTTTAATTTGAGAAGAAAAATCTTTTTTTAGCAAACTGTACGCGGAAGGCGGAAGAAATTGGTCTATGTCTTGATAATACTGTCCCATTAATCTATCGGGCCATGGGTTTTGACTATATGCAAAACGAAAATAATCCGTTCCAAGTAAGGAGTATGGATTAATGGGGATTAATTCAGGTCTTGTCATTATTGTGTTGGCGCGGTGCTTCCACGGCAACATGCCCGTCAACATAGAAGCAGTCGCCGGCGTGGTGTAATTTCCGCCGCTGTAATGATTGTGATAGACCGTAGATTGACTTGCAAAAGCGTCTATGCTTGGGCTGGTTTGTCGCGGGTATCCATATAAAGACAAATGAAAAGGAGAAAGAGCATCACACAACAAAATAATAATATTGGGATGCCGATTATCATCTCTGCGCGCAGAAAAAGCCGAGGGGGATGAGGCTAAACTTGCCAGCGCAACGCCGGCGACTTTTAGGAAATCACGTCTGGAAATATGAGTCATTTTTTACGCAACATTACGAATAATTACGACAATAAGAGATATAAGGCTCAACGGCAAGTAAACATACAGGAAAATTGAAAGACGGTCCGCCGCCTCTTGCAAAGCTCCTCGAACCCATGCTATTTTTGGAGCTAAAACAGAAATGGGCAACGCAATTGCGGCTGTGTAAAGCCACCATTGCATTTCTCCGCTCACAAAGGCGCTTGTATCGCTATACTCTTGAAACTGAATTAATCTCCACATAGAAGACGCAAGAAAAATAGCGGCGGCAAAAATAGAGCGCGCTTGAAATTCGTCTTTATTTTTGAGCGGCAGAAATATGGTGTACTCCATACCCAGCATACAGAGTAAAACAAAAAGGCTTTCCAGTAAATTTACGGAAAAAATATACGCATACGTTGATAAAACTTGACCTACGGTGAAAAACAACATCCATGAAGGAATTTTGTAAAAAGAGACAATCAGCGTCCATGTGTATAAAGCAAAAACCACAAACGCATAAACGCCTGTTATATTCTTAATATCTGGAAAACGATTTTTTATATACGCTATTATTTTTTCAATCATCTAAATTCATTTTCTCTCTTAGAGGCGAAGGTTAAAAAGTTACAGGTTAAGCGCGATTGCGGTAGAGCGCCGGGTTCGGCACAGCGACCATCGCGTCCACGTTGAGGGGCAACTCCAAAAAATTGACAATGTTCGGCACAAGCGTTTCGGGCGATTTAACCATCTCGTCATATTTGACGTACATCACGCGGAAGTTTGCCTGACGCGGCAGCCAGTATTTCACCGCCTTCAAATGCTCGCGGTATTGCTTTTCCATCTCTTCATCGCTAATGGCGGAAGTTTCGTTTCTCCGCGCCAGCATTTTTTTCTGCGAGGCAAGCACTTCATGAATTTCTCTATCCATAAAAATCACGTCGTAGGTTAGGTCTTGCGGCAAAAATTCCAGTAGATAGGAAATGACTTTAACGACTTTGCCGCGCGCGTCATAAATCCATTTGCTTTGACCGTCTTTGAGCGCCTTCACGTCCTCAATTTCAAAATAACCGTTGGGGTTGTCTTCATCCGCCTCGCGCAGATTATCCACAACAGAATCCAGCCCGCCTTCGGTGAGCATCTTCATCATCATGGATGTGCCGGAGCGCGGCAGACCAGAGACCACAACAATTTTTTTATTTACGGGTTTTGCTTCATCGCGTTTGAAAAGTTTTTTGAACATAATGCCTTTGAGTTTACAAAAAAATCTCGCCACAGAGTCGCAGAGATTTTTGCTCAATTTGTTAGCCACAAATTCAAACCGGATTCAAAAGTCTCCTGACTTTGGGGTTTGATTTTCTCATCCAACGACAGGAGTCGTTGGACTCCGTGTCGCTGGACTCCGCGTTACAAATACCCCAGCCCCTTTAATCTTTCTTCGAGGTCTTTTTGGCTTCCGCCGCTGACTTGCTGTGAGGGCGGTTTGATGTGCGACTGGTCGAGGTGTTTTCCAATGGCGAGGAAAGGCGCGTCACGGAAAGAAAGCCCGCCAAAACTTTGCAGTTCGCGGTTCGCAAAGATGACTCCCGGCACAATTTCATTATCTACGCAATGGTCGGCGCCCCAATGGTCGTGGTTTTCTTCGCTCAACGCGGCGGGAATTTTCCCCAAGCCGGTTTCAGATGAGGCGCGATAGCCGCGAGAATATCCGACCACGAGGTCAGGTCCAAGGCGGAGATACGCTCCCCCGTTGTACACTTCATGCTTCGGGCGAATTCGATGCGCTACGTTTCTGCCGTCCGCGCCTTTCCAATCCATTAGTTTGGATTGAAGTTCCGCCAGCAGCGGCTCAATTTCTTCCGCGCCGACAATGCCCTGCCCTTCGCGTCCTTTAACGTTGAGGTACAAACTGTTCAGCCCAACCGCGTAGGCTTTCGTGCGCGACCAATCCACATGAGAAAAGTCGCCCTCCGCCGCGCCATTTTTCAAGGCAAGGTATTGATTCTGCGCCAGCCAGCGGTTGAGGTGAATCTTCTGCTCGTAAGTGGTAAAGCCGTGGTCCGACATAATGAGATAGTTATGCTTGCCGCCCAGTTTTTCCACGCGCGCGTTTACTTCCGCCACAAAAGAATCCAATTTTTTGTACCACGCTTGCGCCACATCCAAACGATTGTGATAGAACATGTGCTGCATTCTATCCAGGTCGTCAAAGATACTGGCAAGCACGCCTTCTTGAAATTCTCCCAATAAGTGAAAGAATATTTTTTTACGGGTTTCAAAAATGGTATCGCACAACGCAATGAATTGCTCATCGCTGATGCAGCCGTCTTCCAAGCCGGTGGTGTCTTGGGGCCAGCCCAGCGTGAGGTACGCGCCGACTTTTTCCCATAATTTCTTTGCAAACGTTTTAGAGGATGAATAATGCGAAAGCGCGTGCATAGGATGAATTTGCAGCGGCAGCGTATACAATCGCACCGCGCCATTTACGCTGGTCAATATGGCGCGTGTGATGGCGTGTACGTTGAACAGGAATCCGGCTTTGAACTTGACTTCAAAAATATCGCTCCACTCGCCAACCCGCAGGGTTAACTTTACGTCCCCAAAAGTTACCTGCGCGGAGTTTGCGTCTAGCACGTCCAAAATCAGCGGCGCAACAGCGGGCGCAAAACCATCTTTGGTTTTGATGGTCGGTCCTTTTAATTCCGCCTTGAAACGATTTTTTCCATCCGAGACAAAGCGCGTCACGGCGGTCTTGTTTTTAGATTCGTCTTCGGTGGTGAACAAAGTTCCCACGCCGAGCTGCCCGCGAATATCCGGCGTGCCTAAGCCGGGCAAAGTATTGACGGGCAATTCTGGGCGGGCGGGGAACATGGCGGGCCACCACAACGCGGTAGCGGGATAGCCCATCTCCGCCGCTTTTTCAAACAAGGTCGTGGCGATGTAAGGCGGAACAAATTGCTCCCCTGCAATCGTTTTCTTCATCGGCAAGATGGAAACATAAGGCGCATAATTTGACGGGTCGCGGTGAACAAAGTCAAAAATGCCATGTGAGCCTGGGTCTGCGCCAGTGGCAATGCTCGTCCAAGAGACTTCTGTCTGTGGCGGAGAACAAACTTCAAGGCGCGAATAGCCGCGCGCGTCCGCCATGCGGGCGAGGTTGGGAAGTAAATTTTTCCCCGCCATGTCTTCAAATATGGCGGGGTCAAAAGAGTCAAAGCCAACGATAATCGTTTTCATCTATTTATCTTGCTGTTCCGCTTCGTCTTCTTTGCGGGCTTTGCGGCGCAGTTTTGCAATCGCTTCGCGGATGTTGCGGGAGAATACCATGAGAATGCCGGAGCCGGCGACTAAAAGCCCCGCCAGCATTTGAAAGATAACTCCGCCAGTGTTTGGGTCAATATACATTTGATTACTCCTTTTTTTATGAACCTAAAAATTATATCTGACATTGCCAACCTTGTCCATTTGCCCCGCAGCGCGTAGAATCTTCTCATGGCAAACGATGACCTCACCCCCGTCCGACAGCAATATCTGGACATTAAGCGCAATTATCAAGACGCAATTTTATTTTTTCGGCTCGGCGATTTTTACGAAACTTTCGATGAGGATGCGGAAATCATCGCGCGCGAGTTGGACTTAACTCTCACTTCGCGCCCCATTGGAAAAGGCGCGCGCACGCCGCTGGCGGGCGTTCCCTACCACGCGGTAGATACCTACTTGGCGCGTCTAATTCAAAAGGGCTATCACGTTGCGGTCTGCGAGCAGATGGGCGACCAGCCCGTAAAGGGAATTTTTCCCCGCAAGGTGACGCGCGTGGTCACGCCCGGCACAGTGACCGAAGCCGCCCTGCTGCCCGGCGATGCGAATAATTACCTCGCCGCCATTTATATAGATGAGGGCAGCGTTGCGCTGTCCTATTGTGACGTTACCACCGGCGAATTTGCCGCCGCCGAGTTGCCGCTGGAAGCCCTGCGCGCCGAACTCACCCGCCTGCGTCCCGCTGAATTAATTTACCCCGACAACCAAACCCTGCCAGAAGGAATCAACATGCACGCCACGCCGCTGCCCGCATGGAAATTTGAAGCGGGCAAATGCGCCGACACCCTGCGAACCCATTTCCACGTTTCTTCTTTGGCGGGCTTTGGCATAAAAGAAAACAGCGCGCCCGCCCGCGTTAGCGGCGCAATTATTCACTACCTCAAAGAGACTCAGCCCGGCGCGCTCACGCTGCTTAACTCGCTGCGCCATTACAGTCTGAACGAATTTATGACATTGGACGCATCCACCCGCCGCAATTTGGAATTGGATGAAACCCTGCGCGGAGAGCGCAAAGGCTCGCTGCTTGGCTCGCTGGATTACGCCATCACGCCCATGGGCAAGCGTCTCATCCATCAATGGGTCAGCCAGCCGCTCTTAAGCGTAGAAAAAATTACGCGCCGACAAGATGGCGTGCAGCTCTTCTTTGATAACGGCATGATGCGCGCTGAATTACGCGCCGCGTTAAAACCGCTCGCGGATTTGGAACGATTGGTGAATCGCGTTTTGGCAGGCGTAGCCCAGCCGCGAGATTTAGTCGCCATGCGCGGGACGTTGAAAGAGTTGCCGAAGATAAAGACAGTAATCGGTAATCAGTTACCAGTTACCAGTTACCAGTGGACAGTTTGCGGTGAAGAATTTACGCTGTTGCAAAACGCCATAGATGATGACCCGCCCGCCACGCTGCAAAATAACGGCGTAATTCGCGCTGGTTATTCCGCAGAACTGGACGGCGTGATGGATTCATCCAAACACGCGCGCGAATGGATTGCGAACCTTGAAGCGACAGAGCGCGAACGCACGGGCATTAAAACGCTCAAAGTTGGCTACAATAAAGTCTTTGGCTATTACATTGAAATTTCTCGCGGCGCGGCGGAAAGAGCGCCAGAGAATTACATCCGCAAGCAGACGCTCGTCAATGCGGAGCGCTTCATCACGCCGGAGATGAAAGAATACGAGACGCTGGTCTTAAATGCGGAGGAGCGCGTTAAAGAAATTGAAACGCGCCTCTTCCGCGAAGTGTGCGCGGAGCTGACCAAATCGGCGCATGAGATTCTCTCCACCGCGCGCGCAGTTGCGGAATTAGACGTCCTCTCCGCGTTGGCGGAAGCCGCCGCGCTGGGCGGCTATGTTCGCCCTGAGATAAACGAATCCAGCGAGTTGGAAATTCACGCAGGGCGGCACCCGGTTGTGGAGCAAATGCTCCACAACGACAGATATATCCCCAACGACGTGATATTTGAAAAAGGCGAAATTGTGCGCGTCATCACCGGACCGAACATGAGCGGCAAAAGCACTTTCTTAAGGCAAGCCGCATTGATTGCGCTCATGGCGCAAATGGGTTCCTTCGTCCCCGCCGCTTCCGCAAAAATTGGGCTGGTGGATAGAATCTTCACGCGCATTGGCGCGCAAGATGAAATTCACGCGGGGCAATCCACTTTCATGGTGGAGATGGTCGAGGCGGCGAATATTCTCCATCACGCCACCTCGCGCTCGCTGCTCATCCTCGATGAAATTGGGCGCGGCACATCCACTTATGACGGGCTTTCCATTGCGTGGGGCATCATCGAATACATCCATAATCATCCGCAACTGCGCGCCAAAACTCTCTTTGCCACGCATTACCATGAGCTCACTCAACTGGCAGATTTGCTGCCCGGCGTGCGAAACTACAACGTGGCAGTCAGCGAAGCGGATGGCAAAGTAGTCTTCCTGCATAAGATTATCCCCGGCGGCGCGGATAAATCCTACGGGATTCATGTTGCCCAACTCGCAGGACTCCCCGCCCCGGTCATTGCCCGCGCCAACGAAATCATGGCGGAATTGGAGCGCACCTCCGGGCGCGGAGTCAAAATTGACCCCAACGCGGCGCGGCAAGTCGCGCTCTTCCCCGAAACCAGCCCGCTGCTCAACGAATTACAGCAAATAGACGTAAACGCCCTCTCGCCGATTGAGGCGCTCAACAAATTGTTTGAATGGCAAAAACAATTTACTCAAAAATAAAATGAAAAAAAATTTCAATAAGATTTTATGAACTTTATAAAAAAAGTCCTTGCCGACACAAGCCGCATGATATGGGCGGTCTTTATTGCGGCTTTGTTTGCCTTGTATTCCGGAACATGGAGTCATCTTTACGACTCGTCTTTTCAAAACTGGGGAAAATTTGCGTCCAAATTTTTTCAAATTGATTTTGGTCTTTACTTCCTAAACCTTGCGCTTGCCTTCGCGGGGGCGGCAGGCTTTGCGTTGATATGCGTTTCGCTGGGCAGCGTCTTCGTTCAACGCCGTTCCTCCGAAAATTTTTCTTCCTCAAACTGGCTGGGCAATTTAGCCACCGCCTTTCTCTTTGGGGAAATCATCTTCTCATTTATTTTGATGGGATTGAGCCTGGCGGGCAAACTATTGCCCGTAAACACGCTCATCATTTTGCTGGCGGGCGGCGGGCTGGGAGCAGGCGCTCTTAAGCGGATGTTAGCAAACTGGAAAAGCGGCGAAAAACTTCAAAATGAAAAATGGGTAATCGGTTTCTCGCTCGCCATTTTAATTTCCGCCGCCTTTTTTACGACCAGCCGCATCAGCTACGATTCAACCGCTTTTTATTTTTCCAACGCAAAATTAACCGCCATGAATCAACGCTTGAGTTTTTTTGCGAACAGCCTGTTTACAGTCGGCTCATTTCACACGGGCATTCTTTATGCGGCGTTGATTCAAATGGCAGGCGACCAGTCGGCGCGCTTTTTCTCTTGGATAAACGGCGCGTTAATTGCCGCCCTCACGCTGGCGTTAAGCGCCGAAGTGGGGCTTTCCCGCAAAGGCAAAGCCCTTACCCTCGCCTTGCTATTTACTTCCACCGCCTTTGTGGACCCGCTGGGAGACGGAAAAATTGAAATTGCATCTTCGCTCTTTGCCTTAGCCGCCGTCTATTGGCTTGTGAAATCGGAAAAAAAATACGATTTAAGCAACAGCCTGTTCGCGGGCATCTGCGCCGGATTTGCCGCCCTTGCGCGCCCGTACAATCTCGTCTTACTCGGCGGCTTTTTTGGCATTTATTTTTTAAGCGATTCAAAATTCACGCGCGCGCGCATTAAGTCCTACCTTGTGATGGCGCTGCCCATTTTGCTGGCGTTGATGGCGCATCTTGGAATCCTCTGGCTGGTCTATGGCAACCCGCTGACATTCGCGCGCGGCGCGGAAAACATCAACGCGGAAAACTGGCAATGGTCTGGCTTTGACCCGCAAAATATTTGGCTGGCGCGTCTTTTTTACCCACTGACTGTCACCTTCTTCAACATTCCGCAAAGCATGGGCAGCATTACTCCTCTGGTTGCCATTTTTCTACCCCTGATGTTTTACAAAAAGGCGATTGAAAATCTCTCGCAAGAATTAAAAAGAATCGCCGTGAGCGCTCTGCTCGTTCTCGCGGCGTGGGTTGCGTTTTCTTTTACGGTCTTTGAGATACGCTACGTTTTCTTTTTATGGATTGTTCTTTACATTGCCTTTGCGGAAACGCTCCAAGCCCGCCTTGAAACATTAAAGCCCGCCGCAAAAAAAATATATGCGGGAATTTTGTTTGCCATGCTGGCGTATATTTTGGCGCGCAATCTCTTTGTGGCAGTGGATTCTTACGCGCCGTTTGATGTAAATGGAAACCCGCAATGCAACGATTCGGCGTTTTGCAATTACTTGTCGCCCATCAATCAAAAAGCCGCCATAGGAGATAGAACTCTCAGTTTGAGCGCCTTTCGCTATTACCTGCGCCCGGATTTGTTTGCCTGTTCTTCGCAGGCGGAGGAATACGAGGAGTTAAAAGACGCGGCGGCGGAATCGGACGCGGCGTTTTGGCTTGCCGTGCAGCGTCAAGGCTACGCCTATATTGCCTACGAGGAAAATTACTCCATGCGGCATTTGGGAATTGACGCGCGCCCCCTATTGGATAATCCGCCGTCTTGGGTGAAATTGGAACAGCTGCGCGAAACGTACAACGGTTATTTTTCCGCCTACGCTGTGGAGTTTACCAACCCGCCGCAAGGAACGCAAAAAATTTGCATTCAAGAAGACGGCATTTGGTCCTTGCGCGCCGCGCCATAAGAACCAAACATCAACAGCGCGGCGAGGATGAGAATCATCCAATAGCGGTAGGGGATAATGTTGCCAATGAATAAACTGACGACCATCAGCGCGTTGGCGGCGTAGCGCATCCATTGATGTTTGAGCGTTAGTTGATTGCCGTAAAAGAGAGTCAACGTTAATGCGGGGTAGTCGTAGAATAAGGCGTAGGGGATAAGGGCAAAGTTCACCAACAGCGCCAGCGCGGAAAATTCCGCGAGGGACGCGGAAAATTTTAGCCCGTAGAACAGCGCCGCCACGCCCGCCAGAATCGCCCATCCGTAAAGAAGCGCAAAGTCGCCGCCTTGTATTCCATAGACGCTGAGAAAATCGCGCAGGGTGGCGGTGTAGCGTTTAATTTCTAATCCGCCTGAGGCGTTGAGCGTGAACGAAAGCCCTTGAATTTTATCGGGATTAAAAAGCGGCAGGTAAAACTTGGGGGCAAGTAGAAATTGGATGGAAAGCAGAAGCGCGAGGGTTGCGCCCATGATGAGGAGAGGCTGCCATGTTTTTTTGCGGAGCAGAAGCCAAAGGGCAATGAACGCGGCGGGTAGGGCGGTGATGTTGGGCTTGAAGAGAATCAACGCCAGCAGAATGCCCGTCACTTTCCAGTTTTCTTTTTGGGCGGAGATTAAAATCAGCGTGAAGAAAAATAAAATTAAAACGCCAACTTGTTCCGCGCCCCAAGCCGACCATGCAAAGAGAAAAGTGGCAAGCAGCCACGCGCTCCATTTGGCGTTTCCCGCTGGCGGGTAGGGAATGATTTTTGAGAGGTTGATGAGGGAGAA
>Ga0172370_10009508_pt1 | contig 11346 bp, 9 predicted proteins | sample LakKiv5m_FD_114538 | JGI IMG/M metagenome (GOLD analysis project Ga0172370, IMG submission 114538) | Freshwater microbial communities from Kabuno Bay, South-Kivu, Congo - kab_022012_11.5m | ecosystem: Environmental > Aquatic > Freshwater > Lake | place: Democratic Republic of the Congo...
AACATTGCGTATTTGGCGCAGTACCGTTCGATTGATTCGAACGCGGCGCTGTTCCTGTTTTGGGCCGGAGTCATTCCTTTGCCGGCATGGGTGCGGAACGCGTTATTCCCGAGGATATCGGCCGAAACCCCCCGGTAACTTTGTTTGCGGTCGACCGGTTTGTAAAAAGAGGCGATCCGGGTGACGATGCCCGCATGACCGATATGCCTCCTGACGTTATTCCATGATTGTCCGGCGCGCATGATGCGAAGGCCGTTTTCAAAATAAACCGCCTTTCTCGGCCGGAGTTTCACCTCTATCTCCGGGGGAGCATCCCTGCAGAAGGGACACGCCGGTTCCGGCACCAATGCATTGTCCGCCGTTTTTCCCGTGAGGAAGTCAAGGGTCCTTACGGTACGCTGCAAATAGTTTTTGTTTCTCAGGAATGCAAGCGAGGACAAGACCAGATGGGAGGCGACGCATTTATTGAGTTTCACTTCAAGCGACGGGTGATTCGTTTTTCCCCGATGAAGATAAGGTCCCTCTTCTTGAACAGATGGTTTTCTTTTATCTTCCTGGAGTAACAGGAATGGCAACCGATTGCGCCCGCGTGGACAAAGGGGCCGATATCCGCCCGTGAGTTTGACATGTCTATCCGGTATGGGAGCCACCGCGTCGGGCTTTGCATGCAAACGGCATTGACCAGCGCATTCAATCTATCGTTTTGGAATGAGCCGATGACAAGCAATTTGCCCGTGAGTTCTTTCCTGATTATTCCCGGCAAGGGGGATGTAGGGAACGAGAGATTCTTATATCCGCGTTTCCGCAGGAGCTTATACGCTTCAACGGTAACCGCACTCCGTTCGGCAAAAAGAATGGAAGCGGATACGCGTGTTTTTGCCGGGAATACCGGGCGCGCTTCCGGCAGGAATATCCCGGGGTTCTTCATTCCATCGAATACCCCGTTTTCCTGTAAATGGAAGACAAAGGCAGCGATACGCGGAACGGACAGATGCGTTTTCCGGGCGATTTCGCTTATCATATGTTTCCCGTCGAGATACGGGACGATGGTGTGGAACACATGACCGGCATACAGAATCTTGCGTGCTCCGAATGAAAAAAAGAACAGCTCCTCGGTCGATTTCGAATACGCGACGGTCAGGTGTGGGGCAATTCTCGGTTTCAAAAACGGGATGAACCGGCTCATGGAACCGGGCTGTTTTCGGGTTCTCATGCTTTTCCTGTGCTGATGATGGTTTTGCATGGCGTCTGACATCACCCGCATTATACAAAGCGGAAGGAACGAGGGATTTTGAAAACGCATCGCCCGGCCGTTGGTTGCAGGAAAACCAATGGGAGGTATCCGCGATATCCCGAGACAGTCTCACCCGACGGAAGCCTCAGGTGCACCGGTAGTAGTATTCGACACAGGTGTTGTTTTCCCAGACATATTTGAGTCCGGATCCCACTTTGGGGTCGGACGGTTTGAAACATGTCCTTGATCCGAACCCCCCGATTCCCTCGCACAGTTCTTTCGTCGTGATGTTTTTTGCGGTTTCCGAGACCCCCTTCTGGACATCAGCGCACGCGCATTCACCCGCGACACCCTCCGGATTACACAGGTACTGCGTTTCATAGCACACGGTGTCTCCCGTTTCCATGTTGGTGACGGCACTGTATTGGGCGGAAAGCCCATATACTTCCCTGATGTTCCGACAGGAGCTTGAGGAACAGAGACTTCCGGGCACGGGCACTCTCCTCACCGCCTCGCACCCACTGCATATCGGAAAGATCGTTGGAAAAGGCGCTGGCTTGTCCAGATCTTTTTTTGCAAGGGAGGAAGAAGGAGCCTGCTTGGTCATGAAAAGAGAAACCGAGCTTATGGCGACAAAACAAAACAAGCCGACAAAAACAATAAGTCCCCATGACTTGAGATGCAGGTCTTTGGTTTTCATATGTTCATGCAAGCGGCGGAACTTGCGTTTGCCTCTTCCTGATGGTCGCGACAATGCCGATGATTATGATGATTACGACGATCGTTGTTCCCAGCAATACCAATAAAATCTGCATGAATCTGTCTTTCCGGGGCATGGTCTTGCCGGCATCGGTCGCAACATTCGTTATCGGCGTCTTGGGTTTTACCTCCGACATTGCCTGCAGTTCCGGTTTGATGCGTTTGTACGTGTTCAGGTTGGCCGTACCCCCGTGCAGGGCAAAATCAAGCGGCGTGACAGAGACGACCTTGCCTTGGGCGTCCGTATACCGGAGTGTGTAGGCAAAGGCGGGGATGTGTTCGGATGATATGGAGAAATATCCCTTGGCATCGGCCTTTGTCCGGTATTGCGGTACGGTTGCGCCGGCCAGGTATAGACCGACTGTCGCATACGGCAACGCGTCTCCGGATGCATCACGCGCATACCCTTCGAGATAATTCAGGATGGGATCCATGAGGCGCGAACCTGTCCTGGTGTCGGCCGAGGACGCGGTGAAGACGGCGGGTTTCTCCATGACGAGATCGCCATATGTCTCCCCGTTTTTCAGCACCGAGGTCAGAAACGATACTTCGAAATCCCCTTTTTTGTCGGCTGTCGCCGCCGCGAGTTCTTGTCCATGAACGGTTTTGCCCGACGGATCAAGCATGAGCGCATACAGATGGATCTTGGCAAGGGGCATGCTCGCGGTGCCGGTCAGGGTTATCCTTCCCTTCCGTTTGTCCGCGTCATAAAAATAAGTGACGAGTGCCGGTTTCGTGTCGGTTGGCAAAGAGCGGAGGACCGGGATGTCCCGGTGCTCGATTTTACCCTTTTGGATAATGTCCTCTCCGGTTTTAAGGGGATATATGTCTGAATACAATGATTCGTATCCGGGCTTGAGGAGTGCGGGATCCGTTGCAATCGTTGTATTTTGGGGACCGGAAACAAGACTGAGTCGGTACGTTCCATCCGGAACGATGAATGAAAAATATCCGGCCTCCTTTGTTAGGAATGGATTAATGACGCTTCCGCCTCGGGCATCTTCTGGGTCATAAGGATTGACCGGAGTGAATGTACCGTCGGCGCGTTTTTTCGTCAGAAGAACTTTTTCCCCGGCGACCGGTTCCAGGGTTTGAGCATCGAATATGCGTCCGTAAGGATCGGATTCGAGACCCGCACCCATACGGGCTCTTCGGACAACAGGTGTTGGACCGGCGCCCATGGTGCGGTCAAACTCAATCTGTGCCTGTTGCTGTCCTCCTTGGCTTCCCGCAAGGTTTTTTGCTTTGTTTGGATCCGAAAAATTGAGGGCAAGAAACTCCTTTTTAACAAGCGGAGAGCAGCTTTGCCATTCAAGCATAGGTTCAAACTCGCCTATGGCGTTGCTTTGTATGGGTAGCGTAACCGTTGTACCGTCCGTGTTGGAATATACTCCTTCGAAAATATATCCGGCACCGCAGGTTGTTGCTGCGGGTGGCCCGTTCTGGGCCTCAGCAAAGAGCTTGGTCAGAAGGGCGCCGCGGTCTTCCCCATACAACTCCATATCCATTTTTTTGTTACCGCTCGTGCAGACGGAACCGATTGAGGTGGCGATGCATTCGACGACATATGTCGGACTATCAACAAGAAGTTTGTCTTCGCCAGGCACCGTCTTACCCTCCTCATCCGTATTGGAAACAAACAGCTTGATACGGCGCGCAGCCCGAGAGTCTGAAGCAGGAATGGAACACTTTGCATCGCTATCAGAGCACAACTGAGCGCTTAATTTGGTCCATAACCGGTCAGGTGCAAGTGTAGGCGTTGGGATTTGGGCGTGTGAAAACGGAGTATATATAATCAATAGTGCAGCTACCGTGAGTAGGATATATATTTTTTTCATAGTATAGTATTACTATATCCTCGTTTTCGTGAGAATGCAAGGACTTGGCAATCTAAATATGCTTCTTTTTGGTACAATTAGAGTAGCTGCCGGGGTGGTGAAATGGCATACACGCAGGTTTTAGGAACCTGTGCCGTAAAAGGCGTGGAGGTTCAAGTCCTCTCCCCGGCACTTCGGGTCATGGCAGGATTATCATTTCGGCGCAGGAGGTTCCCCGCCTGAAACGGCGGGACTAACTCTCCGTAAGACTCGCCACGCTCGTCAACGGAGAGTTGAGCAAGTCCTCTCCCCGGCACCAACAACCCGTTAACGCTTTAACCCGTTAACAAAAAGGTTTATTATATGAACATCCTCAATACCTGGCAGTTTAACGTTGCCGCATATCTTGTTACCATCGTGTGTTTTTATCAGTCGTACCGGATTGCGGCCAAAAATGCCCGCAACGACGGGGCGATGACGGTCATATTGCAGGTTACGGCCGGTATTCTGATATTATTCCTTGCCCCCTTTCTTCCGTTTTCCTTCCCGAAATCGCCATTGACGTATATTTTTCTTGTCGTCGCGTGTCTATTCTATGCGGTGATGGACCGGCTCCAGACAACGGCGCGCAAACACTTGCAGGTCTCGCAGTTCACCATCATCAACCAGCTGTCGACGGCTTTTCTCATCGCCTTCGGAGTGATTTTTTTCCGTGAACAGCTGACCGTGGGAAAATTGGCCGGGGCCATCCTCATTGTCCTCGGGAACCTTATTTTGTTTTATCGGAAGGGGGTTTTCGTCCTCACGAAATATACCTGGGTCGGTATTGCCGCAACCTTGTTTTTCGTCATCGCCATATCGGTCGACATCGGCATCTCCTCCCAGTTCAATCTCCCGGTCTACATCATGCTGACACTTGTCATTCCGGCAACAATCATCACCCTTGCCGAGCGGAAGCCCCTTTCGATAATCGCAGAGGAGTACCGGAAAGCCGACAAGCGATGGATATATCTCACGGGAGTATCTTGGGGGCTTGCGATATTTTTCTCGCTCCGGTCGTTCCAGTTCGGCAGGGTCACGACCATCATCCCCCTCCAGGCGACATCGACCATCCTCAATGTCGTGGCCGCATATCTGTTTTTGCATGAACGGGCGGATCTCAAGAAAAAAATTCTCGCCGCTTTCATCGTCTTTGCCGGCATATGCCTGAACGTTCTTGTTTGATGATTTCTTGAAATTATCCCGGACGTCGGTTAATATGAACATATGGGAATAAAAGAAGCGGTTATCCTCTTTCTCGAATACAGCGAGGTCGACCGGAACCTGTCCCCGAAGACCGTGACGATGTACGGGTACTATCTCGAGTTTTTCAAGACCTGGCTCCTTACCGAATACAAGGCCGAGGACTTTCCCGTCGAAAAGATTGACGAGACGGTCGTTCGCCGGTTCCGCCTCTATATCTCCCACACATACCAGAACAAATACAAGGGTTCCCTTACCCGCCAGACGCAGATGTATTTCCTGGTCGCGCTTCGGTCGCTTCTCCGGTTCCTGATAAAACAAAAGGTATCCGTCATGTCCCCCGACGTCATCGAGCTCGGCAAGGCGGGCGAACGGACCGTCAAGACCATAAGCGAAACAGATCTTACGCGCATCTTCGACGCGGTCGATACGACCGACATCATCGGACTGCGGGATCGGACCATCCTCGAGGTCCTGTTCTCAACGGGACTGCGTGTATCCGAGCTTGCGGCCCTCAACCGCGACAAGGTCAACGTCGAGCAGGGAGAGTTCGGGGTCATCGGGAAAGGACGCAAGCCGCGCGTGGTTTTCTTGTCCCGCAAGGCAAAGGAGTGGCTGGCCAAGTATCTCGCGAAGCGGGACGATCCGTATGCGGCGCTTTTCATCCGGTATTCCGGACCGAAACCTCCGGAAGGATTGTCCGTCGAGAAGCTGAGGCTTTCCGTGCGTTCTATCGAACGGTTGGTCGACAAATACTGCAAGAAGGCGGGCATCATCGAGAAGTTCAGTCCGCATGCGCTCCGCCACAGTTTCGCGACCGACCTCCTGTCGCACGGGGCGGATTTGCGTTCCGTCCAGGAGCTCCTCGGTCACAAGAACGTCGCAACGACGCAGATTTATACCCACGTGACCGATGCGCGGCTCCGTGAGATACACGAGAAGTTCCACTCCGGGAATCAGTGATAATTCAGCCACTTTTAAGTTTTGTCCTGTATCATACATACAATGACGTGGTTTAAAAAGCATTGGGGTATTTGCACGGTCGGATTTCTCGTGTTTCTGTATATCGCATACTTTTCTTACTTCACCATTCTCCGCTACAAGACGCTGTATGCGTCATATTTCGATCTCGGCATCATGCACCAGACGGTTTACAACACATACCAGGCCATAATCCGTCTCGATCCCGGCCGTTTCCTCGAGTTGACCAATCCCTACGGGCCCGCGCAAATAAAACGCATGGCCATCCATAACGACATCCTCCTGGCTTTCATCGCGCCTTTTTATTTCATCCATGCGGGACCCGAGACCTTGCTCGTCATCCAGACCCTTGTCCTGGGGCTCGGGGCATTCGCGGTGTATGGCATAGTCAGGGAGGTCCTCCGGACGACCCCCTATGTCACGGTCGCCGGCGTGGTTTTTTCTTTCGCATATCTCATGTACACACCCATGCAACGGGCGAATATTTTCGAATTCCATGCGGTCACGCTTGCCACGACGTTTCTCTTATGCATGTTCTATTTTTTCCTCCGGAAACGGTACCGGACGAGTCTCGTTTTTTTTGCATTGAGCATCCTCTCCAAGGAGCAGGTCGCGCTCACGACTTTTTTTTTCGGGATATATGCATGGTACTGCATCCGCAAGACAGTGCCTCACGGGAACCGGAGCATCCGTCCCTTCCGGTACCCTCTGGCTATCATCGCGGGAAGCCTCGTGTGGTTTGTGATGTCCATGGCCGTCATCATCCCGTACTTCCGGGGCGGCAATCATTTCGCACTCACCTACTATGCCGATTTCGGCGACTCTCCCCTCCGGGTCATCCTCGGGGTGCTCAAGAATCCGGTGAGCCTTGCGAAGTATATCTGGCACATAGACACGTTGCGTTATTTTCTTTTTCTCCTCGGACCGCTCGCTTTCCTCGCGTTTTTCTCGCCCGTCCAACTCCTCATCGCGACGCCTGAGTTCGGCATCAACCTCCTTTCCAACAGCTGGAACATGCGCAATATCATTTATCATTACACATCGGTTTTGCAGCCGTTTGTCTTCATCGCTTCCGTATACGGATTGGCCAATGCTGCGGCTTTCCTGAAGAAACGGCATGTTCCTGTGCGGACGACCATGATGGTCCTCCTTGTTGCTCTTTTTTCTTCGGTGATGGTTTTCTCGTACCTCAAGGGGCCGCTTCCCTTTTCCCGGGAGGCCGATCTCCACCCTTTTCTGTATCCCCAGAAGGAAAAGGCGGACGCGGCACTCTGGCAGAAGACTCTCCGTAACAGCAGTCTCAAGATTGCTGCGACGGGTCATTTCGCGCCCCTGTTTTCATCCCGCAGGTATTTCTACGCATTCTCAAAAAATTACGGCCTGGCTGATTATCTTGTGCTCTCGGTGGACGAAGTATATAATTATCCCGAGCGCGACGTGACTATTCCGGTTTATGAGAAACTGCAGAAGGATGCGCGATACCGGCTCATTTACAAGAACGAGAACACGGAAGTGTACAAGAAGGTCAGGTGACGGAAAGTTGGGTTATGTTTTGCCGTTTGCATTTTGAGTTTTGATGTTATTGCCATGATATCAATCATAATCCCTTTCTATAACGAAAAAGAAAGCCTCCCGATGTTGCATGGAGAGATCCTTGAGGTATTCCGGACATGGGACAAGCCCTTCGAGGTCGTCTTCGTCGACGATGGTTCGACGGACGGTTCTTTGGCGGATCTTCCCCATACGGATAAAAACGTCATCGTCGTGAGACACCGGAAGCGTTTCGGGAAAGGCCGCGCCCTGAGATCCGGACTCAAGGCGGCAACGGGCGATATCATCGTATTCATGGACGGGGATCTCCAGGATGACCCTGCCGATATACCCAACCTCCATGCAAAACTCGAGCAGGGATACGACCTGGTCAACGGCATCCGGTCGAAGCGGAAAGACAACCCGGTCATCAGATTATATTCGGGATTGGTGAACCGGTTCCTGCGGCTATTCATGAAATCCCCTTTCACCGACATTAACTGCGGATTCAAGATGATGCGGAAGGAAGTGACGGACGAGGTCGAGCTCTACGGAAACAACTTCCGGTTTTTGCCCCTCGCCGCATATTACCAGGGGTTCCGCGTCTCGGAGATATCGGTCGGCAACAGGGTCCGCGCGTACGGGAAATCAAAATACGGCATCATGAAGCTTTTCATCGGCATCATAGATACTCTTACGGCATATTTCCTGTACCGTTTTTCAGAACGGCCCCTTCATTTCTTCGGCATCATCGGGGGAAGCCTCTTTTCCGCGGGATTCGTGATGACGGTTTATTTCGTTGTCGAACGGTTGTTTTTCGGCATGCTGCTGTACCGGAGGCCGGCCCTGCAGTTTGCAATTCTCCTTATCATCGTCGGATTGCAGATCGTGATGACCGGCATCATCGGAGAACTCATCGTCTATCTCCATAACAAGGAAATGCACAGAAAAAAGCAGTAACTCAAAGCTGAAAATTCAAAATTCAAATCTTAATCCTAAAACCTACAGCTGCGGTTTTGCGTTTTTAGTTTCAATTTTGAGTTTTGAGATTTGATTTTTGCTTTAAGCAAATACCGGCGATATTCTGTATCATGTAAGAATGAACCCGGTCCTTGCGCTTGTCATCGCGAACATCATCTGGGGTGCCGCTTCCCCCATTTTCAAATTCTCGCTGGAGAACATTCCTCCCTTCACGCTTGCGTTCATCCGTTTTTTCTTCGCCGGTCTCATCCTCCTGCCCTTCGTCGAACACCACTGGCAAAAACTTGACTGGAAGACCCTGGGCATTATCTGCCTGGGAGCTTTTTTCGGCATCACCGTCAACATCAGCTTCTACTTCCTTGCCTTGGTGCGTACCGCAAGCATCAACGCCCCCATCATCGCGTCCGCCCAACCCCTTTTCCTGTATCTTTTTGCAATCTTCGTCCTCAGGGAGCGCCCCCGTAAACGGGTACTCACCGGCATCCTGCTCTCATTCGCCGGCGTGATGACGATAATACTGTCGCCGTTTTTCATGAACGGGGGGACTCCCCTTGCCGCGAAGGAAACGGAGGTCCTGGGCAATCTTTTTCTGGTCATCGCGACAATGGGCGTCATAGGGAATGTCCTGGTTTTTAAGAAAGTGCTGAAACAAACCAACCCTTTCCAGGTTGCGTTCATCAGCTTTCTTTTCGGTTCCCTGACATTTCTTCCGTTTGCGATGAACGAGCTGAGGACGTGGTCCCTCGCAAGCCTGAATGGCCATGGATGGACCGGTATCATCTTCGGGGTTTTCTTTTCCTCAGCCCTCGCCTACAGCCTCTTCATCTATGGCATATCGAAGATCGAAGCGGAGGAAGTGGGCATCTTCACGTATATCGATCCGGTCGTGGCAGTACTCCTTGCGATACCTCTCCTCAACGAGTATCCGACGATATTCTTTTACCTGGGGACCATGTTTGTCTTTGTCGGGATACTCGTTGCAGAAGGAAGGATACACTACCATCCCCTCCACAGATTAAGAAGAAAGAAATAAGCAACTCAAAATTCAAATCTCAAAACGCAAATCTTAAGCTTTAAACCCAAAACTGATAGTTTTACGTTTTCAGTTTTAGATGTCAACTTTACGTTTTGAGTTTTGATTCCCCTTTGTCGTATAATTATCCTCATATGAAACACAAAATACTGGTTACGGGGGCGGGCGGATATATCGGGTCCGTTGCGACGGATGTATTTCTGAAAAACGGCTATCAGGTCGTTGCGGTCGATAATTTTACGACGGGATATAGGGGACCCATCGATTATTTCAAGAAAACATACGGAGAGGCTTTTTCCTTCCACGAGCTCGACCTCCAGAAAAACATCGGCGAGGTGTTCAAGCGGGAAAAAGACATCGAGGCGGTCGTGCATTATGCGGCATCATGCCTTGTCGACGAGTCCATGAAGAACCCCGCCAAATATTTCACCAACAATGTCGGCGGGACCAACAATCTCCTGGCGGCAATGACGGAAGCAGGCGTGACCAAGCTGGTTTTCTCATCGACGTGCGCGGTCTACGGCGAGGCGACGTACATGCCCATCGACGAGAAGCACCCGCTCAACCCCACGACCCCCTACGGCGCATCCAAGAAGATGGTCGAGGAGATGATTGCCTGGTATGGCAAGCTCAAGGGCCTCAGGTCCATGATCCTCCGGTATTTCAATGTCTGCGGAGCATCTGATGATGGCACGATCGGCGACTCCAAGAAGCCCTCTTCCCTTCTTGTCCAGAACGCGGTGCGGGGAGCGCTCGGGATCGAGCCGTTTTTCCTGACATGTCCGACCGTGGACACCCCCGACAAGACGCCGATACGTGATTATATAAACGTTGTCGATCTGAACGAGGCGCATCTCAAGGCACTCCAATATCTTTTTGACAACGGGACGAGCGACATCATCAACCTTGGTACCGGGACAGGCAATTCGGTCCTCGAGATCGTCGGCCAGGTGAAGGCGGCGACGCATGCCTCCTTTGACGTCGCGCAGACGACGCCGCGGGAGGGGGATGACGCCCGCAAGATTGCCGACATTACCAAAGCCAAGACGGTCCTCGGATGGGAACCCAAGAGATCCATCGCGGACAGCGTGTCATCATTGGTCGCCTGGTACAAGGTCCATCCCCGCGGATGGGAAGCGTGAGCATCCACTATGGCAAAGAAACAAACAAAGAAGCAGAAACAAGCCATATTCCCCGTATTCCTGCGGGTCCACGGCGCAAAGCTGATTATCGCGGTCCTCGCCGTTTGTTTTTGCATCGTTGCCCTTTTTCTGGTGACGCGCAGCCTTATTCCTCCTCCGCCGAAACCGGTACCTCCAACACCCATAAAGGATTATGACGTGTCGAATTTCGAACGGCCCCGGGAGATACCTACCGCGACGCCTTCCGCGCTGTCCCAGGCCCCGGTCAAGATACCCGTCATCATGTATCACTATGTGGAATACGTAAAGGATCCGAAGGATATTGTCCGCAGGAAACTGAGCACGGGACCCCGTGAGTTCGAGGGCCAGCTCCTTGCGCTCAAAGCCGCCGGATACGATACTTTTTTCGTCAAGGACATCCCCGACATATTGGCCGGACAGGTTGATTATTCGACACGAAGCGCGGTCCTGACATTCGACGACGGGTATGAGGATTTTTACACCAATGTCTTTCCCCTCCTCAAGAAACATCATGCGCGCGCGACATTGTATATCATCTATGATTTCATCGGCCGCAGGGACTTCCTGACACGAGCGCAGATTGGCGAACTCGTCGACAGCGGGCTT
>Ga0172370_10009512_pt1 | contig 11345 bp, 1 predicted proteins | sample LakKiv5m_FD_114538 | JGI IMG/M metagenome (GOLD analysis project Ga0172370, IMG submission 114538) | Freshwater microbial communities from Kabuno Bay, South-Kivu, Congo - kab_022012_11.5m | ecosystem: Environmental > Aquatic > Freshwater > Lake | place: Democratic Republic of the Congo...
AGAGCTTGCTAACTGTATTTCAGATATTTAGCAAGTTAAGGTATTTCATTTTACACACGAAAATTATTAATTTTAATATTTTAAATTTTCTAATTATTAATTTAAACCTAACGTTTTATGAAAAGAGTTACAAGTCTAATTTTCTTACTGTTGTTTCTGGCCTTCGCCTGGAACACAAACGCACAGGTGGGCGCTTACACCTTTGCGAGTTCTTCAGGAACTTACACACCTATCACTGGTGGAACACTCCTGGTGTCCGGAACCTCATCGATGGATAGCTGGGTTTCTACTGCCCAGACCATCCCATCATTTACCTTTGGCGGTGTTGCCTATACTACCGCATTCGTAACTTCTAACGGGCAAATTAGCCTTGGAGGTTCAGCTCCCTCAACTTCTTCTTATTCTGGTATCAGTGCTGGCGTTGGCTCGGGCATTAATATTTGTCCTTTCAGCGCTGACCTTGACAGAGCAACCACGACAGTATCCTCTGAAATCCGCTGGGAAACAGTTGTCAATGAAGTGGTATTCCAGTGGCAACAAGTGAAAAGATACGGATCAACAAATATCGAAAGTTTTGATATGCAGGTTCGTATGAATACTTCAACCGGCGCTATATTATTTGTTTTCAATTTAAACACAGGACCGGGTTCAAGCACATCTTATTTTCCGCAGCTTGGAATCAGAACTTCCGCAACAGACTATGTAAATCGTTTGGTTGGAACTGGAACTGAAGATTGGGCTACATCATTACCTGGCGCTACCAATACAAGTACCTGCAGATTTACATCAGTAGCTCCTGCTAAAGGGTTTACGAACGGTTTGACCTATACATTTACCCCACCGGATCCAAATGCACCACTTCCTCCAACTACACCCAATCCGGCTAATGCAGCCATTAGCATACCATTAAATGGTAATCTGACCTGGACATTTGGAACAAATTCTGTTACTTATGACCTCAAATTCGGTCCAACAGGGAACATGACCCAGGTGGTTACAGGTGCAACTGCCGGAGCTACAGGAACTTACGCTTACACTAACCTGAGTAGTTATGCCGTTTATCAATGGCAGGTGATTGAGTACAATGGTGCTTTGGTTACAAATGGCCCAATCTGGAGTTTTACTACAGCTTGCGGTACAACCACTGTTCCGTTTGTCGAAAACTTCGATAGTTACGCTGTTCCTTCAGTTGGTTGTGGTACCGTGATTGATGTGAATGCTGATACCAAAAAATGGGCTACTACTACAGGTACTACCTATAATGGAGTCAATAAGCTTTCGATCGGGTATAGCGCCGTTGGCGTTACAATGGATGACTGGTACATCACACAGGGTCTCACCCTCACCGGTGGACAAAGCTATGATGTGAAATTCTATTACAGGGCAGGATCTGCCACCTATCCTGAAAGACTGGAAGTAAAATGGGGAGATTCACCCACCGTTGCCGGTATGACCAGTACTGCTATTTTCAGTAATACTGACTTCATTCTTGTAACCTATACTTTAGGCGCTGCATCTTTCACGCCAGCAACAACGGGTACCTATTATGTGGGATGGCATTGCTTCAGCCAACCTGATGAATTAGGCATCTATCTTGATCAGATTACGATTGCTGCTACTCCTTTAGCACCTTTCTTTACCTTTAACCCTGAAACTACTATAGCTTGCGGCTATGGACCTGTTGGCGGATATTCGCTACCTCAGAGTTATACAGTTGCAGGTGCCAACCTTACCGGATTTCCATCCAACATTGTAGTTACGGCACCGGCTAACTTCCAGGTATCACTTGCCTCAGGATCCGGATTCGGACCTACATTAAATATTCCATTCACGACAGGTACACTGGCTGCAACTACGGTGTATGTCAGATGTGCTCCAACGGCTCCTTTGACCTACTACACAGGAAACATCACCCATGTTGGTGGCGGTGCTACCGGCAATGTTGCTGTTACCGGTAATTCTGATATTTTTGCTTCATATTGTCCTTCAGGCGCAGGTTATACCGGCGATGAGGACATCACCATGGTACAATTCGGTAGTACATTAAATAATACCACCCCCTGTGCAAGCTTAACAGGTACTCAGGGAGTTGCTACCGGAACAGCAGATATTTACAGTAACTTTACTTCCATTACCCCAACTGATATTATGCAGGGGGCGACCGGCTCAATCTCAGTACAAGTTACTGAGTGCGCAGGTACAGCCTATGGCCATAGTGTAAATGTTTACTTTGACTGGAACCAAAATGGTTTGTTAACAGATCCAGGCGAAGAATATATTATCTGGCCATACGCTAGTTCCAATACACATATAATAACTGCCGACATCGCAGTTCCATTTGGTGCTAATATCGGGAACACCCTGATGAGGGTTGTTTGTAAAGAATCCTCAACAACGGGACCTTGCCTTGTTAGTTCATGGGGCGAAACTGAAGACTATAAAATAAATGTTCTGCAGGCTCCAATCGGCAGCCTTGAAGGACACGTTACTGCTGCTACTTCCAAAGGGCCTATTGAAGGAGCTGTAGTTCATTCGGGTGGATTTACCGCCACAACAAATGCTGACGGATATTATAGCATCCCAAGTGTTGTTGTCGGATCGTACACTTTTACCTGCGATGCTGCAGGATACATCTCTGCAACTGCACCGGTTGAAATTATTGAAGGGCAAACAACTACTCAGGATTTTGCACTTACCTACTCAAAAGTCCAGGTAAGCCCATTAAGTTTCACACAATCACTTGAACCTGAGCAGACAGCGACTCAAGTATTGACAATTTCTAATATTGGTGGTACCGGCCCATTGACCTGGAACGCTACTATTACTTTGCCCCCAGCTAAAACAAATTCTGTTGTCAAGAAAACTGTGCTTTTCAAAAAAGTAGAAGGACTTTCTGAGCAAACAGATCAAATTGCCCCAATTAAACCCATAAATCCCAAATCTGAAATTTTATGGGATAATACCAACATTAACAGAGTTTCAAGCGGTATTGTCTCAAGTGAACTGACAGGCGTTGTACCTGATGGTAGAGTTATTACTGCCGACGATTTTGTTATCCCATCAGCTGAAACCTGGACCATTAATAACGTTTATACTGAAGGGTTCTCCAATCTTACACTTTTGCCTAACGCGTTTGCCGTAGAATTTTACGACGACATCAGCGGCAAACCGGGTAACCTGATCTATACTGAAGACATCGTTCCAGCGAACATTAATTTCACTACCCAGAATCTTGATCTCACAACCCCACTTCAATTAGCAGGAGGACATTACTGGCTATCTGTTTATGGCGTTTATAACGGTGCAACAAGTCTATCGGCTGCCCGATGGAATTGGTATACGGGTTCACTGCCAATTAGCACTGAGGCTTCACTCAATGATTTTGGGGGCTTCTTTGGAATCGGTGCCGGATGGTTTTATTTATCTGAAATAGGTGTAACTCAACCTTCTTGCTATTTTACCATTAGTGGTAATAAATTAGCGTTTGTCAGCCTTTCTGAAACATCTGGGACAATTGCCCCGGGTGAAACAGTAAATATTGACGTTATTTTCAATTCAGCCGGTTTATCAGATCCTTCGACTCATACGGCAACCATCAGTATTAGCAATAATGCTCTTCCGGATGCTAAAGCTAATGTCGATATTCCTGTTACATTAAATGTTGCCTGGTTAACAGCACCTGCTGCAGCCACCAACCCCAACCCGGCAAATGGCTCAGTCCTTGTACCTACCCAACCTGTGTTCAGCTGGACAAACGGAGCAAGGACAGATTCGACCAGGATTAAAATTGTTAAACCTCCGTTTACGACGATTTATCAATCGCCATACTTTGCAGGCAATTCATGGGATGCTGCTTCAATCAGCCTGAAGCTGTTAAAACAAACGACATATAGCTGGCAAATTACCAGTAAAAACTCAGTTGGTTCTGTTTTAAGTGCAAGCTGGAGTTTCACAACAAAAGGTGAAGGAACACTCAACGGTACAGTTACCGATGCTTATACTGGATTGCCTCTTGAAGGTGTAACCATTACAGTTGATGAATTGAAATCGCTGGTATTTACAACAGGAGCTGATGGTTTTTATGAATTCACCAAAGTTCCTGAAGGAAATTATACAGTTAAAGCCGAATTAGCTGCTTATGTTACGCAGACTATACCGGTTGTAGTTCAAGCGAATTTAACAACCACACAAAATATTACATTGCATGAGTATCTTGATCCACCATTAGACTTGCAGGCAGCAGTAGAAAACTATGTTGATGTAAATCTTGTCTGGCATGCACCAGGATATGAACCTCCAATTGGCGGTATTATCTTCGAAGATGACTTTGAAGCCTACATTGCCGGTCAGCAGCTTGCCTGCCAAAATCCAACCGATTGGACTACCTGGAGCAATGCTCCCTGCAACGCAACAGAAGATCCCTATATTTCAAATCTTCATGCGAATAGTGGTGTAAATTCAGCTGTAATTGTACAAAACAACGATTGTGTAAAAGACTTTGGAGATCCATATACAACCGGTAAATACAGTATTAGTTTTTATGCCTTTATTCCTACAGGAAATACCGGATACTTTAATACTTTACAAGATTTTCAACCAACTGGAACGAGTATCTGGGGTCTGGAAGTTTACTTTAATGCAGGTGGTGCCGGAAGTATCAATGCAGCCGGAACCGGCGCAGCTACTTTCACATGGACACCGGATAACTGGTTCAAAGTCGAAAATATCGTTGACCTTGATAATGATCTATCAGAAATCTGGATTGGCGGAAACATGATTTATTCATTCCAGTGGAGTCTTGGAGCAGACGGTTCAGGAGGTCAGAATACCCTGGATGCAAATGATTTCTTTGGCGCTGCCGCCACTGATCAGATGTATTTTGATGATTATAAACTTATAAATATGAACGCAACAGCTGCGCTAAACGAAGGATTTGAAGACGCATTTCCACCAGCAGGCTGGGCAAAAATGAGCCCGGATGGTGGAACCGGCTGGACAAATCTTGCTGTTGGTACAACACCAATACCCGGATGGACTGCTGGTACAGCAACCCAGGCACCGGATGGCGGAGCTTATATGGCATTCTGTACGTGGACTACCGGTGGGACAACGTCCAACGACCAATGGCTGGTTACGCCTCAGATTACTGTTGCAACAGGTGATGTATTTAGTTTCTATCTACAATACAATCCTGATACATACGATGATGCTTTGGACATTAAGATTTCTACCGGAAGTCAAACGAATCCGGCTGATTTTACCACTGTTATTGAAAACCTAACTTTTACACTCGGAAACAGCATAGATTGGGTGCTCTACACATATACCTTAACTGACTATGTTGCTGCAGGAACACCGGTTTACATTGGATTCAGAGAACATGTTGCTGATAATGTCAACGATGGATCAGCGATAATGCTCGACAATGTTTATGTTGGACCGGCAAAAGCTTTTGCTATGGTGACTCCTGTTGAGAATACAGAAACTCGTTCGATAATGACCCGTGATTTGAATTATGTAAAGGGTGAAATTCCTGCCGGGTCAGTACAAAATGCAGTTCGTTCGACATTAGAAGGTTACAATGTTTACAGAAATGGTGATTTTGTTGCTTACACAACTGATCTTTCTTATAATGACCTTGCTCTTGAAGGTGGAACATACCATTACACCTTAACTGCTGTTTATGCACAAGGTGAATCCGATCCAATTGGTCCTGCTTCAGTTGTTATCTTACCTGCTCCGGTTTTGTTATCAGCAGAAGCAGATTATTATGGTGTTGATCTTGTCTGGGAAGAAGGATCAACAGTTCCTGTTACAGACAATTTTAGTGCTGTATATTCGACTTCGGATCATCAAGTTTCTTCTGTAGTGAAAGATAAAAAACCTAATACAAATCATCATCAGGGTTCAGGTACAGATGCAGGTGAAAGCTGCGAAACTGCTGTTACTGCTGTTGTTGGTGTGAACTCATCACCCGGAAGTCCTTACTGGTATGAATTTACCACTGCCGAAAATAAAGCAGTAACAATTTCATCATGCATAACCGATCAGATGGTTGATACGTACTTACAGGTTTTCGATGCCTGTGGTGGTAACATGGTTGCAACAAATGACGATTTAAATGATGCCTGTGCATCGTTCCCTTATTCATCTGCCGTTACTTTCAATGCTACTGCAGGTGTATCGTATAAAATTTTCTGGGACGACTATTGGGAATCATCAGCATTCGACTTTACCATCGAACTTACCGATATTTGCGTTGTTGAATGTCCTGTAGGTGCAATCCCTGAAGGTGAACCTTGCGGAGAAGACCTCAATGGTGGATGTAATGCTGCCACTCCTGCTTATGTTCCAATTTCATGTGGTGATGTTTTCTGCGGAACAGCTTGGGCGGATGGCACGAGCAGAGATACCGACTGGTATGAACTCATATTAGATACACCTAAAACCCTAACGTGGACTGTTACCGCAGAATTCCCTGTGTATGCATTTATTATTGATGGCAATGCTGGCTGTGCAGGCCTTTCAATTATAGCTATTGGTCAGGGATTACCCTGTCAACCTGCAGTTGCTACCACCACTGTTTTCCCCGGAAAATATTGGCTGTGGGTTGGAAATCAGTCCTATACAAATGTAAATCCGTGTGCAGAAGAAGGCAACCACTATGTAGCTTCATTAACCTGTGAAGATGCTTTCTATGCCCACTACAATGTATTCCGCGATGGTGCAAATATCGCCCAGGTTTACACTGGAACTACATACAGAGATGAAGCAATCACCAACGGTGAAACCTATTGCTACAAGGTTTCCAAGGTTGTTACAGAAACATTGGAAACAGCCCAATCGAATGAATTGTGTGCTACTGTACCTTTGATTCCTGTGATTGCTGTTAATCCGACATCATTTAATAAAGTTCTTGAAGTAGGAGCTACCGAAAGTGATGTTCTTACCGTTTCCAATACTGGTACCGGCCTTCTCGATTTTAATGTTGATATCCAGTTTGGAGCTTCTGCTGCACCAGGGAGCAAGTTTGTTGCACCCGAAAGTTATGATGCTAAATCTTACATTAAAGGAACACTGCTTGAGCCTACAGATGCTGGAATTGAATGCCCTGTTGATGCAATGGTTAGCCAACCTGCCATTGACTTCGCTTCTGCCTACACTGCTGATGAAGATGCCGGCTACACTGCTTACCAGAGTTTCTCCGGTGGTGGTAATATTGGCGGATTGCGTTTCTGGACAATTAGTTATTATTATGACGGCACTGCCTGGAGCGGATGCACAGGTATTGATCCAAGACCATTTACAATTGCATTCTACGCTGATAATGCAGGGCAACCCGGAACACTCGTCAGCAGCTTCCTGTTAGACCTTACCCGTGTTAATACCGGTCTGTTCTTTTCGGGAACTGATCCAATTTACGAATACACAGCTACCTTCCCGTCAAACGTTTCAATGACGACAGGATGGTTCTCTATTCAAAGTATGACGGGAACTGCCGTTAATTGCTGGAATCTCCTGCTTAACGAACCAGGTGGTGCCGGCACATGTCTGCAGTGGGACGGTGCAGCCTATACCACACAAACTGATCCTCTTGGATTCTGCCTGACTGGTGCACCGATCGTTCCATGGTTAACCGTAGCACCGCTATCAGGAAGTATTAATGGTGTTGGCCAGGTTGATCTTGATATTACGTTTACAACAGGTGACCTTCCTTACGGAATGTATTATGCCGATATTGTAATTAATTCCAATGACCCGTTAGCTCCGGTAACAACCATTCCTGTACAAATGGAAATCCTAATGAATGTTGGTATTATTCAGGGATTGGTTACTGATGCTACATCCAAAGGACCTGTTGAAGGTGTTTTAATTACTGCTGATGAACTCAGAGGTTATTCGGTATTCACAGGTGCAGATGGTACCTATTCGATGGAGGTTCTGCCCGGAGATTACACACTCACTGCCTCAAAAGCAGGTTACACTACTCAAACTGTTGCATTGGGACCAATTGCTGTTACTCAGGTTGTAACTCAGGATTTCATGCTTGAATTTGCCGCTCCGGTACTTCTTAGTGCCACTCCTGATATAACTGGTGTTAACCTTGAATGGCTTGGCAATCCTGCCATTGCTCCTTGGGGCACAGGAAAAGCTGGTGGCATTTCGCTTTCCAACGTTCAGGAAAAATCATCTTCGATGAGCAAGGAGGAAATGCTGCATGGCCCGACAGTTATCGTACCATCTCCTACTTCACCTGGTCGTGCTGTTGGTGATGATTGCAGCGACCCAATTGTTGTTGGGGCCTTACCATATTCTGATGTTAATACAACCTGCGGTCGTGGTAATACTTACTCAGGAACAACCTGCCTCGGATCATATGACGGTGGTGAAGATATTGTTTACCAACTCGTTTTAACCGAGCAAAAGGTTCTCCAGTTCAATCTTACAACCACTGATACTTGGACCGGGATGCTGATTACTCAAGAATGTCCAATTGGAACGAACTGCATTGCTTATGTTACCGGAAGTTCAGGTGACAAAGTATTAAATGCAACTTTGGCCGCCGGTACCTACTATCTGATGATTGATACCTGGCCATCACCTAACTGTATCTCAACCTTTACACTTGACATTACTGAATTTATTGCCGGACCTGGCGAAACCTGTGGAACTGCTGATGATTATGGGAACGTAGGCAATCCTCCTGTAAATGGTGCAACTGTTGCAGCAGGGGGAGTACACTGGTATAGTTTTACAGCCGACAAGGAGTATGCTTCGGTTGATGTATCCCTTTGTGGTTCTGCCTTCGATACAAAGCTTGAAGTTTGGTATTCCTGTGATAATACAACCTATGATTTGTATAATGATGATAGCCCAATGTGCGATGCAAGAGCACTGCAATCATTTATCACAACTGGTCCAATGGCTGCCGGAACAACCTGGTATGCGAAGGTTTATGGATATAGCACGTACTTTGGTGATTACATTCTCACTATTACTGGTGTTGAGCCTTGTTTCGTTGAATGTCCGGTCGGTGCACTTGCTGAAGGTGAAGCGTGTGGTGAGGACCTGAATGGAGGCTGCAATGCTGCCACACCTGCTTATGTTCCAATTTCATGTGGTGATGTTTATTGTGGAACAGCCTGGGCCGATGCCGGTTCGAGAGATACCGACTGGTATGAATTGGTTCTTGATTCACCCAAAATCCTTACCTGGTCTGTTACAGCCGAATTCCCGGTTTATGCCCTCATTATTGATGGTAATTCCGGATGTATTGCTTCTGTACCTGTTATTGGAGTTGGTCAGGGTCTGGCTTGCGAGCCAGCAATTGCAACTGCTACCGTTCCCCCGGGAACTTACTGGTTGTGGGTTGGAAACCAAACCTTCGAAGGTAACCCATGCGGGGCTTTCAATAATTATGTTGCTGAGCTCACCTGCGTAGATACTTTCATCTCTTACTTTGATGTATTCCGTGATGGTGCAGATGTTGCTGACGTTTATGGCACAACATATCACGATTCCGGCTTAATGGGTGGAACCTATTGTTACACTGTTGACCAGGTTATTCAGCCCGGTTTGGTGACAGGTCTTTCAAACGAGCTTTGTGCAGAATTTGTACCACCATCACAGGTTATCCCGATGCCTCTCGGCTGGAATGGATGGTCATCGTACATTGTGCCCTTCGCTAAAGCATCGTTTGCAGATGTTGTTGCTCCTGTAGCTGCCGACATGATCATTTCGCAGTACTTCAGTCAACTTTACTGGCCATCTTATGGCATCAATACCATGGGCGATTTCTCCAATGCTCACGGATATCTTACAAAGATGTCGCTTGGAAATGAGTTATCGCTTTCAGGTGAATATGCTTCTTCAACGATTTCTCTCGTTGCCGGATGGAACCTGATTCCAGTGATTTCGACATGTAACGTTCCTGCTGCTGAACTCGACAATATCCCGGGATTCATCATTGCATGGGAAGTTGCCGGAAATGGCATTTACTATCCTGCCTATGCCATCAATACTTTAATAGAACTCGTTCCTGGTAAAGCATACTATGTAAAGACAAGTACGGGCGGAGATTATACCTTCCCGGCTTGTGGTGCCGACAACAGCTATACATACAACAAACCTGTACGCAATGAAAACATTACGAGCTGGAACGATGTAACTTACACCGGTTCAAGCCATGCTGTTATTTTCAGCGAAAATGCAACTTCAATGCTTGCTAATGGCGACGTTATAGGAGCCTTTACTAACAGTGGGTTGTGTGCCGGTATGGTTATCGTTGATGCTAACACTACTGGTATGTCGTTGTTTGCTGATGACATCTCCACAGGAGTTGTTGATGGTTTTGCCGAAGGCGAAGCACTCAACTTCCGCATCATCCGCCCATCAACCGGCGACGAATTCATACTTGATGTTACTTACAACGCTCAGGCCCCGAATAGCGATGGAGTATTTGCTGTAAATGGATTGTCGATAATCGACAATTTCACGATGAGCATCACAGGCATCAATGTTCAGGCTTTGAACGGACTCTCAATTTATCCAAATCCATCCAACGGTATTTTCAATATTGCCATAAATGGAATGGATAATAATATCAATTACGTAATTACAAATGCTCAGGGACAGCAGGTAGTTGAAGGTAAATTACTGAATTCTCAGGAAATCGACCTGACTGCTCAACCAAAGGGTATTTACTTCATTAAGTTTACGAGCAACAGCCTTCTCCGTATCGAGAAAGTTGTGGTTAAATAGAACATTTTGAAGGAAGATTCGAAAGCCCTGCCTATCGGCGGGGCTTTTTTTATGCCTTGTCTTCAGGCCTTAGATTTCTTCTTCATGTCAGCCATACAGATACTAAAACCCCATTCGGAAAAATCGGTACATTTTATACACATCACATTGTAACTACACCTTGTGGTTCCCTCCCTCCGGTCGGGATGACCGCGTTTTTGTTCTTAAAAAAAGGGAAAAGGAAGGCTGGGCGGCTATGCCGCCCAGCCTTCCTTTTCCCTGCTAAAAAACCAATCTAAATAACCAAGGAATATTGTGACTGAAGGGCTAAGAGAAATTCCTCAAATCCATGATCATTTATCGACAATATTGATAAGATCAATGCATTTCCTTGTCTTCTTACATGTACCATTTTAAAGGTTGAGAATTCAAATTACTGAATTGACCCTGGTTAAATTCAAAAATCCACAAACAATTGTAATTTCAGACTTCCTGACCTCTCGCACATTGATTTGTCGCAATATTCGCAAAGACACAGCAATCTTTTAGCCTAACGTCTGATATTCATAAGTTTAAATTCTAAAATATGATAAAATTACGAATCG
>Ga0172370_10009514_pt1 | contig 11343 bp, 10 predicted proteins | sample LakKiv5m_FD_114538 | JGI IMG/M metagenome (GOLD analysis project Ga0172370, IMG submission 114538) | Freshwater microbial communities from Kabuno Bay, South-Kivu, Congo - kab_022012_11.5m | ecosystem: Environmental > Aquatic > Freshwater > Lake | place: Democratic Republic of the Congo...
AAGAAAACAAATGAGATACGCACCGCGCTTGCGGGAGTGGATTTGAGCACCACGAATGCGACTTTCTCCTCCCTTAGGGAGCTTAAGGTGGAGGAAACCTTTGCGCTTAACGGCGTGAAATTGCACGAGAGCTATTTTGACAATCTGGGCGGCAAGGATGGCGCAAGTGGCTCTGTAAAGGACTGGATTGCAAAGGACTTTGGATCTTATGAGAAATGGGAGGCGGAATTCCGCGCCCTTGGGGTTGCTTCGCGCGGCTGGGTTGTGCTTGCGTTTGATTTGGAGGAGGGAAGGCTGTACAACTTCATTGCGGACATACACAATCAGGGCGGGATATGGGGCGCAGTCCCTGTGCTTGTGCTTGACGTGTATGAGCATGCGTATTTCATTGACTATGCAACGAACAGGAAGGCGTACATTGATGCATTCTTCAAGAACATAAGGTGGCAGGAGTGCAACGAAGTCATTAAAAGGTATAAGCTGGATAATTTTAGAAAATAGACTGCCAGTTTAGGGGTAGGAGATGCGAAAAGAAGAAGAGATACGCAAAAAATTGCAGGAAGTAATTGCTGCAAACGCCAAAAGGCGCCTGCCCTCCCCTGAAAGGATAGACATAATGAACGGGCTTTCTTTTCTTCTCCAAAAGGGGAAATATGAAACCTTGAGGGACTGGGAGTTGAGAAAGGCTGAAGTAAACAAAATAGCGGCTACTTTTGACAAGGAAGATTATAGGTACAGGTATTGCAGGCGGGGGCTTAGGGGCGAGCGGATATATGATGAGAAATTTGAGTCCAACGGGTGGGTTTTGGCATCCTATGTGTGGGCATTGCAGATAAGTGACCCTGCGGAAATGACAATGCTTGCGTATGAGATGAACAGGAGAAAGAGAATGATGAGGCTGGAGAGCAAGTAGAGAAAGAAAATGAGTAGAGTCTACTTAAAGAAAAGAAAGGGGAAAAATGCTCGTTAAAGAAAAATAAAAAGAGCGGGGAAACCTACATCTTGCATTCCCCGTCCTTGCAGTCCTTGCAAAGCATTGCCTCAAGTGAATATTTCCCTGCGCAGTTGAACACCATGGAAAGCGACATTGCAAGCATTGCAAGGTCAAGCTCCATTTTGCCAAGGGGCTGCCCTGTTGAGATTTTTGTTGTCCAGAGCGCAACTATCATTGTGCATGCAAGCAGCAAGCCTGAAACCTGCGTAAAGATGCCAAGGAGCATTGCAAGCCCTCCGAAGAACTCTACACCTGCTACGAAGGGAGCCATAAGTTCGGGAGCAGGGATTCCGATGCTGCCAAAGAAGGAAGCTGTTCCGCCAAGCCCTGTAAGCTTTGCGTATCCGTGCGCCATAAAGACAACTGCAAGCCCCAAGCGTATGAAAAGGGGCGAGAGGTCCCAGAATTTGCATTTCAGGTCGCACAGGAAATCAGGGTTCTTTTTGTGTTCTTTTGCCAATAAATCACCTTTTTTCTTTGTTTTCATAAGAGCAAGCCGACGCAGCATAGGAGGGCGCCATAGTTCACTGCGTTTATGCAGCCCATAAGGGCTGGTATGTAATCTCCTTTTTTGAGCAGTTGCGGGATTCCAAGGTAGGGATACAGTCCGGCTATCCCAAGGAGTGCGAAATTGGGCTTTGCGAGAAGGAAAGCTGCGAGAAGGGAGAGCGCTGCAATGAGCGCACTTGCATTTATCACGCGTATTGTTGCGTCTTTCCCAAATGCGATTGTAATTGTGCATTTCTTGGACTTCTTGTCTATTTGGGCATCAGGCAATTGGGCTGCAAGAAGTATGTTGGACACGAGCAAGCCTATGAAAACTGAGACATACCAGCCAAGTGCGCTGAAATAACCCCCTTGCGCAAAGAAGACGGTTTGCACAAGCAAGGGGCCCATCCCTATGAAAGTGGAAAGTTCGCCGATTGGGGAGCGGTAAGACAGGCGCAAAGGTGGTGCGGTGTAGAAAAAGCCGATTAGGATTCCAAGGAAGCCGAGCGCAAAAACTATCCAGCTTGTAAAGGTTGCAAGAAGCGCAAAAAGCGCAAGGGATATGAGGAAACAAATTGAGAAGAGCAGGAGGATTTGCTTCTCTGTAAAGAGCTTTTGCTGTATTGCAAAGCTGCCCCCTGTCGGGCCTGTTTTTTTCTTTGGGAAATTGCCGGATTTGTAGTCGTAGTAGTCGTTTGAGACGTTTGTGCCCAAATGCGCAAAAATCACTGCGAGGGTTGCGAGCAGGAAAAGCTCGGGGCGGAAAACCTTCTCGTTTAGGGCAAGCGCGCCAGCTACGAGCGCAGGCATAAGGGATGCGCTAAGGAAGGGTGCGCGCGTTGCGATTAGGAGTTTTTGGGGCAAATCCATAGGGATACCTGATAGCAGCGTTATAATAGCAACGTTATATTTAAAAGCGTAAGTGCAGTATAACGGGATATGGACATCATAATATATGCGCATCCTGATGCAAATGAAAGCCACAATGCGGCCGTAAGGAAATACGTTGAGGAAAAACTCAAGGGCATTGGAAAAGGGCATGAGACTATAGACCTGTATGCAGACGGGTTCAACCCTGTCCTTTCCTTGCAGGAGGCTTCAGGAAAAGGCGGGCAGGATGCGCTTGTGAAGAAATACCAGGAAAAAATAATGGGGAGCGAGCGGCTTATTTTCATATTTCCGGTATGGTGGTATGCGCCCCCTGCAATATTGAAGGGGTTCTTTGACAGGGTATTCACCCCGGGGTTTGCGTACAATTTCAAGAAAATGCCTGAGCTTCCAAGGCCAGTGCAGGCAATCGTGAATGCGTGCGCATCCCAGAAGGCGTGCTATGGGATGTTCCTGAAGAACTTGCCCATTGTGCAAAAGCTTGTTGGGAAAAAAGCGGTTGTGATAAACACGTTTGGGGGCAATGAGATTGGGTACAATTTGTTTGGGAATGCGCCGGAGTATAGCGTGGACAAGGCAGTGCTGAATTTTTGCGGCATTTTTGATGTTAGGAGGGTGCATTGGTTTGAGGCGAGGGGAAGCGCGGCATTGCCGGACAAACTAAAGGAAGAAATTGATGCTGCGCTTGCTTAAACAACAGAACTTTTAACCCATTTTGCGTATTCTTCGTTTGCATCTGCTTTTAGCTTAAGAACGCACGGAATTTTGTATGGGTGCGAAGCAAGAAGTGCGCTTGCTGCTCTCTTTGCTTTTGAAGGAGTTGTTTTTGCAAGAAGGATGAACTCCTTTTCTTTTTGGAGCTTGCCTTTCCAGTTGTACAGGCTTTTGCTGGGAAGTATGTTTGCGCATGCGATTAGTTTTTTGGAAAGAAGTGAGGCTGCCGCCTGCTTCGCGCTTTTTTCTGAGGGGAATGGGCAGTAGAGGAGGGCGAGGTTCATAGTTGTGCGGCTGCAACAAACTATAAAACCATTCATGCCTCTGGGTCAAGCTCGCTTGCCTTTACTGTGCCCGAATATGCGAACTTTCGCGCATCTGTGAGATATTGTTTTCGAAGGCGGAACCACTCTACGCGGAAGGGGTCTATTTCTGCGATGTATGCGCCTTCTTTTTCAGGCGTGATGAGCACTTCCTTGCCGTCGGGGTCAAAAATTGCGCTTTTTCCTGCGTATTCGCCCCCTGCGCGGTTGCACCCAAAGCAGTACATCTGGTTTTCTGCTGCGCGTGCTTGGAGAAAGGCAAGCCATTGGTGGGGCTCGTCTTTCTTTACTGCGCCCTGTACGAAGAGGAAAAAGCCCCAAGAGAGGCCAAACTCGCGCGCTGCTTCTGGAAAGCGCAGGTCGTAGGAGAGAAGGTTTGTGGAGCGGAAAGTAAGGGTATCAAAGTAAGGCATCTGCGAACCTGCGGAGAAAAACTGCGTTTCCCCGCTAATTGAGCAGAGGTGGATTTGGCGGTATTTGCATATGAGCTTGGAATTATTGTCAAATACGACTGCGGTTTTGTAAAGGGAATTGCCCTCCTTTTCTATGCAGGAGCCTATCGTGTATGCTTTTTTTTGCCTTGAGAGCTCGTAAAGGAAGGAAATTGCCTGCCCGTGCTCGTCCTCTGCGTACCTGTGCGCATCCTCTATTGGGCTGCCTATTGAGAAAAGCTCTGGGAAAAGGTAAACTTCTGCATCCTTTGAAAAAGAGAGTTCCCTTGCGCGTGCTAGGTTGCTTGAAACCTCGCCGTCCTTTACGGCTGTTTGCACAAGGCAGATTTTCAAAAAAATAAAAAAGAAAAATGATTTCCTTAAGCATCAAGGAAATCGTTTGGTGTGGGCGGGTCGGGCTTCTCGCCTTTGCGCTCCCTAATTTGCCTCACTACTTTTGCAAGAAGGTCGCGCGGCATTGGGTCGTATCCTGCATACTCTTGGTATGGGATTGCCCTTCCCTGCGTTGCGGAGCGCAAATCGTTTCCAAAGCCGAACATTTCTGCTACGGGTAACTTTACTACTATCGTAGTCTGCTCGCCCTCCTGCTCCATGCCAATCATTTGCCCACGCCTGCCCTGCGTGAGGGTGATAACGTTGCCCATGTAGTCTTGGGGCACTAAGATAGTGACCTTTTGCTTGGGCTCCTGCATTGTAACGCCTGCGTAAAGCATTCCTGCGTATATTGGGCGCTTTGTTGCAGGGATTATTTGCGCTGGGCCCCTGTGCACTGGGTCCTCGTGTATGAGCGCGTCCGTGAGGCGGATTTTCACACCTACTACTTTCTCCTTTGCAAGCGCACCCTTGTCCATTGCCTCTTCAAAGCCCTGTATCATGAGCTCGGATATTTCATTGAGGTACTGTATGCCGCGCGTGTCGTTTATCAGGATATTCCTGCTGTAGATGTCAAGCACGCTCTTTGCCTCGTCGCGAGGCATTCCGGCTTCAACAAGTATTTCCACAAGGGATTTGCCCTTGGGGCGCCCGTCAGGTATTTTCCCGTCAAGCATTGCCTGGTAAACTGAAGGTTCAATGGGCTCAATAATGAACTTGAGCTTGGTGTGCTTGTTTGGGGACTTGCCCTCTACGGGGCCTGCTTTTCCAGTTATCATTTCGCGGTACACTACTATGGGCGGGGATGTAACGATTGGAATGCCGCGCTCTTTCGTAATTTTGTACTCAATTATTTCTAGGTGCAATTCGCCCATGCCGGAAATAAGGTGCTCGCCAGTCTCCTGGTTAATCTCAACCTTGAGGGTGGGGTCTTCCTTTGAGAGCGCGCGAAGCGCCATAATGAGCTTTGCAAGGTCTTTTGAGTCCTTTGCCTCTATGCTCTTTGTAACGACCGGCTCTGCGGAGTGCGCGATTTTCTCAAAAGGCTCTATCTGCCCTGCGCTTATTGTTTCACCTACGTAAACGTCGCGCAAGCCCACTATCCCTACAATGTTGCCTGCCGTGACGTGGTCAATCATAACGCGGTCAGGGCCCATGTAAATTGCGCACTGCTGCACCTTCTCCTCAGTAAGGCGGGATGCCAAATAAAGCATGTCGGACTTTTTCACCTGCCCTGAGAACAGGCGCACCATTGCAACCTCGCCTGCGTGAGGGTCGTTCACTACCCCAAAGCACACGCCTATTGTTTTTGCATTTGCATCGCAGACACACATTGCCTTTCCTTCCACGGACTGCAAATCGCCTTTCCATATCACTGGAATACGGCTGGGCTGCGCCTGCAGGGGGTTTGGAAGCTTGTCCACTATCATTTCCAAAAGAACCTCGTCAAGAGGTGACTTTTCAATCAAAGTCTTGTGGTCGCCTGCCTTGCAGTAGGTTACCAAATCCTTGAAAGACAGGTTAAAGCGCTTCATTGAGTTGTAGGAAACCGCCCACTTGTTGTATGCGGAACCGAAAGTGATGTTGCCCTTGTTCACTGCGATGAACCAGTCTTCCTTTTTGTCTTCGGGTGCGTATTGAACGATAATTTTGTTAAGGCCGTTTATTATTTTTATGAAGCGCTGCTGCATCTGCTCGCCGTCAAGCTGCAACTCGTTTATGAGGCGGTCTATTTTGTTTATGAAAATTGAGGGGTGCGCCCTTTCTTTTAGAGCCTGGCGGAGCACGGTTTCTGTCTGGGGCATAATGCCCTCTACCGCGTCCACTACGAGCACTATTCCGTCCACTGCGCGCATTGCGCGCGTTACGTGGCCTCCAAAGTCAACGTGCCCTGGGGTGTCAATGAGATTTACTAGGTAGTCCTGCCCTTTTAGCTCGAATGCAATGGAGATGTTTGCGGACTTTATTGTGATGCCTCTTGCCTGCTCCTGCTCGTCAAAGTCCATCACGCGCTGGTCGCCTGCCCGCTCCCTTGAGATTAAGCCTGCGCGCGCAACAAGGGAGTCTGTGAGGGTCGTTTTGCCGTGGTCCACGTGCGCGCATATTGCGACGTTTCGCACGTTCTTTGTGTTGGACATCAGCCTTGCGACTTCTTCTACGACGTATTCTTTTCGTACCATTTTAACACCATTTTTAGGAGCATATTTTTGCCCAAAATATCGGGCGAATATGGCATTACCTAAGTAGTTTAACGAGATAAGTTAGGGCGGGAATGTTTAAAACGTTTGTGGCTGGAAGTACGGGTTTTAAGAGATGAGGCGGCTAAGTTGGGGCTGAGGGGTTTTAGGGGTGCAAGGCGCCTATTGAGTAGATGTCGTATTTGAGGGACTTTTTCTTTTGCAGCTCTTCTGTGAGCTGCGCGAGCAGGGAGGATTTTATGCCCGCGTATTTTTCATGCGGGAGCGTGGCATTGCCTATTGCGTGGCGCAGGTTTTTTGCGTTGAAGCAGAACATGGAATCCGCGCTGCTCTCTACGTTGTGGCAGAAGAGGGAGTCCGCGCAGTCGCGGCATGCATCCATTTCAAGGCAGCGGTGCAGCTTGAGCGAGTAGTAGGAGTTCATGCAGAATTCACTGTCAAATATCATTGAGCAGCCAAAAACGTGCTCGCACGTGCGCGGCCAGAAGGTGCATGCGGAATATTTTGAGAAAATGCAGGGTGCGCATTGGTAGCAGTTTGAGCAGGAGGCGGTTGTTGCGCACTTTATTGTGTTTGTGTTTGTGCCCTGCTCGTATTCTGGGGGGCAGAATGCAATATTTCCAAGGAATTCGTGCGCGTTTTGGAGGGTGAGGCGGGAGGCGTCTGCTTCAGTTATGCGCATATTTTCGCCTATCTTTAGCGCTTCGTCAAATTTTACCAGGCGGTTTCTTGGGAGCTGCAGGAAAGATGAGTAGTCAACTATTATGATGGGCTTGCTGCTTAACGCGGATTTTCCATAAGCTTTCTCCCTCGTGTTTTTCTCAAGCCAGCTTTCGTACTCATCAAGCTTTCCTATTTGCTTTCCGAAAAGCAGCTTTGCGGTCTTGTCAAATGCATCCTGTATTGGAGCTATGTTTTCGTATGGTGAAGGGGAATCAAATTTGAGGTGCGAGAATGCGCTCTTGTCTGTGCTGCACTTTCCTACGAGTTCTACGAGGGAATAGATGCGCTTGTTTTTGGAAAGCTCCTGCGCCATTTGGGAAATGAGCGCCTTTTTTAGGGACATGTATTTGTCTGAAGGAAGCACCAAATTCCCTATTGCAAAGCGCTTGTTTTTCATGTTAAAAGAGTACATGCAGTCAGAGCAGCTTGCTAGGTTGTAGGAGTAATAGCAGTCAGAGCAGTTCTCGCTTCTCCAAAGCTCAAAGCTTCGGACATCACGGTAAGTTTCGTAGCACTTTATGCAGAACTTGGATTCGCCTATCCCGTTGCAGCCAAAGCAGTCCTCGGACAAGCGCCCCAATGTGCTGTGCGCAATGTATTTTGAGTCCCCAAGCTTTGCGCAGTTTAGCATGTAAAAGCTGTCATTTATGTTTGTGCTTTGCTGCACGTATTGGGAATTCCCTAAAATAATGTTGCCTGTGTAGTATATGCGCTCCTGCACTGCCTGCACTATGGAGTCAATGTCTTTTAGTTCGTTTATGGAGAGGGGGGTGAATTTTTTCCCAAAATCAACCTCGTCAAAGCTTATCCACTTTGAGTTTGGGTTGAAATTTGCATCCACATAAGAGACGGGTTTGTTGCTTATGCTGGAGGGGTGGTGCGCGAGGGTTTCATTCAAGCTGCAAAGCCATTCCTTGTAATCCTCCAAATTCCCTAACTCCTGCCCGAAAAGAATTTTTGTTGCTGACTGCCAGCGCCTTTGCATTGTGTTGCGGCAGAATGCCTCTTGGGGGTCCATAAGGGAATTATGCTGGAAGTAGTGTATTAGGTTGATTTGGACATATGTCCAGTCTAGAAGTGCTTTTTGGGGTTGAAGTTTATCCGTTTAGCAGCGCGTGCGTGCAAAAGATTTATTTCTGCCCATGCTGAGATTTACCACATTTGCATGTGGTCTCTGAACGGGGAAGTTTTTCCAGGTTTCATTCCTGCTTAAGCCAATTGCAGGGTGGCTGGATTTTGGCAACTGGGATGCAAATGTTTGGCGCGGGACGATTGGTTTTATCTCTGCAAAGTTTTCCTTTTTGACAGTTCTTCCGCTAGCATCCTCAAGCTGGCAGTTTGAAACAGGCACTGGTTCCTTGTTTGGCTTTCCAAAAATACTGTTGAGCGCAAAGCTTGCTCCAACTGCAATTTCGATAATCGTAACAAGAATGGCAAATGCTTTTGCCATATATTTTATCCGTGAAAGAAGTTCGTTTTCTACGATTTCTGCTGCTTCCTTGCTCCCGCATTTTTTTATTTTCATTGCGTGCATGATTTGCATTACTTTTTCATGACTGTCCAGCTTGACATATTTTTTACATACAAGATAGGTTATGATGCCGTTGAGAAAAACAGGGCTTGGCCATGAGTAACCTAGATGCTCCCATGGCATCCCGTTTCCTTTGGCAATTCTTGCCATCACCTGAAACTCTTTATTGGTTTTAACATCATCTTCTATTTTATGATATGACCCATATCCGAGAACTGCGCTCAAAGCAAGCCCATAATGGGCAGCAATCTCTTTCTGCCTTATTCCAATCTCAACCAAATTATGGTGCAGTTCAGGCAGCTCAAAATCCGCAATTCTTAGCGAGTCCTTGGTGTCACGCAACATTTTTCTGATTTCATCTTCGTCGCTCACGGCGGGCTTGTCAAGAGTTAAAGGGTGCATCTCGCCGGCAAATCCCAATTCCTTAATTGAGCGCCTTGCTTCTTCCAGCATCCTAGTTATCTCAGGGCTGTAAGTTACTTCCTGCATTTCGGCTTGCAACTGCATCCAAGATATCTCCCTATGCGCACGCCAAATTACGCTTTCTATTTCAGAAATGCGATTCCTGAAATTCTGCTTTTGCTGCTCGAGCTCAAGTAGTTGACCCTTTTTCATATCCATGAACCGCTGATAGCTTTTACTTCCTATAATGTTCTGCAGGTCGAGTTTATTCTGCCTTGCAAGTTCAAACTGCTCCTCAGAGATGACCAATTCTTGCGCTTCAAGCGAATTGATGTCTGCTTTTGCTTTCTTTTCATAGATTCCTTGGAGTTCAGTTGTCCGGGTTATCACCTGAACATGAAGGCTAATAGTATCCTCCCCTTTTTCCATTGCAATGCGAATGGCTCGGTTAATCCTGAGAATCTCTGTTTCTAATTCAAGCACCCTTATCGTATCTGAGGCAGACGCTGTTCCATTGCCAAGTTTTCTTGCTGCCTTTATGCTTTCAATTTTGCGTTCAATTTCTGGTTTCTTTTTGTCCATTTGAGATATTTTCTCTATGAGTTTTTTTCTCTCCGCTAATTTTTGTTCTCTTTCTGCCTCTGCATTTTGGAAAAATCCTTCGATTGCCTCAACTATACCTACAAGGGCTCCCTCCACAATCATTCCTGTGGCTTGCTCAGGCCCATCCCAAATAGAAGTGCTTGGCTCATCGTGTAATTCCCATTTTCCAGAGGTATTGCTCTTTTCCAGTGTGCCGCTCGTTCCCTTGTCTCCGCTTATTTTAAGGTCGCTGCTGAAAACGCTTTTTTGTTCTATTTTGAATGATTCGCCGAACGTTCTCCCGGCACTGGTTACACCTAGAGAATTAGTAGTTTTCCCATGGTCGTGGGCGGATGTGAACATTCCTTCAGATTTGTACTCTGTCAGGTGCTGCTCGCCATCCCTATCTTCGAATTTGAACTCCCTGTTTTGCATGGTAAAATTAGGGGTCTTTTATATTATAAAGGTGATGGAAACAGGTTAGAAGTGTTTTTTCAGAAATTCCCTTGCCGCATATGGAATGAGTTTTGACTCTGCGCGCCTTAAGCGCTCCTGCAAGCTGCGCCGAGATATGCCTGCGACTTTTGCGAGGTCATCAAGTTTTGAGCTTCGCGGCCATGTGTAGTAGTCGCTTTTGAGCGCAATGTCAAGGGCTTCTGCCTGCTTGTCCGTAATTCCAAGCTCGTGGCGCAAGCCCTTAAAGGAGGAGATGTTTGCGACTTTTATGTCGCCTATTTCGGACAATTCGTTGAGCGCCTTGTTTATCCCGTGGGGGTCTATTGCGACTATGGGGTGTATTTCATAACCTGCACGAGTTACGCAGGGGCCCGTGTATACCACGCCGGTTTGAAGTATGCGCTCGTAGCTGGAAGAGGGCGAGTTTGCGGAATGGAAAATGAGCGCGGAATTTTTTCCCTTGTCTATTACGCGCATCTGGCGGGTTTTTGCGTGCCCTTTTAGGTATTTGAGGTATTCGTTGAGTTCGGAAGGGGAATCTGCCTGCACGTTCCAGAGGAGCTTGTATGCAACGCTCTTGGGCTTGTGCGCGAATGCGATTACTGGGGAGACTTGCTCAAGGGTAATGCCAGGATGCTTCTCCGAGCTGATGGAATTGGGGCAGCCGTGGTGGTAGAGCTTTACGGTTGCTGCCTTTATTTTTTGAGGCTTTGCGTCCACGCTAAAATTTAGGCTTCTTTGTTTAATTAGTTTTGCGTTTAATCTCTTCTTCTATTTGTGCAATCTGCAAGGCAAGGTCTTCACGCCTGTCCTCCATGTTGCAGTTGGAGCGGGCTTGAAGCGACTGTTCGGCTTTTCTGAAGTATTTGAGCGCGCGCGTAAGCTGCCCGAGCTCGTGGGCAACGCGGCCGTAGATTGCATACCTTTCGGATAAGGGCAGCTTTCTCAAATGCTTCCTCCCCATTGCGCACACGCCGGCAAAAGTCGGGCTTATGTGTTCGGGCGGCATGTTTCCGTTTGCGTATTCTTTGCGTGCCCACATGCGCATTTCAAGAATTTCTATCTTTTGCGCAAGCTGAGTTAGATCATAGGCGCTTGCGATGTGAAGCGCTGTTTTGAAAAAGACCTGCTTGTTTTGCCTTTCTGCCTCTACCATGAGTTCAACTGCAAGTTCCTGCGCTATTTTGGCAAGGGTGCGCTTTGGAAGGATGCCGGAAAT
>Ga0172370_10009515_pt1 | contig 11341 bp, 11 predicted proteins | sample LakKiv5m_FD_114538 | JGI IMG/M metagenome (GOLD analysis project Ga0172370, IMG submission 114538) | Freshwater microbial communities from Kabuno Bay, South-Kivu, Congo - kab_022012_11.5m | ecosystem: Environmental > Aquatic > Freshwater > Lake | place: Democratic Republic of the Congo...
GATCCCCTCACAGATAATCACGAGGAAGGTGTTAAAAAACTCCGACTCCTTTTCCATTTTTTTGGACTTGGGCCTGAGCTCACTTTTCTCGACGAAACTGTATTCGATCCCGTTTCTCCGGTACTTGTAAAAGGAGTCGATGAGCGAGAGCTTGATGAGGCGACGTTCCAGACCGTCCCGCAGCATCTCGTAGATGGAACGTCTCACCTTATCATAGTAGCTGAGTTGTTCTCGATACTTCCACATGGGTATGGGCGCCTCGCTTCCTGTCCTCCCCGAAATGTCCTTGCCTCCATGAACTCCACCAGAGGGTTCGCGGACATCTTGACCAGAAGCATATGGGTGTGTTTTGAAGATCCCTGACGGTCCTCAAGAGGCAGGTCCCGCCATGGTAACTGGACCTCTGGCCCACAGGGTCAAGCTGAAGCTCGCAAGGGCGAAACGGGTATTGTTCAGAGGTTCTGCCGACCGGCATGTATTCTCGATATGAGCGCTCGAAATCGTTACATTCTGTCAATTGAACTTAGCATAAGAGGTTATAAGTGTCAATAAGAAAAGAACATTTTTGCTTAGTTCAATGACTGCAACGAGCCCCTTCGGCGCGTAGGGGCAGGCGAGGTGCGTATAAATCTATTGACAAAACAAGAATTTTTTATATATTCATCTACCTTTATTTCCAAGCGCGTCGGATGCGCCCCGTTCTTAGACAACCCCATCGCCCAATGATCATTCGTTTAAAAGAGCTGGTGGCAGGTCCCCGTGATTTCGACCTTCGATTTGAGCCGAATTGGTGGGGAGCGGGTGACCCCAATCATCAGGTCCAGGGGCTTGACGGCCCCCTGGAGGTGCACTTGACCCTGTCCAGAGAGGATGACCATTACGCCGTTAATGGCACGCTCTTTGGGAAGATATGGGTATCGTGCGATCGTTGTGTAGAACCCTATTCACATGGGGTGAAGTCCGAATTTGGGCTGATTCTCGCGCCGATGCCCACAGAACCGGTTGGCAGCGAACTCGCGCTTTCGGAAGAGGATATGGCGGTCGAATTCTTCACCGGTGAAGAAATCGAGATAGACCACCTGGTCAGGGAGCAGCTCTATCTCTCTCTGCCGGTCAAATTCCTGTGCCGCGAAGGATGCAAAGGGCTCTGCCCTGCCTGCGGCGCCAACCTCAATCGCGAGTCATGCAGGTGCGAGAGGGAGAGTGGGCATCCGGCCTTTTTGAAGTTGAAGAGATTGAACATAACGAGGGATTCCAAAGCATCATAACGGGGTAATTCTTGAATTTTCTGACAGGGTTTTCCATCCCTGTTGGAGGCAAAGCGGGGTAAAAAAATTATGGCTGTACCGAAGAAAAAGAAATCTAAGTCCAGGCGGGATACGAGACGTGCTCACGACGCCATTCAGTTGCCCAAGGCTGGAACGTGCCCACAGTGTCATGAGCTTGTGTTGCCTCACCACGTGTGCCCCGAGTGCGGGACCTACAGGGGCAGGACCATCCTGAAGACCAAAGAGAGCTGATATGAATGTGGCCGTGGACGCCATGGGGGGGGACCATGCCCCTGAATGGGTGGTTCAAGGGGCACTGGACGCCGCTGTTGAGTTAGGCATCCACGTCACCCTCGTCGGTCACGAGAAAAAGATAGCAGAGGCTCTGAATGGTCGCCCCATGGGCGGTCGGATCTCCCTGCACCACTGTGAAGCGGTGGTTGGAATGGAGGAGACCCCGCTCAAGGCCCTTCGGAAAAAGAAAGATGCCTCGATCCTGGTGGCATTCGATCTGGTGAAAACCGGACGTGCGGACGCGGTCGTCAGCGCGGGCAATTCGGGCGCCACCTTGGCCGCCGCTGTGATGACTCTGGGTCGAATCAATGGGGTTGACCGACCTGCCATCGCGGGCATCTTTCCCACGGACAGGGGTCCTATCGTTCTGATCGATGTAGGCGCCAATGTGGACTGCCGACCCTCCCACCTGCTTCAATTCGGTGTCATGGCCAATGCCTTCGCCTCCTCGTGCCTCGGGATCAAGGACCCTACGGTAGGGCTCCTAAGCATCGGGGAGGAAGAGGGAAAAGGCAATGAGCAGGTACGGCTGGCAACTGAGCTGTTTGTCAGAAGCGACCTTAATTTCGTGGGGAACGTGGAGGGTCGGGACATCCTTTCGGGTAAGGTCAAGATCATCGTGTGCGACGGGTTTGTGGGAAATGTGGTGCTGAAGTTTACCGAGGGCACCGTCGCGGCCATGGGTCAGGTGATTGAGCGGGAACTGAGGGCATCCTTTCTGGGCCGCGCGGCCCTGATGCTTGGCCGAAACGCTATCTACAAATTTATTCGAAAACTGGACTATGAGGAGCACGGGGGCGCCCCCCTCTTGGGGATCAACGGCGTCGGAATGATCTGTCATGGCGGGTCTTCACCCAAGGCGATCAAAAATGCGATCCATATCGCCGTCCAGTATGTGAATCACCGTGTTCTCGAAAGAATGACGCTTCAATTGCAGAATTCCAAGGTCTGCCAGGGAGATTGAGCAGGGGAGGAAATCATGGGGGAGTCTCGCAGCCGAGTGGTTGTTGTTACAGGCGGTTCCAGGGGAATTGGGAGGTCTGTTGCCTTCAGGTTCGCTGATGAAGGCGCCCAACTGATTCTCGCTCATTATGATGCGGACGAGTCCGCAGCCGCTGAAACGGTGGAGGCCCTGAGCCGAAAGGGGGTGCGGGCAGAGGCCCACAAACTGGATGTCTCTTCCTTCGACGGCGTCGACCGGTGGTTTGCTGATATTTTTAACCGATTTGAGCGGGTGGATGTTCTGGTCAACAACGCGGGCATTACCCGTGACACACTTTTGATGCGAATGAACGAAGGGGACTGGGACGCCGTCTTAGGGGTCAACCTGAAGGGTGTGTTCAACTGCACCCGGGCTGTCGTGCGACCGATGATCAAGGAACGAAAAGGACGAATCGTTAATATCTCTTCCGTCGTCGGGCAGATCGGGAACGCGGGGCAGGCCAATTATGCCGCTTCTAAGGGGGGCGTCATGGCCCTGACCAAGACAACGGCCCGTGAGCTGGCAGGAAGGGGGATCACGGTCAATGGAGTGGCCCCAGGCTTCATCGACACCGAAATGACGGCTGTTCTTTCGGACAGGGTCAAAGAAGAGTTCCTACGCCAAATTCCAATGGGACGGATGGGGACGCCTGAAGAAGTCGCCGAAGCCGTTTACTGGCTTTGTTCTGATGCGGCCAGGTATATCACCGGACAGATCATTCATGTCAATGGCGGTATGTATATGTAGCGGGTGCGTGTAGCGAAAGAGGATTCCATCTTACATCATCAGAGCCCTTTTTGCAGGTATTCGTACGCATTTTAACTTATGGAGGTAACAGGTTATGTCAACGGTTGAGGAAAAGATTCGAAAGATAATTTGCGAACAATTGGATGTCCCTGAAAAAGACGTGGTTCCAGAAGCTTCATTCGTGGACGATTTGGGCGCTGATTCCCTGGATCAGGTGGAACTGATCATGGCGATGGAAGAGGAATTTGACGTCTCCATTCCCGACGAAGATGCGGAAAAGATTGCGACCGTACAGGATGCCATTAACTATATCAAAAAGGCGATTGAAAAATAATTTCGGGGCTGAAGCTCGACTGGGCTTGTCGCAACCGGAGGGTCTCGACATTCTTACTATGCCGCCACGCAGATGGGCAAACCTTGAACATTAGCGGGTATAAGGAGCAGAGAGATGGCCAGAAGGGTTGTGGTGACAGGGGTGGGGATGGTCACTCCCCTGGGTACAGGCGTCGAGAAAAGCTGGGAAGCGGCATGCGCTGGCAAGTCGGGGATCGCACCGATTTCAAAGTTTGACGCGTCCGGTTTCGCATCTCAGATTGCGGGCGAGGTCAAGGATTTCCGTTCGCAAGACTTTATGGATAAGCAAGAAATCCGGCGTTTCGATATATTTATCCACTATGCCATTGCCGCTGCAAGAATGGCTATAGAGGATTCAAAACTGAAAATTGACGGCAAGAACTGCCATCGGATCGGTTCGGTGACGGGAACGGGTTTGGGCGGTCTTACCACACTGGAGTATTATCACTCGGTGCTGTTGGAGAAGGGGCCCAAGCGGATCAGCCCCTTTTTTATTCCCGGGATCATCGCCAATATGGTTCCGGGGCAAATCGCCATTGAGTTCGGCGCCAAAGGGCCGAATCTCTCGGTAGAGACGGCATGCGCAGCCAGTGCCCACGCCGTGGGCGAGTCCTTCCGCATGATACGGGATGGCATCGCTGATGCGATGATCACTGGCGGCGCCGAGGCCGTCATCACGCCCCTGGCCCTCGGCGGCTTCTGCTCCATGCGTGCGCTTTCCACTCGAAATGATGCCCCTGAAAAGGCCTCCAGGCCTTTTGATCTCGATCGCGATGGGTTCATTATGGGGGAAGGCTCAGGGATACTCATACTGGAGGATCTGGAAACCGCCCTGGAGAGGGGGGCAGGAATCTACGCGGAGGTCGTGGGCTACGGAATGACAGGCGATGCCTACCACGTATCCGCGCCCGATCCCGAGGGAGAAGGGGCGATTCACTGTATGCGGATGGCCATCGATTTTGCCGGGCTTCAACCTGAATCGATTGATTATATCAATGCGCACGGCACGTCCACCAAACTGAATGACCTGTCGGAAAACAAGGCGATCAAGTCCGTGTTTGGGGAACATGCCTACAAGCTGTGCATCAGTTCAACCAAGTCGGTCACCGGCCACCTTCTGGGGGGGGCAGGGGGCATTGAGGCCATTTTTACCGTCCTGACGCTAAAAACCGGCATCATTCCCCCGACCATGAATTATGAAACTCCCGATCCGGAATGCGATCTGGACTACGTGCCCAATGTGGCAAGGAAGGCGAATGTCAGGGTTGCCATGTCCAATTCATTTGGATTTGGGGGCACCAACGCAAGCCTTATTTTTAAGCGGTATGAATGAATCGCCGCACGGCCGTGCGGCGATTCACTTGAAAGACCATGTGGAACCGACAACCCCTTAAAGACCTGGACCCCGAGGTGCATGCGGCGATCAGGGCTGAGCTCGAAAGGGAGCAGCGAAGCCTTGTGATGATCGCGTCGGAGAATTACGCCAGCCGGGCCGTCATCGATGCCCAGGAAAACGTGATGACAAATAAGATTGCAGAGGGCTATCCGGGTGCCCGGTACTATGGGGGCTGTGAATCGGTGGATCTGGTGGAAAGGCTGGCGGTTGAACGCGCCAGACGGCTCTTCAGCGCAGAGCATGCCAATGTTCAGCCGCACTCGGGATCCCAGGCCAATATGGCCGCTTACCTGGCCCTGCTGCGGCCGGGCGAGGTCATCCTGGGTATGGACCTTTCCCATGGTGGACATCTGACCCACGGCAGCCCCGCTAGTTTTTCTGGAAAGTTTTTTAAACCTATTTTCTATGGATTAAATAAAAAAACTCAAGTAATAGATTATGATAATGTCAGGAGGTTGGCAAGGGATGTGCGGCCCCGGATCATTGTGGCCGGCGCCAGCGCCTATCCCCGGCGCATTGACTTCTCCATATTTGCCGATATCGCCGAGGAATGTGGTGCTTATCTCATGGTGGACATGGCGCATATTGCGGGACTGGTCGCCGCCGGTCTGCATCCCTCCCCGGTTGGGATCGCCCACATCATCACCTCGACCACCCACAAGACCCTGAGAGGGCCCAGAGGAGGGTTCATCCTTTCCTTGGAGAAATTTAAGGAATTGGTCAATAAGGCTGTTTTTCCAGGCACCCAGGGAGGCCCTTTGATGCATGTCATTGCGGCCAAGGCCGTGGCCTTCGGTGAGGCCCTTGACCCCTCTTTCGTAAACTACCAAAAACAGGTTCTCCTAAATGCGAAGATGCTTGCGGAGGAACTTGTACGGAATGGATTTACCCTGGTATCCGGAGGCACGGATAATCACCTGATCCTCATGGATCTCACCAAAAACGGGATAACCGGACTGGAGGCGGAAAGTCTGTTGGGAGCCGCTGGAATCGTCACGAACAAGAACACCATCCCATTTGACCCAAGAGGTCCCAGAATCACAAGCGGACTGAGGCTGGGGACGCCGGCCCTCACCACACGGGGAATGAAGGAATCGGAAATGAAAGAGATCGCGCGTCTGATCCAGGAGTTACTGGAACATCCGGTTGACCCCCACGTGCTTCAGCGAACCCAGGGCGTTGTCTCTGATATGTGTCAAGCGTTTCCGATCTATCAGGATGAATAGGCGACGACCTCGTGAATCCACGGATTCTAAGTTTCAATTGATGTATCATACGTAAGGCTGTCTCATGCCGCGACCCTCGTGGGACGAATATTTCATGTCCATCACCGGAATGGTGGCCAGTCGGTCGACCTGCCTACGACGCCACGTGGGCGCCATCCTCGTGAAAGATAAAAGGATCCTGGCAACAGGGTACAATGGCGCTCCTGCCGGCCTCAAACACTGCGAGGAGACGGGCTGCCTGCGCGCAAATGCCTCTGTGCCGTCCGGCATGAGGCATGAACTGTGCCGCGGATTGCACGCCGAACAGAATGCCATCATTCAGGCGGCGTGCTATGGCATTTCCATCAGCGGCTCGACCCTCTATTGCACCAACAAACCCTGCATCATCTGCTCCAAGATGATCATCAATGCGGGTATCCGGACGGTATTATACCAGGATGGATACGATGATCCGCTCGCCGATACCATGCTGGCCGAGGCCGGCGTCCAAATCGTGAGGTTTCCGCCGTGATTTGTCCCTACTGCACTCAAATTGACAACAAGGTGATCGATTCCCGACTCAGCAAGGACGCCAGGACGATTCGAAGAAGACGGGAATGCATCGCTTGCGGCCGAAGGTTCACCACTTATGAAAAGCTCGAAGATGTACTTCCCATGGTGGTGAAAAAAGATGGGAGACGGGAACCGTTCAGCCGTGAAAAGATCATTTCCGGCATTCGCAAGGCGTGTCAAAAACTGCCGGTCAGCGTGGCCCGTATCGAGGAGTTCGTAGATTCCCTCGAGACCCATTTCCAGGACCTGGGCAAGAAAGAGATTGACAGCTCAGAGGTCGGGGAACGGGTCATCGGTAAATTGAAGGAATGGGATGAGGTTGCCTATGTGCGCTTCGCATCCGTGTATAGACAATTTAAAGATATCAAAGAGTTTATGTCAGAACTTGAAGAAATACTTAAGGCAAAACAGGAGAAAGGGAATCCCTGAGGTCAGCCGAAGCCTGGACCTTTCCCCATTTAGACCCTGTCACTTCCTTTCCATGCATGCAGACACGACCGCTCCATGACCCAGATGTCTATTTTATGACGCTGGCCCTGCGCGAGGCCCGAAAAGGACGGGGCCGGACCTCTCCCAATCCTGCGGTGGGAGCGGTCATTGTCAGGGACGGAGAGGTGGTGGCAAGGGGCTATCACCGGCGGGCAGGCCTTCCTCATGCCGAGGTCGAGGCCCTGACCCGGGTGGGGCATCGCTGTCCCGGAGGGACCCTGTATGTCACCCTGGAACCCTGCAATCATGTCGGAAGGACCCCCCCATGCACGCAGGCCATCCTGAGCAGCGGCATTCGGAGGGTGGTGGTCGGAATGAAGGACCCCAATCCTCGGGTAGCGGGGGGCGGATGTGCATTTCTGAGGTCCCATGGGCTGGACGTGACCGAGGATGTTCTGGAGTCGGAATGCCGCCGGCTCATTGAGGACTTCCTGGTGTATGTCACCCAGAGGCGGCCCTTCGTCTCGGCGAAATCGGCCATGACGCTCGACGGATGGACCGCGACATCCACGGGCCATTCTCAATGGATCACCAGCGAGGCATCGAGGGCCTTTGTTCACCACCTGAGGGATCGCGTGGATGCCGTGATGGTGGGAGTGGGGACGGTGCTCGCGGACAACCCATCATTGACCGCCCGGCTAAAAAGGGGGAGGGGAAGGGATCCGCTCCGCATCATCGTGGATACCCATTTAAGGACACCCCCTGATGCCACGGTGTTAACCCAGAGCTCAGACGCGCCCACCCTTATCGTGACGGGGGAGAGTGCGACCGCCTCCCATAGCGGGGTCTTCGGAGGAAACGTCTCCCTGCTGACATGCCCGGTTCGAGACGGAAAGATCGACCTTAAAACCCTAATGAGGCGGCTGGGAGACATGTCCATCATGAATCTCCTGCTGGAAGGCGGGGCCGGCATCACGGGCGCCATGCTGAGGGAAAGGCTGATTGATAAATTCTACCTGTTCAAGGCGCCGAAACTCCTCTGCGGGAGTGATGGGGTGCCCCTCGCAGCAGGGCCGGGGCCGGAAAAGATGGATCACGCCCTCAGGGTGAAGGAGATTCGAGTGAGACGATTTGGAGACGATACCCTGATAACCGGGTATCCCTCATACATGACCTTATAAACGGGATGATGCTGGATGTCCCGATGATGGGGGGCTGTCGACCTCCACGATCCAATTGATACCGTGCCTCATTCCAGAACCGACGCCATGTTTCGAGATAGGCCGCAGCCGGTCATTTCCTCCGATGAAGGGCTTCGCCCTTTTCCGACAGCACATCTCCAGACCTGCGAAAGAACGAATCTCGCCTTTTTCGATGTCCCAATGACGGCTTCATCTCAATGCAGGGGCGTTGCTGGCTCAAAATAGCCAAAGAGCCCCAACCTTTGGCCCCTGGACCCCAAAAATGGGGTCATTGGGGCGTGAACGCCACACATGGGAAAGCGAATTCCCTCTCTGTCTCTATGGCCACTGTTTACAAAACCAAATAAAAACAATGAGGTGGATTTTTCGTCGATTTTATGGCACAAAAGGTGCATGCCATTGCGCGACCGTGAACATCGCGCCATAGCGTCACGGTTGGAGGTTTCCGATCCACAGACGACGTTGCCTCATTCTTTTAACCGAAGATGCCCTTTTGATCACCCATTCAATCGAGTTCTCGGTTGCTATATCGCTCATGAGAGGAGTCACCCATGAACAGAGATCCATTTATGCCATCGGTAGCAATCAAACTTATGATGTTGATAGGGACAGTCATCGGTTTTGTGATCGGTTTTTCAGGAGGGGAAGATGCAACCAGTTGTCTTCTATTTGAGACAACATTCCGGCAAGAGAATCAAAGTGCTCGGCTTGACCCACTGTGTGCACCTTATTTGGATTGGGGCTGCGCTGCAGTTGAAGGAGAAAATCTTGTGGTCTCCTTGGCGATGAACGATCCGGCCCTTGGCTCAAGAGAGTTGCCCCGCGGGCCCTTGGCCCAAAGCAACTATTTAGAAAATAGAGGAAAAATGGTTATTGATGCGGATGGCCCGTTAGCGGATGTTGGAGACCACGTGGTCGTCGCACTTGGAGAGATGGCCAAGCCCTATCATCCCATCATTGTAAAGGCCGCCCACCGGAACCAGGTGGATCCGGCCCTTATCAAGGCCGTTATCATGGCTGAATCAGCTTACGACCCCCAGGCCGTTTCCAGCGAAGGCGCTGCAGGCCTCATGCAGTTGATGCCGCGAACGGCAGAGGCACTCGGCGTGGAAGACGTCTTCAATGCAGAAAATAATGTGAATGGGGGCGTCAAGTACTTGAAGCAGCTCCTCGACGAATTCAACCAAGACATCGAACTGGCCCTGGCTGCCTATAATGTGGGGAGCGGCACGGTCCGGCGGCATCAAGGGATCCCCCCCGGCAAAGAAACCGAGTCCTATATCCAAAAGGTGTTTGGCTATTACTATCTGTACAAAAAGGAGGCGGCCCAGCAAGCCGGCCACGTGTAATTCCGACGCACAGCATCGACTCCTTTCTGATTTTATCCATCTCCGCCCTTTTCACCTTGACCTGCCTCTGCCCCCTGATATAAGTATACCCCGGTCGAATGAAGGCGCTGGGCCGAAGGGCAGACGGAACAGGGACGCCTCAGCGTCCAGCGCGATATGGTGTCCTGGAACGTCAACATTTGCCAAAAGCGAATGAAATAGAAGGCAGTATACCTATGGAACAACCGAATCCAGAAGGGCAGGGCAGATTGATTCACCAGGTGATCGCCCAAGGTCTCTGTGTTCGATGCGGCGCCTGTGTCGGAATATGTCCATATTTTAATTACTTCGATGGCCGACTGGTCGTGATGGATTCCTGCCCTGCAGGAGAGATATTTCGATGCCTGCACGCATGCCCCAGGGCGCCTTTTGAGGGGACTTCTTCATCCAGACATGAAGAAGCCGATGACATGGGGAATTACCAGGCGATATGGTTGGCGCGGGCAACCGACGAGGAGATTCGAGAGAAATCCCAATACGGCGGGGTGGTATCCGCGCTCATCCTCTATGCGCTTCAAAAGGAGATGATATCCTCCGCGGTTCTGACAGACCGTGGAGGACCTTTCGCGCCAGAGGGTCGACTGGTGAACCGTCGATCCGATGTCCTTGATTGTGCCGGTTCCCGCTATGCAGCGTCCGGCAGTCTTTCAGTGTTGAACAGGGCCATTCAAGAGGGACATTCCGGGTTGGGTGTGGTGGGTCTCCCCTGCCAGATGGAGGCCCTTGCGCGAATGGGTCGAATTCAACCGGACGGGAAGGAGCGGGCAAGCGCCATATCGCTCAGAATCGGCCTTTTCTGCACCTGGGCCCTTGATTACGGACGGTTGGAGGCCTATCTCAGACGGCATGACGTGGCAGGTCCGATTCTGAAATCGGACATTCCACCGCCCCCTGCGGAGGTGTTCCAAGTGAAGACCGAAACGGGCTGGGTGGACTTTCCCCTTTCAGATATCCGGACCATGGTGCAGAAAGGATGCTCCCTCTGCGAAGATATGACTGCGGAGCACTCGGATCTCTCCGTTGGGACCGCCGAAGGGCATATCGGCTGGAACACGGTGATGGTGAGAAGTGATTCGGGTCGCAGTCTCCTGGATGGGGCCGTCGAGGAGGGCTGGATCGAGACGGCCGATGTTCCCTTGCAAAATTTCGAGCATCTGAAAGAGGCGGCACGTAACAAACGGAAAAGGGCCAGGCAGGCAAGCGCGGACCGATCTGCGTCCAATGAGTGAACCATGAGAAGCGTCAGCGACAGGGAATGGGGAGAGGTTCTCCTTCAGGGGAATGAGGCCATTGCACGAGGGGCACTGGAGGCGGGTGTCAAGTTTTGTGCAGGGTATCCGGGCAACCCGTCATCAGAAATAATCGAGACGTTGATCGAGGCCTCCCACGACCTGCCCGTCTATGTGGAATGGTCGGTCAACGAGAAGGTGGCACTCGAGGCCGCGGCCGCAGCGTCCTTTGCGGGATGCCGGGCCATGGCCAGTATGAAGCAAAACGGCGTCA
>Ga0172370_10009516_pt1 | contig 11341 bp, 5 predicted proteins | sample LakKiv5m_FD_114538 | JGI IMG/M metagenome (GOLD analysis project Ga0172370, IMG submission 114538) | Freshwater microbial communities from Kabuno Bay, South-Kivu, Congo - kab_022012_11.5m | ecosystem: Environmental > Aquatic > Freshwater > Lake | place: Democratic Republic of the Congo...
CATATTCTCCAGCCGCCAGTGTCCAAAGGTTGACCGAACCCTGCTTGACGGCCTCGGCAAAATTGTAGGTCAGAATCTCGACCTTTTGGGGCGTTGATGTCGCCACGGCCGCAACAAAATCCCCGTCCATGCCGCTCCAGGACACCGCATAAAATGGATAGAAGCCTTCCTGCAAGGCATGCCCGGTGAACATGGATTCCAAATGATCCGGACCACATTCCTCTCTCTCGTTCACGTTGCCGATTTCAATACGGTCAGTAAAGTATCCTTCCGTGGTGATCAGCTCGCGATTGTAAAGAGTGCCGTCAAAAACTTTGGCACTGCCATTGGCAAGGTGTTTCTTGTCTCCAGTCAGTCGGAATTTCAGACAATCGGAACCCAATTGGGCGATAAGATCGTCATACGCTGTATTATGAGTCAGCAGTCGCCATAATTCGACGGTTTCGGCAAATGAGGAGGAGCGCCGCAGAATCCCGGCGACCCAGGCCTCAGAACCCACATGAGCCTTGGCGATGTCCTGAGAGTCGTATTGGCTCACCAATTGCAAAGCCGCTTCGATGGGTTCAAGGTACTTTTGCTCACCCCAGAGTAGATAGGTGGCCAAAAATTGCTGCAGCATCTGCGTGCCCCCCTGGAAATCATAGTAACTCCAAAACATCTCCGGGTGATGCCAGTTGTCGGCATGGCCGCCAATGGCATCATCGTTAAAACTAATTGCCGACGGCACGATGCCGTAGGGTTTGCCCTTATCTGTGCGCAGGCAGTCCTCCAGCCAGGCATCAGACCACTCGCGGATAAACTGCATGGCAAAGGGATGCTTGTTGTACCAGGCCAGCCAGCGCGCCGCTTTGACGGTGCGTGCGTTCATTTCCACGTCGCAATCTCGCGGCGGGCGCGTATCGATTTGATCATGAGAATACCAACTGGATTTGAAATGGCGGTGCCCCTTGGCGTTGATCCCGGTCCAAACGTCCCGCAGTCCTTTGATGCTTTGCATGCAGCGCTCGACGTAGATGGGATTGCCGTAGTCCAAGCCGATCATCATCGGCTGGGTATCGGCAACGGGTTCGGATGAATGTTCCACGTCCCGAACCTTGGCCGAAAAGCCATTGCTGATCCAGCCGCTGCTCCACACGCCATCCACCAAGCGGCGCATGCCCAGCAACGCCTTGGCATCGTTCCATGCCAGACGAGCAATCGGCCACCAGCGCAGCATCTCCACGTCATCATCGTACTTGCCGCCAAATTGACCGTCTTCCGCTTGCCGAAAATCTACCCAGTAGTGAATCACCTCGCGCAAGCCGGTTAACGCTCGATAGGTTTGTGTTGCCCATTGGGGAGCCTCCGGCGATTCCATTGTTGCCGTCATACTTTCCGGCGGCAGGCGCTCGCCCAAGTAGATGCGCAATTGGCGCAGGTTCGCATAGTAAGGCAGCAGGGAGCGGAGTAACAAATCGCTGCGCTGCTTCTGCCTATGGTCGTGCTGCTCGACCCAGGCATGAAAGAGGAGCTTGCCCAAATCAAATGCTGCGCGGTGATTCAGAGGATGATTGGCGACGGTATGAATTTTCTCCAAGTTTTGCCCGGCCAGATTGAGCCGGGTAAAAATGCCCTCGCCGGTATAGACGTTGGCCCAATCCCAGCCTCCCATTTTGAAATACATATCGCTACGGACATAAAGCTTGGCCAGGCTGAGGTTCAAGGCTACCGCCGGATCGGGTCGCCGGGCGTATTCTTTCTCCAATAGCTTTTCAGCGAGGTCGACAAATGTTCTGGGAGCCTCGGTTTCCAGACGACCCGCCAAAGCCAACAGCAGCAAAGCCTTTTCATAGCCATAGCGCTCCTCCGGGATTTGGTCGATGATGCGCAGCACTTCGGCTGGAGACCCCTTGTTCAACAGCCGAACGGCAAGATCGCCATTGGGGACATCGAAGGAATCACTTGCCACGATCACGCCGTCACGCAATTGCAGGGGTCCTAGCTCATCCGGGTAAATGGAGATGCCGGTGAGCGTGGTTTCCTGACCCTGGGCTACCAAGGACAGTACCAGTCCTTTGTCAGCTACGGTAGCCTTACGCAAGAAGGACCAGTATAACGGCGGCTCCTCTCCTTCATGGCTGATGCCATACTGGAACAGGCTGTCGGCGAGAAGGGAATGGTTTGCCCGGATTCCACCGTGCCACTGGCTGCGACGACCTCCAGCCATGAACAGCTCGATCCAATAGCTACCAGCCGGCAAATCGACGCGAAAGGTGATGGTCTGATTGGAGCGCACGCCGTCTATTGTCATCTCGTCTTTCAGGCCGGCGTCGGATGCAACAAAGGCGCCTTCAGCGGGCGCCAACAAGCCAAAACCGGTACGGGACTGATAGAGCGTCTTTTCCGTGACCAAATGTGCGCCCGGTTTGACGACGCTTTGCGGCGGGCCAAAATCGAATTCGCGGGGCCAAGGCGACTTTGGAGAGCCGAGACCAATCGACTCCGTAAACATCCATGTTGTGAAAATTAGCAAAAGGCGGCATTGTTGCCTGATCTTCAGCCTTATGGGCATATCATGAAACATCCAAATCCGCATAAATGAGTTCCACTCTGTAATCCTATTTTTCAATGTAATGTCGTGCCCAAACTGGCTGCTTTGACCTGCCATCAATGCTGCAACCTTTTCCTTGGGCGCCGGCAAGAAACGAATCGCTGACTGCGAAACTTACAATGCGTTCAAGCTCCGCGCAAAGGCTTACCAGTTAGTCGGCAGCTTCAAATCCGCAGGTTCCGACATAGGAGGACGGGTAGGCTGCAGCTCACCATTTATTCTCACGTTCACCAATCTGAAATCAGAGGCTTGATATATTTGCAGCGGCTTCTGCGCCTTTTCCACAATGACATTCTTTAGCAAAACATCTTCAAGCTTCGATTCCGGTGTGCCGACCGCATAGATTCCATAAGCATCGGACTGCTGACACCTGATATCTTCGATGACGAATTTGCGAAATTTTGGTGGATGAAAATTATTTTGTTCGTTCTTATAATTGCTTTCGAATCGGATGACGGCGTAATTGGCTCTCCTGACTGTAATATCTCGTGCCCAGACGCTCTCAATGACGCCGCCTCGATCAAAATTAGACTTGAAATAGAGAGCAGAACTGGTTTCTCCCATTTGGCAATTTTCCCAAAAAACGTTTCTCACGCTGCCCGACATTTCGCTGCCGATGCACAGGCCGTTGGTCTTGGAATTCATCACACACTTGCGAATGATGACGTTTTCTGTAGCCTGTCCAACTCGCCAACCGTCTTGATCACGCCCGGATTTGATCGCGACGGCATCATCGCCTGTGTTGAAAACGCACTTTTCGATTAGTACGTTGACGCAGCCATCGGGATCGCAACCGTCGTTGTTAGCGTTCCAACTCTTGACCTGAACACCCCGAATCGTCACGTTGGTACAAAAGGTCGGATGAATCACCCAGAACGGTGAATCAATAATGGTTACCCCTTCGATCAAGACGTTTTTGCAACTGTACGGTTGAATCATGCTCGGACGTAAATAGTGCCCTCTGCCAAAAACCCGTTCATGAATGGGCATGCCTTGATTCCCCAAGTCGCGGAGCAATTTTTGTGACTCTTGTTGCTTTGGCTTCCAGGTGGCAAAGCCGTTTGTGGCGCGGCCATCCAGAACGCCGCTGCCGGTGATCGCGATGTTGGTGGCCTGATAGGCATAGATCAACGGCGAATAGTTAAAAAGCTCCACGCCTTCCCATTTAGTCAACACAACCGGCAGATAATCGTCCGGGTTCGCACTGAAGACGATGCGTGCTCCTGCAGTAAGATGGAGATTGACGTTGCTCTTCAAATGGATTGGCCCATTGCACAAATACACCCCTGCCGGCACAATAACGCGACCGCCGCCTTCAGCATTACATCGTTGGATAGCCTGGCGGATAGCGGCGTGACAATTGGTCAATGAATCGCCGACGGCACCAAAATCTGTGATCGAATATTCTCTATTCGGGAATTGCGGAACGACGATTTGCTCGATGATACGCGGCACTTGTTGCCAGCCGGTATGACCTCCTTGCCATAGTTTTCCGCAAGCGGTCATCGTACCTAAAAACAGCAGGATTATCAAGAGCCGGTAGAGGCTGATTTTTCTTGGAACATTCATTAAAGTCGCTTTCAACAAGAATAATCTCTTCAATTGGGGCGAACAACAACGAGCAAGAGCATGAGAATGAGCACGAGTACGAGCAAGAGCACGAGATGAATTAGAAGGACGGTGAGCAATCCCATTTCGGGTTGTTCGTCAGGTTTTTCAAATTCTGTCCATCGGCATCAACAATATAGATTTCTGCGTTGTCAAATTGGACTGATTCAAAGACGATCCTTTTACCATCCGGAGAAAACTTTGCGTTCTGATTGATAAAGTTGATGTGGTAGGAAACGACCGCAATCTTTTTGCTCACCAAGTCGTAGGTGTAGACGTCCTGATACTTCATGCCTCTTTCGTTGGATACAAATAGTATTTTCCTTCCATCAGGCGAAAATTGGGGGTCGACGTTGTTCGCTTTGCTTTCGTGCAGAACTCTAACGGAATTGCTCGCCAAATGCAAAAGACAGATCGCGCTGCGGCCATTGCGGCGAGCATGAAAAACAACCTTCCTTCCGTCCGGCGAAAAGCTTGGACGACCGCAATTGCCGGTCTGATCAGCAACAGATTCACGATCGGTTCCGTCAGGATTCATTATCCAAATGCTGTTTAAGCCGGCTTTATTGCTGACAAAGGCGATCTTGGAGCCGTCCGGGGAATAGCAGGGTTCGTGTTCGTCATGGTCATTGCTTGAGAGATTCCGCTCGCCGGCGCCGTCAGTTCTTGCCACATGGATTTGTCGGCGTCCGTCGATTTTTTTTACAAAAAGGACATTGTCTCCGTTGGGAGAAAAGGATGCCTGAGGAGTCTCGAACCCAACCTCTGCAATTTGTGCTACCGTAGATCGCTGGCGATCCATAATCTTTAGAGTAATTCTGTCCCCTTCAAACGCGACGAACAGAACGGACTTTTGATCGGGTGACAGGATAGGGCGGGAAATACTGCGTATGGATTGCAGCCCTTTGCTGAGATTGGTCTGCCCGCTGCCGTCGAGATTCATTAGGAAAATATCGAATTGTCTTTTGGGGGACTCGCGATTGGAAAGAAAGACAATATTAGAGTAAGTTCTTAGTTGCAACCGAGGCGACTCTTGACAGCCCAATGATGCCAGAAGAAGAACGAGAGGAAGGTGCAGACGAATTTGCATTGCTACTACCGCTTACCGGAACAACTGGATACCAAGAGTCAGCACGAACATAGAAATCGAACGCTCCTCCCCCAAAATGGCATTCTTCCGATTGAAAATTTTGGGAAACTGCTTTTCCGATAAGTTTCTGGTTCCCTCAAAACGAGGTGAGCTGAGCTGCAGATAGCGAATCCCGATGCTGTAGGTTTGATCGAATAGTAAGCCGAAACCTGTTTCAAAACCAAAGTCTCTGGCAAACCCGAACCGGGTATCCTCGACGGTCAGAGTGCCGCGAGTCGCTTGGCGCGAAGGCGCTTTGGAGAAATTTATGCCTGCCTGCAACATTCCGTAAAGGGTGTATTTGTGGGTAAAATGCTGATCGTAGCGAAAGCCGGTCATGACAGGGACGTTGATCCATTGTCCCATCTTAAAGCTCAAGTCCACCGAGTCCCCAAGCTGGGAACGAAACTCGGATTGTGGCGTACCCGCGTCGGCGCTGTTGATCAGCAGTTTCGTGCTAAATACCCAGTTAAGGCCTCGAAACCAGACCGGAGAAATGAGCTCGCCGCCAATCCCAAAGCCGGCCTGGGCAAGACCGACCTTCTCGCCGATGTCGAACCCGGCTCTTCTGGTCAATCGAGCGTCCTCGCCCAGATTTTTGGCAAAATCGCCATTGGGTAAAGAGCCGCAACCGTAAAGGTGCAAGGCCAATTCGCTCGGTTGAGGATAGGCGCTGCCTACAAGCAACAGCCCCGCCAATGCGAACAACAAAACACGCTTCATTCTCGTTTCCTCTCAAATGGGGCCGGTCCGAACGGCAAAAGTCCCAAAAGACCTCAAAGGCCTCGGAGACCTTTGAGGTCTGGAGTTAAATGATACTCATTTCATAAGGAGCATTTTTTTCGATTGAACTTGCCGGTCGGCTTCGAGCCGGTAGAGATACACGCCTGTCGCCATCTGTCGGCCTTGGCCATCCAAGCCGTCCCATTGCGCTGTATGGCTGCCGGCCGCCTGTCGTTTTTCACCTATCAGAGTTCGCACTTTTTGACCTAACGAATTGTACACGGCAAGATTCACTATGGAAGCAGAGTGCAATTCATAAGCGATGGTCGTAGATGGATTGAACGGATTCGGATAGTTTTGCTCCAAGCTGAAGCGGCTCGGCATTGTTTTTCCCTGGCCGATCTCAACTCCGGTCTTCACCCATACTTCCCACCCCGCCTTTTTATCCGGGAACCAGTTCAAGTCGCCGAGAGGAAAGCCGCCCTCCGCGTGTGTGTAAGACTGCTTGCCGGTCGGATAATCGAAATCGAATTCATCCGCCGCCGGTCCGACGCTGTTGGGGTCCTCCGTCAAGGCCGCCATGCCGTTTCTGTCGGCCCGTGGATCAGGATTGTTTTCATCACTATAGTTGGTCGCCAGATGGTATTGGGCGTAGTTCAAGACCACGGCCGGATCCGGGGGATCGGAGAACTCTGGAAATTCACTGATATTGTTCTCCGCGATCATATTAGGAAGCGCATCGACAAGAGCCTGACCAGTCTGGTTAATAAGAACGGATGTGTAGAGCGTATCATTAGCGTCGAACCACGCCTGAATGACAGGGGTATAGGCATGATTGTTGTTCTTAACGATGATTACTCGCCCCTCTTCGGTAGCCAAATCCGGCGCATTCAGGGAATCGAGTTCAACAATTGGGTGCCGCAAGGTGTCAGCAGGGTCGGACGGACTTAAGATACTTCCTTCAAAATCCGTGTCGATGAACAGGCTGTTGGTGATCCTAGCGTTGATAGCCTTGCCGCATTGAATTTGACCACCACATTGATGCACCGTCACATGATCCCAAATGAGGTTCTTGATGATGCCTCCTTCGGCCCTTACAGGATTGCCCGAAGCCATGTAAAGCGTACAGTTCTGCACCAAGATGGTATCCTGAGTGTTCGATCTCGTGTCGATAAAGCGCCCGTTGTTGGTGCTGGCAAGATCGATAGTGTTACGCATTGTGGTGTTAGTGATGTAGAGCTTTTGCTCGGCGGCGTTCATGCGCACAAAGGACTGCGCCTCGTGATCCAGAAAGCAGTTGTCAATGATGAGTCGAGAGCCCAAACCATCACAGCGGAACATGTTTTTGACGCTTTGATTTCCTAAATTGTCAATCCCGGTCACGTAAAGTCCCCTGAAAATCCCATCACCGCTGGGCTGAAACGGTCTCGCCGCGGTTCCGGTTTCATCGGCAGCTGGAATCAAGATTGGCATAGGCCCATCGCCTTCGGCTGCAACAATTCGAATGGTGATCCCTTGGGCTGATTTGATGGTACCATTGAGCAAATAAAAGCCGCCCCGTTCGAGGCGGTAGACACGATGGGGATTCTTTACTTCGCCCGTAGCCGAAGTATCCCCTTCAATGGCGAGGTTCAATGTTTCGAATCCCTGCGGTACGTCAAGGGTGTCCGCATCTTGAGCAAGGGCGCTTGCAAAAGTGAAAAGCATTGATGTCAGAAGGACGACTGTGCCTAACGTGTGCATAGCCATGCGATTCATAATTCACCTCTCTTCTTGGTTATGGTTGGCTCGTTAAAACTGGATTAGTCGAGTGATGATTCATCACCTCCATTCGGCATTTTTCGTAGCGCGGCAATCATAAAAACTGGAACAATCTCACCTCCTTCGCTCGTTTCGTTGAATCCTTGAACCGGAGATGCTAAAACGTATATCCGATACCCAAATCGGTGGTCCATCCGTAATATTCGCTGGCGGTGGGAAATCGTGTCGCTTGTTGAAAGGACTCATCCGGCTCATTGGTGATGTTGTTCCAATTAAAAAACACACCGATGTGGCGAGTGAAGCGATATTTGACCGACAAATCCATCCGCAGCAAGTCATCGGTAAGGCCGTCCAGCTCCGGGCGCTCGCCGACCGATGACAGGGTCTTGCCTTGATAAAGCACGGACAATCGGGCCGAGAGGGGTCCCTTGTCATAGCCAAAGGCAATGTTGGCGATGTCATCCGCTTGATCCGGCATACTGCCGACGCGAAAGGTATCCAGCACCGCTGTCTTGACAAAGGGGAAAACCGGTATCTTCTCTTGCTTTACCAGCGACCTAGGGAAATGCGTCTCCGACCAAATGTGGGTGTAGTTGGCGTTCAGGATGATGCCGTCCAAAGGACTGGGAAGCCAATGAAAGTTTGTCTGCCATTCGACCTCCCAGCCTTTCACCTTGGTAAGATAGGGATTATTTTCCGGTCTTGCCAACACATACCCCTGCAATTCCTTTGGCAGACCCTCCTCCTCGGCCTTGAGAATTTTGTGTCCTTCCCGACTGAAGATCAAATCTTCTATTTCTTTATAGAATCCGCCGGCGGTAAAGAGCCCGATCACGTTGCCGTAAAAAGAGAGAAAGATGTCATAGTTTGTGGAAATCTGCGGCTTTAGATCCGGCCGGCCGAATTCAACGAGTCTTTGCGATCCATGCACTTTCTTCTTGGGGAGCATCCAATCCAGGCGCGGCCGGGAAAGGGATTTAGTATACGCCAATCTGATATCGAACCAATGGGTGGGGCGAACTCTGGTATGAAGCATGGGAAACCAACGACCGTAGGTGGCAACGGCAGTCGTATCTCTCACAATTGGAGTGTCTACGCGGGGCTCATAATCATCGTCAGGGATGTTTCCTTTTCTTCCTACCATCTCAGCTCGTGTCTGCTCGTAGCGAATTCCCGGCAAGAGCATAAAAAGGCGCCCGAGGTTTATCTCCGACATGATATATCCGGCGGACACCTTTTCCACCGTCTCATAGTCGTCCAAATCGGCATAAGAAGAGATGTAGTAGAGCGAGTCCAACAGGAAGGTATTCACGAGGCGATCCAACTCGTCGGTGTTGAGCCCTGGCCCAAAGTCGTAATCCCCGCCAAGAAAATTGTCGGCGTCAAAATTGGGATCAAGATAATTGTAGATGGACGGCCAGCCGGTAGAGATTCTTTGGTATTCGAATCCCGGAGTTCCATATTTGCTGTGATGCCTTTCGTATGCTGGATTGGTATTGTCCAAACGGTGGATTCCATAGCCACGGTCGCGGTTCTTTAACTTGTCTACGTATTTGCCGCCTAACTTTAAATGTCCGGCGATTCGCTTCGTCATCGTAAAGGGGATCTGTAGATTGGTCTGGGCAGTGTAATCGCGTTCGAGGGATTTTTCTGTAAAGAATTGACCTTCGTACATGCTGCTGTTGTCCAGATTATTATAAGCGGTGGCAATCAGAACGTCCGGACCATAGGTGGCCGGAAGCTTGGTCCGGTCAAATGCACTGCGTTCGCGGAAGCGAATATAGCTTTCGTACGGATGTCGTGTCAATGAGGCAGTGCGGGAAAAGCGCCAATCCAAGGTGCCGAGCTTGAGTCGATGTTCTCCGGTCAATGAATTCGACAACACGTCGATTTGTCGCTGGCGACTACGATAGCGGAGCTCATTAAAATTGTCCTCTTCATCGTACTTGCGCAAGTTTATTTTTTCATCCCGATCCAAGCGACTCATAAAATTGCTCAACATGATTTTGCCGTTGGGCAATCGATAGTCCATGAGCACACTAAAACCCAAGCGTTTTCGCACTTCGTCTACATACTGGAGACTTACGGCAGCCACGGATATGGGAGCGACTGTTTCTCCCTCTCTTTTTTCGCGAACAACATAGTACTCTGCATTAAACTGGTCGGATCCCCTTTGTGCTCGCTCCATGTTGCCGGTAACCATCAAGCCGAATTTTTCATCCCAATATCGGTTACTCAGCGTAAAGCTCCCTTTGTACTGTCCCTGCTCATCGCGTTGCGCATTGTAGCCTTCCTGAAAACGAAAGTTGTACCGGAACCCGCCTCCTGCGGCATCGGCCAATTTGAAATTGACGGTGCCGCCAAAGGCGTCCGCATCTTGGTCGGCAGTCAAGGCCTTGGTCACCTCGATTCCCGCGAGGATCTCCGGGGAAATCATATTCAGGTCCACGCTGCGATCGTCGAGATCGGTAGCCGGAATCCGCTCGCCGGCAATGGTGATGGAATTGTAGGTCGGCGCCAAGCCGCGAATGACGACGCGGTTGCCTTCCCCGCCACTGCGGCGAATGGAAATCCCAGGCAGCCGCCCGACGGACTCTGCCGCGTTGGCATCCGGCAGCGCCATAATCCGCTCAGCCGAAACGACGTTCTTGATGGTATTCGACCGTAATTGCTGGTTGATTGCCGCGGCCTGCCCTTCCAATTGGGCGCTCACCGTGACGACTTCGCCTTCAATCACTTTGAATACCAAATCGGCGTTTTGAGTTAAAGTCTCTCCCTCCCTTACCTGCACCTCGACAGTGTACCCCCGAAAGCCAATGTATGAAAACACCAGAGTATAGCTTCCCGAGGGAACTCTTGATATGAGGTATCTACCCTTCATATCAGTCACCGCTCCCAAAGCCGTTCCTTTGACCATCACGTTAGCCCCCGGCAGCGGGTCACCCGATTCGGCTTCCCGAACGACACCCTGTATGCTTCCTGAGCCTGCAGCCCATAGTGGAACGCAAAACGAAAAAATGAGCATCAAGACAATTGGATAGCGGGGAAAAATACATCCAGCCATTCGTCTCTCTCCTGACTTTTCTTGCTTGAAACTGTTTTTCGTGTCCGACCCACATGGACACTATTGGCAATAACTTGGACTCTGTGTTTTTGCGGGACAGTTCCGTAGTTCTTCCTTGGATCGAAAAGAAGGCGACCAATAAGGAAAAATCTATCGTACCGTGTACGGCTTGTTGATGTAGGTAGAATATCGAACGATCTGTTTTAGTTCTCGAGGCTGATTTAGAAATGCTTTCACAAACCGTCTTAATATAAGTCATCGCCCTCGAAAATGAAAGTTAATAACAGTAGTTAACATTTTTCTGTTGCTTTTTTGACATGAATTAGCTACAATTTTCAGGGTCGTCAAACAAGACACGTAGCGAAACTGCCAAGGCGGAATGAACAACGATCATTCACAAAAGGAAGTCATTGCAAAGATCCTGAGCAGCAAAGAATTTGTAGGCTGCAAGATTGAGAAAAAGCTC